>Ga0209160_1000406_pt1 | contig 34670 bp, 33 predicted proteins | sample GraSoiAngelo_153_FD_186167 | JGI IMG/M metagenome (GOLD analysis project Ga0209160, IMG submission 186167) | Grasslands soil microbial communities from the Angelo Coastal Reserve, California, USA - 14_1009_12_40cm (SPAdes) (version 2) | ecosystem: Environmental > Terrestrial > Soil > Grasslands ...
GACGTAGCGTTGATAGATCTCTGCAACCTGGCGCCTGGTCTCGGCCAGGGATCCATTATTATCGACCACCAGGTCGGCCAGGGCACGTTTTTCGTCGAGCGGCCTTTGCACCGCGATCCGCCGCCGAGCATCCTCCTCTGACAGTCCGTTGCGCTCGACCAGCCGGGTGAGCTGGGTCTTCGGATCGACCCAGACCACCACCACCGCCTCGGCCAAGTTGGCCAGCCCGTTTTCGTAGAGCAGCGGAATATCGAGCACAAGGACGCCATCGCGGGGGCGGCGAGCCTCGATCTCCTCCATGATCCGGCGGCGGATGCGGGGATGCGTGATGGCGTTCAGGCGGAGCCGGGCGGTCGTGTCGCCGAAGATCAGCGAGCCGAGCCGGCCGCGGTCGAGGCTCCCATCGGGCAGGAGCATCGACGGACCGAATGCCTGGGCGATTTCCGCCAGCGCCGGCTGCCCCGGTTGCACTAACTCCCGAGCCAGCTGATCGGCATCCACGACCTCGGCGCCCAGCGCGGCGAACATCTCCAGCACCGTCGACTTTCCTGAGCCGATACCGCCGGTCAGGGCGAGGACTCGCACGACCTCAGAGTACGATTGGCGCAATGCCGTTCGTAAAATCGGTGGCGGTCCTCTTTCTGCTGGCAGCCGCAACTCTCTACTTCATCGACCGGGCGCGGCAGCTGTATGGCATCCTGCGGCTGGGGCCGAATGAAAACCGCCTGGACCACATCCCGCAGAGGGTCCAGGGCGTCATCGAATATGTCGGCGCCCACACCCGAATGTTCCGCAACCGCTATTCGGGGATCCTGCACTTCTTCATTTTTTACGGCTTCGTCGTCCTGTTGACCGCCATCATCCAGGCCTTCGGCGAGGGCCTCAGTCCCGGCTTCAGCCTGGGTTGGATAGGAGGCAACACCTGGCTGGCGCTCACCCAGGACATCTTCGGCGTGCTGGTCTTGATCGGGGTGGCCATGGCGGCCATCAACCGGGCCCTGATCCGTCCCCGCCAGTTTCAGGAAAGCAACGAGCTGGATGCCGCCATCGTCCTCTCGCTGATCGCCACCATCATGATCGGCATGCTCGGCCAGAACGCCGGGCGGATAGCCGTCGGTGGAGACCCGTCGGCTGCCTGGCGGCCGGTCTCCTCGGCGATTGCCCGGGTCTTCATGAGCCTCGGCTGGCAGGGTGGCGCCGCCATCCCGGTGCACGAGGGCTTCTACTGGCTCCATATCCTGGGGGTGCTCGCTTTCCTGGTCTACATCCCCAGCTCGAAACACCTCCACATCATCGTCGCCATACCCAACATCTTTTTCCGTAAGCTCGGGCCCAGGGCGGGAGCTGCGCTGGCCCCAATCGACCTGGAGCACGCGGATCACTACGGGATGTCGAAGGTAACCCAGCAATCGTGGAAGAACCTGCTGGATCTCTACGCCTGTACCGAGTGCGGCCGCTGCCAGGAGCAGTGCCCGGCCTTCCTCACCGGGAAGCCGCTCAACCCGAAGATGATCATCGTCGACAGCCGCGAAAACCTATACCGCACAGTACGCGATGCCCCTTCGGAGCAACGGCGGGCGCCCGAGGCGGCGCAGAAGCTGATCGGCGAGGCCATCAAAGAGGACGAGATCTGGTCCTGCGTGGCGTGCGGGGCATGCCAGGAAGAGTGCCCGGTCCTGATCGAGCACGTACCCAAGATCATCGATATGCGGCGCAGCCTGGTTCTGGAGGAAGGCCGCTTTCCAAAGGAGGCACAGGCCGCACTGCGCAGCATCGAGACTCAGGGCAACCCTTACGGGCTGCCTCGGGCGCAACGTGCCGACTGGGCCCAGGGGCTTGGAGTCAAGACCCTCGCGGAGAAACCAGACGCCGAGTATCTCTATTTCGTGGGGTGCGCGGCCTCCTACGACGACGCGAATCGGGCGGTGGCCCGGGCCTTTACCGGACTGCTCCAGACCGCCGGAGTTGACTTTGCCATCCTCGGATCTGCGGAGACCTGCAACGGCGACCCCGCCCGCCGGATTGGCAATGAGTACCTATACCAGCAGCAGGCGCAGCAGAACATCGAGGCGATGAACGAACGAAAAGTGCGCAAGGTGATCGCGACCTGTCCGCATTGTTTCAACACCATCAAGAATGAGTTCCCCCAGTTCGGCGGCGCCTACGAGGTGGTCCACCACACTCAGCTGCTTGCGGAGCTGGTGGCGCAGGGCCGGCTCAAACCCACCCGTCCGGTGGCGGGTAAGTTCACCTACCACGACTCGTGCTACCTGGGCCGCTGGAACGACATCTACGATGCTCCACGTGCGGTGGTGGAGTCGATTCCCGGCGCCGAGCTGGTAGAGATCGAGCGGCACCACAAGCGTGGCTTCTGCTGCGGCGCCGGCGGGGGCCGGATGTGGATGGAGGAGAAGATCGGGAAGCGGATCAACCATGCACGCGTCGAGCAGACCCTGCGGACCCAGGCGCCCCGGGTAGCAACCGCCTGCCCGTTCTGCCTGACCATGTTCCGCGACGGGATCGCGGCCAAGAGCGCCGGGGACCAGCTCCAGGTCCAGGACCTGGCACAGTTCCTGGCCGAGAGTGTCGATGGCACTGCATCTACGAGCTGAACCAGGCGCCGGCTTGACGTGACCTGCGCAAGAGCGTAGGCTACCCTGGCTATGAAGCGGTTGCTCGCTGCGCAAGCTCCAACCTTCAGGGGCGGAGCCTGTCATCCCGGGGCCGCACATTGATTTCCGAGTAGCCTAAGACCCGTCGCGAAATCTCAGACCGTGTGGCCCAGGGGCCCACGGTTTTTTGTTGCCTTGCGAATCGGCAAAGGAGTCAGAGACGATGCTAGTCAGGGCGGTCGACCAGGTGAATAAGGCTGCGGTGGAGATGTGCGGCATCACCAAGCGCTTCCAGGTGTCGGGTCGCGGCTTGCGGCGTCGCCCGCCGGTTGAGAAGCTGGCCCTCGACCATGTCTCCTTGGAGGTTGCCACCGGTGAGATCACGGGTGTGCTGGGCGCCAACGGCAGCGGGAAATCGACCCTGATCCGAGTCCTGGCGACGTTGCTCACCCCGGATGAGGGGAAGGCCAGCGTCTTTGGCTACGACGTGGTGCGGCAGGCGGCCGCCGTTCGCCGGCACATCAACCGGGTGTCCGTTGAGGCAGCCTTTTTCAAGGAGATGAGTCCCTGGGAAAATATCCTCTACGCGGCTCGGCTCTACGGCAGCGGTGGCGCCGGCACCCGGACCCGGGTGGAGGCGGTCCTTGACCGGCTCGGACTGCCCCGGGAGACCCTGGACCGGCCCATGAAGCAGCTTTCCCGTGGCCAGCAACAGAAGGTCGCCATCGCCCGGAGCTTTCTGACCTCGCCCTCGCTGCTTCTGATGGACGAGCCGACGACGGGGCTCGACCCTCGCTCCCGGCGCGAGGTGCAGGACCTGGTCAACGTCGTCCGCGCCGAGCGGGCGGCCACCGTCCTGCTCAGCACCCACGACCTGGCGGAGGCGGAGGCACTCTGCGATCGGGTGGTGATCCTGGACGAGGGCCGGGTACTCGCCGAAGGAACCCCGCAGGACCTCTGCCGTGAGTACGCAACCGACGGTCAGCCGGCCACCCTGGAGGACGTCTTTCTGCGGGTGTCGGGCAAGCGTCTCGAGGAGGATGTCGAGGAAGAGGAGGCCGGCTCATGATCGCGAACTCATTCCGCTGGGAAGCCAACGCTTTCATCGGGTTTGTCGAACGGCAGCGCAACCTTTACCGCAGGTACTGGGCGTGGGAGGCGGTCTGGCTGCTCTACAGCCTGGTCACCGTGCTCAGCATCGGCTACCTCGCGTCCGGTCTCTCCACCCTTGGTCTGGAACCGTCCGGGGTCAGCCTGCGCGATGCCCAGCTGTTCTTGCTGATCGGGGCTCTGCTGTGGACCTACCTGTCGATGGTTTTCTTCGAGATTGCTTTCGCGGTCACCTGGGAACGGTGGGAAGGCACCATCGAGTACACATTCATGGCGCCGGTTCGGCGGATCACGCACCTGCTCGGCATCTGCGCCTTTTCCCTGGCGTACGGGATCGCCCGGGCGGCTCTGATCGGCCTGGTCGTAGTCCCCCTGTTCAAGCTTGACCTATCCCACGCGAACTGGCTGTCAGCCCTGCTGATTTTTGCGGCGGCCACTCTCCCCCTGCTCGGCCTGGGCATCTTCACGGCCATCCTGCCGCTGCTCTCCCCAGAGAAGGGCGAGCAGATGGCCTTTGCGGTGCAGGGCATCCTGCTACTGCTGTCGGGCGTTTACTACCCGATCACAGTCCTGCCCTTGCCGCTCCACCTGGCCGGCCTGCTATCGCCGCTCACCTATACGCTGTCCGCGGTTCGCGATGCCCTGCTACATGGCGCCTCGCCGAGGGGCGTGCTTCCGAGCGCAGCCATCCTGCTCGCCATGGGCCTGGTTCTGGTGCCCGGGTCGGTATGGTGCTTCAACCGAGCCGAGGCCCGGGCGAAGCGCCTCGGCCTCCTCAAGCGCAGCGGTTGAGGGGGCGTCCCTACAATCAACCCATGTTGAGCCGGATCGACCACGTCGGGATCGCCGTGCGTGATCTCGAGCGGGCGATCGAAATCTACGAAACCCGCCTCGGCCTGAAGGTCAGCGGCAGGGAGCGGCTCGAGAGCGACGGCATCGAAGTCGCCATCGTGCCCATCGGTGACAGCCGGATCGAGCTGCTGGCTCCGACCCGGTCCGACTCCAAGGTATCGAAGTTCCTCAGCGAGCGGGGTGAGGCGGTCCATCACGTTGCCTATGCCACCGATGATGTCTCCCTGGTTCTGCAGCGGGCCGGCGAGGCGGGAGCTCAGCTCCTCGACGAGACCCCCCGCCCGGGCGCGCACGGCACCCGGATCGCATTCATCCACCCCAAGAGCGCCTGCGGGGTCCTGACCGAGTTCGTGCAGACCGATGGCATCACCGGCGCCTGAGCGCCCGGTCCGCAGGCCCAGAGTCCCTCAGACCGACAGCGGGCTTCCGCTGAAGCCGGTCTACCGGTCCGGCGATGCCGGGCCGGAGGCGCCCCCACCCGGTGACTACCCTTTCACCCGGGGCATCTATCCAGAGGGCTATCGCACCAGGCTGTGGACCATCCGCCAGTACGCCGGTTACGGCACCGCTGCCGAGACCAACCGGCGGTTCCGCTACCTCCTCGAGCAGGGTCAGACCGGGCTGTCAGTTGCTTTCGACCTGCCCACCCAGATCGGCCACGATGCCGACGCCCCGATGGCCCGGGGCGAGGTGGGCAAGGTCGGCGTCTCGATCTCGTCCCTGCGCGACATGGAGATCCTGTTCGACGGGATTCCCCTGGACAGGGTCAGCACCTCGATGACCATCAACGCACCGGCCGCCTTGCTGTTGCTGCTCTACGAGCTGGTTGCGGAACAGCAGGGGGTGCCGTCCAGCAAGCTCAGCGGTACTGTCCAGAACGACATCCTCAAGGAGTACGCGGCTCGAGGTACCTATATCTTTCCGCCGCGCCCTTCGATGCGGCTGACCACCGATGTGTTCGCCTACTGTGCCCGTCGGATCCCCAACTGGAACACCATCTCGATATCCGGGTACCACCTGCGAGAGGCTGGCAGTACCGCAGTCCAGGAGGTGGGATTCACCATGGCCCACGCGGTCGCCTACGTCGATGCCGCTCAGCGAGCCGGACTCCATGTGAAAGACTTTGCCCCACGGCTGTCGTTCTTTTTTGCCGTCTTCAGCGACTTCTTTGAGGAGGTGGCCAAGTTCCGGGCTGCCCGCAGGCTGTGGGCATCGCTGATGAAGGATCGGTATGGTGCCGCGGACCCGCGGGCCCAGGCGCTTCGGTTTCACACCCAGACGGGTGGCAGCACGCTTACCGCGCAGCAGCCGCGCAACAACATAATCCGGGTCGCCCTTCAGTCCATGAGTGCCGTCCTCGGCGGCACCCAGAGCCTGCATGCCTGTTCGTACGACGAGGCCCTTGGCCTGCCGTCCGAGGAAGCCGCAACCCTCTCGGTCAGGACCCAGCAGGTGATTGCGCACGAGACCAACGTGCCCAACGTCGCGGACCCGCTGGGGGGAAGCTACCTGGTCGAGGCCCTGACCGACCAGGTCGAATCCGGTGCCCGGCATCTGATGGGAGAGGTCGAGGCACAGGGCGGGGCGGTGGCGGCCATTGAGTCGGGATTCACCCAGGCCGCCATCCAGGAGAGCGCCTACCGGCAGCAGCAGGCCGTCGAAGACGGCCAGCGGATCGTGGTCGGGGTGAACCGCTTTGCCGGCGACGGGGATTCGGCCCAGGTGGTCAAAGTCAGCCCGCACCACGAGCGGGAGCAGGTGGAGGCGCTGAAAGCGCTTCGCGCCAGGCGCGACCGCGACCGGGTCCAACAGACGCTATCCGCAGTCCGGGACGCCGCCCAGGAAAGCGAAAACCTGCTGCCCCCGATGCGTGAGGCGCTGGCGGCCTATGCCACCATAGGCGAGGTGTGCGGGGTATTGCGCGAAGCCTTCGGCGAATACCGCCCGGGATCGCGAAGCTGATGGCGCGCAAGGCCGGGGATTCCGGCCCGGAGCAACCCACGGCATCGTCGGAGCGCCAGGTAAATCTGCTGCGCAAGCGCAAATACGACGCCATGCACCGGGGCGGCGATCCGGCGGAGAAGCAGCACCCCAAGGGAAAGCTGACCGCGCGCGAGCGCATCGATCTGCTCCTGGACCCAGGCTCCTTCACCGAGCTGGACGCCTTCGCGGTCCACCGGACCGAGGCCTTCGGAATGGGCGAAAAGAGAGTCCCGGGTGATGGCGTGGTGACCGGGTATGGCGCGGTTGACGGGCGGGAGGTCTTTCTCTTCTCGCACGACGCGAGCGTCTTCGGCGGCTCGCTCGGTGAGGTCTTTGCGGAGAAGGTGTGCAAGGTGATGGACCTGGCGGTTCGTGCCGGGCGCCCATGCATAGGTATCAACGACTCCGGCGGCGCCCGGATCCAGGAGGGTGTGGTCAGCCTGGCAGGGTACGCCAACATCTTTCATCGCAACGTGCAGTCGTCCGGTGTTGTCCCGCAGATCTCGGTGGTTGCCGGTCCCTGCACGGGCGGCGCCGTGTACTCACCGGCGATCACGGACTTCATTTTCATGGTCGAGCACCTCGGCTATATGTTCATCACCGGGCCCGAAGTCATCCGGGTCACGACCGGGGAGCGGGTGGGGTTCGAGGAGCTGGGCGGGGCCGAGGTGCACAACATCCGCAGCGGGGTCGCCCATTTTCTCAGCGATGGCGAACCGCAGGCCTTTGCCGGTGTGCGGCGGCTACTTTCCTACCTGCCGGGTAGCAATCGGGAGCCGCCGCCCCGGGTGGCCCCGGCTGACGATCCGGACCGGATGGAGGCCGGCTTGCAGAACCTGGTCCCGGAGAATCCCCAGCAGCCTTATGACATCAAGGCCGCAGTTCGCGGGGTGCTCGACCAGGAGAGCTTCTTCGAAGTCCAGGAACACTTCGCCCAGAACCTGGTCGTCGGGTTCGGGCGTCTCGACGGCGAGGTGGTGGGTGTGGTCGGAAACCAACCACGAATCCTGGCCGGCGCTCTCGACATCAACGGCTCAACCAAGGGCGCCCGGTTCGTGCGCTTCTGCGATGCCTTCAGCATCCCGCTGGTCACTTTTGTCGACGTTCCGGGGTTCCTCCCGGGCACGGCGCAGGAGTACAACGGGATCATCCGGCACGGGGCAAAACTCCTCTATGCGTTTTCGGAGGCATCTGTTCCCAAGCTGACCGTGATCACCCGCAAAGCCTACGGGGGCGCCTACGACGTGATGGCTTCCAAGCACATTGGTGGCGACTTTAACTACGCATGGCCCACCGCGGAGATCGCCGTTATGGGTCCCCAGGCGGCGGTGAACATCATCTTCAAGCGCGAGATCGCTGCCGCTCCCGACCCGGACCAGAAGGCGCGGGAGCTGGTCGAGGACTACACGGAGCGGTTTGCCAATCCATACGTGGCCGCCGAGCGTGGCTTCCTCGACGACGTGATCGAGCCGCAGCAGACGCGCCCGGTGTTGATCCGCTCGCTTCGCCTGCTCCGTGACAAGAGGATCGAGCGCCCGCCTCGAAAGCACGGGAATATCCCGCTTTGAGATTTCTCGAGTACCAGGTCAAGGAGCGGTTCCGCACCGCCGGGATCCCTGTGCCCGACGGCCGCCTCGCCCGGACGCCAGACGAAGCCGCGCTGGCCGCGGGCGCCCTGGGCCCGATCGCGGTCAAGGCGCAAGTCCCGGTCGGAGGCAGGGGCAAAGCAGGTGGAATCAAGCTGGCCCGGTCACCGGTCGACGCCAAGCGCGTCGCCCAGGAGATTCTGGGGATGACGATCAAGGGGTTTCGCGTCCAGGAGGTCTGGTGTGAGACCGCCCAGGAGATCACACGCGAGCTCTACCTGGGGCTGACCCTCGACCGCGACCTGAGGAACGTCGTGCTCATCCTGAGCGCGCAGGGTGGGATAGAGATCGAGGAGGTCGCCCAGGCCAACCCACAGGCGATTGCCCGCCTTTACCCGGACCCATGGCGGGGCCCGCTGCCGTTCGAAGTCCGGGAGCTGGTTTTCCGCGCCGGACTTGGCCCACTCCAGGCGCAGCTGGCGCCGCTGGTTATAAAGCTGTATACGATGGCCAGGAACTTCGACGCCACCACCATCGAGATCAATCCGCTGGCCCTGACCCGGGATGGTGGGCTGGTGGCGGCCGACGGCAAGCTCGAGGTCGACGAGAACGCGGCTTTCCGCCACAAGGACCTGCATGGCGCCGATGAGACTGCTGAGGACCCGCTCGAGGCGGAGGCCCGGCGGCGGAGGCTGACCTACGTGCGCCTGGACGGATCGATCGGCGTGATCGGCAACGGGGCCGGCCTGGTGATGAACACTCTCGACCTGGTGCAACGCGAGGGTGGACGGGCGGCCAACTTCCTGGACATCGGCGGCGGGGCCAAGGCGGAGGTTGTCCATAGTGCACTGGAGCTGCTCGTCATGGACCCGCACGTCAAGGGCATCCTGATCAATATCTTCGGCGGCATCACCCGCGGGGACGAGGTCGCGAAAGGCATCATCGATGCTTCACGAGATCTCGGCCTGAAACTGCCGCTGGTCGTCCGGATGACCGGGACCCGGGAAGAGGAGGGCCGCCAGCTCCTGCGCGAGGCGGGCATCACGCCCGAGGCCTCTGCCACCGTCGCCGCCCGCAGAGTGGTCGAGCTCGCTGCTGCCGGCCCGCCGGCCGACGCGGGTGGCGCGGCACGTGCCAAACCCGCGTTTGAGGCGTAATGAGCATCCTGCTTTCCGGCAAGAGCCGCGTCTTGATCCAGGGTCTGACCGGGCGAGAAGGCAGTTTCCACACCGAGGCTATGAAGGCGTATGGCACCAACATCGTCGGGGGCGTCAGCCCCGGAAAGGGTGGGAGCACGAGCCTCGGAGTCCCCGTGTTCGACACCGTAGCCGACGCCCGCCGGGCGACCGACGCCGATGTCAGCGGCATCTTCGTGCCGGCGCCATTTGCCGCGGACGCGATCATGGAAGCGGCGGCCGCCGGCTTGGAGCTGATCGTCTGCATCACCGAAGGGATCCCTCTTCACGACATGGTGCGGGCGCGCGCATTCGTTGCCGAGTGCGGCGCTCGGCTGATCGGTCCCAATTGCCCGGGTCTGGTCACAGCAGGCCAGGCGAAGGTCGGGATCATCCCGAACCACATCAACCGGGAAGGTCCGATCGGGATCGTGTCACGCAGCGGGACTCTCACCTACGAAGTCATCCAGGGGCTGAGCCAGGCAGGAGTAGGACAGACCACCTCGGTGGGCATCGGCGGTGATCCGATCCTGGGACTCTCCTTCAAGGAGATCCTGGCCCTCTTCAAAGACGACAGCGCCACCCGGGCGGTGGTCCTGATCGGTGAGATCGGTGGCAGCGACGAGGAGGCGGCGGCCGAGGAAGTGATCGGGCGGGGCTTCGGCAAGCCGGTGATCGGGTTCATCAGCGGCCGGACCGCCCCGGAGGGGAAGCGGATGGGCCATGCTGGGGCCATCATTTCAGGCAACAAGGGCACGGCGCAGTCCAAGCTGGACTCCCTTCGGAAGGCCGGAGCCCGCGTCTGCGAGACGATCGAGGAAGTGGTGGATGCCACCCGCGACCTGGTGGGCGTGGCCCAGGCTTCCTGACCGGCACCCAGCAGGTTAGGCTGCCGGCGCGAAGTTATAGCATCGCCTGAGGCGATGACTTCCAAGCGTCCCCTACGTCGCCGCCGATTCCGCATTTTTCGCACCCTCGGGCTGGCGCTCCTGGTGATGATCGTGGCGGGGACCATCCTTGCCTTCACTCCCGCGCCCAGCCTGACCGCAACCGTCTCCCCGCCGGACCGACCCGCGGGCGACTCGCAGCTCCCCTGGCTGCGCACCGAGCAGCGACAGATCGTCGACGCCATGGGCCGACGCGTGCTCCTCCGCGGCTTCAATGACGATGCCCTGGTCTCCTACCCTAATGACCCGCCGGCGCCGCTGGACGAAAAGGATGCAGTCCTGATGGAGCGGGCGGGGTTCACCGTAGTTCGCCTCGGAATCGACTGGGCCCAGCTCGAGCCGGTCCGCGGGCAGATCTACCAACCGTACCTCGACAGGGTCGCCGACGCGGTCCGGCTTTTCAATCAGCACGGCATGTACGTTGTGCTCGAGATGCATTTCCGGCTGGGCTGGAGCCCGAGCAATGGCTACTCGGGAGCTCCCGGGTGGGCGCACATCGACGGCGTGCCCAACTGGAACCCGCTCCCGCGGTACACGTGGAGCCCGTCCCTTTCGCCGGCGGCCTGGGTGGCTAATACCTACTTCTGGACGTCCTCTGACTGGCAGAAGGACTTTTTCTTCACCTGGAAGGCGGTGGCCTCCCGCTTCCGAGCGGTGTCCGGGGTCGCAGGTTACGACCTGTTCAACGAGCCGCTGCCGCTGCCGATTCCACCTCGCCTGTTCGAGAAATACTGGATGTGGCCGCTCTACCAGCATGCCATCGAGGCGGTCGGGTCGGTTGACGGGAACCACCTCTTTTTCGTAGAGGGGATCCTGCTCTTCACGCTGGACACCCTGATGGTGCCGCTACATGCGCCAAACCTGGTCTATGGAAACCACATCTATGAAGGCTCACTCGTGCCGCCGCTCTGGAATGGCGACCCGGGCCCCGTCCAGCACACCTTCGCCGTACGCCTCAAAGAGGCCGCCGTGCTCAACGCCCCGCTCTGGGTAGGGGAGATGGGCCACGACCTGACTCAATCGGGGGCGATGTCCTATGTCGACACGCTCCTGAACGATTCCGATGACCACCAGCTGGGCTGGGCCTGGTGGCAGTGGCGCGAGAGCAAGTACTGGGGGGTGCGCGACCGGGCCGGCAGCTACGTGAACATGGACGCCCTTCACCACCTGGCCCGGCCGTTCCTGGCGGCGGCGCCGGGCGGAGTGCTGGCCGGACGCGGCGACGGCGTGGCCGGCCGGCTCGACCTGTACGTCGATGCCGGCCACGGCGACTTCCCGGTGCTGGTGTCCTGGCCTGAGCTAACCCTGGGAACCCCGGCGCTCTCCGGCAGCTGCACTGCGGGCTCTAGCTGGGACCAGGCAGGCGCTCGCCTCACCATCAGCCTGCGGCCCGGGGAGGGCTGCGACCTTCATCTGATGCGAGCCGGCTAGGCCCGCCCTCCAGAACCGTCGACCTAGCGTTTGCGGCTTCGTAGTTCCGCCCAGCGGGCCTGCCAGAATCGGAGCCGGCGGTTGAAGCGCCGAAGCTCGGCTCTCAGCGCCACCAGGTCGGTCCTGGCGACCTCACGGCTGGCGTCCACGGTGGAACTTACCACCGACTCCCGGGCGGTACCGACCATCCGTTCCTTGAAGGCCTTCAACTCACGATAGACGGCGGCCCAATGCGCGGCATCCTCGACCGCGGTCGTGCGCGGGTTCTCACCCTCCAGCAGCCGGTCCTCGTCGACCGTCGCCTCAGCCGCCTTCCGCTCGCGAGCTGTCACCTGCGGTTCATACCGGGAACACCCCGTGCTTGCGGGCCACGGCTGGGCGCCGGCGCGTCTCGTAGAGAGCAAACCGGGCGGCCAGCTCGCGCCGCAGGTCTGACGGCGCGACCACCGCATCGATCACGAGGTCGGAGGCCAGTCGATACAGGTCGATGTCCTCACGGTACTCGTCCTGCAGCCGCCGCACGTAGGCCGGCCGCTCGGCTTCGGGTAGCTCCTGGATCTTGTTATAGAAAACGGCATTCACGGCGGCGCTCGGGCCCATCACGCCGATCATCGCCGTCGGCAGCGCCAGTGTGGCGTCCGGGTCATAAGCTGGCCCGGCCATCGCGTACAGACCCGCGCCATAGGCTTTTCGCACGATCACAGAGATTTTCGGAACGGTAGCTTCCGCTACCGCGGCGATCATTTTGGCGCCGTGACGGATGATGCCCTGTCGCTCGACCTGCGTCCCGATCATAAATCCGGGAACGTCCGCCAGGAAGAGTAAGGGCAGGTTGAAGGCATCGCACAACCATATGAACCGGGCCGCCTTGTCCGCAGAATCGACAAAGAGGATACCGCCTTTTTGCATCGGCTGATTGGCGACCACGCCGATGGCTCGACCTTCGATCCGGGCGAGCCCGCAGATGATCTCGCGCGCGAACAGCTTCTTGATCTCAAAGAAGCTGCCGGCATCGATAATGCCGTCGATCAGCTGCTGCATGTTGAAGGCTCGTCCTTCGTCCGCCGGTACCAGGGCGTCGAGGTCCACTTCGGACTCCACGGCCGCGGCCGGCCGACCCGGCGGGGGCTCCTCACAATTCTGCGGAAAGTAGGAGAGGTAGCGCTTGCCCAGCTCGATTGCCTGCTCTTCGCTCGACACCAGAACATCACCGCAGCCGCTTACCGAGCAGTGCATACGTGCGCCGCCCATCTCCTCGAGCGTCACTTTCTCTCCGATCACCATTTCTGCCATGCGCGGTGACCCGAGATACATGCTGGCGTGGCCTTCTACCATGATGGTCAAGTCGCAGAAGGCGGGAATGTACGCGCCGCCGGCGGCCGAGGGCCCGAAGAGGAGACAGATCTGCGGAACTGCGCCGGAGAGCTGGACCTCCTGGTAAAAGATCCGGCCTGCGTGGCGCCGGCCGGGGAACATCTGCACCTGCTCCGTGATGCGGGCCCCGGCGGAGTCCACCAGGTAGAAAATCGGAACCCGTAGCCGTTCCGCCGTCTCCTGGATGCGAATGATCTTCTCGACGGTTCGCGGCCCCCAGGACCCGGCCTTTACGGTCGGGTCGTTCGCCATCACGCAGACAGTCCGGCCGTCGATCTTCCCGACCACGGTGACCACTCCGTCGGCGCCGTATCCCGGCTCGTCAGCGTGGGCGAGTAGCCCATCTTCGACCTCGATGCCCGGGTCGAGGAGAAGCTCGAGGCGCCGGCGGACCGGCAGCTTGCCCTCCTGCCGCAGCTTCTCCGCATACTTGGCGGAGCCGCCCGCGCGGGCGAGCTCCGTCCTCGAATGCAGGTCCGGCTCCTGATCCTTCTTGTCGCCCTTGCTCAGGGCGCTCACGCAGTGGCTCTCCCCGGAGGCTCGTTCTTGACTGCGTGGAGTCTGCCCGGCAGCGGGCTGCCCAGTGTCGTCTCCAGCCGGCGGGCCACGTCGACCAGTCGCTCCACCTCGATCCCGGTCTCGATCTGCATGGCTTCCAGCATGTAAAGTGCGTCCTCGCTGCAGATGTTACCCGCGGCGCCCGGGGCGAATGGGCTGCCGCCGATGCCTCCCACGGAACCTTCGAAAAGGTCGATCCCCGTTTCCAGCGCAGCAAGCAGGTTGGCGATCGCGATCCCTCGGGTGTCATGGAAATGGGCGCCCCAGCGGACTGCGGGCAAGGCGTCCCGGACGGTCTGCACCAGGTCCTCCACCTGAGAAGGATTGGCGATCCCGATGGTGTCCGCCAGCGCCACCTCGCCGATGCCCGTGTCCACGAGTCTGCGGGCGACATCGAGGACCTGTGCGGCGCTTACGCTCCCTTCGTAGGGGCAGCCGAAGGCGACGCTGACGCTGGCGTCGACCTGCACCCCGGCGGACTTACCCAGCCGGCTCACTTCGGCGATCTCGTGGAGCGTCTCGGAAATGCCGCGGTTCAGGTTGCTCTGGTTGTAGCTTTCGGAGGCCGCCACCGTGACCGCCACGTTGCGCACGCCCGCTTCGACCGCTCGCTCCATGCCCTTCACGTTGGGTACAAGCACCCGCAGCTGATCAAGCCGGTCGTGGAGTGCCTCCAGGACCGCCTCGGCATCGGCGAGCTGAGGCACCCACTTTGGGTGCACCATCGAGGTGGCCTCTACCCGCATGAATCCGCACTCAAGGAGGTCGTGGATCAGTCCGACCTTGGTCGCGGCCGGCAGGGTCGCGGGCCAGCTCTGGAGGCCATCCCGTGGCCCGACCTCGATCCACTCGACACGGGGCGTGCCGGTCATCGGCCGGTGAAGTGTGCCTCCCGCTTTTCGAAAAACGCGCTGACCCCTTCCTTGAGGTCCTCGCTGAGTCCGAGCAATGCCAGCTGGTTCTCGAGGTAGGCGAGGGCCGCAGGGTAGCTCATGTCCTGCATCCGGTAGAAGGCTTCCAGGCCGAGGCGCATCCCCAACGGGCTCTTGCGCGCCAGTTCCTGGGCGAGGGCATCGACCTCCGCGTCGAGCCGCTCCGCAGGCACTGCCCGGTTGACGACGCCGAGGCGGGCCGCTTCTTCGGCGCTGATCCGCCTGCCGGTGAGGATCAGCTCCATGGCGGCCTTGCGCGGCAGGTTGCGAAAAACGCTGGCCATGATCAGCATCGGCCACAGCCCAACGTTGACCTCAGGGATCCCGAACTGCGCGTCCAGCGACGCGATGCCCAGGTCGCAGGCTACGGCCAGACCGAGTCCGCCCGCCAGAGCATGACCGTTCACCCGAGCGATCGTGGGCTTGCCCAGCTGGGTCATGTCCATCAACAACTCCCCCAGGCCTCGGCGCTGGAAATAACGGTCGAGCTCTGACATCTCGGACCGGAAGCTCTGGAGGTCGGCACCGGCGCAGAAGGTGTTCCCCGCGCCCGTCAGGACGATCACCCGGACCTGGGCATCAGCCTTCGCATCCTGGAGCGAGCCCCGCAGCTCGCTGATGGTCTCCGGGTTGAGGGCGTTGCGCCGGTCTGGCCGGTTGATGGTGATGGTGGCAACCGCTCCGTTTCGCCCGTACAGCAAGTTCGTGAAGGCCACCGTGCCCCAGTATATGGCCAGCCTCGGGGGGCTTTTCGTGGTGCGGGTTCACCGCTCCTAGAATGGAAATCGTGGAGGATGTGGTGCTGGTGGTGTGCACGCGCGTCCCGGCCGCATGAATCTGTCGCTAAGTAGCGAACAGGAAGAGATCCGGCAACTGGTACGCGACTTCGCCGAGCGCGAAGTCCGGCCGCGGGCCGAGGAGATCGATCAGACGTCTGATTTTCCCCGCGACCTCGTGGATAAGGCGGCCGGGCTTGGGCTGCTCGGGATCCTGGTCCCCGATTCGTACGGTGGCGCCGGGCTGGACCATCTGTCGTTCGCTCTCTTCATCGAGGAGGTTGCCAGGTTCTCGGCCAGCACGGCGGTGATCCTCGACGTTCACGTTTCGGTCGGGACGGAGCCGATCGTGTTGTTCGGCAGCGAGGAGCAGAAGCGGCGCTGGCTGCCCGACCTGGCCCAGGGCCGCACCCTGGCGGCGTTCGCGCTGACCGAGCCGGAGGCTGGCTCCGATGCCGCGCACCTCAAAACCAGCGCCAGGCGGCGGGACGGGAAATACATCCTGAACGGGAGCAAGATCTTTATCACCAACGCCGGCGAGGCCGGGCTCTATGTAGTACTTGCGTCCACCGACGCCTCTGCCGGTGCCGGTGGAGTGAGCGCGTTCGTCGTTCGCGGGGACAACCCCGGCCTTACCGTTGGTCCTCGTTTTAAGAAGATGGGACTTAACGGGTCTGCGATCGCGGAGGTGCATCTCGAGGACTGCGCGGTTCCCGAAGCCGACCGCCTTGGCGCCGAAGGCGATGGATTCCGGATTGCGATGCGAGCCCTGGATTCCGGCCGGATCGGGATCAGCGCCCAGGCGGTGGGTCTCGCCCAGGGAGCCCTGGACGACGCGGTCGCCTACGCCCGGGAGCGAAAACAGTTCGGTAAGCCGATTGCTGAGCTGCAGACGATTCAGAACAAGATCTCCGACATGGCCGTCAAGGTTCGGGCCGCGCGCTGGCTTACCTGGCAGGCGGCCTCGCTCTGCGACGCGGGCGCTCCCTTCACCATGGAGGCGTCGATGGCCAAGCTCTACGCCACGGACAGCGCCATGGAGGTTACCCTGGAGGCGCTTCAGGTCTTGGGCGGCTATGGCTATCTCGAGGACTACCCGATGGCCCGCCGGGTGCGCGACGCCAAGGCCTGCCAGATCTACGAGGGCACCAACCAGATCCAGCGGGTGGTCATCGCCCGGGAGCTGCTCGCCCTCTCATGAACTTCCAGCTCACCGACGAGCAGCGTCAGATCCGGGAGACGGTCCACGACCTCTGCCTGGAGCGGGTCGAGCCACGGGCCGCGGCGATCGACGAGAGCGGCGAATTCCCGTGGGACATCAAAGACCTGTTCGCCAAGCACGACATCCTCGGGATTCCCTTTCCGCCCGAGTACGGGGGGGTTAGCGGAAGCGCGCTCTCCACCATCCTGGCCATCGAAGAGATAAGCAAGTTCTGCGCCACGTCATCGCTGATCCTTGCCGTCCAATCACTCGGCAGCCTGCCCATCACCCTGGCCGGCAGCGAGGCGCAAAAGCGGAAATTCCTTCCACCGCTGGCGCGTGGCGAGCAGCTGGCGGCCTATGCGCTGACCGAGCCGGGCTCGGGATCGGACGCAGGCGGGATGCGTACCCGAGCCACCCGCCAGGGGGATCAATACGTGATCAGCGGTTCCAAGACCTTCATCACCGGCGGCAGCGTGGCCGACATTGTCATTGTCTTCGCCCGCACAGACCAGGACGGCGACGCTCCTGCCCGCGACATCTCCGCATTCATCGTCGACAAGCAATCGCCCGGGTTTCGAGTCGGCAAGCTGGAGAAGAAGCTTGGGATCCGCGGCTCGCCGACCGCACAGCTCTTCTTCGAAGACATGGTGGTGCCTGCAGCCAACCGCCTCGGTAGCGAGGGGGACGGCTTTCGGATCGCGATGAGGGTCCTGGATCACTCGCGTCCGGGCATTGCCGCGCAGGCGCTTGGGATCGCCGAGGGCGCGCTCGACCTGGCCCGACGCTACGCCCGAGAACGCAAGCAATTTGGCCAGCCCATCAGCGCCTTCCAGGGAATTCAGTTCATGCTGGCGGACATGGCGACCCAGGTGGAGGCGGCCCGGGTGCTGACCTACACCGCCGGCGACGCGCTGGACCGCCGGCAGCCCGGTATCTCCCTGACCTCGTCAATGGCCAAGCTGCACGCCTCGGACACGGCTATGAGGGTGACCACGGACGCCGTCCAGATCCTGGGCGGCTACGGGTACCTGCGAGAGTTCCCGGCCGAGCGGATGATGCGGGACGCTAAGATCACCCAGATCTACGAGGGGACTAACGAGATCCAGCGCTTGGTGATCGCTCGCGAGCTCCTCAAACAGCCATGAAGCAGCTTTACGTCGCCGGCGCCGGCCTGATGGGCTCCGGGATAGCACAGACAGCCGCCATCCGCGGATTCGACGTCAGCCTGCGCGACGTGGATGACTCGATCGTGGGTCGAGCGCTCGACAGTATCAAAAAGCGCCTGGACAGCCAGGTTGCAAAGGGCAAGCTGGAGGCGACTGCCCGGGATGAGGCGGTGGCCCGGTTGCACCCGACCACCTCCCTGGAGGCTGCCGGCCGCGCCGACCTGGTGATCGAGGCCATCACTGAAAACTTCGAGGCCAAGCGGGAACTATTCAAGAGGCTGGACGCCATCTGCCGGGATACCACCATCCTGGCCAGCAACACCTCATCGATCCCGATCACGCGAATGGCTGCCGCCACCAGGCGGCCCGACCGCTTCATCGGCATGCATTTCTTCAACCCGGTGCCGGTGATGCCGCTCGTGGAAATCATCCGCGGCCGCGAAACCTCCGAGCAGACGGTGGCCACCGCACTCGAGCTGGCCTCCGCCCTGGGCAAGACGCCGATCACCTCCCTGGATTACCCCGGCTTCATCGTCAACCGAATGCTGGTCCCCTTCGTCAACGAGGCGATCCACGCACTCACGGAAGGTATTGGGACGCGCGAGGACATCGACCAGGGAGCAAGGCTTGGCCTGCACCATCCGATGGGCCCGCTGGAGCTGGCGGACTTCGTCGGTCTGGACACACACCTTTATATCTGTGACGTGCTGTATGAGGGGCTGCACGACCCGCGCTTTGCCGCGCCGCCGCTGCTGCGCCAGCTGGTTGACGCCGGCCACTTTGGTCGAAAGACAGGCCGCGGCTTCTACCGCTATGGCCCGGATGGCGGCCGCCTCACCGAATAGGTCGGCGGCGCGCTCAGCGAGGCCTGGGTCAGGCCTTCTTGAGCGCCGGGGCCGGCGCCTTTCCCTGAGGGCGCCGCCGGACTGACAGCTGAAGACCCAGGACTAGTAGGGAGAAGGCGAGCGCCAGCCCTGCGCAGACGGCCGTGGCCGCCGCCACCAGCGCCCAGGCCATACCGCTCTCACTCGCGATCTTGCCCAGCGACACCCCACCACTCGCCAGGTGAAGGTTGTAGAAGGGGATCAGAACGAATAGGGTCGCGGCGATGACGAAGAACGTTCCTCGTCTCAGATGGCCCGCCGTCGACAGCCCTCCCAGAACCCAAACCGTGGCAATGACCATGGCCACGAAAGCCCCATCCTCAGCGCCCAGCGAGCCGAAGCCGCTCCTATGGAGATCATCGGCGGCATGTAACAGCACAAGTGTGCCGCCGGCGGCTGAAAGCCCGAGCGCGATCAGTCCCCGCCATCCAGTGGCCCTGCCACGAGGATTCGCCGCGCAATCCATAGCTGCCACACACATGATCAGGCAGCTGGGACCAAGGAACAGCAGCGCGATGGCCGCTGGCAGGCCGCGGGTCCGCGCCAGTGCGCCGAGGTCGATGGATCCGCCGCTGACAAAGTGGTTCAAGCCCTGGGTGGCGAACTCGGCGAAGGCGATCGTGCCAGCCACCAGCAGTGCCACCCGGTTCCCCCTCCAGATTAAGAAAAGGCTGAGCAGCCAGACGCCGGCCAGCAGGACAGCCACCCAGATAAGCGGCGCGCGCGTCTCGCCCCGCTGCACCTCGTCGACCAGGTGTAGCAGGCCCAGGGCAATCGCTACCAGGCCGCTAAAAACGACAACGGTCCGGGCCGGGATCGCAAATGCGGGGCGAGCATGGCTGTGCTGATAGGCCGCTTTCACACCGATCAATATTACGGACGCTTGAGCTGAAGAGCAGTTGTTTGGCTAGACTTGCTGCTGCAGTTGAGTACTCAGCGTCGCCGGCGGCGCGCCTCGGCGGCGCGCCTGCGAAGAGGGGCATGGCAGTTTGTGCGGACGGCCCTAGTGGTTTGCGGGGCCGTCATCCTGCTCGGCGCGGGTTTCGTCACCATCCGCCTCTGGACGGTGCTACACGCGATCTCGCCGCACTCGTCGCCGACTGATTTGATCGTAACCCTGGCCCACGCACAAACTGATGAGCCCGGTTCGTTGGGTTGGAAAATCAAGCACGACGAAAGAATCAACATCCTCCTGCTCGGATATGGCGGGCCCGGCCACGACGGCGCCTTCCTGACTGACTCGATCATGATGCTCTCGATCAGGGGGGGATCCAGGCAGGCGGTGATGATCTCCTTCCCGCGCGACCTCTGGGTCCGGATCCCGGCGTTGCCGAACAACGGTTACATGGCCGGCAAGCTCAACAACGCGTACGCGATCGGGACCGATCACCGGAACTACCCGAACGTGCGCGCCCAATGGAGGACGGATACTGGCGGCGGCGACCTGGCGGCCGCCACCATCTCGCAGCTGACCAACCAGCGTGTTGACTACTGGGTGGGCGTGGATTTCAAGGCGTTCCGCGATATGGTGAATGCCCTGGGGGGTGTGCAGCTGAACATCCTGACCCCTCTCGACGATCCCTATTACCCGGCGGGGGAGACGACGGGTTACATGCACATCCACTTCAACGTCGGTCCTCAGCAGCTTGATGGGGAGCACGCGTTGGAGTACGCCCGGTCGCGCGAAACCACCTCGGATTTTGACCGATCGCGGCGGCAGCAGGCCATCATGCTGGCCGTACGGCAGAAGGCAATGTCCCTGAATGCTGTGCCGCACCTCTTCCAGCTGCTCTCGGCGCTGCAGGACAATGTGCGCACCAACCTGAGACCACAGGACATGCAACAGCTCGCGGATCTGGCCGGCCAGATCAAGGAAGCTGACATCCGGCACGTGGGGATTGACAGCAACAACCTGCTTCGCCCGACCTTCGTCAACGGGCAGTATGTGCTCCTACCCCGAGATCCAACCCTCGCCTTGCTCCAACGCTACCTGGCGATGGCACTTCCGGATCGGGCAAACCTGGCGGCGGGGGTGCCGTTTCAGATCCGGGACGGGAGCCGCCGATACTGGCTGCCATACGTGGGGACGCCGGCGAAGGTGATGACCGGCCTGATGCAGGAGATCGGCTGGAACGCCAGCCAGGGGTCCAGCGCTCCGCTGGTGACGCAAACACAGATCCGCGACGGCTCTGGCGGTGCAGCGGCCGGCACGGTCGCCTGGCTCCAGCAGTACTTCAAGGCTGTCGTGGTGGTCGAGCCCGCGCCCAGCGCCGGACCGGCGATCAGCGTCGTCCTCGGCCCGGACTTCACGGCAAAAGCCTTTCCCGCGCCGGTCATTCCAGCCACCCCGCGCCCCTTGACGTCTCACCCGAGCAGCACGTCCAGCAGTACGCCAGGCGGTTCGGGCGCACCGTCTCCCTAGCATCAGGGTCGATGGCCAGCCTGGATGCCGAGGTGGCCGTGGTCGGGGCGGGCCCGGTCGGAGCCGTGACAGCTCTTTTCGCAGCCTCCGGCAGTCGCGTGGTGATTGTCGACCAGGCGCATTTTCCCCGAGACAAGCCCTGTGGTGAAGGACTCCTTCCACCGGGCCGGGCGATCCTGGCCCGGCTTGGGATCGAGGGGGCGGTCCGCGATGCCGGTGCCCCGACCCTGCGCGGCATCGCTTTCGGCCTTTTAGGCCGGCCTCAGGTGTCGGTGCATTTTCCGCCACATCCCGACGGGGCCGAGGGACTGGGGGTCCGGCGGCTGCGATTCGACGCGTTCCTGGTCGAGCGACTTCAGCAGAACCCGAACGTCGCCTTCCACCCGGGGGTCATGGTGAGCAAGATCCGGCTCGATGGTGATGCGCCGGCGCTGGTTACCAGCGACGGCGAGATCCGGGCGCGCTTCATCGCGGTCGCCGACGGGCTCCGCTCCGGGCTTCGTCATCAGCTCGGCTGGACGATCGGGCCGCGGGGCCCGCATCGGTACGCGGTGGTCGGCCACTGGCGCGACGACCGGCGACTCGATCCCTGGGTGCGGATCACCGCCGATCAGGGCATGGAGGCCTACGACGGACCGGTCGGTCCCCATGAGAGGCTGATCGCTCTCCTCTGCACTCACGACCGCATGAAGGACTTTGCGGGACGGTTGAATCAGCGGTATCGTGAGCTGGTGGCCGGTTTCCGGCCCGAGGCGGGGGTTCCCTTAGACACCGCGGTAGCGGTCGGGCCCTTCAACTACCGTGCCTCGACGGTCGCGCGCGGGGGCATCTTCCTGGTGGGAGACGCTTCCGGGTTTGTCGATCCCATCAGCGGCGAGGGCCTTGCCACCGGCATGCAGCAGGGCCTGGCGTTCAGTCAGGCGATCCGGCAGCCCGACCCGGAGTCCTCATACCGCCGACGTCATCGCCGGCTGACCGCCGGACCGCGACGTGCCACCACGCTACTCGTGCACCTGGCAACCAGCCCTCGCCGTGCCGATAGGGCCGTTCGCGGCATGCAGCGCGCCCCCGGCGTGATGCCCAAACTGCTGGGTATGACGCTCGGTTACTGGGGCGCCGGCCGGCTAACGCCTCGCGACTGGATGGCGCTTCTGACCGGACGCTAGGCCACAGACTCGAGGGATGAACCGGGGCTTCCCAGCCATCTGGCGCCGGTAGTCCGGATGTAGGTCGAGCAGAGACTCCTCAGCCCAGATCCGCCTCCACAAGAGCGCGCCGTTGAGGACGCTGAGGCCGACGGCGCAGAAATAGGCCCCGCCCACCAGCGGCAGCGCGGCGAACTCAAGGATGAGTGCCAGGTAATTCGGGTGGCGGATCCAGCGGTAGGGACCCACCGCGACCACGCTCAGGTCCGCGGGCACCAATGCCCGCACCGTCCACCGGCCTCGGAGCGTCGCGATCACCCAGAGCCGCAGGCAGGCAGCGCCGACCGCGCCCACCCAGCCAGATCGGGCCACCACACTCGGGACACGATGGCTGCCGCGCAAGCGCGCCTCCAGCAGAGGCAGCGTGAAGAGGGCAGCGTTCGCCAGCACGATCCACTTGAAAGCAGAGGGGGCGGCCTCCGGCGCACCAGGGTCGGTGCGTCGCAGCCGCCGTTCGTTGCGGGCGGAGTATCCCAGCTCGACCAGCCGCTGGCTGCCAAAGGCGGCGAGCACGAGGAGGTGGCGCCGCCAGCTCACCCGGTCAGGCTCAGTCGGGCTAGCTCGATCGAGAGGCCCGGTCCGAACGCGACGGCAAGCGCTTGCCCCGGCCGGCGCCTCTCCCGCAGGGCCGCAAGGACGAAGAAGATGCCCGCGCTCGAGGCATTGCCGTAGTTGCTGAAGACGTGGCGCGAGGCTTCGAGCTGGTGGGGCGCAAGCTCGAGCGAGCGCTCGACCGCGTCCAGGATGCGATGGCCGCCCGGGTGAGCCGCCACCACGTCGATGTCTGCAAGCGATTCGCCTTCAGCCGCGAGGAAGCGTTCTACCACCCCGCCCAGCTGGGAGCGAATGATTTCGGGCAGGCGCCGGCTCAGGATCACCTTCATCCCGCCATCCCGGAGCTCATAGCCCAGGTCGCCGGCGCCCTCCGGCACGAGCCAGGTCGCGGCCCGGGCAAGCTCGATCCCGGCCGTGCCGTTGGGCGACTCGATCACGGCCGCGCCGGCGCCGTCACCGAAGACCAGGGCGGCGATCAGGTTGTCCACCGAAGAGTCGTCCGGCTGAAAGGTCAGCGAGGGTAGCTCGACTGCGACCAGCAGGCTGGCTTTCTCAGGGTAGGCGCGGACGTAGTCGTGACTTCGGGCGAGTCCGCTCACGCCACCGCCGCAACCAAGCTCGGCAATTGGGAGTCGGGTGGTGTCGGGGCGAAGACCCAGTCGCGGAATCAGCTCTGCATCGAGTGAGGGCAGCACAAAGCCGGTGCAGGAGATGCAGACCACCTGTCCGATTCGTGATTGGTCGATTCGCGCCTGGCGGATGGCAGCACCGGCTGCATCGGCCGCAAGCCGCCGCCCGTGTTCGAGGTAGGCCTCGGTCCGCTCGGACTGACTGTGCGGACGCATGATCCAATCCAGCGGCGCCGCCAGGTGCCGGGTGCGCGGTGTATCAGCTGCCAGACCGGCGCCTTTGAATCGTCGCCCTCGGACTCTGCCCAGGGCGTCCCAGATGGCGTCCGTCGGCGTCTGCTGTTCGGGAAGGGCCGTCGCCAGACCGGTTATGCAGGCGGTGCGACTGACCGCCAGAGCCGGCCTTTCGGCCCGGGCCAGGGATTCGAGCACTTCTCAAAGTATGGGCCCCGGTTACACAGCGGGCGTCAGCTACGATGAATCAGAGATGAATCTGGCCGGTGATCTCCTGGCTGGGGACGTTCGCGCCCTGGCAAGAGCCATCAGCCTGGCCGAGGATCGAGACCCGCAGGCGACGGCCCTGGTGGCGGAGCTGCAAGCACACACTGGAAGGGCTCATCTCGTCGGTGTTACGGGCTCCCCCGGCGGCGGAAAGAGCACTCTCGTCGATGCCCTGGTCAGGGTGATCCGCGAGCGAGGCAGGACGGTGGGCGTGATCGCCGTGGATCCAAGCAGCCCCTTTACTGGAGGCGCCGTGCTTGGTGACCGGGTGAGGATGTCGAGACACACACTCGACAAGGGCGTGTTCATCCGGAGCATGGGCGCCCGGGGTCACCTGGGAGGGCTTGCGGCTGCTACCCGGGAAGCGATCCACCTGCTCGACGCCTCCGGTCGGGATGTGATCGTGGTGGAGACGGTCGGGGTCGGACAGTCCGAGCTCGAGATTTCGAGCCTTTGCGACACAGTGGTACTTGTGTTGATGCCGGAGTCTGGCGACGCCGTGCAAAGCATCAAGGCCGGAATCCTCGAGATCGCCGACGTCTATGTCGTCAACAAGGCCGACCTGAGCGGCGCGGAAAAGGCGCGAAGGCTGATTCAGGACGCGGTCGCCATGGCGCCAAAAAAGCCGTGGCAGCCACCCATCCTGCTAGCCTCCGCGGTTAAGGAAGAGGGTATCGGGCCGGTCTGGGAGGCGATCGAAAGCCACCGGGCCTTTCTCCGCCAGAGCGGTGGTCTTGAGGAGCGCCGGCGGGAGCGCCTCAAGCAGGAGGTCATCGCCCTGGTGGCGGAGAGCGCGCGCGAGGATGCGCGGCGTGCCGTCGAGGGCGATACTCCGGTGGGGCGCCTTCTTCGAGATAACCGGAACGGCCGGCTGAACCCGTATTCGCTGGCCGCCGACGTGAGGGCGATGCGTCCAGCCCGCGGGGCCGAAAACTGATGGCGGTCCGCAAGAAGTCCTCCCGCGAGGAATGGGAGGAGCAGTCCCAGGCTGGCAAGCAGCCCGCCCGAGGCCGGGGCCGGACCATTTCGGGGATGCCGATCGAGCCGCTCTACACCCCCGACGATCTCCGGGGATGGTCCTATGAGGAGAAGCTTGGCTATCCCGGCCACTTCCCGTATACGCGCGGCGTCTACCACTCGATGTATCGTGGCCGCCCCTGGACTATCCGCCAATTCGCCGGCTACGGCACGGCCGAGGAAACAAACCGCCGCTACAAGTTCCTCCTGTCCCAGGGCCAGGCGGGGCTCTCCGTGGCGTTCGACATGCCGACCCTGATGGGCTACGACTCCGACGACCCCTTGAGCCGGGGCGAAGTTGGCCATTGTGGTGTCGCCATCGATTCGCTCGAAGACATGGAGACTCTCTTCGGCGGGATTCGCCTGGACACCATCACCACCTCGATGACCATCAACTCCCCTGCCGCCATCCTCTATGCGATGTACATCGCCGTCGGGGAGAAATCCGGGGTGAAGCCAGCGCAGCTCGGAGGCACGCTCCAGAACGACATCCTCAAGGAGTACATCGCCCAGAAGGAATACATCTTCCCGCCAGAGCCGTCCATGCGTCTGGTGGTCGACACCATCGTGTTTGCGGCCCGGGAGATGCCCCGTTGGAACCCGGTCTCGATATCCGGCTACCACATCAGGGAAGCCGGCTCCACCGCCATCCAGGAGCTCGCCTTCACGCTGGCCGACGGTATGGCCTATGTGGAGGCGACTATCAAGGCGGGGATGCCGGTTGACGATTTCGCGCCGCGCCTCTCTTTCTTTTTTGACTCGCACATCGACTTCTTCGAGGAGATCGCCAAATTCCGGGCGGCGCGCCGGCTCTGGGCGCACATCATGCGCGACCGCTACCAGGCGAAGGATCCCCGCTCCTGGATCCTTCGCTTCCACACCCAGACCGCCGGCGTTTCGCTCACCCGCCAGCAGGTGGAGAACAACATCAGCCGGACCGCCTATGAAGCGCTGGCCGCGGTGCTGGGTGGCACCCAGTCCCTTCATACGAACTCGATGGACGAGGTGCTGGCGCTGCCGACCGAGCGGGCAGCCCAGATCGCCCTGCGCACCCAGCAGGTGCTGGCCCACGAGACCGGTGTGACCGAAACGATTGACCCGCTGGCCGGGTCGTACTATCTCGAACACCTGACCGACGAGATGGAACGCGGCGCCAGGAGATACTTTGAGCGCGTGGACGAGCAGGGCGGGGTCCTTGCATGCATCGAGAACGGGTTCTTTCAGCGGGAGATCGCCGACGCCGCCTTCGAATTCGAGCGCCAGCTCGAGGCAAACGAGCGGATCGTGGTGGGTGTGAATGCCTACCAGGAAAAGGAAGGCAGTCCGGTCCCGACCTTGAAAATCGGACGGGAAACCGAGCAAGGGCAGGTGCGAAGGGTCAAGGCGGTTCGAGAGCGGCGCGACAATACCAGCGTCCAGAACCGGCTCGTCGAGCTGAAGGTAGCCGCCCGAGGCAGCCAGAACCTGATGCCGGCGCTGATCGACTGCGTCCGGGCGTACGCGACGGAGGGAGAGATCATGGCGGCACTCAAGGAGGTGTTCGGCGTCTACCGTGAGCCCATTCTCTTTTAGCGAGGCAGGAGGTTGGCTGTAGAGAAAAAGGTCGCCGCCGGGGGGCGAGGGGCGCACCAGAAGTGGCGAGTGCTCACCTGCAAGGTGGGCCTGGACGGACACGACCGTGGGGTCAAGGTGGTCTCCAGGGCGCTGCGTGACGCCGGGGTCGAGGTCATCTACGCCGGTCTGCGGCAGACGCCTGAGATGGTGGTGGAGGCGGCCATCCAGGAGGATGTCGATGCCATCGGCGTCAGCCTGCACAGCGGCGCCCACATGACGCTCATCCCCAGGATCCTGGAGCTGCTCAAAGAGCGTGACGCGTCGGAAATCATCGTCTTCGGGGGCGGCATCATTCCGGAAGACGATGCCCTTGAGCTGAAGCGACTGGGGGTAGCCGAGATCTTTGGCCCGGGGACCTCGCTGCAAGCCATCGTTGAGTTCGTTAACCGGGGGTTCCAGCAGGCGGCGTGATCGCCGCGCCGCGCCAGCTCGGCCGTTTTCAGCTCTACTGCCTGAGCGACGGCCGGTTTCGGATGGACGGCGGCGCGGTCTTCGGCGTCGTCCCCAGGGTGCTGTGGGAGAAGCTCAAGGTTCCCGACGCGCGCAACCGGATCCCCATGGCGACCAATTGCATGCTGGTTCGAACACCGGACGCAAATATCCTGGTTGAAGCCGGCATCGGACCCAAGCTCAGCGACACGGAGCGCGATAACTTTGCGTTTGACCGCGAGCCGGGCCTGCCGGCCGCCCTCTCGGCTGCCGGACTGCGACCAGAAGATATCGACCTGGTGGTGCTGAGCCACCTGCACTTCGACCACTGCGGGGCGCTGGTAGCTCCGGGACAGGACGGGGAACTGGCAGCCCTGTTTCCTCGGGCCAAGCATGTGGTGCAGGCCCGGGAGCTGGAGGCCTGGCGTCATCCCGACCCGCGGAGCCGCCCATCGTACAAGCCCGAAAACCTCGGCCTGCTGGAGCGGGCCGGCCGGCTGCTGGTGGTTGACGGCGACCAGCAGGTGGCTCCCGGCATCCAGGTGCGGGTGACGGGTGGCCATACCGCCGGCCACCAGGCCGTCTACGTCCGTGACCAGGAGCAGACGGTGGTCTTCACCGGCGATTTCCTTCTGGTTCGCGCATTGCTAAAGAGCAACTGGGTGAGTGCCCTCGACCTGTTCCCGCTCGACGCCATGCAACGGAAAGCAACCTTCCTGGAAGAAGCCGCGCGCGAGCGGCAATTGCTCTGGTTCTACCACGAGACCGATCAGATGCTCGGCTATTGGACGGGCGAAGGGTTCGAGCCGGTCAACTGACGATCAGGACGACCTCGGCGCCGCAGACACCGCACTCACCGCGCACGACGTAATTGCCCGTGTTGAGGTCGAGCGAGCTCGGCCGCAGGATGGGGACGGACTGTTTGCAGGCACGGCAATGCGCCTTCATGGGCGCCATCGGGACCTGGGGACCGTGGAAGCTCCAGGTGTGGGGCGTGACCTGCTGCATGTTGGCGCGGGCAAGAGCCATCGAGTTCTCCTGGTAATAGAACGCCTCGCCGGTAAGGCCGCTGTGGTCCATTGAGCGCAGTTTGCTACCACGTTCAGCGTAGTCGCGGGGCTGACAGCTCCCCCTTCATTTTGCGGACTTTATTGCCGCGGTTGCGCTATACCGTTTTTTGACAGAAGGGCGACCACAGGTTGAGCCTGTTCACCTCCCGGGACCGGCCCCGTGCCCTGGGCGCCGGTCCCACTCCCCGTCTAGTAGACGACGACTGGGGTGCCGGACGGCGTCCAGTTCCAGAGCCAGACCATGTTGCCGTAGGGCACGTTCACACAGCCGTGGGTACCGGTGTTGGCGCCAAACGGGTCGTAATGCGGATACTCGGTGCCGGGCCCGTAATAAGCGCGCCAGGATGCGTCGTGGATGGCGGCGCCGCCGTTGAACCAGAGCGTCATTTTTACCGGCGTATCCGGGTACCACCACCGGGAGCCCTTCGGCCAGGGCGACTTCATGATCCAGGGTGAGGCCTTCAGGTAGACGTGGAAGCTGCCCGGGTCCGTCTCCAGTCCGGGCCGGCCGGTGGTGACGTAGGTCGAGAAAACCTGCTGCCCGTGGAGGTAAGCGCGCAGGGTCTGGTCCTTGAGTGAAATGGTGATGGCCTTCTCCGGAAGGGTGCTGCTCATCGCCTGCTGAAGCACCTTGTCGCGTACGGCCAGGCCTCCGTAGATCTGCTCGAGATCCTTGAGCGTGGTGGCGGTTCCCAGATCAGCGGCGAGCTTCTGTACCCGGGCCTGGATGAACGAGACATCCATCTTGAAGATGCCGGCGGTCTGGAGGTCCCCCTGAACTTTGGCCAGGGCTCCCCTGGCCGCGGTCCGGGCGGCGTCGGGACTGCCCTTGTCCTGGGCGGCGATCTGCGTAGCAAACTGGCCGACCAGGGTGTTGGTTGCCTGCTGATCGGCGATCAGAAGGGCCAGCTTGACGTCGGGGTCCTTGACGTCGGCGCTGACCTTTCGGTAGTCGGCCAGGGTCGCCGAGTGGTCAAAAGCGCTCTGCGCAGTATCCGGCAGGGTTGCGAAACCGGTGAGGAGCTGGTCTTCGACGCCAAGCTGCCTGGCCGAGGAAAGGTCGCCGACGAATTTGGCCAGAGCCTGCTGAGCCGAGCTTTTGGCCTGCGAGAGCAGCTGCTGCTCCCGGGTTTGGAGCTGCTGGGTTAGCTGCCGTTCCTGGGCTCCGGCGTTCGCATAGAAGTCGATCCGGCTCTCGTTGAAGGGCGGTGTGCCCTGTGGCGCCGTGGCGGCGGTAGTAGTCAGCTCCTGTCGCTGAATGTCCGAGTACTCAGTCGCCTCCAACCCCAGGGCCTGGGCGCGTTGCTGCTCGGCGAGCATCAGCTGCCGGGCGGACTGGTAACCCTGCTCGGCGCTGGCTTCGCGCTGCTGCTGGAAGAGGATCGCTCCGGAAACCAGCCCGAAGCTGGCAACCACGACCCCGATCCGCAGCGCGTTTCGCTTGATGACTCTAACGATTGATGTCAGCACTTATGTAACCTGAATTTTAGAGACTTTCTGCACCTGAAGTAACGGCCAACCGGCCAAAAAGTTCCGCCCCGTCCACGGCGGAACCGGGCGACCCCTGTGATATCATGGGCGCCGCCCAAATTCAAGTCAAAGGAGGAACTGTGGCAGCGGTAGGGGTGCCGGTTCGCTTGAAGTTGGAGCCTCGGGATGGCAGCGGTCAGCAGGCTCGCGCCCTCCGGCGTGAGGGTCGGCTTCCCGCGATCGTCTACGGCCATGCCGTGGATTCCGTATCGGTGGCCGTCGACGGCCGCGATTTCCTCAGGGCTTTCCAGAAGGTCGGGCGCAACCAGCTGCTCGACCTCCAGATCGGCGACGAACCGGTGCGCAAGGCGCTGGTGCGCGAGGTCCAGCGCAGCCCGCGGACCGGCGATCTCCTCCATGTGGACTTCTATCAGGTCAACCTCACCGAGGAGATCGAGTCGGAGGTGCCGATCGAGTTTGAAGGCGAGGTCGAAATTGTCAGCAAGGGCGAGGCAGACCTCCTCCACGGCCTGCACGAGCTCAAGGTCAAGTGCCTCCCCACCGACCTGCCGCCGGTGATCACGGTCGACGTGTCCGGGCTCAAGGAGGTCGACGACGAGATCCGGGTCAAGGATCTCAAAGCCCTCCCCGGCTGCGAGATCCTGGACGATCCTGACGACCTGATCGTCAAGGTGCAGGCGCACCGGGTCGAGGTAGAGGAAGTGGCCCCGGCGCCGGCCGCGGCCGAGGTGCCGACCATCGGCGAGGCCGAGGCGGCTGCCGAGGCGCCGGCGGAGCAGACAGAGCCGCAGGGCTAGCCCTCAGGCGATCCCGGCAGGCGACCCTACAATGTCGCCATGAGTTGGCTCTGGTCACAAAGGGACACGACCTGGGCACACTTCCTCGAGGGGCTGATCGTCTTCCTGGTCATGCTCCTCCTGAGCCGTTTTGTTCAGCCCTTCTCGCGCAACCAGCTCAAGCGGGCCCACCTCGACGCGGCGATCAGCCTGCTTGCGTCGCGACTGATCTATGTGGCCTGGATGATCTCGGCGGTCATCGTTTTCCTCAGCGTCTGGCTGAGCAACCTGACATTCGTGTTGGGCAGTTTCGGAGTCTTTGCCCTGGCGTTCGGCCTCGCCTTCCAGGACATCCTGAAGAACTTTCTCGCCGGGATCTTTCTCCTGCTCGAGCGTCCGTTCCGTATCGGTGACGAGATCATGGTCGACGGCAGGACCGGCATCGTCGAGGACGTGCAGTTCCGGACGACCACGATGCGAACGATGGACGGTGAGGAAGTTCTGGTGCCGAACTCGATCGTATTCAGCCAGACGATCGTCAACCGGACCCGCTACCCGGCGAGGCAATTCGCGCTCACCGTCAAGGTGCCCGCTGACGTTCGCCTGGACGGGCTGGTGCAGAGAGTGCGCGAGCGCCTGGCGTCCAGCGCCGACCTGGCCAAGGATCCCCCGCCGTACGTCGGGATCCAGCCGAGCGCCGACGGGGGCGTCGCCCTCGAGGTCAGGTACTGGCTCGACTACCGCAACCACGATCCACTGGCCGTACAGGCGGCCCTCGGGGAGCAGATCTACCAGGCGATTCAGGCTCCCCCCGACACGCCGGCCCGCACTCCGCAGGTCAAGCGTGGCATGAGCACTCCGCCCTAGGCGAACGCTTAACCTTGAGAGCGTGCCGCAGGAATCTCTGTTCCCGGCCGCCGAGCCACCGCCGGCCAAAGACCAGCCTCTGGCGGCCCGCTTGCGGCCCCGCACCCTCGAAGAGTTCGTCGGGCAGCAGCACCTGGTCGGTCCCGAGCACGAGCTGCGCCGCGCCATCGAGGAGGATCGGGTGGGGTCGATGGTCCTCTGGGGACCGCCCGGCAGCGGTAAGACGACGCTGGCCCGGTTGATCGCCAATGTCACCTCGTCTCACTTTGTCCCCCTGAGCGCCGTCAGCGCGGGGGTGGCAGACCTCCGCCGGAACATCGAAGAGGCTCGACTGCGCCGGGCCCAGTCACGGCAACGGACCATCCTGTTCATCGACGAGATCCACCGGTTCAACAAGGCACAGCAGGACGCCGTCCTGCCCTACGTCGAGGAAGGGGTCATCACGCTGATCGGCGCCACCACCGAGAACCCGTCATTCGAGGTCAATGCAGCCCTCCTCTCGCGCTGTCGCGTCTTCACGCTGGGCGCGCTGGACGACACGGACGTCGGCGTGATCGTCGACCGCGCCCTGACGGACCCCGAGCGTGGCCTGGGAAGCATGGCTGTCGAGCTTGCGCCGGATGCCCGGGTCGCGCTGATCAGGGTCGCCAACGGCGATGCCCGGGTCGCCCTAAATGGCCTCGAAGCGGCGGTTGCCCTGGCTCGACCCCGGCAGGGCCGCCGGCTGGTCACCGCGGCGCAGGTGGAGGAAGCGGTCCAGCGCCGCAACCTTCTGTACGACCGCGCCGGTGAGGAGCATTACAACATCATTTCCGCGCTCCACAAGAGCCTGCGCGACAGCGACCCCGATGCCTCGCTCTACTGGCTGGCCCGGATGGTGGAGGCCGGCGAGGATCCACTGTATGTCGCCCGACGGTTGGTGCGATTCGCTTCGGAGGATATCGGGATGGCGGATCCTCAGGCGCTCACCCAGGCGATGGCCGCCCAGCAGGCGGCGCATTTCGTAGGAATGCCGGAAGCCAACCTGGCCCTGGCACAGGCCGTGGTCTACCTGGCGACCGCCCCCAAGAGCAACGCCCTGTATGCCGCGTACAGCGCCGTTCAGGAGGACGTTGAGCGGACCCGGGCAGATCCGGTACCGCTACATCTTCGCAACGCACCGACTCCCTTGATGCGGCAGATGGGCTATGGCAAAGGCTACCGCTACGCGCACGATTACGACGAAGCGCAGATCGAGCAGCAGCACCTTCCGGACGCGATCAAGGACCGGACCTACTACCATCCTTCCGGCCGGGGCTACGAGAAGACCGTCAAGGAGCGGCTCGATGCTTTCCAGGCCGCCCGCCGACGAACGAAACCTGATCGGGGCAACGAGGACCTCTAGGAGCTCCCCGAATTGGGGACGCGAGTCCGTAGCCAGAAGATCAGTAGTCCCAGGAGCGCCAGAGCCGCAGGCCATGCCAGGGTCAGGGCTATGAACGGCCACGGCACGAGGTCGCTAAAACCTCCGGCCACGTAGAGCTGCGTCGACGCATAGGTAGGTAAGGCCTGGACGAAGTCTTTGTTCGCCGCGGGGTTCCCAATCGGGTTCTGGATAAAGGTGTCGATCAGGCTGACCATGATGACAAGAAAGAACCCTTCCAGCTCCCCGCGTAGCAGGACCCCCAGAAAGAGGCCGAGGCTGCCGTAGGCCAGGGCGGCAGCCGCGTAGCTCACGACCACCAGGGGAACCGATTGTGGCCCCCAGAAAATCAGGAGGATGACGCTCGTGTAGACCGCGACAGCGAGCGCCACCACCGTCACTGACGTGACCTTGGCCGCGATCACGATCCACTGGGGATACCCGCTCAGGACCAGCCTGTGGTCAAATCGCATGCCGCGTCGGGTCGACGTGAAGATGACGAACCCAACGATCAGGGTGAGAGCATTCAGTCCGGCGGTGAGGAGCGACAGCTGCCGACCGTCGACATGAATGAAATGACCCGTAACCCGAAAACGAAAGTCGACCGAACCACTGGGTATGACGGATGAGATCAGGAGATACCAGATGGGCACGAACGCGATCAGCAGGACAATTGCCAGCCGGTTGCGGCCATGCTCGATAAGCAGGTAGCGAACAGCCGTCCGGTAGCGACCGTGGCGTGGTTTCACCCCGCGTCTAGCTCGAGCCGGCCTGACTTGAGCCGGAAGATACGGTCAAAGCGACGCTGCTCAAAAATCAAATGCGATATCACCAGCACAGCGCGCCCATCCGCACGGAGCTCTGCGACGAGATCCCAGAAACGCAGGTAAGTCTCCCAGTCAAAGCCCTGGTAGGGCTCGTCCAGCAAGAGGACCGCCGGCTTGTGCATGAGTGCCAGGGTCAGGTTGAGCTTCTGCTGCGTACCGCCGCTGAGCGCACCAATGCGATCGCCGCGGTAATTTTCATACGCGAGCCGATCGACCAGCTCACGGCCGTATGACAGGTCAGCCAGCCCGTAGGCGGCTGCGAAGTAGTCGAGGTGCTGGGCGACGGTTAGGGCCTCATTGAGGGTCGGCGCCTGCGGGCAGTAGCCGTTTGTCCCGCGACGCTTGACTGTGCCCTGGTCGGGCCGTAACTCCCCGACGAGGATCTTGAGGAGGGTCGACTTACCAGCTCCGTTCTCCCCGACGATACCGACGAGCGTGCCCGCGGTCACCGAGAAGCTGACACCGCGGAGCACCTGGCGCCGGCCGAACGACTTGATCAAGCCCTCCGCCGAGAGAACCGGCGGCTCAGCCGCAGCGATAGTGTCTCCAGTCATGGATGGCCACGCTCACAGCGTGGCAGTGCTCTCGACGAACGGACGCAGGGCGTCGTAGCCATTGGCCATCACCCGCTGGTGATTCCGGGCCAGGGCGCCGCGGGCCAGGGGCGCAACGAGATTCAAGATCGGGTTGGTGGTGGCCACGTCCCAGTAGTAAACAGCCTGAGTCGCTCCAGGCGATGTTTGGCTAAACTCCCAGCGGCCGGAACCGACCAGGTCACCCGTGGACCGCAGGAGGATATGCGTGGGGCGCGCGGCTTCAAGGACCTCGAGCTTGTAGGACAGGCTGTAGGGGAGCGAGCCCCGGACCTCACATTCGATGATGGACCCGACCGATTTACCGTCGCCGCGGACGAGTCGTACGCGCCGGAAATTCTTCCACCAGGCGGGATAGTTCTGGATGTCGAGGAGGACCGTCCACACGCGATCCATCGGGGCCCGGAACTGCCACTCGGTCTTGAAGTGATATTGCTCCGGCACCCGGACTATTCTATGAAGCGATGGCCTTCAGTCTTCTAAAGCTCCTGCATATCCTGTTCGCGATCACTGCTGTGGGGTCAAACATCACCTACGGTGTCTGGCAGGGCCTGGCGGTAAACAGTCCGGAACACGAAGCTTTCGTTTTGCGCGGTATCAAATTGCTCGACGACCGCGTCGCCAATCCGGCGTACGGGTTGCTCCTGGTGACCGGACTGATCATGGCTTTCTGGCACTGGTC
>Ga0209160_1000408_pt1 | contig 34620 bp, 28 predicted proteins | sample GraSoiAngelo_153_FD_186167 | JGI IMG/M metagenome (GOLD analysis project Ga0209160, IMG submission 186167) | Grasslands soil microbial communities from the Angelo Coastal Reserve, California, USA - 14_1009_12_40cm (SPAdes) (version 2) | ecosystem: Environmental > Terrestrial > Soil > Grasslands ...
CTTTGGAGCGGACCTCGGAGCCACCTCCGCCGCCCGGCGAGGGTGGCGGGGTGAGGGGAACGGAGCCCGCGGGACGGAGCGCCCGGGCGCCACGCGCGTCCTCGCCCGGCCAGCGCTTCTCGATGTACATGAGGAGCGGCGCCGCGATATAGATCGACGAGAAGGTCCCCGTGAAGATCGCGAAGGTCATCACCAGCGCGAACGGCCGCAGCACCTCGCCCGCGAGCAGCACGAGCGCGATCGTCGTCGCCATGGTGGTCCCGTGTGTGAGAACGGAGCGCGGCAGCGTCTCGTTGATCGAGAGATTCAGGATCTCGTACAGGTTCTGGCGCCGGAATTTGCGCAGGTTCTCCCGGACGCGATCGAAGATGATAATCGTGTCGTTGAGCGAGTAGCCGACCATGGTCAGGACCGCGCCGACGACCACGAGACTCACTTCGAGGTCGAGATACCGGATGAACGCGATCGTGGTGAGGATGTCGTGGAACGTCGCGAGCACGGCGGCGAGGCCGAAGCGCCACTCGAACCGGACGGCGAGGTAAACGAGGGTGACGATGAACGAAAACAGGATCGCGAGGAAGGCCTTACCCTGGAGCTCGCGCCCCACCTTCGGGCCGACCGCCTCGGTGCGCAAGATCTTATAGTGCTCGGGCGCCGGGCCCAGGGAGCGTGCCAGCGCCGAGTCCACCGCCGCCGCGGTGGTTTCGGTGGAGCCTTCGACCGCGGCGTCCGCCCGCCCGAGGCGCGCCCGGATCACGTATTCGTTGACCGCGCCGAACTGCTGAATTTCCGCGTCGCGAATGCCGGCCGCATCGAGCGCGCCGCGGATGCGCTCCGGTCCAACGGGCTCGGCCGTCTGCACCTGAATCAGCGTGCCGCCGGTGAACTCGATGGAGTAGTTCAGGCCGCGCACCAGGAACAGCGCGAATCCGGGAATGATGATCGCCGCCGTGAGCCCATAGGCCCAGCGGCGCCACTTGATGAAGTCGTAATTGGCGTTGGCGAAGAGTCGGATCATCTCAGACGCTCAAGGTGGCCATGTCCGGCCGACGGTCGAGCCAGATCATGTAGAAGGTGCGAACCACGAAGATGGCCGTGATCATGGACGCGGCGATGCCGATGATGAGAGTGATCGCAAAGCCCTGCACCGGGCCGGTCCCGACCAGATAAAGAATGAAGGCGGTGAGCGCGGTGCTCACATTGGAGTCGACGATGGCGCTCATGGCGTGCAGGAAACCCTCGTCCACGGCGGTCCGCACCAGCTTCCCGTGCTGCAACTCCTCGCGGATGCGCTCGAAGATCAGCACGTTCGCGTCGACCGCGATGCCGACCGACAGTACCAGTCCGGCAAGCCCGGGCAGCGTGAGGGTGAACCCGAACCCCGCGAGCCCGGCGAGCGTGAAGACGACGTACAGGGCCAACGCGGCCACGGACAGCACACCCGACAGCCGGTAGTACGTCACCATGATCAGCACGACGAGGGCGACGCCGACGATTCCGGCACGGATGCCGTCCCGGATCGAGTCCTGGCCGAGCGACGGGCCGATGGTGCGCTCTTCGATGATCGTGAGAGGGGCGGGGAGCGCCCCCGCCTTGAGCACCAGCGCCAAGTCCTGGGCGTCCTGCAGCGGCTTTGCGCCCAGCTCGATCAGCCCGCGCTGGCCGATCTGGCTCTTGATGATGGGCGGCTGGCCCTGCACCCGGCCGTCGAGGATGATCGCCATGTAGTCGCTTACGTGGCGGCCGGTCTCGCGCTCGAAGATCCGCCCGCCGCGCCGCGACAGCCAGAAGTTCACCACCGACTGGTTGGTGAGCTGCTCACGCGTCGCCTTTGCGTCCTGGAGGTATTCCCCGGTGATGATCGGCTTGTCCTCCACGGCGTACAGCGTGCGGTAGCTGCGGCCGGCGCGCGACAACACCTCGGTCCCCCACTCGAGCGCGATCCCGCGCGGCATGAGCCGCTGCACGTCGGGGCGCGCCAACAGGCTCTCGGCCACCGGCACCTGCTCTTCCGGAACGAGATACTCGCCGGGCACCTGTCCCTGGAAGAGGAGCGACGACAGGGGACCGGGGGCGTTCAGGTCGGTCGTGTCCTTCGCGGCCGCTTTGCCCTTCGGCGTTTTGGGCGCTTTGCCCTTTGCCTTCCCGGTGTCCGTACCGAACAGCTGGGTCACGCTGGCCGCCGGCGCCCCCTGCCCGGACGCCCTCACCCCGGCCCGCTCCAGCGCCTTGTCGATCCCGGGCAGGGCGTCGCGGAACAGGTTCTTCATGTCGGTGATGCGGAACTCGAGGAACGCGGTGCGCTGGATGATGCTCTTGGCGCGGGCTGGGTCCTTTTCCCCTGCCAGCTCCACGATGAGGCGGCAGCGCCCTTGGATCTGCACGACGGGCTCACTCGTGCCGAATTCATCGATCCGCGTCCGCACCACCTTCTCCGCTCGCTGGATGGCGTCGGCGCAGTCGGGCACGGGACCCTTCGACGGGTCCACTTCGAGGGCCAGATGAATCCCTCCCTGCAGATCGAGCCCGAGGTTGATCGGCACGCGGCGAATCGTGGTGTCCTTCATGCGACCGGTCGTCGCGTCGCGCACCCGCTGGGTGACGTTGGTGGGAATCAGCTGCCACACGGCGAGCGCCAGCATCGCACCGATGGCGAGGAGTCGTGAGCGGATCGTGCGCATGCGAGTCTCTACCCTTTGAGGATCGTACGCGCCGCGATCGCGTCGCGCTCGATCTGGTCGACCAGCGCCTGGCGCGACGGGAAGGTCCGGGTATCCCGCAGCCGTCGCACCCACTCCACCGTCACCGTCGCCCCGTACAGATCGCCCGCGAAGTCGAACAGATGAACCTCGAGGCCGCGTGCGTCCACCCCGAACGTGGGCCGGGGGCCCTGGTTCATCATGCCACCATACCGCGTGCCGTCGATCCCGACGCGCACGGCATACACACCGTCCGGCGGCAGCAGCTTGCGCGGATCGGGCGTGAGGTTGATCGTCGGCACCCCGATCGTCCGGCCCCGCCCCGCGCCCCGTTCCACCACGCCCCGCAGGCTGTACGGCCGCCCCAGGCCGCGCTCGGCCGACCCGAGGTCCCCGTGCGCCACGGCGGTCCGGATCAGCGACGACGAGATCGGGTGCCCGTCATCCGTCACGGCCGCGACGACCTCCATGGCGAAGCCGTCCTCCTGCGCGAGCCGCCGCACCATGTCGACATCGCCCGCGCGGCCGCGCCCGAACCCGTGGTCGTACCCCAGCACCAGCTCCTCCATCCCGAAGCGGGCGCGCAGTATGCCGCGCACGAACTCTTCGGGAGCGAGGCGCGCGAGCTCCGGCGTGAACGCCACGACCTCCACCCGCCCGACGCCGACCGTGGCGGCCAGCACGCGCTTTTCGTCGGACAGCGTGAGCAGCCGGGGCGCGGCGCTCGGGTTCACGACCTCGAGCGGGTGTGGGTCGAAGGTCACGAGCAGGCTAACGCGCAGCCCCGCCCGCCGCACCACTTCGCGCAGCACGGCCTGGTGCCCGCGGTGAATCCCGTCGAACGTCCCGACGGTGGCGACCGTCCCTCGCCCGGTCACTGCGCCACGACCACGACCCGGGGCTTCAGCACCTCTCCCACGCGCTCCGCCACCGCGACGAGCTGTCCGCTCCAGAACAGCGCGACGCATCCCGTTTCCCGCGTGCCTTCTCCCGCCGGCACCGGACGCCCGTGGACCACCGCGTCACGCCCCGCGTCGTCGAGCTCCCGAGCCGGCAGGTCACGCACGAGCTCCGCGGGATCCCGCAGCGCGCCCGCCGTCACTCCGCCGGGCGCCACGGCGTCCGCGAGCCGGAACGGCCCGACCCGCGTCCGCGTGAGCGTCGCGAGATGCGCCCCGCAGCCCAGCGCCTCTCCCACGTCGCGCGCCAGGCTGCGCAGGTACGTCCCGCCACTCACGCTGGCGCGGAAGCCCACGTCGGGAGGCGCGAAGCGCTCGAGCTCGAGCTCCGTTACTTCGACCCGTCGGGGTCGCAACACCACGTCCTCGCCCCGGCGCGCCCGCCGGTAGGCGCGCTCGCCGGCCACCTTCACCGCCGAGTAGGCGGGCGGCCGCTGGTCGTACGCCCCGCGGAACCCGGCCAGGGCCTCCTCCACTCGCGCCCGATCCACTCCACGCCACGCCTCCGAGGTCGCGACCGTCGCGCCGGTGGGATCGTCGGTGGTGGTGGTCGTGCCCAGCCGGATCACGCCGTCGTACGCCTTGGCCCATCCCGCCGCAAACGGCGCCAGCCGCGTGGCCCGGCCCACCACGATCACGAGCAGCCCCGCCGCGAACGGATCGAGCGTCCCGAGGTGACCCACTCGATCGGTCCCGACGGCCTGCCGCACGGTGTCGACGACGTCGTGCGACGTGGGTCCATCCGGGCCCCCCGGCTTCGCGACCAGCGCCACACCGGAGATCAGCCCGCGCCCCCCTTGAGCCCGCGCAGCATCCGGTCGATCTGCTGGGCGTGCTCCAGGCCGCGGTCGAGCTCGAAGCGCAGCTCCGGCGCCACGCGCAGCGGCAGCGCCTTGGCGAGCTGGGCGCGCAGGAACCGGGCGGCGCTCGCGAGCCCCTCGAGCGACTTCGCTTTTTCCGCCTCGTCGCCCATCACGCTCACCCGCACGCGCGCGTGCGCCAGGTCGCCGGACAATTCCACCGCGGTGACCGTGACAAACCCGACGCGCGGGTCCCGCACGTTCCCGGTGAGAAACGCCGCCACGGTTTGGCGAATCGCCTCCGCCACGCGCTCGGGGCGGTGGCTCGTCCGTCGCTTCATATCAGAAGAAACTCGCGCTCGTGTCCACGATGCGGGCGCCGTCGGCCGCTTCGATCAGGCGGTCCGCCTCCCGCAACACGCTCTGCGCGTGGCCCCGGTCGGTCGAGACCACGCACACCGTCAGCTCGGCGCGCTGCCACAGGTCGTGATGCGCCGTCTCCGCCGCCGATACATTGAACCGGTTGTGGAGGCGATCCTTGAGGCTCTTGAGGACGTGGCGCTTGTCCTTGAGAGAGTGACACGCCGCAAGATGCAGCTCCCACGTCATGACCCCCACGATCACGCGGGCGTCAGCGAGCGCGCGATCTCCTCGATGCGGTACGCCTCGATCAGGTCGCCGACCTTCAGGTCGTTGAAGTTCTCGACGCCGATCCCGCACTCGAACCCCTCGCGCACCTCGCGCACGTCGTCCTTGAAGCGCTTGAGCGAGGACAGCGTGCCGTCGTACACCTCGACGCCGTCGCGGACCACCCGGACCCGCCCCGTGCGCGGGATGACGCCCGAGCGGACGAAGCTCCCGGCGATCGTGCCCACCTTCGCGATCTTGAACAGCTGGCGGACTTCCGCCTCGCCCAGGACCACTTCCTTCTTTTCCGGAGCGAGCAGGCCGGCCATCGCGGCCTTCACCTCTTCTACCGCTTCGTAGATAATGCGGTAGGTGCGGATCTCGACTTTCTCACGCTCCGCCGAGGCGCGCGCGTTCGAGTCGGGCCGGACATGGAAGCCGATGATGATCGCGTTCGAAGCTTTGGCGAGCAGCACGTCGGAGTCGGTGATCGCGCCCACGCCGCGGTGGACGACCTCGACCTTGACCTCAGGTGTCGAGAGCTGAGCCAACGCATCGGCCAGGGCCTCGGCCGGCCCGCCCTGATCGGCCTTGATGATGATCCGGAGGGCCGCCGCGCCGCCTTCCGCCCGCTCGGCCATGAAGTCCTCGAGCGTCTTCACACGACCGGTGCGGCGGTGTTGCGCCTCGCGCTCGAGGCGCTGGCGCTTCTGTGCGATGTCGCGCGCCGCCGCCGCGTCCGTCATCACCTGGAACGTGTCGCCCGCCTCGGGTACGCCTTCGAAGCCGAGCACCTGTACCGGGGTGGACGGGCCCGCCGCGTCGACCGTCTGGCCGCGCTCGTCGTACATCGCGCGCACGCGCCCGTAGAACTGTCCGCAGATGAAGTCATCCCCGCCGCGCAGCGTGCCGTTCTGGACCAGGATCGTGGCGAGCGGGCCCTTGCCGGGGTCGAGCGTGGCCTCGAGCACCGTGCCCTGGGCCCGGCGGTCAGGGTTGGCCTTCAGATCGAGCAGCTCCGCCTGCAGGAGGATCTGGTCGAGCAGCTCCTGCACGTTCTTGCCGGTCTTGGCGGAGATCGGCGTGGCGAGCGTCGTCCCCCCGAACTCTTCGAGCACCACGCCGTGCGCCAGCAGGTCCTGCTTTACCTTCTGCACGTTGGCGGTGGGCAGGTCGATCTTGTTGATCGCCACGACCAGCGGGACGCCCGCGTTCTTGGCGTGCGAGATCGCTTCGATCGTCTGCGGCATGATCGCGTCGTCGGCGGCGACCACCAAGACCACGATGTCCGTCACCTGCGCGCCGCGGGCGCGCATGGCCGTGAAGGCTTCGTGGCCCGGCGTGTCCAGGAACGTGATCGAGCGCCCGTCTTTGAGCGTGACCTGATAGGCGCCGATGTGCTGCGTGATGCCGCCCGACTCGCCCGCGACGACGTTGGCCTTGCGGACGTAGTCGAGGAGCGACGTCTTGCCATGGTCCACGTGACCCATGACCGTGACCACCGGCGCGCGCGACTTGAGATCGCCTGCTTCTTCCTTGGGTGGCTCCTCCGACGGGGCGAGGGCGTACTCCTCCTCGCGCATCGCCTGGAAGCCGAACGCCGAGGCGATCAGCTCGATCATGTCGAAATCGAGGCGCTGGTTGATCGTCACCATCTGCCCGAGCTCCTTGAAGGCGAACCCGACGATCTCCTTCGCCGGCACTTTCAGAATGTTCGCGAGCTCGGAGACCGTGATGAACTCGGTCACCCGCACCAGGGTCTTCTCGCGCTCTTTCTCGTCGCGCCGCTTCTGCTCCTCGACCTCCCGGAAGCTCGGCCCCTCCTCGCGGCGGTGAGCGCCCTTTTTCGCCACCGGTCCCTTGATCGACGCCAGGGTGCGCGAAATGTTCTGGGCCACCGCCTCCTGATCCACCAGCGACTTCTTGCCCTTCTTGCGCTTCTTCCCCTTCTCGCGCCGCCGCTCCTCGAGCGGACTCGCACCGGGCGCGGCCGAGGCAACCGGTCGGGGAGGCGCGGGCACCGCGCCGCCGGGCGTGGCACTCGCCACGGGCTTGGGCCGCACGGGTGTCGGGATCATGGGCCGCGCCGCGGCGGGAGGAGCGGCGGACGCAGTGAAAGGCGCGGCGGCGTGGGCCGCGGTGGGAGCGGCGGCGGCCGACTCCGCCCCGGCCTCCTCGGCCGCGGGCAGCTCCTTGAAGAGGGCGGCGGCGCGCTCCTCGAGCGACGGCTTCTCCTCCACGTCGACGGCTTTGGCGGCCTCGAGCGCCTCTCGCGCCTTCAGCTCGCGCTCCGCCTCGATCGCCGCTTCGGCCTGGGCCTCCGCGTCGACCGCGGCCATCTCGGCCGCGGTGCGACGGCGCCGCTTGGGCCGGGTGTCGGGCGCCGCCGCCGCTACCGGCTCGGCCGCCTTGACGGCACGGCGCCGCTTGGGAGGCGCGGGCGCGTCCTTCTGCTTCCGCTTCTCGCGCTCCCACCGCGCGCGCATGAGCGCCACCTGCTCGGGCTGGAGCGGCGAGAGGTGGCTGCGCACGAAGATGTCCTGCTCCTTGAGCATGCCCAAGAGCAGCTCAGAGGAGATCCCGAATTCAGCCGCAAGATCGTGAATCCGCGTCGTCGTCACTCACTCCTCCAAAGACCCGACCAACCCACGCGCCAGCGCGGCATCCGCCACGCCGACGGCCTGCACCGGCGGCCGCCCCAACCCCGCCCCCAACCGGTCCGCCACCGGACCCACCAGCACCGGCACCCGGCGGGCCCGCGCCAGGCGCTCGACCTTCTCCCGGGTGCGCACGCTCGCGTCCGCGGCGAGTACGACGCACGCCAGAGCATTTCGCTGCAGCTGCGCCCGCACGCCCGTCACTCCGATCACGACACGCCCCCCGCCGCCGCGCACACCGAGCCCCAACAGCCGCACCAGCCTCTCGTTCACGCCACCGGCGCCGGCGCGCCGCCCTCCTCGGCAGTCCCGCCCTCCCCACGCCCCCCACCCGCAGCGGGGTCACCGGCCGCGGGCGCGGGCGCGGCCTCGTCGTCGCCGCCCTCTTCGGTCATCTCGTTCAGGAAGGCCATGAGCTTGTCGGCGATCTCGGGAGTCATGCCGTCGATCTTGTCCACGTCCTCCCGCTCGAGGTCGAGGATATCCTGCAGGGTCTTGTGCCCGGCGCGCTCCAGCACGTCCACCAGCTCGACCGGCAGACCTTTCAGCTCGCGCAGCGAGACCTTGGTCGCCGCCTCGTCGTCCGCCGGCGGGAGGGGAGCGAACAGCGGCCCTTCCCCGCCGCGCTCCAGCCACTCGCGGCTCGAGTACAGGTCGATCTTCCAGCCGGTGAGCTCGGAGGCGAGCCGGACGTTCTGCCCGTTGCGCCCGATGGCGAGGGACAACTGATCCTCGTCCACGATCGCCTGGATCGTCTTGGTGTCGGGATCCGAGAACACGCGCGCGACCCGCGCCGGGGCGAGGGCGAGCTTCGCGAACCGCTCGGGATCGGGGGACCACGGGACGATGTCGATGCGCTCACCGTTCAGCTCGTTCACCACTGCCTGCACGCGCGAGCCCTTCATACCCACGCACGCGCCCACGGGATCGATCGAGTCGTCGCGCGACGAGACCGCGATCTTGGTGCGGCTCCCCGCCTCACGTGCGGTGGCGCGGATCTCCACGATCTGCTGCTGGATCTCCGGCACCTCGAGCCTGAACAGGGCCTTGACGAAGAGCGGGTCGGCGCGCGACAGAATGAGCCGCGGACCCTTCGGGGTCTCCTCGATCCGCTTCAGCACGGCGCGGATCGTGTCCCCCTGATGGAAGTGCTCGCGGTGGTTCTGCTCGCGGTACGGGATGATCGCTTCGGCTTCGCGGAACTTCGCCAGCATGACGACGATCTTGCCGCGCTCGATCTGCTGCACTTCGCCCGACAAGAGCTCGCCCACCTTGTCGGCGAACTCTTCCCGGATGCGCGCCCGCTCGCCCTCGCGTACGCGCTGGATGATGCGCTGCTTCGCCGCCTGCACCGCCGTGCGGCCGAAGGCCTCGAAGGGCACCTCCTCTTCCAGCACATCGCCCGCCTGGAAGTCCGGATCCTCGAAGCGCGCTTCCTCGAGCGCTACTTGAGTGCCCGGATCCTCCACGGTCTCGACCACGGTGCGGAGCACCGCGATCCGGATGGTGCCCTTGAGCTCGTCGATTCCGATTTCGGCCCGCACGTTCGGACCGTAGCGCTTCACGAGGGCGGCGTGCAGCCCGTCCTTGAGCAGGTCGAGCAGCTCCGTCCGCTCCAGCTGCTTCGTGGTCGTCAGCTCACGGATCGCCGAGACTACATCGCTTGTATTCGTCGTCATGGGTTCCTCATCACCAATCCACTGCTAAACGCGCGTCGCGAATTCCGGCCAGTGGCACCGGCCGCGGCGCTCCCCCGTGGGGCTCGAGCACAACCGTCGCCTCGTCGGGCACGGCCACGATGCGCGCCCGCACGCGCCCGAGCCCCGCCACCGTCGCCTGGACCTCCCGGCCCACGAATCGCACCCAGTGCCGGTGCCAGCGGAGCGGCCGCTCGACCCCCGGGCTCGACACTTCGAGCATGTAGCGGCGGCCCAGCGGCCCGTCCCCGTCGAGCCACGCCTCGAGCATACGGCTCGCCGTGGCGCAATCGGCCACGGTCACCCGGCGCGGCTCGGCGTCGGGCTCCGCCAGCGACGCGGGAGGCCACTCGATGCGCACCTGCACGAGCGGCCTGGCTTGGGTGCCGCCAATACGGAGGTCGGCCAGCTCGAGACCTAGCGCTTCCAGTCGGGACCGAAAGGACTCGACGAGGCTGTCGGAGAGCATAAAAAAAAGCGCGGGCCCAACTTCGCCCGCTTCACCGGCCGGAATCTAGCCGCCCGGGGGCGGCTGTCAAGCGCGCCCTCAGGACGTCACTGCGGCCGCCGGGAATCCCGCGTAGGCGATCATGCGCCCGTCGCGCCCACCGGACGCGCGGTGCGAAAAGAAGTGCTCGCGATCATGGGCGCTGCACCAGGGGGAGAGCGTGATCCCGCCGACCCCTAACGCCTGGCCCTGCCGCGCCAACGCGGTGCGGAGATCCACGTGCCCCGGCCCGGTCTCGGCGTGCCCGCTGAATTGACTCAGGACTTCAGAACCTACTTCATAGCACTCACCGCAAATCCCTACTCCACAGTGCATTACGATATCCGGCGACTGCACAAACGCCATCCGCTTCACGAGCTCCACGCCGCGCTCCAGGATGCCCCCCGCGGTCCCACGCCATCCCGCGTGCAGCAGCGCGACTACCTGCTTTTGGGGCACCGCGAGGTATACGGGGACGCAATCGGCGACGGTAACGGTGAGGAGGAGCCCCCGTGCTCCGGTCGCGTGCCCGTCCACTGCGTCGACGATCAGCCACCCGTCGGTGGTCGCGGGGTGCCACCGCACCGTCGTGCCGTGCACCTGGTGAGCCAGGACCACGCCGGGAAAGCGCGGCCGGACCGCCGCGCCAACGGCGCGCCAGCGCGACATCACCTGGCCGACGTTCTCTTCGCTCCACAAGCCGAGGGAAAAGCCCTGCCCCCGCGTCGTGATTCCGGCGACAACGCCGTAGCGGGCGGCCCATTCGGCGAGCTCCATGCGCGGGACGGCGGAGTCGCCGACGGCTACCTCACGCAGGGCGGCGGGGGCGGCAGGGGCGGCAGGGGCGGCAGGGGCGGCACGTAGATCGGTCATGTGCGACCCTCCTTGCCGCCTTTGCCACCGTCCTCGGCCCTCTCGATTTGCGCCCCCACTGCCCGCAGCCGTTCATCGATCCGCTCGTAGCCCCGCTCGATTTGCCCGATGTTGTGGATCACGGAATGGCCGTGAGCGGCCAGGGCCGCGAGCAGCATCGCCATGCCGGCCCGGATGTCCGGGCTTTCCACCACGCCGCCGTGGAGCGGCGAGGGCCCCGCGATCACGGCCCGGTGGGGATCGCACAGCACGATGCGCGCGCCCATCCCGATCAGCTTGTCCACGAAGAAGAGCCGCGACTCGAACAGCTTCTCGAAGACGAGCAGGATGCCTTCGCACTGCGACGCGACGACGATCGCGATCGACATCAGATCGGCGGGGAAGGCGGGCCACGGGCCGTCCTCCAGCTTCGGTACGTGTCCGCCCAGGTCGGGGCGGATGCGGCGCTCCTGACCCGCGTCCACGATCAGCTGGCTGCCGTCGAGCCGCGGTCGCACCCCCAGCCGCTCGAACCCGAGCAGGATGCTGCGGAGATCCTCGCCGCGCACGCCGTCGATGGTGATCGCCCCGTTCGTGACCGCGGCGAGGCCGATGAAGGAGCCGATCTCGATGTGGTCCGGCCCCACGGTGCTGCCCGCGGCCGCGAGCGGTGCGCCGCCTTCGATCGTGAGCGTGTTGGTGCCGACGCCCTGGATGCTCGCGCCCAGGTCCGAGAGGAAGCGCGCCAGATCCTGGACGTGCGGCTCGCAGGCGGCGTTCCGCAGCGTGGTCCTGCCGCGGGCGGCGACCGCCGCCATCAGGGCGTTCTCGGTCGCCGTGACGCTGGTTTCGTCGAGGAAGATATCGGCCCCGGCGAGGCTCTTCGCCTCGAGCTGGTAGGCGGCGCCGATGGTGACCTCCGCGCCGAGCCGCTCGAGGGCGAGGAAATGCGTGTCCACGCGCCGCCGGCCGATGACGTCGCCGCCCGGAGGCGGCAAGCTCACGCGGCCGAAGCGCGCGAGCATCGGCCCCGCCAGGAGGATCGAGGCACGGATGCGCGCGCACAGCACAGGATCGAGCTCGCGCGGCTCGGCGCGCGCGGCGTTCACCTCCACGGCGTTCGGCCCGAGCCAGCGCACCTCGGCGCCGAGATGTGCCAGCAACGCGAGCATCGTCTCGACGTCGCGGATGTGTGGCACGTTGTCGATCCGGCAAGGCCCGTCGGCGAGTAGCGTTGCCGCGAGGATGGGAAGGGCCGCGTTTTTGTTGCCGGCCGGGCGGATCGTGCCTTTCAAGGCGCGGCCGCCTGTGACCGAAAAGGAAGGAGGCATGGGTCTGCCAAGCTATGCGGCGGCTTGCGCCGGCGTCAAGCGTTCGCGAACGTTCGCGACGTGAACGTAAGTCCGGTTCTCGCGCTCGCGGGACTGGCCGCGATCGGCCTGCTCGCGACGCGGCTGCCGCCCATCCGGTGGCGCCCCGCGACCAGCTTCGACCTGGTCCTCACGGCCGGCGGTCCCCTCGTGTTGTTGGGTCTCGTGCTCGGGCCGGGGATCGACCTGATCAATCGATCGGTCCTCGCGGCGCTCGCGCCAGTCACGGCGCTCGCCATCGGCTGGATCGGCGCCGCCCTCGGCGCCCGGTTCGAGTGGCGCTACGTGCGCCGCATCGGGCGCGGCACCTGGCTCCTGGCCGCACTCGCCGCAACGGCTGCCTTCCTGGTCGTCGCGCTCGGTGCGTGGCTGCTCGGCCGCGTCGTCCCGGCCCTGTCCGCCGCGTGGACGCCGCGCCTGCCTGCGGTGCTGACCCTCGGGGCGGTGGCCGCTGTATCGGGACCGGGGGCGGTGACCCTGGTCGCCCGCGCCGCGGGGATCACGCAGCGCGCGACCCGCGCGTTGTCACTGGCCGCGGCGCTCGAGACCGCCTGCGGCGCGCTCGCCTTCACCGTGCCGCTCGCCCTGCACCGTTCCCCCCAGTCCGCCGGCCGTGTCGGCCTCGAGTGGCTCGCGTGGCTCGTCGTCGCAGTGGGGAGCGGCGCGCTGGTCGGGATGGTATTCCTGTCGCTCACCCGAGGGCGGCCGGAGCGGGCCGATGTGGGTTTCGCACTGCTCGCCACGCTGCTATTCGGCGCCGGCGTCGGCTACGCGGTGGAGCTTTCGCCCTTCCTGGTGTGCGCTCTCGCGACCGCGCTGATCGTGAACGCATCACCGCGGCGGCACGCCGTGCGCCGGGTGCTCGTGGACTGGGAACATCCCATTTATGCGATCTTCCTGGTCATCGCCGGGGCGCTGCTCACACTCCCGACCGTGTGGCTCCTGGTTGCCGTGCCGCTGCTCGCCGGCGCGCGGGCGGCGGCAAAGTGGGTCGCGGTGCGCTACGGCGGCCTCGCGTTCCCACTGGCCGGGCTCCCGCCCAATGCCGGCCTGGGCAGCGTCGCGCAGGGCGGCGCCGCTGTCGCGATTGGTCTGAACTTCTTCATGATGTACGGGGGCGACGTCGCGAGCGGGGACGGGGGCGGGGGGCTGCTCACGACCGTCGTACTGGGCGTGGCGGCGGCGCAGCTGGTCGCGCCGCCCCTCATGGGACTCGCCCTGCGAACGACCATCTCGAGTCCCGCGGCGCCAGCGCCGTTGACACCGGTCGCGGCACCGGCCGAGCTGGGTGCCAACGCTCCGGCGGACTGGCCGCGATGATGCCAGCCTGGGTGGCCGTGGTGACCGCGATTTCGCTCGCGATTCTGGCGCTGGCAGCGATCGTGATTGCGGGTGCATCGGTAGTGGCGGCGCTCGGGCTGCGGGCGTTCCTGCGAGTGCTGAACGAGCTGGCGGGCCCAGCTGTGGGGGATGTCCGGGCGCTAGTGGCCACGATCCGCACTGAAGCGGAGGGTCTGGCCGGGACGTCGCGCGAGCTGCGGCAGCGGATCGTGAACGCCGCGGATGCGGCGGAGGCCCGGCTCGCCGAACTGGACGCCGTGTTCGAGGTGGTGCAGGAAGAAGTGGAGGCCACGGTGCTCGACGTGGCGGCGACGATGCGTACGGTGCGGCGCGGCATCTCCCTGCTGGAATGGGGGCGCCGCACGCTCAAGCGGGGGAAAAAGCACTGACAGGGAAACAGCTCCTCGCAGCGGCGGCCGCCGGCGTGGCCGGGGTAGCCCTTTTGCCCGTCGCTGCGCACGCCTGGACTCCCGGCACGCATGTCTACCTTGGCGAGTCCGTCCTCGCCAACCTGCACCAGCTGTCGGGTGCCGTGGCCGATCTGCTCCGCGCTTTCCCCTACGACTTCCTCTACGGCAACATCGCCGCCGATACCTCGATGGCCAAGAAATACGCGCCCGTCGGCCGCCACTGTCACGCCTGGCACGTGGGCCAGGAAATCTTCGACCTGGCCCACACCGATCCGCTGCGCGCGTTCGGCCTCGGCTATCTCTCGCACCTCGCGGCGGATTCGGTAGCCCACAACTTTTTTGTGCCGCGCCAGCTCGTCCTCACCTCGAGCACGGCGGCGCTGGGGCACAGCTACTGGGAGAGCCGATTCGAGATGCATCTCGGTCCGGCCTACGCGGGCACCGCGAAGGAGTTGATCCTGCAGGATCACACGCCGAGCGACACCCACCTCGACACGATCATCTCACCCACGCTCTTCAGCGTGGGCACCAGCCGGCGGCTGTTCCGCGGCATGGTGCATCTCACCGAGAGTGAGAGTTGGCGTTGGGCGTTCCAGATGATCCTCGAGAACACGCGCTGGGACCTGCCCGACGCGGATGTGGAGCGTCACATGGCGGTGGCGTTCGAGTACGTGATGGAAATGCTGGTGGAGAAGGACGCCGCGGCGCGGCGGCTCGATCCGGCCGGCGACCAGGCCCTCAAGCTCGCGAAGCGGATGCGGCGCCAGGCGCTCCACGAGGGCGGCCGCGAGGATCCCGAGCGGATGCTCGAGACGGCTGAGCACCACTTCGGACTACCGACCCCGCCGCTCGCGTACTGGAAGCAATCGCAGGCGCAGCGACCATGGCGGGACCGCGAGCGCGATTAGGGTCTCGGGCGCGCATCCATGGCCTCGATGCGGCGCAGCTCGTCGGCGGCGTAGCGGCGCCGCATGGCAGGTAGAATCACCAGCGCGATGACGGCCGAGGCCCCGCCGATCACCAGGAGCGGGTACCACACGTGCCGCGGCTGGGAGGTCGACGCGGCCGCCACCGCGATGAGTACCAGGCAGCCGCCGGCCGCGATCATGCCGACGAGCAGCGTGAGCACCAGCCGACGGGCCTTTCCCCGACCACCCAGAGCGCCGATGATCCCCCCGACGACGCCGACGACGCTCCCCAGTATCGCGCCGACCAGGGTCCCGAACCGCTCGCTCCACCAGCCGCCCTGGACCGTCACGGTCGGCGCGGCCGGCGCGGAGGTCCGTTGGAGGTGAAGCGGTCCGAGCCACACCGTTCCCCGGGCGGGCAGCACCAGGTTGATTTCCAGTCGGCTCGGGACCTGGGATGCGCCACTGAGGTCGAAGGAGAGCTCGAAGGACCGCCAGGCTGACTCGCCGTGCAGGGCCGCGAGCGGGCCCTGCGAGGCCAGGGTGCGGGTGAAAAACCGCCCGCCGTCCGGGAACACCGTCCACATCTCGAGGTAGCCCTGCCCCTCCACGCCCTGGTAGCGGACCTGACCGGTGACGGCGTACGTCGGATCCGTGACCGGCGGCCGCTCGATAGTGACGAGGTGAAAAGAGGTCGGACCCGCGGCCCGCAGCTGCAGCGCCGCCGTCCCGTCCGGCCCCGCGCCGGGCAACACCACTCCCCCGGTCGCGGCCGTCCGCGACCAGTCGATCGTCAGCTCCTGTGCCACCACGGGACCGGTGGCCATCAGAAGCGCTACGCTCGCGAGCACGTGTCTCACGGGGGTGTCTAGAGCCTCAGGACGTCAGTTTCTCCTCCAGCACGCGCTGGGCCAGCTTGGGGTCTGCCTTGCCGCGCGACGCCTTCATCACCTGCCCAAGTAAGAACTGCACCAGTTTCGCCTCGCCGTTCTTGAAGCGCGCCACCTCGGTGGGATGGGCCGCGAGCACCTCGCTGACCCACCCGGCCAGGACCCCCGTGTCCGCTACCTGCATGACCCCAAGTGCCTCCGCCACGTTGCGAGGCTCGCCGCCCCGCTCAGCGACCTCGGCGAACACCCGCTTCGCCGCCTGGTGGCTGACGGTACCGCCCCGCACGAGGCCGATCAGATTGGCAAGCGCTCCCGGCGGCACGCGCAGGCCATCGCCGTGATCTTTCGCGTCGGCGAGCACCTCCGTCATCACCCAGTTCGCCGCGATCTTGGCGTCCGCGCCCGCATGGACCACGGCCTCGTAATAGTCGGCCACATTACGATCGGCGGTGAGTACCGCGGCGTCGGTCACGTTGAGCGCGTACTTTTCGACGAAGCGCTCGCGCTTTTTCGCCGGCAGCTCGGGCAGGAGCGTCTGCTGCTCCGCGATGAACTCCTCGGTGAGCACCAGCGGCGGCAGGTCGGGGTCCGGGAAGTAGCGGTAGTCGTGGCTTTCCTCCTTGCTGCGTTGCGGCCGCACGTTGTTGGTCTTCGAGTCGTACAGCATGGTCTGCTGCGCCACGGTGCCCCCGGCGTCGAGCACGGCGATCTGGCGATCGCGCTCCACGGTGAGGGCCTTCTCGACGTAGGCGAACGAGTTGATGTTTTTCACTTCAGTCTTGGTGCCGAGCGTCGCCTCGCCGGCGCGGCGCACCGAGACGTTCGCGTCCACGCGCAGGCTCCCCTTTTCCATGTCGCAGTCGGAGATCCCGGCGTACTCGAGCACCTGCTTGAGGGTGAGGAGGTAGGCGCGGGCCTCGTGGGGCGACCGAAAATCGGGCCCCGTGACGATCTCGATGAGCGGGACGCCGCACCGGTTCAGATCGATCGCCGTCTGCTTCGGGAAGCGGTCGTGCAACGACTTCCCCGCATCCTCCTCGACATGCAGGCGCTGGATCGTGGTGGTGGCGATCCCGCGGTCCGGCGACAGGTACGACAGTGATCCGGCCGTGGCGAGCGGCTGCTCGAACTGCGAGATCTGGTAGCCCTTCGGCAGGTCGGGATAGAAGTAGTTCTTGCGGGCGAAGACGCTGCGCGAATGCACGGTACACCCGAGCCCCAGCGCGGCGCGCACGGCGAGCTTCAGTGCCTGCTCATTCGGCATCGGCAGCGCCCCCGGCAGGCCGAGGCACACGGGGCAGACGTTGGTGTTGGGCGGCGCCCCGAATGCGGCCGAGCAGCCGCAGAACATCTTCGACACCGTCCGCAGCTGGACGTGCGTCTCCAGGCCGATGACCGTCTCCCAGGCGCCTGCCATCACGCCTCCTCGGCGGCCGGGACGGCCCGCTCGAGCGCGTACGCCGCTTCGAGCATCTCGTCCTCGAGGAACGCCTGCCCGATGAGCTGGCCACCGATCGGGAGGCCCTTGATGCGCCCGATCGGAAGAGAGATCGCGGGGAGTCCCGCGAGATTCGCCGTCACGGTGAAGATGTCGGAGAGGTACATCGCGACCGGGTCGTTGAGCTTCTCACCCGCCTTGAAGGCCGGCGTCGGCGTGGTGGCAGTGAACAACAGATCCACGCCGCGATCGAACACGTTGCGGAAGTCCTGAGCCATCAGCGCGCGCATCTGCTGGGCCTTGCGGTAATAGGCGTCGTAGTAGCCCGACGACAGCACGTACGTTCCGATGAGCACCCGGCGCCGCACCTCGGGGCCGAACCCTTCGCCGCGCGTGGTGCGATACAGGGCGCGCACGTCTTCCGATCCGTTGAAGCGCGGGCCGTAGCGGGCGCCGTCGTAACGCGCCAGGTTGGACGATGCCTCGGCCGGCGCGATGATGTAGTAGGTCGCGATCGCATACGCCGTGTGGGGCAGCGAGACCTCGCGCACGGCCGCGCCCAGCTCGCGGAGCAGGCGGATCGCGCGGTCGCACGCGCGCCGCACCGCCGGGTCCAGGTCCTGTGGGAAGTACTCCTTCGGCACGCCGATCACGAAGCCCTGGAGCGATTCCGGCACGTTGGGGAGGCGCAGGGAGTCGCGCTCTTCACACGTCGAGTCTCTGGGATCGCGCCCGCTGATCACCGAGAGGACGCGCGCCGCGTCGTGCACGCTCCGGCCCAGTACGCCGATCTGATCGAGCGAGGAGCCGAACGCCACCAGGCCGTAGCGACTCACGCGCCCGTAGGTCGGCTTGATCCCCACCACGCCACACAGCGATGCCGGCTGGCGCACCGAGCCGCCCGTTTCCGAGCCGAGCGCCGCGGGCACGGCGCCCGCCGCGACCAGCGCCGCCGAGCCACCCGACGAGCCCCCCGGCACCCGCGTCTTGTCGAACGGGTGGAACGAGCGGCCGTACGCCGAGTGCTCCGTGGACGAGCCCATGCCGAACTCGTCACAGTTCGTCTTTCCCGCGATCAGCGCACCCGCCGCTTTCAGCTTCGCCACTGCGGTCGCCTCGTACGGCGAGCGGTACCCCTCGAGGATCTTCGAGCCGCAGCTCGTGGTGAACTCGAGGGTGCAGATGTTGTCCTTCACCGCCACCGGCATGCCGTACAACACCCCCGAGGGATGCGCCGTCGAGGCCTGGACGACCAGCGACTTGCGGAGCTCCTTGATCGGGGTGAGACAGGCGTTCAACCGTTTGAGCTTGACGATGCGGTCGGCCGCCGCCTTGGCGCTCGCCAGCGCGTCGCTGGGATCGCTCACGGAATCCCCAGGCGCGTCATCCCTCCTCCTCGAACTGCCCCAGCTTGGGCACCAGGAAGAAGCCGTCCCGGAAGGCGGGCGCGAGCTCGGCGGGCCCGAACGCGAGGGGCGCGGGCTTCACCTCGTCGGGACGGAACCGCACCGCGTCCGGTCCCGGCACGAACGGCTTCACCGCCTCGCTCGCGGGCACGGCATTGATTTGGGCGACGTACTCGAGAATGCGCGACATCTGCTCGGCCAGGAGCGGCAGCGCGTCGTCGCTCACATCGAGCTCTGCGAGCTGCGCGATTTTCCGGACTTCGTCATGCGTGACGCTCATGCGCTCTCCCACTCACGCTCGAGCCCCGCGTAGGCTACGAGCAGCTGTTTGGTCCCGATCTCCTGATCGTCGAACTCCACGGTCACCTTGAGCTCGCGGCCCGAGCCCGACACCGCCCGCACCACACCGCCCCCGAACTTGCGATGCCGTACCCGCTCACCGGCCGCGTAGTGCGGCGCATCCTGCGACGCCTCGACCTCCCAATCCAGCTCCGCCGGCGCCGCGCGCGGCGGCCGACCGCTGCGCGCCCCGCCGCGCCCCGCGCGCGCACTCCGATCCCACAACGGCGTCGTACTCCGCTCTTCGAGCGCTCCGGCCGGCAACGCTTCGAGGAAACGCGAGGGCTCCGACAGCTCCAGGCGCCCGGTGCGGTATCGCGTGCGCGCCCATGAGAGATACAATTTTTCGCGCGCGCGCGTGAGCCCCACGTAGCACAGCCGTCGCTCCTCCTCGAGCCCCCCCGGCTCGCCCGCCGATCGCGCCAGCGGGAACAGACCGTCCTCCAGGCCCGCGAGCGCCACGACCGGCCACTCGAGCCCCTTCGCCATGTGGACAGTCATCAGGGTGACCCCCGTCGCGTCTCCCGTCCCCTGATCGGCGGAGGTCACGAGCGCCGCCTGGGTGAGGTACCGTTCGATGAGCGACGCTCCCCCTCCCCTTCCCTCCGCCCCGGCTTCGTCGCCGGCCTCATCATCTTCCTCCTCCGCCGTCTCCGCCCATCCCGCCGCCCCGGCGATGAGCTCCTGCACGTTCTCGATCCGCTCAACGCCCTCCGCTCCTTCGTCGGCCAGGTACTGAGCGTAGCCTGCAGCGGCCACCGTCTGCTCGAGCGCGGTGGCGGGATCGGCTGCGGCGAGCCGTGCCCGCAGCTCGTCGATCAAGCCGGCTACCCCGGCGAACGCCGCCCGCACGTTGGGCCGCAGGTCGGGGATGCGCTCGGCCGCCCGGGCGGCGTCGAGCAGGGGCTTCCCCCATTGCGTCGCCGCGCGCACGAGCTGCGTGAACGACGCGTCACCGATGCCCCGGCGGGGCACGTTCACGATGCGGGCGAAGGCCTCGTCGTCCGCCGGATTGGCGATGAGCCGCAGGTAGGCGAGGACGTCCTTCACCTCGCGGCGCTCGTAAAAGCTCAAGGCGCCGACCAGCCGGTACGGGATCCCCCGGAACCGGAACGCCTCTTCGAGCGGTCGCGACTGCGCATTGGTGCGGTACAGGACCGCCATTCCCTCGTACGCGACGTCGCCGTCGGCCGCCCGGCGGCCGAGCTCGCCCGCGAGCCACTCCGCCTCGTCCCGCTCGTCCGCAGCGGTGAGCAGCGTGACCGGCTCGCCCCCCTGCGTCACCGTGAACAACGTCTTGCCCAGGCGGCGGGCGTTTTCCGCGATGACGCCGTTCGCCGCGTCGAGGATCACCTGCGTTGATCGGTAGTTCTGCTCCAGCTTGATGAGGGTGGCGCCGGGGAAGTCCTGCTGAAACGAGAGCATGTGCCGCACGTCCGCCCCGCGCCAGCCATAGATCGCCTGGTCGTCATCGCCCACCACGCAGAGGTTGCGGTGCTCGCTGGCGAGCAGTTTCACGAGCCGGTACTGGGCGGCGTTGGTATCCTGGAATTCGTCCACCAGGACGTGATCGAAACGCCGCTGCCAGTACACCAGGCGCTCCGGATGCTCGGCGAACAGCGTGAGCGGCAACAGCAGGAGGTCGTCGAAGTCCATGGCATTTGCCTGGCGCAGTGCGGGACCGAGCCCAGCGTAAATCTCCGCCGCGACACGCTCGAGCGGGCTGTCGGCGCTCGCGCCCAGCTCTTCGGGAAGGAGCATCCGGTTCTTCGCGCCCGAGATGATCGCGTGGATCGCGCGCGGGGGATTGGCCTTGGGCGAGTGACCACGCTGCTCCAGCAGGCGCTTGATGAAAGACTCGGAGTCGTCCTGGTCGTAAATCGTGAAGTTGGGCCCGAAGCCCAGCAACGTCGCCTCGCGCCGTAACAGGCGCGCCGACAGTGCGTGGAAGGTTCCGATCCACAGGCCGCGCGGGTCGGCGCCAAGCAGCGCGGCGACGCGCGCGCGCATCTCCCCCGCCGCTTTGTTCGTGAACGTGACGGCGAAGATGCGCGACGGCGCCACGCCCCGCTCGCGGATGAGGTGCGCGATCCGGGCCGTGAGGACGCGCGTCTTGCCCGAGCCCGCGCCGGCGAGCACGAGCAGCGGGCCGCCGGGATGGCGGACGGCGGCGTCCTGCTGGGGATTCAGCGCGAGCGTCACGTCGCGCTCACGAGCGGGAATTCGAGCACGAACTCGGCCCCCTCTCCCATCGGGGCCGGCCGGTACGCCAACCGCCCCCCGTGCTGCTGCTCGACGATGCGGCGCGCCAAGGCCAATCCGATGCCCCACCCCCCCGGCTTGGTCGACACGCCCGGCTCGAACAGCTGCGCCCGCACCTCGGGCGGCACGCCGGGGCCGTCATCGCGTACGCTCAACCGAGCTGTGCGGGCGGACGCGTCCACCGCCACGTCGATCCGCCCGCCGCGTCCGGAGAGGGCGTCGATGGCGTTTTTGATCACGGCTTCGACCGCCCATTCCAACAGCACCGGATCGCCCAGCGCGGTCGGACCAGGGCCGGTCGCGCGCAGCGCCAGCGTCACGGGGCTGGCGAGCGTGGGGAGCCGGGGACGGAAATAGCTCACCACGCGCTCGGCCAGGGCGCCCAGTCCCACGGGCTCGCGGCGGGCCGGGCGGCCGATGCGCTCGAACCGCTTCGCCACCCGCTCGAGGCGCTCCGCATCGGCCTGAAGATGCTCGGCCAGCTCGGCGCCGCTGGTACCCGGATTTTCCCGCAGGTATGCAATCCATCCCGTGAGGCTCATGAGCGGCGTGCCGAGCTGGTGGGCCGATTCCCGCGCCATGGCGACCCACAGGCGATCGCGCGCCGCGGCGACCTGCGAGCGGTACGCCCAGCCGGCAATCAGCGCCAGGCACAGGAGCACCGCGCCTTCGAGCGCGGCGATACTCGCAAACCGCCGCGCCGCGGTTCCGGTGCCGTAGTGGATCGTGCCCACGCCCGGCTGGACCAGCGGGGCGTTCTCGATGTCGAGCGCGGCGATCCACGCCCGCAGCCGGGCCGTGTCTGCCCCGATCGCCGGAGGCGCGTTGTCGAGCGCCGTGATGTGGCCTGCCGTGTCCATGACCACGATGGCGATACCGAGCGAGCGGACCTGGCGGGCGAGGTCGAGCAGCGCGTCGGTCGCGGCGTCGGGTCGCGGGTCGTTCAGTCCGGCGAACACCCGGCCGAGCAGCGTGCTGGTCTGGCGCGCGTCGTCGCGCAGGTGGCGCGCCACCACCCACGCGTACCAGATGGTGATCCCGCCGAGCAGCAGCGCCAACCCCGCCACGACGGGAGGACCCGCACGGCGGAGCGCGGCGTTACGTGCCACGGGCGGAGGGCGGCACGAGGCGCTCCAGCCCGAGGTACGGGACGAGCGCTGCGGGAACCATCACGGAGCCATCGGGCTGCTGGCGCGTCTCGAGCAGCGCCGCGATGGTGCGCGGCAGCGCCACGCCCGACGCGTTGAGGGTGTGCACGAAGTCCGGTTTCGCGCCCGCGGCCGGGCGGAAGCGGATGCCGGCGCGCCGCGCCTGGAAGTCGGTGAACGTGCTCGAGCTCGACACTTCGAGCCACTGTCCCACCCCGGGCGCCCACGCCTCGAGGTCGTATGTCTTCGCGCTCGTAAACCCGACATCCCCGGCCGCAAGCAGCACCACGCGATATGGCAGCTCGAGACGCTGCAGCACGGTCTCGGCGTGCCTCGTCAGGAGCTCGTGCTCGGTGGCGGAGTCGGCGGGACGTGCGAATCGCACCAGCTCCACTTTGTCGAATTGATGCACGCGCAGCAGGCCGCGCGTATCCTTGCCGGCGGCACCCGCTTCGCGGCGGAAGCACGGCGTGTAGGCGGTGTAGCCGAGCGGCAGCCGGGCGCCGTCGAGGATCTCGTCGCGATGCAGGTTGGTGAGGGGCACTTCGGCCGTGGGGATGAGGAACAGATCGTCCGGCGCCGTCTTGTACGCCTCGTCCTCGAACTTGGGGACCTGCCCCGTGCCCTGCATCATCTCGCGCTTCACGAGCAACGGCGGCTCCACCTCGACGTAGCCGTGCTCCCGGGTGTGCAGGTCGAGCATGAAGGTGATCAGGGCGCGCACCAGCTTCGACCCGGCGCCCACAAAGACCGGGAACCCCGACCCGGACAACTTGGCGCCGCGCGTGAGATCCAGCAGTCCCAGTGCCTCCCCGATCTCCCAATGCGGCTTGCCACCCTTCGGCCCCGGCTCGCCCCACGTACGCACGATCTTGTTGTGCGACGCGTCGCCGTCCGGCACGTCCGGCAGCGGGAGGTTCGGGACGTAGAGCAGCTTCGCTTCGAGCGCCGCTTCGACACTCTTGAGCTCCGCCTCGAGTGCGTCGATCCGCTCGCCCAGCTTGCGGCGCCCTTCGCGCACGGCCGGCGGGAGCTCTCCCTTCTCCTTCATCAGGCGCGCGTCCCCCTTCACGGCCTCGTTGCGCTCCGCCTTGAGCTGGTCCAGCTGGCCGGTGAGCGCGCGGCGCCGCATATCCAGGGCCTCGAGCTCGTCGAGCAACCGCGTGACGGTCGGATCGCCACGCCGGGCGAGCGCGGCGCGCACCTGCTGGGGCGAGGCGCGCAACAGCTTGAGATCGATCACGACGCTACTGCTTCGGGAGTCCGGGCTCGAGACCGCGGTAGCCGCAATTCTGGTCGACCAGAGCCTCCATATCCAACCGACGTGCCGTCGAGTCCACGACCAGCACCCGCAGCTTGGCGTAGAGCGACACCGTCGTGCCGAACAAACATAGAATCGGCCGCGAGCGGACGAGCACCACCGTCCCCGTATCGAGCGCGAGCGGCTTGTCGAAGACGTAACTCCCGGTCGGGGCGAGCTTGATCGCGTCGAACGCCGTCGTGGACTGCTGCAGTCCGGACAGTTGGCCCAGGTTGATCGCTCCCGTGGGAAACAGTGCGGGCGCGCCGAGCGAGTCGAAGTCGAAGGCGAAATCGAGCGCCGTCGTCTGGTCCATCCGGACGGTGTGTGCGCCGTCGAGCGCGAAGGCCGACGGGAGACGGACGTCGGTCCCGCGCAGCGCGAACAGCGACACCGTGTCCACCACGTTGGCGAAGATCGGAGCGGGGAGGTTCGTGGTGCCGCTGCATGCGACGACGAGCAAGGCGAGCCCGGTCAGCGCGGCGTCGCGCGCGGCGATTCGGCGGTGGGGAGGCATTCGGTGCGGGGAAGATACCGCGCGGCGTCCAAGTGGGTCAACCCACGGTGGCTGCTTGACTTCGCCAGTTTCCATTCCTATGCTTGGCCGCCGTATGGCGACAATCCGGGATGTGGTCGAGGCGCTCGCCCGTCGCGGCGGCGTGGACGCCGTGGTGGTCGTGGGGCGTGACGGGTTGCCGATCGACGCCCGCGCGACCGACGGCGTCGACGCCGAAAACGTGGCTGCCCTCCTGCCGTCGGTCATCAATGGGTTGGGGCAGCTGGGCCAGGCGGGGGGACGGGGGGAATTCGGCACCGGCGTGCTCGAGTTCGCTTCCGGCATCGCCGTGGTCTCCGTGCTCAACGCGGATGCCCTGCTCGTCGTCCTGGTACGGCCGTCCACCAACGTGGGCCCCCTGCTCTACGACCTGCGCCGCCATCGTTCGGCGATCGCCGGCCTCCTCTGACCCGGAGTCGCCCGCTTGTCGCCCGTCCGGCGGCACCTCCTCGTCGTCGACGACGAGCCGCATATCGGGTTGCTGCTGCGCCCGCATCTGGAACGCCTCGGCTACGTGGTGAGCCTCGCCCGGACGCTGGGTGAGGCGCGCCGCGCGCTCGCCAGCGGCGCCCAACCCCTCGACGCCATGCTCCTCGATCTCCATCTGCCCGACGGCTCCGGCCTGGATCTCCTGCGCGAGCTCCGCGCTGCCACAGCCACGCGGGCGTTCCCCGTCATCGTCCTGACCGCCGAAGGTGAAGACCGCATCCTGAGAGAGGCGGAGAGCCTCGGCGCCGGGTTGCTCACCAAGCCGTTCAGCCCGAGCAAGCTGACGGCGCGGATCGCCGCGATCCTGGGCGACGCGCCCCCTCCCTCTGTTCCTCCTGCTCCTCAGGACCCGCGATGAGCGCCTGGGCCGCCATCCTGGCCGGGGGGGTGGGCACGCGGTTCTGGCCGCTCTCGACACCGGAGCGGCCCAAGCAGCTGCTGCCGCTCGCGGGCGACCGCCCGCTCCTCGTCCAGGCCGTGGAGCGGCTCGACGGGCTCGTCCCGCCCGAGCGGATCTTGATCCTCACGGGGCCCTTCCTGGTGGACCAGGTGGCGCGCGTGGTGCCGCAGATCCCGCGGGCGCAGATCTTCGCCGAGCCGCGGGCGGCGTCGACCGCACCGGCGCTCACCTGGGCCGCGCACTGGATCTCGCAACGGGATCCCGGGGCTCAGATGCTGTCCCTGCACGCCGACTGGGCGGTGAGCGACGAGCGCGCGTTCCGCGCGGCCGGGCGGCAGGCGCTTGGCGTGGCGGCCGAGTACGACGTGCTCGTCACGGTCGGGGTGAAGCCGACGCGCAACGAGACGGCCTACGGGTACATCATCCCGGGGAAGCCGCTGGGCGGAGCGCGCACTGTGCGGCGCTTCCTCGAGAAACCATCCCCCGCCCGTGCGGCGCTGTTGCGCCGCCGGGGCGCGCTCTGGAATACGGGGCTGTTTGCGTGGGGCGTGGCGCGGTTCCTGGGCGAAGCTGGCGCCTACTCGCGCGAGCTCAAGCCCGGCTGGCCGGCGCTGACCGCGGGTGACGTCGCGGGCTTCTTCGCTGCCGTCCGGCCCGTGGCGGTGGACGTCGCCGTGCTGGAGCGTACCAAGCGGCTCGCCGTCGTGGCCGGGACCTTCGCGTGGGACGACATCGGCTCGTGGGACGCCTTGCTGCGCATCCGCAAGCCCGACGCGCACGGCAACGTGGTGGTCGGGAAGGCGACCGTGGCGGACGACGTGCGCCGATCGGTGATCTGGTCGGAGAGCGAGCACGTCGCCGTCGTGGGTCTGGAAGACATGGTGGTCGTGCGGGCGAACGGCCACACCCTCGTGATGCCTACCGGCCGCGCCGAGCGTTTGAAGGAGCTCGTCCAGCGGCTGTGACCCACGCCCTCTACCTGCTCGATCCGGATCCCGCCCCCGCGTGGGCGCCGTTCGCCGGCGCGCGCCCACTGTGTGAATTGCGCGCCGGCGCGCACCTGATCCGCGAGCGGTGGGAGACATTCATCGGTGCGGAGAGCTCCGCGATCTTCGCCCTGCCCCACCTCGCCGGATTTGCCGAGGCCGGCGTGCCCCTCGTGGCCGCCCGCCGCCCTGTCCCCGGGCCGGCGGTGATCGGCTCGTCGACGTTCGCGCCACGCGGGCTCGCTCCCTCGCTCCCGGAGGGCGCCTTCCGCCTCACCAGCGGTGGCGTCACGGTGGGATGGGGAGTCGGCGCGGGCGCGACGTGGGACGGCCCCCAGCCGCACGCCGCGGCGATCGAGGTGCCGGGAGTCGTGCTCCACGGGACGTACGACCTGGTGCCGGCCCTCGAGCAGCTGCTCCCGGACGACCTGCGCGGGTTGCTCGGCGACAGTGACCCGCTCCCCATGGGAAGCATCGTGCTGGGCGATCCGGCGGCGATCGCCCTGCGCGACGCCGCCGTGGAACCTGGCGTCGTCTTCGATGTACGGAACGGGCCGGTGGTGCTCGAGAGCGGCGCCGAGGTCCGGGCCGGGTCCCGGCTCGAGGGGCCCCTGTGGATCGGTGCGAACGCACACGTGCTGGGCGGCCCCGTGCGCGCGTCGGCCGTCGGCCCGCGAACCAACGCGCGCGGTGAGCTGTCGAACTGCGTCTTCCTGGGATACGCCAACAAGGCGCACGACGGCTTCGTGGGCCATTGCGTGATCGGCCGCTGGGCGAATCTCGGCGCGGGAACGATCACGTCGAACCTGAAGAACACGTACGGTCGAGTGCGCCTCGAGATCGCGGGGACCCGACTCGAGACCGGCCTGCAGTTTCTCGGCAGCCTGATCGGGGACCACGCCAAGACGGCGATCGGCACGCTGCTTGGCACGGGGACCGTGATTGGTACCGGCGCGAGCGTCTTCGAGGGCGTGCGAGCGCCCAAGTACGTCCCACCGTTCTCCTGGGGGGGCGTGAGCGGCAGCCGGATGAGCAGGGATGGGTTCCTCAAGATCGCCGAGCGGGTGCTCCCGCGCCGCGACGTCGTCCTGGACGACGCCACGCGGGCCATGCTGGAGCGGATTTATGACTGGGGCACGCGCTGAGTTTCGTGCTCGGCCGGTTGCTCCCCAGCAAGGGAACGCGCACATTGTTCAGTTCCAGTGGACATACGCACTATGCCGCAAACGGAGCAATACCGACGGGTCGGTAAGTTCGAGCTGCACGAGCTCATCGGCGAAGGGGCGATGGGCGCCGTGTGGAGGGCGTACGACTCCGTCATCCGTCGTTACGTAGCGCTCAAGCTGCTGTCGCGGGCGGGCCGCCCGACCGACGCGCAAGAGCGCTTCATGCGCGAGGCGCGGGCGGCCGGTGCGCTGCAACACCCGAACATCGTCACGATCTACGACCTGGGCGAGTCGGACGACCAGCTGTTCATCGCGATGGAGCTGGTGGATGGGCGGGACCTGAGCTCCCTGATCGCGTTGAGCGAGCCGCTCGCGCTCGAGCGCAAGCTCGACATCGTGATCGAAGTTCTGCAGGGGCTCTCGTACGCGCACGAGCGCGGCGTCATCCACCGCGACGTCAAGCCCTCGAACGTCCGGATCGCCTCCGACGGGTCGGTGAAGATCATGGACTTCGGCATCGCGCGGCTGCAGTCGGCCGATGTGACGGGCTCGGGCGCGATCGTCGGCACCCCGACCTACATGGCGCCGGAGCAGATCACGAACGGCGCGATCACGCCAGCCACCGACATCTTCGCGGTCGGCTGCCTGCTGTACGAGCTGCTCGCATACCACAAGCCGTTCACGGGGGAAACGGTGCACGGCGTGCTGTACCAGGTGTTGACCACCGACCCGAAGGCGCTCCGCACCATGGCGCCGTCGATCCCCGCGTCGCTCGAGCGGGTCGTCGGGAAGGCCCTCAACAAGGTGCCGGAGGAGCGCTACGAGACGGCCCGGCAGATGCAGTCGGCGCTGTTCAGCATCCGCGCCGCGCTGTCCGGGGCGACCGACACCACCGAGCGGCTCAGCCTGCGGTGGACGCCGATCCCCTCGGCGGTGCTGCGTCTCGTCACACACGCACCGATCAAGTGGCGGGCCGCTGCCCTGACGGCGTTGATGGTGACGGCGCTGGTGCTGCTCTACGTCTCGCGCTCCCCCTCGCCCGTCGCGGCGCTCCCCGACGCCGAGCTCACGGGTGCCACGCTGGACCAGCTCCTGACCTACCCAATGCCGGCGCCTCTCAACGCCGCACTGGGCGCACAGCGCGACTCGGCGCTCGCGGCCCGCGACCGGGCGCGGCGTGCCGGCGCGATGAAGAACAACGTCCCCTCCCTGCTCCTCGCCGAAACCGTCGTACAGAACGCCGAGCGCGCCCTGCGCACGGGGGACCTCGCGCGGGCCGCCAGCGGCTACCTCAGCGCGATCCCCCAGTATGCCAAGGCTCAGGGCGAAGCCGAGGCGCAGCAGCGGGAAGCCGAGCAGGCCATCGCCCGCGCCACGCCCGTCGTACACGCGCTGGCGACACGGCCCGAAGCGGGGCGCGCGGCCACCTCGCTGGCGCGAGCAGACTCGCTCTACAAGGCGATGGACTACGTGGTCTCCCGGCTGGCGGCGCTCGACGCCGAGCAGGTGGGCGTGGCCGCGGGAGTGGCTCCCCCGTCGCTCCAGCCACCCGAGACGCGCGCGGCGATCGCCGTCCTGCTGCAGGATCTCGAGCGCGCCGTGTCGAGCGAGCGCGTCGGGAACCTCCAGGTGCTGATGCCCGGCATGGCGGAGAAAGACGTGGCGGGGTGGCAGGGCTTCTTCCAGCGCTACACCCGACTCACCGCCCGATACACGCTCGACCAGTTGAGCACGCGCGGCGATACGGCGCACGCCACCGTGCGGACCGTCTATCTGTACGTGCCGGCCGGCGGCGGCGCGCAGCGGGAGACGCGCCTGCGCCAGGCGATCCGCTTCACGCGGACCACCAACGGCTGGCGCGTTGCGAACATCCGCGAAGCGCCTTGAGCGCCCGCGTCAGTCCCAGGCGCGCTCGGAGGCAAGCGGCGGCGCAGGAATGGCCACGGAGTCCGCGCGCGCGATGGGCGGCCCCACGCGCCGCAGCGTCACCGGCTTCTCCAGATCGCCCCCCGAGAGCGTGAGTTTGTCGCCGTCGAGCTTCATGCCGTAGACCTGCCACACCCCGTCCCCCAGCGTCAGCCACAAGCTGTCGCCCACCATCCGCCAGCGTGCCACCTGATCGCCGAACTGCGCGGAGCTGTCGCCCCGCACCATGATGTTGCGGATCTCGTCGTCGGTCTTGGCCTGCCATTTCCCTTCGAGCCGAGAGCGGGGACCCGCGCCGGAATGTGCCGTCTGGGCGCAGAGACCGGGAGCGATCCCGAGCAGGAGGACGAGCATACTGGAGAGGCGAACCGTCACGAGCAGCCGTGCGAGAGGAGGCGGTACAAAGATACTTACACGGAGTGAGATGGATCAGGTCCCGGCAGGCCCGGTCCCCCTTCGCCCGTCGCCGGCACGGGGGTCCGCTCGTCGGTCATGACGGCCACCTGCGGCTCCCACTGACGCATCATCCGCACGAACGCACCCGCCAGCTCGGGATCGAACTCCGTGCCGGCCCGATCCTCGATGTACGACAAGGTCTTCGACTGCGGCCACGCTTCGCGGTAGGGACGGTGGGTGCGGAGGGCATCGTACACGTCGCACACGTGCACGAGCTTGCTCCCCTCATGGCAGTCGCGCCGGAACTGCAACGCAGGATAGCCGTCGCCGTTCAGCATGATGTGGTGCTCGTAGGCGACCACGGCGGCGAGATCCAGGTCTTCTTCGGCCCGCAGGATGATGCGCGCGCCCTCGGCAGGGTGCCGGTTCATCAACGCCCGCTCGGTGTCGGAGAAGCGTCCAGGCTTGGTGAGGATCTCGAGCGGGATTTTCACCTTCCCGATATCGTGCAGCAGTCCCGCTACTCCGAACGCCCGTACGTCCCGCGCCGAGAGGCCGAGGGATTCGGCGAGGGCCATTGCCAGCACCGCGACGTTCATCGAATGGGTCGTCGTGTATTGATCGAACTCTTTGAGCTGCAGCAGCGGGATCACGATCTGCCGCCCGCCGTGCATCGCGATCGAGAGGGAGCGGACGACCGCCTCCGCTTCAGTGAGTGGCAGCATCCCCCGCGTCTGCACCTCCTCCTGGACCCAGCGCACCGCGTCCGCTTCTTCGCTCAGGGAATAGCTGATGGTGGCGGTTGAGATCGCGGCGGCACCCTGTTCGTCCCCGCCGCGCACGCCTACGGCACCGAACCGGATGCCGGAGCGCCGCATTTGGCGCGCCTCGGTGGTGTCGATCGCGGAAAGCGTGAGGCGGGCCAGCGCCTCGTCGAGAAACGCCTCGAATTCCTCGCGGCTCACGGCGTCGGAAAACTCCAGGCGCTGGATCCCCGCCAGCGCCAGCCGCCGCCCCCAGTCCCATGCCTTGAGCTCGCGTAGCGGGAGCCGCCCGAACACGACCTCGTCTCCCAGGAAAGTGAACAGGGGTCGTGACTCGCTCGCCTGCAGGTCGCTCAGCTCCCGATACGCGTCGTCGATGGCGCGCTCGCGCGCCGGATGCCCCGGCCGATAGAGGGTCATCGCCGCCAGCGCGTGGGCGAACGCGTTGAGGAAACCCGCAGGGCTGCTCACGGCCGGCTGGCCGGCGGGTCCGCGGCGTTGCGGATCTCGCCGTCGGGTGAAGCCGCTGCGATGGCGAGGCGGGCGCTCGCCCGCGAATCCTGCCGCCACCCGGTCGCGAGCGCCGCCAGCGCAACGAGGAGATCGGGGGACTTGGCGGGTAGCCTCTCCCGGCCGAACAGCGTGCGACCGCCCGCCGTGATCTGCAGCAACGCCTCGAGCGCGGCTGGGGTCCGAGTGTACCCCAAGCAACGCACGGCGAGCGCGCGCAGGTCGCCCGCCAGCGCGCGGTCCGTGGCGCGCTGCAAGAGCAAGGGCACGGCGGCGTCCGGGTAGGCTTGCAGCGCGACCGCCAGGCTCAGCGTGAGGCGCAGCGTGCGGGCGTCCTGATCACTCAGGCCGGCGACGAGCGCCGCGTCGCGCCCGTCGGGACGCTTCAGTTGCAGCTTGACCGCCTGCCAGCGCACCCGCGCGTCGGCGTGGCGCATGTAGGGGGCGGCCGAGAACCCCGCCGACGGGGGCCCCACTTCTTCAAGCAGCGCGAGCAGGTTGCGAGTGACGTACCAGCGACTGTCGTCGAGTCGCGCAATTACGAACGGCGCGATCTCGGCGCCCATCTTCGCCAGCTGCGCCAGCAACCCGCGCCGCGCCCCGCGCGACTCCGCCACTGCAAGGGCGTCGAGCAGGGGTGGGGCCGCCGCCGTCCCCACGAGCGGGACCAGGCGCTCGAGCAGCTTGAAGTCGATCGGCTCGCGAGCGACGATCTGCTGCACGGCAGCTGCCGTGCCGATCTGCGCTCGGACCGTTGCCGCGGCGGCGGGATCGGCCGCTCCCCCTTCCAGCGCGTCGAGCAGCTGCGCTAGCCGGCCCTCGGCTACCACCCGAGCGACCGCGGCATGGAGACGCGGCCCCATCGTCCCGATCTCGAGGGCCATCGCCACCAGGCGATCGGGCTCGGTCGCATGGTGATCGGATCGCGGCGTGCCGGCCGGCGCGGCCCGCGCCATGCGTTGCAGCGCCTCGCCGTACGCCCCGGGATTCGGATCGGGGAGCGTCCATCCCGCCAGCAGCTGCCGGACCTGCTCGCGCAACGCTGCGTCCGCCTGCGGTCGCACCGGGGCGGCGCCCGCCTCCGCGTGCACCGCGAGCTTGGAGAGGAGGCGCACGAGCGAGTGCGAGATCGTCGCGTGCGACGATTCCGCAGCGGCCTTGACGATGTCGAGGACCGCATCCACGGCCATGCCGTCGGTCGCATCGGAGACGAACTGGCGCCGCTGCGCGAAGTCCCCCCCCATCGCCACCAGCCGCTGCAGCGTTTCGGGCTTGAGCGTCCGAATGAGGCGCGATGTCCGCCGCCGCAGCGCCGCGGCCTCCGCGCTGCCCGCGGTCTTGAGCTCGGCGGCGATCTGCAGCAGATAGCCCACGATCACTTGATCGTACCCGGTGGCCTCCGCTTTCGAGTGCTCGTCGATCGCCTGTGCGATGACAGCCGGCTCGGTGGGAGTAGGGCGGGTGTCTTCCGGCGCCGTCGCCAGGGCCGCCCGCGCCAAGCCCACCCACAGCTGGGCGGCTCGCGCATCCCCTTCCCCGGCGGCGGGGCCGGCCTGGTCGGTGAGCTCCAGGCGCTCGTACGTGAGCGCGTGCAGCTGCACGTGCGGCCACGCCGCCAGGCGGTCCCGGTCGCCAAGGCCCAGTGGCTGGCCGGTCCGTTCAGCTTCCATGGCGAGCGTGCGGAGCGCATCGGCCACTTCGCCCTGCTCCACGCCTCGTCGGAACGTGATGGCACCCAGGTGGTGACGATGCAGCCGGCCTGCGAGCTCCCGCAGCACCGGATGCTTGGGGTCGGTGGCCACACCCTCGATCACGAGCTGATTGCGCGCCACGCCAAGGGAGACAGTCGCGCGATCCTCGAGCAGTAACGCGGCCCGTCGCGTCACGCCCGCCGCCGCCGGCGCGAGAGAGGGGTGTCCTTCCGGATACATGGCGTGCTTGTGCAGCGCGATCGAGAGCTCGATCAGGAAATCGGCGAGGTCGCGGGACAGCGTTGCGCGGTCACCGCCGGGTGCGGGCATGGGGCCAAAGATACTAGGACCGGAAACAACTAGACGCACAGACGCACACACGGCGAGACGCACAGACGCACAGGGGTGAACAGCGAACAGAGGCCGGAAGAAACTTCCGACCCCTGATCACCGCTTACCGATGTGCGTCTCTGCGTCTGTTGCGTCTGTACGTCTGTTGCGTCTGCGCGTCTGTTGCGTCTACGCGTCTAGCCGTTAGTACATATCCACCCAGCCGCGCTGTATGGCCTGCTTGGGGTAGGCCGACGCCGACAACGTGGCCATCAGAGCGCAGGAGGAGTACTGCAGTGAGGTGTTCCCGCTGAGCGCCACATTGTCGTTCACGTCGACACTCGCCGCCATCACGGCGCCGGTGATCTTGTTGCCGGTCCCGGACATCTTGAGCCCCCCGCGCACGATGACGGCGCCCGTGAACGCGAAGTTGCCGGCCACGGTAAGATCCCCGTCGACCAGCAGGACGCCTTGACCAGCACCCGTGGTGACCTTCAAGTCGCCCAGCACGTGAATGGTCGGGAAGTAGCTCTCGCACGCACCCGCCGGAGTCGCACGGTTCGGGTCTCCCCAGTTGGCCGGCGTGACGCTCGCCTGGCACAGCGTGCCGACGGCGATGGGCCCGACGCCCGTGAGCTGCGTGCCGCCCGGGTAGGTCAGGCTCGCCGCCGCGGCGAGCGACTGATAGTTCGTACTTCCGTAGTTGAAGTACGTATTCGAGTCGCCGGCAGCAGGGGTCGTGAGCACCGCCGGGTTCCCATTGAGGGTGACGCTCCCGTGGACCGTGGCCGTGGTCGTGGGTGATATCGCCGCCCCGGCGACGTTCGCGCCAGGGGCGCCGCAGGCGCCCCAACCGGCGGGGGCTGCGTCGTTTCCATTCACGCTGACGTTCCCGTTGACCGTGGTAGTGCCTTGGGTCGTGATCGCGCCCAGGAAGTTCATCTGCGGTATGTCGAGCCGGAACAACGTACCGAAGCGGCGCCGCGCCGAGGCCTGGCTCCCCATCCCCCCGGTGTACCCCTCGGACACGACCCAGAAGAACGGTCCGCCGAGGCGCGTGATGATCACCGTCGCCGTGCCCCCGGGCGCTGTGAACGTCCGCTTGAGGGTGTCTCCGGCCTGCATGCGGTTGTTGTCGGCCAGATTCCAGACGACGGGGACGCGGTTCAACCCCAGGTCGGCGGTTGCGGCAGCGCGCGTCGAGCGCATCGTGTTGCTGCCGACGCGGTAGTCCTGCGTCGTCACGAACAGGACGCCCCCCATGAGCACACCGATGATCACGATGGCTCCCAGGGACATCATCAGCGCCACGCCTTTTTCTGACCGCAGTGTCGTATGCATACCGGCTTCGTTCCCTTCAGGTGTCTGGAAGTCGCGCATTGGTGACGGTATCACTGCCGGTTGCGCAAACCGACTTCGATGCGCAACGAGTCGTGGAACACGGTGCCACCTGTCCCGCTCAGGTTGACGAGCCCCGTCGACTGCCCCCGCACGACGAGGCTGATCCGCGCGACCTGGAGGGGGTCCGCGGTCACGGCGCCGTTGACGTCGTAGTAGGCAAACTGCACCCCGCTGGTCCCGTTGTTCGCGTACGGCTGGAACGGGCCGGCGATCGCCTGAGTGGTGTTGCAGACCGGTACACGGCCGACCAGGCAGTTGAAAAACCCGAGATACCACTGGTTGTCCGTGTCACGGTAGATGCGGTAGCGCACGCGGCGGAAGAAGCGAATCGCCGCGCCCACGGCAATGGTGTTGGCGGCCGGGGTCAAGAGCGTCAGCCGGTAGCTCGGATTGGCGGCCGAGATGTCGCCCGCCC
>Ga0209160_1000409_pt1 | contig 34544 bp, 41 predicted proteins | sample GraSoiAngelo_153_FD_186167 | JGI IMG/M metagenome (GOLD analysis project Ga0209160, IMG submission 186167) | Grasslands soil microbial communities from the Angelo Coastal Reserve, California, USA - 14_1009_12_40cm (SPAdes) (version 2) | ecosystem: Environmental > Terrestrial > Soil > Grasslands ...
ACGTTCGCGCCAGCGCCGCATGTGCCGGTCGCTGATTCCGATGATCTCCGCTGCTTGCCACCACGTGATCTTCCTCGCCATAGCCCGCAAAATCACTTCCTGTACTTTCATCGCCCGCTCCATCGCCGCCTTCGGGTAAGAGAACATGCCTGCCATGTTCTCTTACCCTCACCGCCAGAAAAGCGGACAGATCACGTGCTATCACAACCGGACATATCATGTGCTAACGACACATGATCACAATCATCTTGCAGCAGCGCCGCTCGCTCATGTAACCTCACGGCGGCGTAGCGGTCATCGCTTCGCTCTTTCGCAGTCGCGTGCGCCTACCCCGAGGCGCTTCCCGCTCCTGACAAAGAGAGAAAAAGGCTCTCTGCCAAGATGACAGGCCCAAGATGACAGGCATCGACTGGCTCATTCTGTTTCTTTATTTCGTTTTCGTCCTGGGCATTGGCGTAGCCCTGCGAGGGCGGATGAAAACAAGCACCGACTTTTTCCTCGCCGGACGCGCCATCCCGGCGTGGGTCTGCGGGCTGGCTTTTCTTTCCGCCAATCTCGGTGCGCAGGAAGTAATTGGCATGGGCGCATCCGGCGCCAAGTACGGAATCGCCACCAGCCACTTCTACTGGATTGGGGCCATTCCAGCCATGGTGTTCGTCGGCATCTTTATGATGCCGTTTTACTACGGATCGCGGGCGCGGTCCGTGCCGGAATATTTGCGGCTGCGTTTCGACGAAAAAACCCGCGGACTCAACGCCATCTCTTTCGCCATCATGACGGTTTTCTCTTCTGGCATTTCGATGTATGCCATGGCCAAGCTTATCCAGACGCTGCATGTCTTCGACCAGCCCTTTCACAACGTTGGAGTGGGTCCACAATGGCTTTTCCACATCGGCATTCTCACTTCAGCGGTAGTCGTGCTCGTGTACATCCTGCTCGGTGGGCTCACCAGTGCGATTTACAACGAAGTATTGCAATTTTTCCTGATCGTTGCGGGTTTCTTGCCGCTGAGTTGGCTGGGCCTGAGGAATATCGCCGGCTGGGCTGGACTGAAGGCACGACTGGACCCGAGCTTTACGCATTCGTGGTCAGGTATGGGAAGTCCGGCGACCAATCGGCTAGGCGTGGAATGGTTTGGCCTGGTGATGGGACTTGGATTCGTTTTGTCGTTCGGCTATTGGTGTACGGACTTCCTGGTCGTGCAGCGCGCCATGGCGGCCAACTCCATGAGCGCCGCTCGCAGGACGCCGCTGATTGGCGCGTTTCCAAAAATGCTTTTTCCCTTCCTTGTGATTTTGCCCGGCATCATCGCCGTGGCGCTCCCCAGTCCGTCGGCGACAAAGACCTCCGCCGCCGCCGCAGTGTCCCCCGCTCATGGGCTCATCCCCTACAAGATGGACGCGACCACGGGCGCCCCGGTAATTGATAAAAACGGAGTCGCTCAACTCGACTATGACCTGGCGATCCCCAGTATGCTGCTTCACTATTTCCCGTCCGGCATGCTGGGACTTGGCATCACCGCACTTCTGGCAAGTTTCATGTCGGGTATGGCAGGAAATGTCACCGCATTCAACACTGTCTGGACTTACGACATCTACCAGTCTTATATCCGGCCAAATGCAACTGATCAGCATTATCTCTGGATGGGTCGCGCCGCGACAGTCTTCGGCATCGCCTTTTCTGTGGCCGCGGCGTACATGGCGAACCGCTTTAATAACATCATGGACATGTTGCAACTCGTTTTTGCCTTCGTGAACGCTCCGCTGTTTGCGACCTTTCTACTCGGCATGTTCTGGAAGCGAACCACGGGTCACGCGGCCTTTTCCGGGCTGCTCGCCGGAACCACCGCGGCAGCTGTGCACCACTCTCTCACTCTCCCCGCGGGAGCGGTCCCAGGCATCAAGGGCGGTTGGATGGCCGTGCTGCACACTTACCCCAGCGAGATGGCACAAAATTTCTGGACTGCGATTTTTGCCTGGACAACTTGTTTCCTCGTCACCATCTTCGTCAGTCTCTTGACCAAAGCTCCAGAGGAAAGCAAGCTCGTCGGTTTGGTCTACTCTCTGACACCGCGACCCAAAGAGGAGTCTATGGCCTGGTATTTGAAGCCCGCTTCGCTCGCGCTCATTGTGCTTGTGGGCACAGCTTTGTTGAATTTCATCTTCTGGTAGGAGCAGCCTGCATGGACATTCGCCTTCCGATCGGAATCTTATTCTCCGTGCTGGGGTGCATTCTGGCCGCATACGGTCTACTCGGAGATCCCTCGCGATACCGGCAGTCACTCGGCATCAACATTAATTTGCAGTGGGGCACAGTGCTGCTGGTATTCGGGCTCGGGATGTTTCTGCTCGGCAAACGCGGTATGCGCAGCGCAAAACGCGAGCATGCCGCTCGCTCTTCCGAATTGTCACTCAAGAAATAGCGTCAAGAGGTTGCGCCTCCCCCTTCGATCCAGTACAAATAGGCCGGCCCGGAACAGAATGGACAGACCGCTCAGCCTAGGTGAACGATTCCGCGTGCGCTTTGGAGCCGACGCACGTTTTTACCGTGCCCCGGGCAGGGTCAACCTGATTGGCGAGCATACCGACTACAATGAGGGCTTCGTACTCCCCGCGGCAATCGACTTCCATTGCCTGGTCGCCGCTAATCGCAGACCGGATCACCGCTTGGTAGTTCACTCCGAGGATTTACACGAAACCTGCGAAATTGAATTAAGCAGCGATAGCATAAGTCGGTCTCAAACCTGGAGCGATTATCCGGTGGGAGTTGCCGTGCATCTCCAGCGAGCCGGCTTCCACCTTCAGGGCACGAACCTGCTGATCCACGGCGAGGTTCCGATAGGCGCCGGCCTGAGTTCCTCTGCGGCCATTGAAGTTGCCACCGCTTATGCCCTCCTCAGCGTTTCGGGTTGCTCCATTGACCGGGTGCAAGTAGCCAGGCTTTGCCAGGAAGCAGAGAATGAATTCGTCGGCGCGCGCTGCGGTGTCATGGACCAGTTTGTTTCGCTTCATGGTCGGGCCGGTCACGCCTTGATTCTGGATTGCCGATCGCTTGACTACGAACTGCTTTCGATTCCGGACTTCGTCTGCCTGGTGATCTGCAACACGATGGTGAAACATGAATTGGCCTCCAGCGAATACAACCGGAGACGGGCGGAATGTGAGGAAGCGGTGCGCCGCCTTTCTGAGGCTGTGCCCGGCATCCGCGCCCTTCGCGACCTTAACCCGGAACAGCTTGAGCGTCATCGCGCGCTGCTTCCGGAAACCATTTGGCGCAGAGCGCAGCACGTTGTTTCCGAGAATGCACGTACCCTCGAGGCCGCAGCAGCACTTCGCGCCGGAGACCTCGAAGAATTTGGCAAGCGGATGGCCCAATCGCATCACAGCCTGCGCGATGTTTACGAAGTAAGCTGTCCCGAGCTCGATTTGATGGTCCAACTCGCCAGCGGGCAAAGAGGCGCTTATGGCGCGCGCATGACCGGAGGTGGCTTTGGCGGCTGCACTATCAACCTGGTGGACAAGCAGCACGCGGAGAAATTTCGGCGACAGGTTGCCAAAGCCTACGAGAACGGTACCGGACTGAAGCCGCAGATCTATGTCTGCTCGGCTGCCGACGGCGCTGGCCTAGTTACACCGGAGATGGAATTCAAAGAGACCACATGAGCCCAGAGAAGCTCGAGGAAACTCCGCACCGCCGGTTCAATCCCTTGACCCGGGAGTGGGTTCTCGTCTCTCCGCATCGCGCGAAGCGTCCGTGGCAAGGTCAGGTGGAAAAGCCTTCGCTCGAAAAGCAGTCTGCCTACGATCCAAAATGCTATCTGTGTCCGGGGAACTCACGCGCCAACGGAAATCGCAATCCGGCGTACAGCAGTACATTCGTGTTCGATAATGACTTCCCCGCGCTATTGCCCGATGCACCACACAATGAAAGGGATGAAGACGGCCTGATTGTTGCCCGCACCGAGCGCGGAATCTGTCGCGTGCTTTGCTTCTCGCCGCGACATGATTTGACCATCCCGCGAATGAAGCTGGAAGAAGTCCGTCGGGTGGTTGACGTCTGGGCAAAGCAGTACCGCGAACTCGGTTCGATCCCGTGGATTCGTCATGTTCAGATCTTCGAAAACCGGGGCGCAGTGATGGGAGCGAGCAATCCGCATCCCCATTGCCAGATTTGGGCCAATGCCGAAATGCCCAATCTTCCGGAGCGCGAGCAACTCGCGCAGCGCGACTACCTGGCACGTCATGGCACATGCTTACTTTGCCGATATCTGAACCTTGAGACGGAACACCTCGACCGTATCGTCTACATGAATCCGGGATTCGTCGCCCTGGTGCCCTACTGGGCGGTGTGGCCTTTCGAAACTCTGGTGTTGAGCCGGCGGCATGTCGCCAGCATCGCACAATTAGATCAAGGCGAGACGCTCCAACTAGCCGACATCATGCAGCGTCTGACCATCCGCTATGACAATCTCTTCCAGGCGTCCTTCCCCTATTCCATGGGATTTCATCAGCGCCCCACGGACCGAGACTCATATCCCGAGTGGCATTTTCACGCTCACTACTTTCCGCCACTACTTCGCTCGGCGACAATCCCCAAGTTTATGGTGGGATATGAAATGTTAGCTACACCCCAGCGCGACATCACGCCGGAAATTGCAGCAGCCCAACTGAGAGAGGCTGGTGATACCCATTTTCTGGAACGCGGTGGCCAGCGAACTCTAGAGAATTCTTCAAAAAGAGGACGCAACCAATGATGCCACGAATATCCAGAAAGCGTTCGTGGTTCCCCTGATTTGTCATGCTTACGTTTTTATTTTGCGCCGCGAGGCTACGGAGCGGCGGCAGTCGCGTGTTAGATATTGTTTCGAGTGAAGCCGAATGAACCAGCGCTACTGCCTTACCCAGGACCTAAAAGACGACCCGCAATTGATCGCCGAGTACAAGAGATACCACCAGAAGATCTGGCCTGAGATCACGGCCAGCTTAAAAGAATCCGGCGTCGAGGACGCGGAAATTTACCTGATGGGAGCGCGAATGCTCATGATTCTGGAAGTGAATGACTACTTCTCTTTCGAAGCAAAAGCGCGCGCCGACCAGAAAAATCCCAAGGTTCAGGAATGGGAAGAACTCATGTGAAAGTTAAGCAACCGCTGCCGGAGGCGAAGCTAGGAGAGAAATGGCTCTTGATGGAGAGGATTTTCAAGCTGGAAAGTTAACAACTCTCCCCTTCCACATCTCTTCCAAGGTCGCTCCACTTCTCGGTGGGTCTCGAGGCCCGAATTTCCCAAAATGGAACTCTCCGACTCGACGACCCCATTTTTTTTAACCTCGATATACTGGAATCATCACTTTACCGAGCGACCCCGCGCAAATCTAGAGAACAAAGGAGTTAGCTAGTAGCTAACGTCACGATTCGTGACACTTCTTGTAGCATGGCTTGTTTGAGGCGTCGAAGTCAAGAGGGAATCTTTTCGGTGATGCACGATGGAAATCAATGCAAAGCACCAGAACGGCTAGCAGCCCGAGGTCCTAACCCGATCTGTCGAGCCACGTAAGAGTCGGCCCCAGCACATAGGCCACGAAAAACCCGATAGCGTAAATCGCGACCGAAATCCATAGAACGACAATGCTGAAATGGGGCGGCTCTGGTGCAGGAATCATCGCGCTGCTCGCAGGTAAGGGTGCTCACTCTCAAGCGTGGCGCGACTACATGCACATACAGAACATTAGCGCCAATCAGTACACCGGCAACCGTAAACACCCAATTCTTGTGATGCGAAAGGCTGACCAGCCACGGCACCGCCGTTAGCAGCGAGCCCACAGTGGCGCCCAGCCCAAACAACACCAGCAATGACGGCAGAGCACAGCACAACAGCGTGCCCAGCGATGAAAAAAGGGAAAGATATTGCAACCAGAAGTTCTGGCGATTGGGCGCCGCTGTCACGGGCATAGTTCACTTTTCCACGATGGAGTCATACCTTAATACTTCCGGAGTTTTTCCTTTGGGAACTTCCGGGATGGTGCCGATCACTTCGACAGTTTCCCTGACAGTCCGGTTGCCGCGGAAACATTCGCGTCCGCGGGTTCAAGCTTCAGCCGCTCGTTGCTGCTGCTGACGCCAAGGTTAGTCACGCCGTCACTCGCGCTTACGCTGCCGTCGGCAACGACCTTCGAGCCTTTCACCACAAACCCATTCTTTTCGATTGCACGCAACAGTTGTTCGTACTTTACCGCATTAGCCGGTTTGAGAGTCACGACGGCTTCGCCTTTGCTCAGGCTTACATCAACGGTATCTGTACCGCTGATATTCTTCAGCGCCACGCGCACGGCGTGGGCGCAGACTCCTCAATCCATGCCAAAGACTTTCATTTCGACCCGGCGCAGTTCCGCCTGTGCCGAAACTGCCAAGGTCAAAGTAATGAATGCGCAAATCAAAATTCTTTTCATAAATTCACCTCAATGCGAATGTGAGAAAAGGAAATAACTGACGTTAATGGCGAACCGCACGCGTTCACGCGGATACAGCCGCCCCATATCTCGATAAATCGGAAACTGCGCGCCACCGGAGATTGCAAAGTATTTGTAAATGCCCAGCACCGTCGGCCCGCCGAAAATCTGACTGGCGTCGGAGCCGGGCATCAACGCTCCTGCCCGCTCCATCAGCCCTACGTACTCGCCGCTAAACTCGGCGAACAAACGCCAATCCCACGGCCGATCGTTGCGCCAGGCATGTGGCCGGTACCCATAGACGAAGCTGGTTGAGTACACGTTCGGGCGGCGATCTCCCTGCGATTCCGCGAATCGCATAAGCCCACCTCCGATCCACAGGTAATGACTGCGCGAGGCGACGCCTGTAGCAATCCAACTGCTTACGCCCGGCGCCAAACGCATGCCGCGAAACATTCCGAAATTGTCCTGGGGCCCGGCACCACCAGACCGACCGAAGCCGTGCTTTCGAAGCGGCTTCCAATCGCATTCGGCTGATGATGAAAACGCCACGCCAAATTGGTTTGGAACTCGCCTCCGCCCGACATCATGGTCATCGGCAACGATCCTTGCTGCGCGAGTGCGGGGGCGATCAATGAAAACTGAAGGTGGGGCGTGAAGCCGTAACTCGCCATCGTCCGCGCCGTGAGCTGCGAGCCGAACGTAGCATTCCGCCCGAACATTCCGGCGTCGAAACTCCACTCCCCCTGCGAATTCACCGGTGTGGCAAAGCCGAAAACGGGGCCATGACCGGAAGCGAATGCTTCCGCGCCGGTCCCCAGCAATAAGGCGAATAAAAGCACATGAGTGCGCATAGTTCTCTCCTGTTATGTCGGTAAACACACGACTGCCGCTTCCGTATAGAGAACGGGCTTAGATTCTCAGGATGGTTGAGCTGGGCGAGGATCGCGGCGGCGGGTGGATGGGATTCAGAGGATCTGCATTGTAGGCATTCGGCGATTCGGACGCGGCTTGGTAACTGGCAATTGCGTGGAGCTGGGGATTCACTGATGGCGCCGACGTCTTCACCAGCGAGGTCTGTGCCCGGACCTCAATTTGGCAGCACGAATGAGAGGACGACATCCTCATCGACCCACACTGCCGAGCCATGCGTTTGCAGCAGGCGTGCTCTTGCGGCGTGAGGGCGCGTCCAGGCAATAGACATGCTAACGCTGGCGCTGCCATTACGCAGAGCAACACTCGGACGACTCCAACTGATGTTGCAAGCGTCCACACCAAGCAAGACTACACCCACAGTCGAAGACGTTTCAATCCCAAAGGAGATGAAGCAATTCTTGGAACGAAGTGAATCAATTCCGTTTCAATAGATAGAGTCGCAGCAGGTGTCGTGTAGCATTGCTCGCAGCGCTTTGGAAATCACACACGGTCATTGAGGCGTGTAGTTGGCGTGGCGTGTCATTCCACGTCAAACATTCTGAGCGCCTCCTTTAATTCGCGACCGTCCAGAGAAGGCGTGGCGCCCGGACGGCTAGCTACCCCTGCAGCAAATCGATTGCCGGCTTCGTTAATGGTTTTGAGAGAAGCGCCGCGAAGGTAATGATGCGCCAGGCACGCGGTGAAAGCGTCTCCAGCGCCGACGGTGTCAACCACATTCACTCGGAATCCAGGGTGGGCCGCGGCGCTCGATGGACTTACCAGCAAACTGCCATGCGCTCCTCGGGTGACACAGACCAGCTTCAATCCATACTTCTGGAGCAGCCGCCGGGCGGAACTTTGCTGCTCGCCGAACTCCAAAGAGAGAAGATTGCACACCAGCGGCAGTTCTAGGTCATTGAGCTTCACCACATCGGAATACTGCAATGATTCGCTGAGCACCTCGGCGGAGAAGAAAGTCTGACGAAGATTTACATCGAAGACGCGCAGAGTGTCAGTTCGCACCGCCTGTAAAAACCGGCGAATGGTGGCGCGGGAACTTGGAGATCGCTGGGCCAGAGTTCCGAAGCAGACGACATCGGCCTGGCCCGCCAGGTCTTCCCACAGGGGAGTCCAGTCGAGAAAGTCCCATGCTACTGAGGGCGTAATGGTGAACTCGGGCTGTCCGGTTGGGTCAACTTTGACTCCGACGGCGCCGGTGGAATGGGTTTCGTCAGTCTGCAGGTAAGAGGTGGTGAGCCCCAACTGTTGCATTGTCGCTGCCATTTCTCGGCCGAGGGGATCGCTGCCAATGCGGCTGGCGACGATTCCGTGATCTCCCAGCAAGTTTGACATGTACGCGAAGTTGGCGGGAGCGCCGCCGAGTTGCTTGCCGCCAGGCAACAAATCCCAGAGAACCTCGCCTATGCCGACGATTTTGAGAGCGGACGTCTTCATGGCGAGCCAGCGGGTGCGAAGGGAAGGCGGCTTTGGCTTCTATTCGCCGGCCAATACTGTAGCTCAAGTGCAGGATTTGCGGTCACCCTCCCTGAACGCAAGCGGCTTTCACGGAGGTGCGCTCGAACCAGAATTCGCTGTGGTGTATCATTTTTAGTTGTCCTAGCAGACGTCTGATCCGGTGTTTCCGCATGGCTAAGATCCCCTTAAATGTGAATGGAAGTGTCTACGACGTGGACGCCGATGCGGATGTCAGCTTGCTCAGCGTATTGCGCGACCATCTCGATCTGACCGGAAGCAAATACGGTTGTGGCGAGGGCCAGTGCGGAGCCTGCACTGTGCTGATCGACGGAAACCCGCGCCGGTCGTGCATCACGCAGGTTGGCAGCGTGGGGAACAGACGGATCACAACCATTGAAGGTCTTGTGCAGGATGGACGTCTGCATCCGTTGCAACAGGCATTCCTTGATGAAGACGCCATGCAGTGCGCCTACTGCACCTCGGGAATGATCATGAGTTCGGTGGCGCTTTTGAAGACGCATCCCAATCCGTCTGAGAGTGAGATCGCGCATTTTATGGAAGGTAATATCTGCCGCTGTGGAACTTATCCGCGGATTGTGGCTGCGATACAGAAGGCGGCGAAAGCAATGAAGGAGGCCAGCCAATGAGCAACAATCCGAATTGGCGACTGGAGCCCGAGCGCTACGAACTCAATGCGCCGCCTGCCTACTATTTCGAAGTTGATCGGAGGGAATTTTTCAAGTTCCTTGGCGCCGGGGTACTAGTTTTCTGCGTGCTGAAGGATGGGCGCGGTTTGCAGGAGTCTGGCACCAGGAAACGGCCGCAGGGGGAATCACTCCCCAATGAGATTGGAGCTTGGCTGCACCTCGGAGAAAACGGTGAGGTAACCGTGTACACGGGCAAGGTCGAAGTGGGCCAGAATATTCGAACGTCGCTTAGCCAGGCGGTCGCGGAAGAGTTGCGCGTTCCCGTCGACAAGATTCATATGGTGATGGGCGACACGAAGCTGACTCCGTACGATATGGGCACGTTTGGCAGTCGCACCACGCCAACCATGAATCTGCAATTGCGGAAAGTTGCTGCGGCTGCGCGCGATCTGCTAATTGGGTTGGCGGCTGCGCAATGGCAGGTTGATCGGCGAAGACTGGTCGCTGCGAACGGCAAGGTCACAGACACACAAAGCAAGCGCGCGGTTGAATACGCAGCCCTGTTAAAAGGGCAACAGTTCACCCAGGCCATTCCGGCAGAGGATCCGCTGATACCCGCGACGCAGTGGGCGGTCGAAGGCCAGTCATTGCGCAAAGTGGATGGGCTGGACTTCGTCACCGGAAAGCATCGTTATCCTTCCGATCAGAAATTACCCGACATGCTGCACGGCAAGATTTTGCGGCCGCCGGCTTTCGGAGCGACGCTGGTCTCACTTGACACCCACGACGCGGAGAAAATGCGTGATGTTGCGATTGTGCGTGACGGCAATTTTGTAGGAGTCACAGCGCCCACCGTAGAAATCGCCAGTCGCGCGATAGCCGCACTGCACGCCGAGTGGAAGTCCGAGCCGCAGCCTTCGAACAAGGAACTCTTTGAATATCTGAAGAAGAATCCGGCCGGAGGAGAGGATCGGGCTGAATATGAAATCGGATCGGTCGAGAAAGCGACAGCTTCCGCCGATCACCGTTTGCAGCAGACTTACAACGTCAGCTACATTGCGCACGCGCCCCTGGAACCACGCGCGGCGCTGGCGCAGTGGTCGGGCGATAATCTGACCGTCTGGACAGGCACGCAGCGGCCTTTCGGCGTGCGCAGTGAACTCGCGGAAGCCTTTCGCATTCCTGAGGATCGCGTTCGTGTCCTGATGCCGGATACAGGGTCAGCTTATGGAGGAAAACACACGGGCGAAACCGCGATCGAGGCGGCGCGACTGGCGCGCGCGGCCAAGCGGCCGGTTAAGCTGGTGTGGACGCGGGAAGAAGAATTCTCCTGGGCCTATTTTCGTCCCGCGGGGGTTATTGATGTCCGCAGCGGACTGCGAAAAGATGGCACGATTCTGGCTTGGGAATTTCACAACTATAATTCCGGCGCGGCGGGAATCCGTACTTTCTACGATATTCCCAACCAGCGAATTCAGTTTCACGAGACGCGCTCTCCCCTTCGGCAAGGGTCGTATCGCGCGTTGGCAGCCACCGCGAATCACTTTGCCCGCGAATCACACATGGACGAGCTCGCTCATCTGGTGAACATTGATCCGCTTGAATTTCGCCTGAAGAATCTGAAGAACGAACGGCTGCGAGGGGTGTTCGAGGCCGCCGCCAAGAAGTTCGGATGGGGACGAAAGAAAACCGCTGCCGGCCAGGGCTTCGGAATGGGCGGTGGATTCGAGAAGGGTGGAAATGTTGCGACCTGCGTCGAGGTGGCGGTTGATCGGAGTTCCCGCGAGGTGAAAGTCGTTCGAGTGGTCACTGCCTTTGAATGTGGCGCCATTGTTAATCCCGACAATCTGCGCAATCAGATTGAAGGCGCGAATGTCATGGGACTGGGCGGCGCACTATGGGAAGCCATTGAATTCGAAAACGGGCGCATTTTGAACGGACGTTTCTCGGATTATCGGGTCCCACGATTCAGCGATGTGCCGGTGCTGGAGACGGTCTTGCTCGACCGGAAGGATCTTCCTTCGGCGGGGGCGGGAGAATGCCCGATGATCGGATTGGCCCCGGCGATTGGCAACGCCGTCTTCGACGCGATCGGGGTGCGAGCTGTGACATTGCCCATTCGGATCGAACCTTTACCAGCCTGAACGGCGGTGAGCGGGAATTTGAAGTTATGAGATTGCTCTGATGAGTTTCAAGACTGTCATTCGCGAAGCCTTCATAACGTTGACGCGGCATTGGATCCGCAGTGTGCTCACCATACTTGGCATATCGGTGGGCGTGGGCGCATTCATCTGCGTGGTGGCTATTGGCAACGCGGGGACCAGCAGCATCGAGGACCAATTACAGAGCCTGGGAGACAACTTCGTTTGGATCGAGGCGGGGAGCCGCACTCACAATGGCATGCGGCTGGGATCTCGTGGCACCAGGTCGCTGGTGCTGGCTGATGCTTATGCCATCCTGGAACAGGTTCCGACGATAAAGCTTGCAGTGCCAAACGTCGACGGACAGATACAGGTCGTCTATGGAGGCGAGAATTGGGCGACGTCCTATCGGGGAGTCACTCCGGAGTTTTTGCAAGTTCGCCGGTGGACGCTGGCGCATGGATCGTTTTTCACGAGCGCTGACGTGGATAACGCCGCGATGGTTTGTGTTCTAGGACATAGCGTGGTGGAGAATCTTTTCGGGGACGAAGATCCGATAGGAAAGACAATTCGTTTGCAGAGTTTGCCGTGCACCGTGGTTGGAGTCATGCAGACCAAAGGATTTTCAGCGACCGGACGCGACCAGGATGACTTTGTGGTGATGCCGTACACCACCGTGCAAAAGAGAATTACCGGCACGTTTTGGCTGGACGATATTTTCTGCTCGGCGGTTTCTCGCGAGGCGATGCCTGGGGCAACACGGCAGATCACAAGTCTTCTACGTGAACGTCACCATCTGAATGCCGCCGAAGACGACGATTTCAACGTTCGCCGGCCGGAAGATGTGATTCAGGCGCAACTTGCGACCAGCCGGATTATGACCGTGCTGATGGCGAGCGTAGCGTCGCTTTCGTTGCTCGTCGGCGGTATAGGAATTATGAATATCATGCTGGTGTCGGTTACGCAGCGTACGCGCGAGATCGGTGTGCGGCTGGCGGTGGGAGCGACGGAATGGGATGTGCAAATTCAATTTCTTAGCGAAGCGATTGCGCTCAGCCTGCTGGGCGGAATTCTAGGCATTCTATTCGGCATAATTTCTTCGGTAGGGGTTGAAAGGCTATTCCAATTTCCCACTCTACTGACCCCGGGAATTTTCTTGATTGGTGCCGTTTTCTCCGCCGGAGTGGGAATTCTTTTTGGCTACTATCCTGCTCGGAAGGCATCACAACTCGATCCCATCCAAGGTCTGCGATACGAGTAAGGATACGCGCCATGCGCTTCGCCGTCTAAGCCATCCAAAATGGACCACGGCAGTCTTTAAGTCGGATCTTCCTTTCATAAATTGAGCAGCGTGACCTCAGCAACTCGCATCTACCCTGCTGAAGCTGTTTAAGCAGCTACCTCATTTCATGTCCTTTGACGCAAATGTAATTATCCTGGGAGCAGGTGCGGCTGGGCTTTCGGCAGCGACGGAACTCTCTCGCGCCGGCCGGAAAGTTTTGATTTTAGAAGCACGCGAGCGCCTGGGCGGCCGCATTTTCACTCGCTATGATGCCGTATGCGATGTGCCGGTGGAATTGGGCGCAGAGTTCATCCACGGCCGCCCGCCCGAAATTTGGGACCTGCTGAAAAAGCACAAAACGGTAGCGAGGGAAGTGAAGGGCGAGAACTTTTGCGTTCGCAATGGAGAATTGTGTACCTGCGATTTCTTTTCTGAGGGGGGCAGTCTGTTGGAAAAGTTAAATGACCGCTCGCCGGATGAATCTTTTCTGGAATTCATCGAGCGGCGCTATCCAAGCTGGAAGACTGACCCGAAGCAAAGGGAGTCAGTAGAGTGGGCCAGGAAATACGTGACCGGATTTCATGCGGCAGATCCTGGCCTGGTTAGTGTTCATTGGCTGGTGAAGGGGCTGCGCGCCGACGAGAAGATTGAAGGTGACCGAGCCTTCCGCATTCCGCAGGGCTATCAATTGTTGACCGACATTTTTCAGCGACAACTGGCAAGCGCCAGTGTGGCGATCGAGCTCAATACGGTTGCTGAGAGTATCCGTTGGACTGGCCGTCAGGTGGAGGTCAAGGCGCGCAGCGTCAAAGGGACACTCACTTTCAACGGTTCGTGCTTGCTGGTAACCCTACCGCTCTCGGTGTTGCAAGCTAGTTTGCTTGAGCGGGGACAGGAAGAAGTCGGGGCAGTGCGTTTCGTTCCAGAACTGCCGCCGAAGAAGCAAGAAGCGCTCGGCAAACTCGCCATGGGCAAGGTCATTCGCGTGACACTGCGTTTTCGGGAGCGCTTTTGGGAGAACTTGCGGCCAAAGCATAGTCCCGAATCTAAGACGCTGGCGAAAATGGGTTTCCTCTTGTCGGATGAAAATCCATTTCCCACCTGGTGGACCACAATGCCGGAGAAGCTGCCCATCATTACCGGCTGGGCGCCGTTCAAATGTACCGAAGCTATCTCTGGCAAAGGCGAAGACTTCATTATTGACAAAGCCTTGGATACTCTCGGCAGATTATTAAAGGTTGATCGGCAGGAGCTTGAAGGTCTGCTAGGAGCGGCCTACACGCACGATTGGCAAACCGACCCGTTCGCGCGGGGAGCTTACAGTTATGTAAAGGTTGGAGGTGACGGCGCCCAGCGAGAACTAGCCACTCCAGTGGAGGATACGTTGTTTTTCGCTGGCGAGGCCACTGACCTTTCCGGGCACAACGGAACGGTGCACGGGGCGATCGCCAGCGGGCGAAGGGCGGCGAAGGAAATCTTGCGCAGCATGCCTTAATAGTTCTCATCTAATAAGGTTAAAGCTACCTTTTGGTGATCTCCTTTGCTGATTAGGGTGCACTCGTATAAGCTACCCCGCATTCATGTCCTCTGCTTGCGCAACGGAAGATTGCGGGCGCAGAAGGAACGCTATCATCCGCTCGCCCTGCGTGCGGAAACCTGAGCTGCGAGGAAATTATGGAGAGCACTCCAAATCTCATTCATGCCGGTCCTAAGTCTCCCGGACGCCGAAAGTTTCTCACCGCCACGAGCCTGGTAGCGGCCGCGGCGGCAACGCCGAACATCGCCTCTGCCCTGGTGAACCAAACGTCTTCGAGTAGTGACGCGGACTTGCCCGCAGGCCCCGCGCGAAAAATCCCAATTGGCGTGTTCGATGCGGTATTTCCCGACCTCTCGCTGGATCAGATGATCGACAAGATTTCCGGCTGGGGAATTGAAGCAGTGGAGATTGGCACCGGTTGTTATCCGGGAGATAAGCATTGTCAAGTTACGGAATTACTGAGCAGTCCTGCCAAGCTGCAAGCGTGGAAGAAGAAGTTTGACGATCGCAACATCCTGGTGGCGACGCTGAGTTGTCACGGCAATCCGATACACCCCGATCCCAAAAGGGCGGAGCGCGACGCTGCGATTTTCCGCAACACAGTGCTGCTGGCAGAGCGCTTAGGGGTTGGGGTAATTGTCGGATTCTCGGGATGTCCGGGAGGTGCTCCCAATGAGACGATGCCGAACTGGGCTACTTATCGTTGGCCGCCCGAATACGCGCAGATTCTGGATTGGCAATGGAAAGAGAAAGTGATTCCGTACTGGAAACAGGCCGCGAAGTTTGCTCGGAACCACGGTGTACACAAGCTTGCTCTCGAAATGCATCCCGGGTTTGTCGTCTACAATCCGATGACCCTTTTGAAGCTACGCGAGGCTGTGGGCGAGGCGATTGGCGCCAATTGCGACCTCAGCCATTTGTTCTGGCAGGGTTGTGATCCCCTCGAGGTGATTCGCATGCTGGCGAAACAGGGCGCACTATTCCATGCCCATATGAAGGATACCGTCATGTTCAAGGACAACGTGGCAAAGTACGGCGTGCTGAATTTTGCCTTCGACACCAAAGGTTTAGCGCAGGCATCGGAAACGTTTCGTGCGGTTGGTTATGGGCACAGTGCGAGCACGTGGAAAGATATTGTCCGCACTTACATGGAAGTTGGTTATCAAGGGATTCTCAGTATTGAAAATGAAGACCCCATCCTGCCCGGTGAAGTTGGTGTGCAGCGGGCGCTTTACGTGCTCAAGAATGTTCGAAATGAAATTCTCGGGATTACAACCTGATGCTGCACGCTCGAGAGCTCATGAATTGAAGTGCGTAAGAAAAGCGATTCAGTGCGGAGATTCGAATCATGAATCGGCGCGACTTTGCTAAAAGCTTAACCGGCGCCGCGTTGAGTACCGCGGTATTGCCTTTAAGTTCCGGGTTATCTTCACAGGCCAGCGATGCAAGTCCGGTTTTGCCATTCAAACTATCCGTAATGCTGTGGACCGTATATGAGCACTTGCCCTTTGAGGAGCGATTGGAGAAAGTTGCCGAGGCGGGCTATCACGCGGTGGAACTGGTAGACGAATACAAGAACTGGTCAGTGGAAGATTTTCGTAAAGCCGACACAAGGAAGAGAGCACTGAACATCAACTTCGATACCATGGCTGCAACCAAGAATGGCGTTGCCAATCCGGGCGCGCGCGAGGCATTTCTCTCCGACATAACACGATTGCTTCCTGTAGCTGAGAAGCTAGAGTGTCCGGCGATTATTGTTCTCTCCGGGAACAGAGTGGAAGGACTGTCCCAGGAGGCGCAGCACCAAAGTTGTGTAGAGACTCTGAAGCGGGGAGCCGATCTTGCGGCCAAGCAGAATGTGACGCTTCTGCTGGAGAATATCGATCAGGAAGAAAATCCCAAGTATTACCTGACCTCAGTCGCGGAGGGATTCGAGATTGTTCGCCAGGTGGCTCACCCTCGCGTGAAATTTCTCTATGATTTCTATCATGAGCAGATTTCTGAAGGAAACTTGATTGAAAAACTGGAGAAGAATATTGGAGATGTGGGGCTCATCCACATTGCCGACGTACCAGGTCGTCACGAGCCAGGTACAGGGGAGATTAACTACGCGAACATTTATCGTAAATTGGTTGAACTGAAATACAGCCACTACGTCGCCATGGAATTCATTCCCACAGCCGATACAGTCGCCAGTCTGCGCGCTGCGCGTGAGATGGTGTTGCGCGCGGGAACCGCGTAACCGCGGTCCATTCGGCTGTTTTGGCGTGCGCAGCGCCAAAATCGATTTTTTATATTACGATTGACTGCCCAAAGCTGCGAGGTTTAATCTCCGCCCTTACACATCTGGGAGGGTCGCGAATGGAACGACGTGAGGCACTCAAACTCCTGGCTGGTGCGGCAGCACTGCCGATATTGTCCCGGGATATGTTCGCTCTGTTCCGGCAGGTGCATGAAGAGTTGCCGGCCACAGCAGCGCTGAAGACTTTTAATCCCCACCAGAACGCAACTGTTACCGCAATCGCCGACTTAATTCTTCCGCAAACCGACACGCCCGGCGCGAAAGCAGCGCGGGTAAACGAGTTTATGGATGCGATTCTCGCCGAGTGGTGCGAGGACAAAGAAAGATCAAATTTTCTCAGCGGGTTGGACGATGTTGATGTACGCACCCGCAAGCAATTCGGGAAAAACTTCGTCGAATGCACCAGCGATCAGCAGAAGGACATTCTGGCGATCCTGGATGACGAAGCGACAAGCGTACGTGAGCAAAAGCTTGAAACGCGGCGAAGGCGGCGGCCACGTGAACCGATGGAAGGGCCGTTCCTGGCCAGCGTGAAACGGCTCACGCTGGTCGGCTATTACACCTCTGAGATTGGGGAAACCGAGGAACTCAAGTTACGGAATCACTTTAGCCGTTATCAAGGTTGCGCTCCACTGGAACCCGAGGCCTCAAGGAGTTAGGGGATGGCGGATGTCAAATACGACGCGGTCGTCATAGGTTCAGGGATCACCGGCGGATGGGCCGCCAAGGAACTCACCGAGAAGGGTCTCAATACGCTGGTTCTGGAGGCGGGACGCCCGATCGAGCCGGATACGGACTTCGTGGAACACGTTCCGGCCTGGCAAGTCCGTTTTCGTGGTCTGGGCGACCGCAAGGGAACGGCTGCGCAGCAACCCATCCAGCGCGAGTGTTACGCATGCGACGAGTGGGCCTCGAAATTCTTTGTGAATGATACCGAGAACCCCTATATCACCGATCCGGACAAGCCATTCATGTGGATTCGCGGGCGCCAGGTCGGCGGTCGATCAATCATGTGGGGACGGCAATCGTATCGCTTAAGCGATCTGGATTTTGAGGCCAATGTGCGCGAAGGTATCGCGGCGGACTGGCCCATCCGCTACAAAGACATTGCTCCCTGGTACGACTATGTCGAGGATTTCGTTGGCGTCACAGGCCAGAACGAAGGACTGCCGCAATTGCCGGATGGAAAATTTCTGCCGCCGATGGAGATGAATTGTGCCGAGATGGTGGTGAAGGACGCCATCGCAAAACATTTCTCGGGGGAGCGGCTGATGACGATCGGCCGCGCCGCAGTGCTGACCCAACGCCACAATGGTCGTGCACCATGTCACTACTGCGGACCGTGCCACCGCGGCTGCAGCACGCGCTCGTATTTCAGCAGCCTGAATGCCACCCTTCCAGTTGCTCTCGCTACCGGTAAACTCACCGTTCGTCCGCACAGCGTGGTACACAGCTTGATATTCGATTCCAAAGCCAGAAGAGTGAGTGGAGTCCGGGTCATTGATGGTCAAAGTCTCAAGGCTTTGGAGTTCCATGGCCGCGTAGTGTTTCTTTGCGCATCCACGCTGGAATCAACGCGCATCCTGCTCAACTCTGCGACTTCTGAGTTTCCCAACGGCCTGGGTAATTCCAGCGGTGAACTGGGGCACAACCTCATGGACCACATCATGGGCGGGGGCGCCGCCGGCCGGATCGAGGGAAATGAGAATCGAGTGGACTTTGGCAACCGGCCGAACGGGATTTATATTCCGCGTTTTCGAAACGTGAAACAGAAGTACCCCGGGTTCGTTCGTGGCTACGGTTTCCAAGGCGGCGGAGGGAGACAGGATTGGAGCCGGGGAATCACTATGGCTGGGTTCGGTCCCGAGTTCAAGCGTGTGCTGCGCCAGCCTGGTCCCTGGATGTTTAGCTTTTACGGCTTCGGCGAGTGCCTCCCCAACCACGCTAACTTTGTTGAACTTGACAAGGAAAAGGTAGATGCCTGGGGCGTCCATGTGCTTAAGATACACTGCGCTTTCCGTGAAAATGAAAAAGCGATTTTGCAAGATATGGCGATTACCGCGGCGGAGATGCTTTCGGCAGCCGGGGCGCACGAGATCGAACCGTTTATTGAAGACAATGCACCCGGGCTGACAATCCACGAGATGGGCACCGCTCGTATGGGACAAGATCCCAAGACTTCCGTGCTTAATCCGTTCAACCAATTGCACGATGCCAAGAACCTGTTTATTACCGATGGCTCCGCCATGGTTTCCTCTTCGTGTGTCAATCCTTCACTCACTTACATGGCGCTTACCGCTCGAGCTTGCGATCACTCGGTGGGATTGATGAAGCGGGGAGAAATCTGATGATGAACCGTCGAAATTTCCTGGGAACTATAAGCGCTGCTACGCTGCTGAGCCGACGCTTGGGCTGGGCAGCAGAGCGCAAGATCGAAAAAATCGGCGTGCAGCTTTACACCGTGCGCAACCAAATGAAACAAGACTTCGAAGGCACATTGGCCAAGGTCGCGGAAATCGGCTACCGCGAGGTCGAGTTTGCCGGATATTTCGATCACTCGCCGCAGGAAGTGAAAACGATTCTTGATCGTCATTCGCTGGTTGCGCCCTCGGCCCATGTGGACTACAAGATTCTCGGGGATAAGTGGCCGGGAATGCTCGACGCAGCCAAGATTGTCGGCCACAAATACATCGTCTGCCCATGGATTCCCGAAGAGATTCGCAAACAGCCCGATGGATGGAAGCGAGCGGCGGAGACTTTCAATCGTGCAGGTGCTGCCAGCAAAAAGGCAGGAATCCAATTTGCGTATCACAATCACTGGTTCGAGTTCGATCCAGTCAACGGGAAGTTGCCTTACGACACCCTATTGGAGCAGTGCGACCCGAAGCTGGTCAAAATGGAAATGGATCTTTGCTGGATCACGGTTGGGCGGCAGGATCCGTTGAAATACTTCAATCGTTATCCCGGACGTTTTCCCCTGGTTCACGTTAAAGACTTGACAAAAATCCCGGAGGCGTCAGCATCAGGCGGCCAGAATTTCGGCGATTCGTTGCCTGAAATGACCGAAGTGGGCAGTGGCATCATCGACTGGAAAAAAATCTTTGCACAGTCGGACAAAGCGGGAATCAAGCATTACTTCGTGGAACATGACAATCCTAAAAATCCCCTGGAGAGCATCAAGATCAGTTTCGATTATCTCAACCGGCTGCGGTTCTAAAGAATCGAACGCGATCTCAAACCAAGCCTGGGGCGCATGGCAGAGCGGCGTCTATAATTGCATTTTTGCGCGGAGACCTAAATGGCCCAAATAACTCGCTCACCGAAACCGTACGACGTTTGCATTATCGGGTCCGGTGCGGCCGGGGGCACCGCTGCGAAGATACTTACCGAAGGCGGGCTGAGTGTCGTGATGCTTGAGGCTGGGCCTCCTCTAGATCCGGCGCGAGACTACAAAGAACATCTCTGGCCTTACGACCTCGAGCATCGCGGTATCGGGGTCGGCGGCAAGCTACGCGGTGAACTCAATAGTGAGTTCCTGGCTCCGAATGGGGCGTGGGATATCGACGGCGAGCCCTACGTGTCAGCTCCTGGTTCAACTTTTCGGTGGTTTCGTTCCCGAATCGTCGGTGGCCGCACCAACCATTGGGGCCGTATTGCACTACGTTTCGCGCCGGTGGATTTCAAGTCGCGATCGACCGATGGCATGGGCGACGACTGGCCTATTACCTACGAAGAAATCGCCCCGTATTACAGCAAAGCTGAATCCTACATTGGAGTTTTTGGTACCAAAGAGAATATTTCCAGTGCGCCTGATGGCGTTTTTATGCCGCCGCCCCCGCCGCGTTGTACAGAAGTTTTGGTCAAGAAAGCCTGCGACAAGGCCGGTATTCTCTGTGTGCCTTCCCGTATGGCCATCCTCACCAAACCTCTCAACGGCCGAGCGGCCTGCCATTATTGTGCGCAGTGCGGACGCGGATGTGTAACAGCCTCCAACTTCAGTTCCAGCCAGGTAATGATTCCGCCGGCGCAGGATACCGGCAGGCTGACCTTGATCACAGATGCGATGGCGCGCGAGATCCTGGTGGGCAAGGACGGAAAGGCAGAGGCGATTTCCTATATCGATAAAACCACACGCACTGAAAAACGGGTGAATGCCCGGGCCTTCGTCGTCGCAGCCAGCGCTTGCGAATCGGCACGGCTGTTGCTGAACTCACGCTCAAGACTTTTTCCTGATGGCTTGGCGAACTCGTCGGGAGTGGTGGGGCGCTATCTGACCGACTCTGTGGGGAGTTCGGGCGCTGGGTACTTTCCCCAGCTAGCCAAAGTTCCGCCGCACAATCACGACGGTGTGGGCGGGATGCACATGTACATTCCGTGGTGGAAGTTTGACCGCAAGAACGAATTCCTGCGCGGATATCACATCGAGTTCTATGGGGGCCGCTTCATGCCCGGCGCCGGCGACTTTGATGGTGTGTGCGAGGAGTACGAAGGATACGGCGCGCCATTGAAACAGAAGTGCCGTTCGAGCTATGGCAGCTACATCGGCTTCGAAGGCCGTGGCGAGATGATTCCCAATGAAAACAGTTATTGTGAAATCGATCCCGACGTAGTTGACCGATGGGGGATCCCGGTACTTCGTTTTCACTGGCGGTGGAGCGACAACGAGATCCGGATGGCGCGGGATATGCAGGAGACCTTCCGGTCGATCGTTGAAGCTGGTGGAGGCACTTTCCAGAGCAAGGCTGGTGACGGCAGCGGTCCTCATCCTTACGGAATCACCGATGGCGGCGTCATCATCCACGAGCTCGGAACCGCTCGTATGGGAACTAATCCAAAGACATCAGCCTTGAACAAGTATTGCCAGGCGCACGACGTAAAGAACCTGTTTGTAACTGATGCGGCCTGCTTTGTCAGCAATCCGGACAAGAATCCAACGCTTACCATCCTGGCGTTATCCTGGCGAGCGTCGGAGTATCTGCTCGAGCAGGCGAAGAAGGGGAATGTCTAATTTGTTTATGCCGAAGTTTGAGAACTCAAAACTCGGGATGACTGACAACTCATACAGCACGTCACTGCCCGGTTCAAGCGAATCGATCAGCCGTCGCGACATTCTGAAATCGCTCGCGATGGGAGTGTTGGCTGGCTCCGTTCTCCGAGTCATTCCCGCGCAAGCAGCCGAATACGCTCATCATTTAGTGCAGGCGGAGAAAGCATCTGCCGGAGGCGCCTATGCACCGAAGTTCTTTTCGCCGCAGCAATACAAAACGCTCCAGGCGCTTTGCCAAGCCATCATTCCACCGGACAATCATTCGGGAGGCGCTATCGAAGCCGCCGCTCCCGAATTCATTGACCTGCTGACCAGCGAAAACAGCGACTACCAGTTGAAATTAGGCGGCGGCCTGATGTGGCTGGATTCAACTTGCAACGATCGTTATGGGAAGAATTATCTGGAGTGCACGCCGGAACAGCAAAAACAAATACTTGATCTGATTGCTTACCGAAAGAATGCAAAAGCCGATCCAAGCATCAGCCAGGGTGTGGAATTCTTCTCATTCTTGCGGAACTTGACCGCGGATGGCTACTTCACTAGCGCGATTGGAATTAAAGATCTTCAATATATCGGGAATAAGTACATGAAAGACTTTCCGGGTTGCCCGGTGCTTCCGGAAGCCTGAGCAACGAATCTGCCACCCGCAGTTTTCTGCTAGGCCTGGCGGAACGGATCTTCGAGTGACGGACTCTGCGGCGTAAACAGTTCCGCGCCATCTTCCGTGATGTGCATGTCATCCTCAAGACGCACACCAAACTCCCCACGGATATAAATCCCAGGCTCATCGCTGAATGTCATGTTGGCGGCAATTTTACTCGGGTTGCCGCGCACCAGATAAGGCCACTCGTGCCCGTCCATACCCATTCCGTGACCCACGCGATGAGTGAAATATTTATAGTCGGGACCGTACCCGGCGTCGGTGATTACCTTGCGCGCTGCTGCATCCACCGCAGCACACTCCAAACCTGGGCGAGCTGCTGCCAGCGCGGCGTTTTGCGCCCGGTGTACGATGTCAAAGACTTGTTTCATCTTGTCGGTCGCCTTTCCGAGCACAAACGTTCGGCTGATGTCGGAGGTGTAGCCTTCCGCTTTGCAGCCACCGTCTGCGAGTATGATCGTCCCTTCGCGGATGACCTGCGGCGTGACCGATCCATGCGGGAAAGCGGCGAACTCTCCTACCTGCACGTCGGCTGAGCCTGAAAATCCCAGCTTGGTATGTGCGGCCTCGATGAGATTCTGAATCTCTTGCTGGGTCATTCCTTCCTTCAACGATCGCCAGGTTGCTTCATAGGCGGCTAACGTGACCTTGGCCGCCAAGCGCATCAATTCAATTTCATGATCACTCTTAATCATGCGGCATCCGGCAGTTACCGGTGTGGCGCTTAAAAGTTTGACTTGGGGCGCGGCTTGCGAGATGCCGTCAGTGAATACGAAGTGCACCGTTTCTTCAATGCCAAGCTTTCCGCCGACAAGTCCGCGATCTTTCAGCCCGCCCGCGACGCGCTGGTAAGGGCTCTCGTCTTCCTGCCAGATACGCACATCGGCGCGCTCGCCATCCGGGGCTTTCGCGATCTGCTCCCGAGCTCGGCCCTCTTCAAATGCGGGACACACATAAAACGCCGCACCTTTGACCGGCAACACCATGGCAAACAGACGCTCGCCTCCCCACCAGCGTATGCCGGTGAAGTAGTTGAGGGTAGTGCCTTCGGTCAAGAGAATGGCGTCAAGATTATTCGTTTGCATGAGCCGCCGGGCTTTTTCCTCTCGTTGGTTTCGCTCCTCCGGCGTGATCGGCTTGGCCTGGCCACTCATTGACTTCAGACTTGCGATAGAAGCTGGGAGCGGCGGACTGTTTGTCTCCGCGCCGGGTGAGTGTTGTGGCAGCAGGCTAGTACCAGCAGCAAGAGTTCCGGCTTGCAGGAAACGGCGGCGCGAGAACATGGAAGCCCCCAAATAAGGTGACCGGAGATTATAGAGGTCGTGTGGAAATTCGGCATCACCAAATAAAAAGAGGGAGCGTTGCGCTCCCCCTTTTTGCTTTAGTCTCGCGATTGAGATGCATTACTCGTCGTCTGCGAGGGCTAAGGCAGGCAGTGCGGGGGTTTTCTCGACTCCCACCGACTTTAAGTCGCGGGGTTCGAGACCCAAGGCTCGCAGGATAGTCGGCGCTACTTGTGACGTCGTCACTGGAGTTTTGATCACGCGGGTGCGCAGTTTAGGATTCGAGACCACCAAGCCGACGTTACAACCCATCTCATAAATGCCTCGAGCCCCGAAGCCTAATTCGGACCGTCTCGCTTTTGTGGTTCAACTTCCGGATGGCTCGTGACTCGAGAGCAACGCGGTAGTGTTGAGCTTGTACGAAGCTCAAATGAGTGCCTTGGCGATCTTGAGTCAGCCGAGGAAGCGTTCTGTTGTCCAGATTTCAGAGTCACGACCTGGGCACTTTGCATCGATCCGCCGTTTGCCAAATTGATTCCGGGTAACTGGTTTGCTAAGGTCGTCGTTATGTCCGAGCGTTCCACCGAGCAGATACGCGAATTGCTCGACTCCCTTTATCGCGTGGATTCGGGACGAATCCTGGCAACTCTGATCCGCTATCTCGGTGATTTTGATCTTGCCGAGGAGGCGATGCACGACGCCTTTGCGGCTGCGCTGAGCCTGTGGCCGAGGAGTGGAGTACCCGGCAACCCGCGGCCATGGTTGATTTCGACGGCCCGATTCAAAGCCATTGATACTCTACGTCGACGGGCAAGATTTGATGCGTCTCAAGACGAGCTCGTGCGATATCTCGAAGCGCAATGGAATTCGGCGGAAAGGTCTAATGAAGAGGACAGCCTCGAGGATGATCGGCTGCGCCTGATTTTTACCTGCTGTCATCCATCTCAAGCGCCGGAAGCGCACGTTGCGCTCACCTTGCGTGAGGTGTGCGGGCTGACAACCGAGGAGATAGCAAAGGCCTTCCTGATCACTCCGCGTACGCTGGCGCAGCGCATTGTGCGCGCCAAGGCAAAGATTCGGGAGACACGGATTCCGTACGAGGTGCCGACGCCGCAGGAATTGCCGGAGCGACTGGGCGCGGTGCTGCAGGTCATCTATCTCGTCTTTAACGAGGGTTATTCGGCTGCGGCGGGAGGTAACGCGGGCCGAGCTAACCGGCGAGGCGATTCGACTGGGCCGGTTGCTGGCCGAACTCCAGCCAGAGCCGGAAGTCATTGGGCTGCTTTCCCTGATGTTGCTACACGAATCCCGTCACACCGCGAGAACCTCTCCGACCGGAGAGCTGATTTTGCTGGAGAACCAGGATCGCTCGCTCTGGAACCGGGAGCAGATGGCGGAGGGAGTGGCATTGCTGGAGAAAGCCCTGAAGTCCCGCCGCTTCGGCTCCTACACACTGCAGGCTGCGATTGCGGCCGTTCATGCGGAGGCGGAATCGGTCGCTATGACCGACTGGCGGCAGATTGTTGCGCTTTACAACCGATTGGTACGAATTCAGCCTTCGCCAGTTGTACGGCTAAATCGTGCCGTGGCCATTGCAATGCGCGATGGTCCAGAGGTCGGTCTGACGCATATCGACGCGGTGTTGGAACATGGCGAATTGGCAAATTATTACCTGGCGCATTCCGCCCGTGCAGATATGTACCACAGGCTCGGCAGGACAGCTGAGGCTCGGTCCTCTTATGAGAAAGCTCTGGCGCTGACCCAACAGGAACCAGAGCGGCAATTCCTGCAGGAGCGGATTCGGCAGTTGAAATAAAAGAAAATCGTCAAAAGCCGATGCGGATATTGAGATGACCAGGCGCAAAGCATAGTTCTAAAGCGCGGAAGAAGCAAAATTTCTTGGACGATTTGTCGAATTCCGGTCCGGCCGTTCGTCTATATGGTGAAGGCAGGGCAACCGGCCCGGCTCGAAGACCGTTACAGGAAAAGGAGAAATCATGACGCAGTATTTGGTTGCTATTCACCACCCCGACGACTACGACCCGTCCGTCGAGACCGAAGCGATGTCCCGCGATATCGACGTGCTCAACGACGAGATGGTGGCTGCCGGTGTCAGGATTTTCGTTGGTGGCCTCTCCGCGGCCAGCAACGCGAGGTCGCTGCGGGCGCAGCCCAATGGCAAGGTGCTCATCACAGACGGGCCGTACCTGGAGACCAAGGAGCACATAGGCGGTTTTTGGGTGCTGGACGCCGCCGACCTGGACGAGGCACTGGCGTGGGGGCGCAAGGCTGCCGTCGCCTGTCGGACGCCGGTCGAGGTGCGCCCTTTTGGGAGGACCAACGGAACCAACTGAGCGGCAGTGACAACACTGCCGGCGATGCCGGCCTGACGGGCCGGTGTCGGGGTGCCGCGAGCCGGGTCAGCATCCCTGCTTCCAAGTGGCATTACCTGGCTCATCGAAAACCGGGGACACCCGTAAATTAAACAAAATCAGATAGGACTCGAAGGAACTCAGTCATGAGAAAAGTCAATGTGCTTGAATTTGTCTCCCTTGATGGTGTCATACAAGCCCCAGGCGGGCCAGAGGAAGATACCAGTGGCGGCTTCGCGTATGGCGGGTGGATAAGTCCACATTCCGACCCTGTTGTTTCAACGGCCATAAGAAAGCAGATGAACATGCCGTTTGACTTGTTGATAGGGCGCAGAACCTTTGACAATTTTGCACGATTCTGGCCGCAACATAATGACATGTGGCCAGCCGTCAACACAGCGACCAAGTACGTCGCTTCGAATACCATGACTTCTCACGAATGGCAGCCGTCCGTGTTTCTAAATGGAGATATTGCGGAAAAAATCACCAAAATTAAGCAACAGGAAGGGCCGGATTTGCACGTTTATGGAAGCGCAAATCTCGTTCAGACGCTCATCAAGCATGATTTGGTCGATGCGTTCTGGCTGAAGATATATCCGATAACGTTGGGCGGTGGAAAACGATTGTTTGCCGATGGCACGATCCCGGCGGCATTCAAGGTGACGGAAAGCACAGTCACCTCAAAAGGCGTCATTATCGTGAATTACGAGCGTGCAGGCGCAGTCCCAACCGGAAGTCTATAAACATTCGGCCGGGTGGCCCGGGCTTTTGATCTTGCGGGCATTACCAACCCAGTGGGGTGCCCCTCGAGCCCACTTCCGGCCGCCATTCGAACGCATCAGTGACCCACAGACTCTTCTGACGGGGCTAGAAATAAAGAGCAGCTGTCGATGTTCGGTCTCCCGAACGACTATCTGATAATAGAACGATGAGCTAGGGCTCTCTGAATCACAGGAAACAAGGAGGAATTGATGAAATACATCTGTTTGGGCTATATCGAGCCCGGCAAGTTCGAAAACATGTCTGAGAGCGAGCGCAACACCATGCTGGACGAGTGTTTTAGCTACAACGACGAACTGCGGAAGAACGGACATTTGGTCGCTGAGGAACCTCTTCAGCCCGCCAACACGGCGGTGACCGTGTATTGGAAGAACGGAAAGGTTGCAGTGACAGACGGTCCGTACGCGGAAACGAAGGAGCAATTGGGTGGAATTCAGGTGCTTGAAGCGCGAGATCTGAATCACGCAATTCAGCTCATTTCCCAACATCCGGGAGTGAAGTTGAAGTGTGGAACAATCGAGATACGTCCAGCGGCGGATATAAACGAAATCATGAGAAAGAGCGAGCGGCGACGGCGAAAGGATACCTCGCGATGAGGGCGGCCAGGAGGGAAAGAATGATCAGTATCATGGCCGGGGCTGGCCTGGTGGCAATCCTGTCTTTCAGCTGGCTTGGTCAGGCTGCCGCCGGTGCGCGGACTGCTTCACGGCATCAACACAGGAATGTGCCATAAACGTGACCTGACAGACCAACAGTGGAAGATCCTTGACCCCCCTAGTCCCAGAGCCCGCCAGGCGACGTGACGGCCGGGGTCGGCCCTGGAAGGAGCGGCGGGCAGTTCTGAACGGTATCTTATGGGTTTTACGCACGGGTGCTCCCTGGGTTGAAGTTCCGGATCGATATCCGTCGTACCAGACCTGCCATCGCCGATTCCAGCAATGGGTCCAGTCCGGAGTGATGAGAGGAATTCTGGAGGCTCTTGCTGCAGAGCTCAAAATCCACGGCCTGATCGACGTAGAAGAGGCCTTCATCGATGGGAGTTTCGCACCATCGAAAAAAGGGGATCCAAGATCGGGAAAACAAAGCGAGGTAAGGGATCGAAAATCATGGCTGTGGCAGACCGGCATGGTCTCCCCGTTGCCATCTGCGTCGAGAGCGCTACTCCTCACGAGGTGAAGTTAGCTACCAACACTCTCGTCCAGATGGTCATCCCAGATGCGCCCCAAAATCTAGTAGGCGACAATGCCTATGACTCCGACAAATTGGATAGCGAGCTTCGCCGATACGGAATTGAACTGATCGCCCCACACCGCATGAATCGAAAAAATACGACCCAGGACCTACGTCGCCTGCGACGGTATCGCCGACGTTGGAAGATTGAACGGCTGTTTGCGTGGCTACAAAATTTCCGCAGGTTGGTTGTTCGTTACGAACGCTACGCTGGAAACTTTCTTGGAATGCTCCACTTAGGCTGCTGTTTGATCTTGCTGAGGCATTTATGGGATGGGTAGTAGTGTCGCCGAAGCTGAAGCCGCCGTGCTCGGCATTCTTTTTTGTCGAAGTTGTGTAGATCATGCCGTACACGGGCTGCACGATGACATCGGGTGTGCGGCTGTCGCTGAGCGGATTGTTGAATCTGAGCTTGAGTTCCGTCCCGGCCATCACCTCATCGATGAACAGCGCGTTGGCATTGGTGTTCAAGTAGCCGGCAACCTGATGACTCATGCTCTGGTCCTGCAACCAGATTAAAGCGACATCGTCGTCCGCAACGAAACCACACGAACCCGTGGCGCAATTCGCCGCGCTGACGATGGCGATCGCCGCGGGATTGGTCCCGCCATCTGGCAGAGCTGCAACCAAATCCCCGAAGTGGCCCGGCTTATTGACCTTCACCGAGTTGATGGGAGATTGACCGTGCTTGGCGGTGACGATGAACAGCGTCGATTGGTAGATGCCCTGGTCCTTAAGCGCCTGAATCATTTTGCCGAGGGCCTCGTCAGTCTTTTGCAGCCCGTAAGCGAGAACGTCAGTCGGCGTGCCAGCGCCGTCCGTGTAACCGCCGGGCTGACCATTCAATTCGCCGACGTCGTCAGTGCAACTGCCATCTGCGTTGTCCTTGGCCAGTTTCTGGCCTACGCTTACCGCCTGGAAGTTCATGCCAAAGATGGCCGGCACGCCAGGTCCCGGCGTTCCGTCGTGCCTCAGACCGTGAATCTCGTTGAGGATTGCCTTGACCTTCTTCTGATCGTTCTCGACGGTACAAACCACGCTGGCGGTCGCATCGAAGCCGCCGACATTGGTGATTTCCGGCGTGTAGAGGTCATCCACGCCAGTGCCGGATGGACCGTTTACCAGATCGTAAGCGGGGTGCTTGTCTGCCCAAGCGGTGTGCCCGCCAGCAGCCTTTACGACTTCGAAGATGGTGTTGGTCCTCAGCGCGCTGTGGGGATACAGCGGGACGCAATTCCCGTGCGCGTCCAGGTGAGGTGGCAGCTTGCTTGGATCGATTACGTCCAGCGAGACGTGCGACGAGTTATACAGGTCGATACTCTCGTCAAACACCATCATGTTGCCAGGGGATCCCGCGCACGTCGTGTTCGTGGGGTCGAAGATGGTACGGTCGTAGCTGACGTCGTAGAACAGTCCGTGGCTGATGGGTGAACCACCCGTTACCAGGGCCAGAAGGCCCGGGAAAGAATCTGTGTTCGCCGGCGTACGTGTATTGGAATAAGTAATTCCGTGACGGGACAACTCCGCCAGCGCGGAGTTGGGATGGCTGTCGACAAAACCTGCCAGGTCGAGAGCGTGCAGGCCGTCCACGCTGATCAGCAACCCATGTTTGATGTCATTTTTGTCCTTATCCTTTGCGGATGCAGCAGAGGAAAAGGAGCAGCTGCACAGAATCAGCATACTGAGAAGTCTCGAAAAAAGATTACGGGTGGACACGAGCAATCCTCCGTTGAGAAAGTAGAAGAGAGGTTAGGGGCGTCTCATCACTAAGCGGTTAATAGAAGATGAATAGTGTGTTAAAAACTTGGAACGAGGTTCCGAGAGTTCCGGCAATTGCTCATATGGAAAGTGGATTTCAGTGCGCCGGCTGCGGAGAGTGGAACGAGACTACGGTGGACGAATCCGCCGGGCGCGAGCAGAAATATGTGGAAGACTGTCAGACGTGTTGCAAACCTAATGTGCTTCATTCACGGTATGACGAGGCGACGGCGCAGTATGTGATTGATGCGCGGTTGGAATAAGAGTAGCTCGCCTTCTATCATGACGGCGAGGCTATAGGAGCTCCGCGACAATGGAGCAGCGGGAAAGGAATTAGACATATGGGTACAAACTACAGCGCTGCCACGGGTCGAATGGTTCAACACAACATGGTGACCACGCAGTTTGAACTGGATGGCTATCGCATTGTTCGGACGTTCGGTGTAGTGCGAGGGATCACCGTACGCTCGCGCTCGATTTTCGGCACTATCGGCGCGGGCCTGCAGACGCTCGTCGGCGGCAACATCACCCTGCTCACGAATCTCTGCGAAAAAACGCGCGCCGAGGCCTTTGACCTGATGCTCGAGCACGCCGCCCAGTTGGGCGCCAACGCGGTTGTGGGCGCACGTTACGATGCCACGGAAATCATGCAAGGCGTCACCGAGGTTCTGGCTTACGGGACAGCGGTGGTAGTCGAAGCGATGAAATAGGTCTGAGAAAAGAATGCGGAAGACACCGCTGCCGCTCATCATTGTCTTGAGTTTGATCGTTCGCCCCTGGCCGTCCGTGGCCCAGCAAGGCCGATATCTTTACAAGGCGACCCTGGTACAAGCAGCTCCGGGCAAAATTCTTGAAGTGATTGACCTCTTCCAGACAATCAGTAATGAAATGAAGCAAGCCGGAACTCAAGCTCCTCTCTGGATGCGTCACAGTCAGGGAGATCGCTGGGATCTTTTGCTACTGTTTCCCATGGGTAGCTATGGTGATTACTACGGGCGGGAGAAGGTAGGAAGACGGGACACGAATGAGCCGCTCTCGGTGCCGGCACAAAAGCTGAAGCAGGATGTCTCCTGGCAGGAAGATGTTTTCGTTTATGGACCGCCCCTGCAGGAACTGCGAAAAGCGTTTGATGCGGCAGGCTTCTTTCACGTGGAGATGTTTCAATCCCTGCCCGGCAAACAGGCGGAGTTGTACAGGGAACGGGACCAAGAGAACCTGTACTCGCGAGCGCTCAAGCAACCGGAGAATCTTATTTTTGTGCGCGACCAGGGAGCAGCTTGGGATCTGTTTACGATTGGCTGCTTCCGAGATCTTAAGCACTACGCCGAGGCCGCGGATGTTTCTCAGAAGGATCAGGATGCAGCCGCGAAAGCGGCAGGCTTCGAATCGGCGAGTCAGATCGGCCCTTATCTCCGAACTCTGATTTCTTTGCATCACGACACGCTCGCGGTCGCGGTGAAATGAGCATAACGTTTGGAGATTTCCACAAGAATCTTCGCTGGCAGATTGAAAAACTGAATGTGATCGCGGCCTTGAACCAAAGTTCAAAACCCAACCTATTGTGGTCACCTAATCAGTTAGCTACAACTCCTCGCGGTTTTCAGGTCTGACTAACAGCCTCGTCTACCACCTATAACTTTCTTATTGACAACAAACAGTTTGGGCGTAGGATGTGGACAAAAGTGGTACAAAGTGGAGAACACGGTACAGCTCGTGGGCAGCGGTGATTAAAAGAAGAGGCGCCAGTGGGATTTGAGACTGACACCCCGAAAAATAGCCCGAACGAACCGGAAGTGACCGACATTTTGACCGCTTTTACCTCCCTCGCTGTTTTTGTGGCAGTCGCAAATAAGTCCCGGAGCCCGATAAAGGGCAGAGCACATGTTTCGCGGCAATCACCCAACCCGCGTCGACGAAAAAGGACGACTCAAGGTCCCGTCGGAATTCAAGCGGGTCATCGACGAGAAATACAGCACGCAATTTTACATCACGAGCTTAGACGGGAAGGTTGCTCAAGTGTATCCCTTCGAGGAGTGGGAACGGATCGAGCAGAAGTTGGCGGGCCTCTCCACCTTCAATCCTACGAAGAAGAAGTTTTTGGACCGGGTGAACTACTGGGGACAGCAGATCGAAATGGACGGCCAAGGCCGGCTATTGATGCCGCAGTTGCTGCGCGAGTCGGCACAGATCAAGGGCGAGGTCGCGGTGACGGGCAATCTGACCCACCTGATAGTTCGCAACCTGGAGCAGTACCGCAAGGAGATCGAGGAGCAGCCGTTCACGCCTGAGGATGAGAAGACGCTCGACGAACTGGGCATCTAGTGGACGAAGAGTTTGGGAAGGACACTCCCGAGCGGGGTGGGCATGGCGGCAGGGAAGTTGGCCATGTTTCGGTTCTTTTAAAAGAAGCGATCGACTTTTTAGCCGTCCAGCGTGGCGGGACTTATATCGACGCCACGGTGGGCCTCGGCGGGCACAGTTACGAAATCGCAAAACGCCTAGGCGCAGCGGGTCATTTGATTGGGGTCGATAAAGATCCTGCGGCACTGGAGTTGGCCCGCGAGCGGCTGCAGCCGTCCTCGGAGTTGGAAGGGGATTGGCCGCAGATCACGCTGCTGCATGGTTCGTTCGCGAAAATTGGTGAACGGTTTGGATCGGCATCAGCCGACGGACTGCTAGCCGATCTCGGCGTAAGCAGCCTGCAACTGCGAGACACGAAGCGGGGATTCAGTTTTCAGGCGGAAGGAGCACTCGACATGCGAATGAATCCGCAAGCCGAGCTGACCGCCGAACAAGTGGTAAATCGCCTCGACGAGCGAACACTCGCCGATGTGATTTACGAATTCGGTGAGGAAAGGAGGTCGCGGAGAATCGCCAGAGCCATTGTCCGGTCGCGGCCGATACGCACTTCCACGCAACTTGCGGAAGTCATAGCGGCCGCGGCCCGGCCAATGAAATCTGAGCGCATTCATCCGGCGACGCGTACTTTTCAAGCTCTCCGAATATTCGTAAACCGCGAACTGGACGACTTGCAGGCGCTGCTGAAAGCGGCGCCGCGAGTGCTCAAACCGGGGGGACGACTGGTGATCATCAGCTTCCACTCGCTGGAGGACCGGATTGTGAAAGACGCCCTCCGCGATGGAGTGAAGCAGAATCACTACCGATTGTTGACGAAGAAGCCAGTAAGCCCGGGCGAAGAAGAGATCGATCGCAATCCGCGGTCACGCAGCGCAAAGTTGCGGGCCGCCGAGCGAGTTTAATTGACGAGTTTGGCCTCGGAAAAACAGCCGAGGCTCCCGGCGTGACTCAGGGACGGCACGCCGGGCAAGGTTTTCCGGGTTGCGTGGTAGCAACTTTGAAAGATAAAGGTTTCCGGGACAGCATCGCCTCTCAAAAGGGCGAAAACAAAATTTCCTACCAATCTCTCGATGCTGTCCCGGAGAGAGTTCAGTAGGCGGAGGTCAAGGACATGTATACAGGCACATTGATTGAAGAGTTGATTGCGACGGTGGAGCGGACGGAGCAGTATGGCCGGCTGCGGAGCACTGAAGAACTGGAGAACTGGTACGCGGGAGCGCACTCGGAAGCCGTCCGGCCCGAACAAAATCTACTTGGGGTGGCGTAAATGGCAGCAGCAGGCGCAGCAGTTCAGGGTGCAATTCCTTCCAGCCGCAGAGCACCGTGCTGGACCGGGACACCGGAAATTTACTTTTCCAAGGCAATCGACAACTCGCGCCTGGTCAAGGTCGAAGACCCGGTGCGCAGCCGCGAAATGAAGCATTTCGGGATTGCCCTGGGCTGCCTGTTCCTGCTGGTCATGACGTATGCCTGGCAGCACTTCAAGGCGGTTGAATACGGCTACAAGATCGAGTTACTCACAACCCAGCGCGATGGATTGGTGGAAATGAACCGTGCCCTCCGCCTGGAGGAATCCTGGCTGCGGGCTCCGGATCGAATCGACGAGATGGCTCGCAAATTAAATTTGCAGCCGCCGCAAGCCGGGCAAGTGATGCACCTCGACGCCACAAGTTCAGATGGTGGCGCACCAGTAATGGCAAGTGCCGCTCCAATTGCGGTGATCTCGGTTCCGTAAGAGGAGATATGAAACTCCAAGCCATTGGTATGTCCTTAGGCTATGAGTTTTGTGGCTATACTAGAGCCAGCGGGGTCACTTGCTAGCCGTAGGCAGAAAATTTAGGATTCCTGTCTTGTCGACGCTCTCTTCATTGCCGGGAGCCAGAGAGAGTAACTCCCGAGACAGTACTGAGGCGAAATCGCCGATTTTTCAAAAAAGTTGATGGCGGAGGAGGCGGGTATGATTCAGGAAGCGCCCCGAAATACGCAGCAGATTGAGAGTCTGCTCCCTTGCCTATTAAGGGGGGCTACTCCTCCGTGTCAAAAGATGGTGGGCGTGATTGGAGTCGAACCAACGACCTCCGAGTTAGCATCTCGGCGCTCTTGGGGGCTTTGGAACTGATCAAGGACCTAACCCCGTTCCGCTGAGCTACACGCCCACCGGTTACTACAGCATTAGAGGGAGTCGTCTCGGAAGTGCACGAGTTGGTACATTCTGAGAAAGGATTCCAGTAATGGAAGGATTAGTTTCGGATTCAGGGAGACGAAGGCGGAATCAGTTGGGAAAGTAGAATCTGCGGGTATCTGGCGGC
>Ga0209160_1000413_pt1 | contig 34327 bp, 34 predicted proteins | sample GraSoiAngelo_153_FD_186167 | JGI IMG/M metagenome (GOLD analysis project Ga0209160, IMG submission 186167) | Grasslands soil microbial communities from the Angelo Coastal Reserve, California, USA - 14_1009_12_40cm (SPAdes) (version 2) | ecosystem: Environmental > Terrestrial > Soil > Grasslands ...
ACCGGAACACCAGGTCCATGTCGTGATCGATGATCAGCACGCCGATGTCCCGCGGGAGGCTGTCGATCGCGTCGAGAATGATGTGGCTCTCGGCGCTGGGCACGCCGGCCGCCGGCTCGTCGAGCAGTAAGATCTCGGGCTTCAGGCCGAGCGCGATGGCGAGCTCCACCAGTCGCTGGCGCCCGTAGGGCAGCTCGGAGATGAGGCGGCTCGCGTCGGGCGTCAGCTTGAGCGTCTCGAGCAGACGCATCGACTCTTCGACGACGTCGCGACGCGTACCGGCCGGCCGGACCATCGACGGCGCCGCGCCGATCCGCTCGGCGACCGCGATGTAGACGTTCTCCAGGACCGAGAGCCGGCGGAACAGGCGATTGATCTGGAACGTGCGGGCGATGCCGAGCTTGACCCGCTGCGCCTGCGCGACCTTCGTGATATCCCGCCCTTTCATCAAGATGGCGCCCGAGGTCGGCGGGACGACGCCGGTCAGCAGATTGATGAACGTGGTCTTGCCGGCACCGTTGGGACCGATCAGCGCGTGGCGCGCCCCGGCCTCCAGCCGGAAATCGATGTCGCGCGCGGCGGACAGTGCGCCGAAGTTCCGGCACAGCGCGCGGGTCTCGAGCAGCGGCGCGCTCACGACTTCGGGCGCCGTGGCCGCAGCCGACGCGCCGCGGCCTCGGCGATACCCAGGATGCCGTTGCGGGCGAACAGGGCGATGACCACGAGCAAGAGCCCCAGGCCGAGCTGCCACGCGGTCGGATAGATCTTCGACAGGAAGTGGGACAGCGCCATGTAAGCGACCGCGCCGACGAACGCGCCGTAGAGACGGCCGTAGCCGCCGAGAACCAGGATGATCAGGACCGTGGCAGCGCGATCGAGGCCGAGCGTGCCGAGGTTCACGTAGGCATTCGCCTGCGCCCAGAGGCCGCCGGCCATCCCGGCGATCGCCGCCGACAACGCGTAGCAGAGAACGAGCCGGCCCCGCACGGGCGCGCCGACCGCGTGCATGCGCAGCGTGTTCTCGCGAATTCCCGTCAGGCTCTGGCCGAAGGGCGAGTAGACCAGTGTACGGACGAACACGAAGCATACGAACAGCACCGAGAGCACGTAGAGGTACTGGGTCTTCGGATAGAGCGGGTTGAACTCGAACACGCCGAGCAGCGGTGCGATCGGCAGGCTGTCGAGCCCGTCGAAGCCGCCCGTGTAGTCGTGCGCGAGATTGGCGGCCTCCTCGAGGAGTGCCATCGTGCACAACGTCAGCATCAGCAGGGTCAGACCCTGCGTGCGCAGGAGCACCAGCCCCGAGCCCAGACCGATGGCCGCCGCCACCAGCGCCGCGAGGATCAGGCCGCTGATCGGCTCGGTCCAGATTCCTCGCTTGGCCAGCATCCCGACCGTGTACGCGCCGGCGCCGAAGAAGGCGGCCTGACCGAGCGTGACGATCCCGGCGTAACCGAGCACGAGGTCGAGCGAGATCGCGAAGAGGACCGTGATCAAGAGCTCGGTGCCAAAGCCGAGATACTTCGGGAACACGAAATAGAACGCGAGGGCGAGGACCCAGGGAATCGGCTCCCACGCGCGCAGCCGGTGGCGGCCGGCCAGCGCCACCGCCGCCGGATGCGCGGACCAGCCGACCGCCGAGAGTGTCACGTGGTCTTGGCGCCGAAGAGGCCTTGCGGCCGCCAGAGCAAGAGGAGGATCGTGAGCGCGTAGATGAAGGAGGTGCCGCCCTGGGGCATGTACTTCTTGAGCGTGAAGTCGACCACGCCGATCAGGAGCGCAGCGTAGAAGACACCGGTCACGCGGCCGAGCCCGCCGACCGCGACCACGATCAGGAAATACACGAGGTACTTCAGCGCGTACTGGGGATCGAGGCCGAGGAACTCGGCGCCGAGCCCGCCGCCGAGCGCCGCCATGCCGCTGCCGAACGCGAACGTGAGCGTGAACAGGCGCCCGATGTTGATGCCGAGCGACTCGGCCATGGGTCGGTTGTCCACGGCGGCGCGGATCTGCGCGCCGGTCCGGGTGCGCTCGAAGCCGAGCCAGAGACCGCTCACGATCAGGATCCCGACCACGATGAGCGCGACGCTGTAGGTGCGATAGTGCGTGATGCCGAGATTCACCTGCCCCTGGAGAAACGCCGGGAGCCTCAGCGGCTGGTTCTCGGGCCCGACCAGCAGGGTGACCAACGCGATCATCATGAAGACGAGACCGATCGTGAAGAGCACCTGGTCGAGCTCGGTCGCACGGTAGAGCGGAGCGTAGAGCAAGCGCTCCAGCACCGCGCTCGCGAGGGCGGTGAAGACGAATCCGAAGACGAGGGCCGGCACGAACCCGACGCCCCAGAGCTTCATCGCCTGCGCGATCGCGTAGCCCCCGAGCATCGCGAAGCCGCCGTGGGCGAGGTTGACGAACCCCATCAGGCCCATCGTGACCGAGAGACCGACCGACACGATGAACAGCACCATGCCGGCGGCCACGCCGCCCAGGAGCATACTGGCGACGTCGACGCCGAGGATCACGAGCGCGTCGCGTGAACGGCGCTCACCTTACATTGATAGGCGCACCACTATTTCGGCGCGCACGGCCCGATCTTCTGCTCCTTGCAGGCGTCCTTCACCCCGTCGATCTTGCCGATCACCTTCTGGAAGACCCGGCCGTCCTTCATCACGGCTTCGGACAGGTACTCGTTCATCACGATGTCGCGCGTGACGGGGTCGATCATGATGGGCCCGCGCGGGCTCGCGAACTTCCAGCCCTTGAGCGCCTCCAGGGCCGCGTCCACCTCGACCTTGCCCTTGAGCGCCTGAACGACGTGGACGATCGCCGCCATGCCGTCGTAGCCGCCCACGGCCATGAAGTCGGGCGTGGTGCTGGCGCCATACTCCTTCTTCCACGCCTCGACGAAGCGCTTGTTCTCTGGATTGTCGAGGTCGGCGTGGTAGTGGTGCATGGTGATCAGACCGACCGCCGCAGAGCCCATGGCCTGCAGTTTGGTGTCTTGCGTGATGTCGCCCGGCCCGATCAGCTTGATGCCGGCCTCGCGCATGCCGAGCGCCGCGTAGGTCTTCACCACCGCGGCTGCGTGGTCACCGGCCGGCACGAACACGAAGAACAGATCCGGCTTCTTGTCCTTGGCGCGCTGGAAGAACGGGGTGAAGTCGGGCACCGCGCCGGCCCCGCCCATCGGGATCTCGTCGATCACCTTGCCGCCGTTGGTCTCGAAGCTCCGCTTGAACGCGGCGAGGCTGTCCTTGCCCGGCGGGAAATCCGTGTAGCCGACGACGGCGGTCTTCGCGTTCAGGATCTTCGCCGACGCCTCGCCGAGCGCGTAACCGGCGTGCCACATGCTGAACGAGGTGCGGACGTAGTAGGGCGATAGATTGGTGATGTGCGCGGTGCCGGCGTTCATGATGACCGCGAGCTTCTTACCCGCGCTGACGATCGGCGCGGATGCGATCGCGTTCGGCGAGTAGATCCAGCCGGCCAGCACGTCGACGTTGTCCTGGGTGAGCAGCTCCTGCACGGCGATCTTGGCGTTGGCGCCGCTCGGATCCTTCACATCGCGCCGGATCAGCGTGATCTTGTACGGCTTCACCTTGTCGGCGTTGAGCTTGAGATAGAGCTCCATCCCGCGGTCGACCAGCTGGGCGAACTCGGCGCCGATCCCCGTGTACGGCAAGGCGACGCCGACCTTCACTTCCTGCGCGTGCGCCGCGGTGAAGCCGAGGGCGAGCGCGACGGCGGCGATCGCAATGATGCGCTTGATCATGAAAGTCTTCCTCCGGAAGGTTCGAACCCGCTCTGTCTGGTGCAGCACCGTATGGCGAATACTAGGGCAAGAGTCGGAAACCGCGCAAGCCGCGCGTCGACGGGCCTATACAAGGACGGGGAGTGTGCGATGATCGGCCCAAGGAGGCTCGGGATAGCGGACCCCGCACGGCGCCGGATCCTGTGCGACAATGCGCATGCGACACGGGCGGTAAAAGTCAGGAAGACCAGGAGGACGAGCGTGGCGAAGTTCAAGGTGGTGACTCCGAGTGGGCCAAGCTTTTCGGTTCCCGGCGCGGGCTACAAGCTCGAGATGGAAGCCCTCGCGCCGATCGACGCCGAGATCGTCGAGATCGCGGCCAAGACCGACGAGGAATTCGTCAAGGAAGCGCGCGACGCCGACGCGCTCTACGCGAAAGGGCGGCGCGTCACCAAGCGCCTCATCGACGGGCTCGAGCGCTGCAAGGTGATCTCGCTCGGCAGCGTGGGCGTCGATTCGGTCGACGTCGACGCGGCCACGGCGCGCGGGATTCCGGTCACCAACGTGCCCGACACGTTCATCGAGGAAGTCGCCGACCACGCCATGATGTTGATCCTGGCCACCTATCGCCGCCTCACGACGATGGACCGGATGGTCCGCGACGGACGCTGGGCCGAGGGGCGCCCGCTCCTGTCCCAGTTCCCGCGCTTGATGGGTCAGACCCTCGGCCTCATCGCCTTCGGCCACGTCGCTCGGGCGGTCGCGGTGCGGGCGCGGGCCTTCGGGTTCCATATCTTGGCGTACGATCCGTACGTCGAGGAACTGGTCGTGAGTCAGTACGGCGTCGAGCCGGTGAACCTGACCGAGCTCCTGCAGCGTTCGGACATCGTCTCGATGCACGCGCCGTCCACCGCCGACGCCCACCACATGATGACGGAGCATCACTTCCGGCTCATGAAGCCGGAGGCGCTCTTCGTCAGCACGGGCCGCGGCCCGACCACCGATGAAGCCGCGCTCATCAAGGCGCTGAAGGAAGGCTGGATCGCCGCGGCAGGGCTGGACGTGCTCGAGCAGGAGCCGCCCGACGCGAACAATCCGCTCTTGAAGATGGACAACGTCATCCTCACGCCGCACGTGGCCTCGGCGTCCGCGAGGTTCGATCCCGTGCGCAAGCGGCGCGTCGGTCAGGAGATCGCCCTCGTGCTGGGCGGCCGCTGGCCGCGGAGCTGCGTGAATCCATCCGTTCTCGAGAAGAGCAAGCTCGTCCGCTGGCAGCCCTACTCGATGGAGCGCGGACCGGGCGCGTAGGCGGATCGGCGATGAAGAGGAGGAAGGATGGCGCGTAGGCGGCTCGTCCTCAAGAACACCGCGCTGTTCAGCGACCCGGCGAACCTCAGCTGGGAGCGCTATGTCGTCATGCAGGCTCGTGAGCGCGAGCGGTATCTGGCCGAGCGCGCCGCCATCCCCGAGGACGTGCTGAACTACAAGACCGTGAGTCCGCGCTACCTCGAGAACGCGGTCGATCAGTTCGCCAACAACTACTATTCCGAGCTGTCGGCCACCCACTACGTGGCGACCGCCGCCGCCAACGCTCCCTTCGACGAGCTGAAGAAGTCGGCGCTGTTCCAGCTCGCCGACGAACAGCGACATCTCGAGATGGACCGCGAGGTCTTCGAGCGGGCCGGCATCCCCGAGCGCGACTGGCTCGCCGCGTGGGAATCGCCCGGCACGACGTGCCGCTTCTTCCGACATCTGCTCGAGCTCGAGGACTCGATCGAGATTCTCGTGAAGGGCAACTTCGTGGCCGAGGGCGCCGCCGGCCCCGGCACCTTCACCGTGCTGGCGGACGGCGCCGAGGCGCGCGGCGACGTGCTGTCCGCGGTCAATCATCGCGCGCGTATTCGTGACGAGACCCGCCACATCAGCTACGGTCGCGCCCTCGTCAAGGCGTTGATCGAGGACGATCCGGCCAATCTCGACACGATTCAAGCATGGCAGGACGAGAGCCTTCGTCTCTTCGCCGAGGTGGCCCGCGGCGGCGAGCGTCAGACGTGGTGGGAAGGATTCCTCGCGTCGTACTACAAGATCGCCGTCCCGATGGGGCTTCGTCCGACCGTTTTCTAGCCCGATTCCCCTCGCGCGCCCCGCCTCGGATCGCCACTCGAATCGTGGCCAGGAATCGCCCAGCGGTGAGCCTGGATCATCCAATCCGGAAACGTCAGACTTTCTGGAATTGCCCCGCTTAACAGCGAGTTACAGACCCCCAGCTACTGGTATGGCGATTGCTGGAAAGACGGTAGCCCTATGCGCATTCTGGTCATCGACGACGATCAGGCTGTCTGCGAGGTCTTCGGGGAGTTTCTCCACGAAATCGGCCACGAGCCGGTCATCACCCACACGGCCGAGACGGCGCTCGACACCTTGCGCGAGGAGCGGCCCGACGCGGTGCTTCTCGACGTCTGCTTGCCCGGCATGAGCGGACTCGATTTCATGAAGCTCGAGGCGGTGCGCGACCTGGCCGTCCCGATCCTCGTGATCTCCGGCCGCGCCACCGAGAGCCAGGCCCAGGAAGCCATGCGGGCCGGCGCGTTCGACTTCATCGGCAAGCCCGTCGCGCTCCGGCGCCTGCAAGAGGTGCTGGCGTGCTTCGAGGCACCGGCCGCGACGCCGACCAAGGTCAAGGACGACGAAGTCCCACCCGAACGGCGGCGCGCGCCGCGGGCGGTGCTCGCGCTGCCGGTCCGGATCCGCGAGCAGAGCGGCGCCGAGTGGGAGTCGACCACGGTCAACCTGAGCGCCTCCGGCATCAAGGTGCGGGCCAACGGATCACGCCGCACCGCGGGCATGGCGACGCTCTCGATCACCCTGCCGGAGAGCGAGACCCAGCTCGAGGTCCCGTCCATTCTCGTGCGCGCAGACGACGAGGGCTACGCGTTCGCGTTCAAGGACCGCGGCGACGAGCGGCTCCAGGAGCTCAACGAGCTGGTCCGGCGCTCGGTGGGCGCGCCAACCGTCGACGTCGAATCGCACGTGCGCATCCTGCACCGCATCGGCGAGGCGATCAGCGCCACCCTCGACGTCGACGAGGTCCTGCGCATCGCCCTTGACGCGCTCACGCACGTCACCGGTCACGAGATCTCGAGCCTCCACCTGCTCTCACAAGACGGCGCGACCCTGCACCTGCGCGGCGACCGGGGCCTGCGGCCCCGGCTGCGCGAGATCAACAGTGTCCTTCCGATCGGGCAAGGGCTCATCGGCGGCGTGGCGGCCACCGGCAAGACCCTTCACTGGGCGCACGTCAGCGAATCCGCCGATCTCCTTCCGGCGGCGAGGGCGGCCGTCACGCAGGAAGGGATCCACGCCTTCGTGTGCGTGCCGATCCACAGCCGCGGGCGGATCCTCGGCGCCTTGTCGCTCGGCCGCCGCACGCGGGAGGCGTTCTCGGAGTCCGAGATCGCGCTCGTCGAAGCCTGTGCGAACCAGATCGGTCTGGCGCTGCAAAACGCCCAGCTCTACTCCGCGACGCGGCGCCAGCTCGAAGACCTCAAGTCCGCCGAGGCGCAGCTGATCGAAGGCGAGAAGCTCTCGACGGTCGGCAAGCTGGCGGCGGGTCTCGCGCACGAGACGCGCAACCGCCTGACGGCGATCCTCGGGCAGGCGGAGCTCCTGCTCATGGGCTCGGACGATCCCGTCAAGAGCCGCGAGCGTCTGCACACCATCGTCCAGGAGACGTCGCGGGCGGCGCAGATGCTCCAGAACCTCTTGCGGTTCACCAGCCAGCACTCGGCCGAGCGCCACCCCTGTCGCCTCGAGGATCAGATCCAGTGGGTGCTCGAGCTCAAGAGCCACCAGCTGCGCCGCGACAGCGTCAAGGTCGTCACCCACTTCGGGAACGTCCGTCCGGTGCTGGCCGACGAAGGCCAGATCCAGCAGGTGCTGCTCAACCTCGTCCAGAACGCGCATCAGGCGATGGCCGGTCACCAGGGCGAGCGCGAGATCACCGTGCGGTTGTCCGAGCCCGGCGGGCCGAACGTTCGTCTCGAGGTGCTCGACTCTGGGCCCGGCATCCATCCCAACGTGCTTCCGCGAATCTTCGACGCCTTCACCACGACGAAGGCTCCCGGCGAAGGCACGGGACTCGGCCTCTGGGTCTCGTACTCGATCGTCGAACAACACCAGGGCTCGCTGCGGGCCGTCAACCGCCCGGAAGGCGGCGCCGCGTTCATCGTCGAGCTGCCCGCCGCCACCGCCTGATCAGATCGTGCCGGGCGGTCGCCGCCTTGACCATTCCGACTCTCGCTCGTACGCGTGCGCCGCGCGAAGCACCGTGGCCTCGTCGAAGTGGCGCCCGATCAGCTGGAGGCTGATCGGAAGTCCGGAGCGTGTGAAGCCGCACGGAACCGCGATGGCCGGCAGCCCGGCCAGCGCCGCCGGAGTCACGTAGGAACGTCGCGTGAAGAAGCGCCCGGCGACTTCGTGCCGCCCGGTGATGGCGCCGCGGGCGGCGGCGATCGGCGGGGCGGCCTCGTGCGCGGTCGGACACAGGAGCAGATTAAGGCGCCCGAGCGCTTCCCGCATCTCGGCGCGGAGCAGCGCCCGAGCCCTCGCGGCCCGCTGCTGGATCGCGGCCGGAATCAGGCTGGCGGTCAAGAGACGCCGTCGCGTGCCCTGGTCGTAGTCACCCGGCCGGCTCCGGAGCCAGCGGTGATGCACGCCGGCGCCGTCCGCGTCAGCCAGCGCCATGAAGATCGCGCCCGCGAACGGCACGAGGCGGAGCGAGATCTCCTCGATGACGGCACCCAGGCGGCCGAGACAACAGGCCGCCTCGAGGACGGCCGCCCTCACCTCGGCGTCGGTCTCCGGACCGAAGGTCAGCTCGCGAACGATTCCGACTCGAAGCCCGCGCACTCCGTCGGCGAGCGTGCGAGCGTACTCCGGCACCGGCGCGCGGCTCGAGAGTGGATCCTTCGCGTCATACCCAGCGATCGCCTGCAGGAGCCACGCAACGTCCTCGACCGTGCGTGCGAGCGGCCCCGGCGTGTCCATCGACCAGCTCAGCGGAAACGAGCCGTGCCGAGACACGCGGCTCCAGGTCGGCCGGAGTCCGACCACGCCGCAAAACGACGCGGGCGAGCGCACGGAGCCGCCGGTGTCCTCGCCCAGCGACGCGGCGCAGAGCCCCGCCGCGACCGCGATGCCCGATCCCGACGACGAGCCGCCCGGATCGTGGTCCAGGTTCCAGGGATTTCGCGGCTGGCCGAATGGAAATCGCTGCGTGCCGCCGAGTGCGAACTCGGTCAGGTTCAGCTTGCCGAGCAGAATTCCGCCCGCCGAGTTCAGGCGCGAGATCGTCGTCGCGTCCTCGACAGGAACGTGGTCCTCGAGAATCCGGGATCCGGACGTCGTGCGCACGCCCGCGGTATCGAACTGGTCCTTCACGGCGTAGGGAACGCCGTGGAGCGGCCCGAGCGGTTGGCCACGCATCACCGCCGTCTCCGCCCCGCGCGCGGTCTCCAGCGCCTTCTCCGGCACCACCGTGATGTAAGCGCGCAGCCGCGAATCGAGTCGCTCGATCCGCTCGAGATACACCCGCGTGATCTCGACCGGCGACACCGTGCGCTCGCGCACGAGCGCGCTGATCCGGCTGGCGCTGAGGAAGGCGAGGTCGGAGTGGTCCGCGCTCACGAGGCGGGCGCGTCGCCGAAACCCGGTACGGGCTCGACCGTCTCGAGCGGCAGCTCGGCCAGAGGCTCGAGGGCCTCGATCAGCGCGTTCAGCCGGTGCGTCACCTCCACGAGGTCATCGGTCGTGGCCGGCAGACCGAGCGCCGCGGCGAGCGCGCCCACCTGTTCGGTCGTCAGGTCGCTCACGAATGCGATCCGATCCGCGTCTCAGCAGGCCGGGCGGCGCAGCACCTCGGACGAGATCTTGCGCGCGACCAGCTTGCCGTCGCGGCTGTCGGAGACCAGCCGGCGGTTCTCCACGACGACGCGCCCGCGCAGGATCGTGGTGACCGGCCACCCCTGGATCGCCCAGCCTTCCCACGGGCTGTAGTCGCTGACGTGGAAATCCTCGCGCACGAGCGTCTTCTTGATCGTCGGATCGATGATCGCCAGATCCGCATCGCTGCCGGGCGCGATGACGCCTTTCTTCGGGTAGAGCCCGAGGATCCTGGCGGCATTCGTGGCGGTCACGTCGGCGAACCGCTCGAGCGACATCTTCCGCTTCACGACGCCTTCGGAGTACACGATCCCCATCCGTGCTTCGGCGCCCAGATTGCCGCCCGTCACGTTCTCGAGGTCCTGACCGCGCAGCTTCAGCTCGAGCGAGGTCGGGAACTCGTCGGTTGCCGTCGTCGACACGCCGTCGCGCACGAGCCCGTTCCAGAGCGCGGCCTGGTCCTCCGGATACTTGAGCGAGGGATAGGTGTGATAGCAGAAGCCGCGCGGGCTTTTGTAGTCCTCCGCGGTGAAGCAGGCGTAGTGGTGGAGCGTCTCGGCATAGATCGGATACCCGCCGGCGCGCGCCTCCGCGACGGCCTCGACGCCTTCGCGAGCGGAGGTGTGGACGAAGTAGACGCCGGCGCCGGTGTGTGCCGCGAGCTGGATCGTCCGGCGAAACGCGAGCTTCTCGGAGAGCTTGTTGTGCACGAGCGGCAGGAGCCAGCCGTCCGTCTGCTTTTCCTCGCGGAACTTCTCGTACATGAACTGCACGATGTCGTGGTCCTCGGCGTGCACGACCATGATCCCGTTGTGCGGCGCGACCTTCTCCATCGCGAGCTGGATCCGTCCGAAGTCGAGCCGGTAGGTGTGGCGCTTGGGATGCGGCGGCAGCACGTCGACCGTGAACACCTTGAAGCTCGGGAATCCTGCCTGGATCGCCTCGGGCAGCTGATCGAAGGTCTTGAGCGGCAAGGCGCCCTGGAGCGTCACGTGGAAGGAGTAGTCGGCGTACGAGTTGCCCTTCCAGCGCGCGGCGCGCGTCTCGATCACTTGCTGGACGTCGGTGCCCGGGCGCACGAAGCAGAAGTCGACGTGGGTGGTCGTCCCGCCGAAGACCATCCCCCGCGTGTCTTCTTCCGGCCCCAGCGTGGAGAGATTCTCCTCCGGCTGCATCGAGATGAAGTGCGCCAGGTGCGTGTGCGGCTCGACGCCGCCCGGCACCACGATCTTGCCGCTGGCGTCGATCACCCGCCCCGCCTGGAACCCGTGCTCGGGCAGCCCGAGCGCGACGATGCGCTCCCCTTCGATGGCCACGTCCCACCGGCCGACGCCCTGCGGCGTCACCACGTCGCCCCCGCGAATCACGAGATCCAGCATCGCTCGCCTCCTTCGGATTGTCCCGAGCCCTCCGGTACCATGCACCGGGGCGCCGGGTCAAGGCGCCCGCCCGGGGGGTCGTTCCTCTTGACAGAAAAAGCGACCGCCCCTATAGGAGAACCCGGGAGGATTCAACCGATGACGGTCTCGCCAAAATTTCGGCTCGCGCTCGTGCTCGTCGTGACGGCACTGACGCTGTTCACCGCGACGTCGCTGACCGCGCAGGAAGTGCTCACGAACGATTCGCTCGTCGCCTTGAAGAAGGCCGGGCTCTCGGATTCGATCATCATCTCGAAGATCAAGTCGAGCCAGACGAAGTTCGACGTGAGCACGAAGGGCCTCATCGGCCTGAAGAACGCCGGCCTTTCGGATCAGGTCATCGAGGCCGTCGTCAACGCCGGGTCCGGCTCGGCGGCTCCGCCCGCCGCGGCCGCGCCAGCCGCGCCGGCCGCCGCGGCGGCTACGGCGACCACCAAGGAGACGATCTACCATCTGGCCGGCGGAAAATACGTCGAGCTGAATCCCGCCGCGTCGTCGATGGAGACCAACGTCTCGTTCTATTCCAACAAGAGCGAGCTGGTGCTCAAGGGCCGGAAGGCCCAGTACCGCGTCACGGACAAGAACCCCGTCTTCTACAGCGCTTGGGGTCCGAACGAGGCCCCGCTCGTGCGCATGAAGCCCGGCAGCGACCACGACGATCGGAACCTCAAGATCGGCGGCGGCTCGTTCATGCCGTTCGGCGGCACGCAGTCGTTCGGCGTGCGCAGCGAGGACAGGATCGACGTCGACGCGGAGAAGGACGCGCGCGGCCTCTACAAGATGTCGCCGAAGGAGCCGCTGAAACCGGGCGAGTACGCCTTCGTGCTCACGTTCGGGTCGGCCGCTGGCGCGTCCGGCAAGGTGTACGACTTCGGGATCGACTAGGATCTAAGCGGGAATCGCGACCTTCTTCAAGAGCTCGAGGTCGTCGAGCGCCTTGCCGGCGCCGCGCGCCGCGCAGCTCAAGGGATCTTCGGCCACCCGCACGGGCAGCTGAGTCACGTGCTGGAGGAGCCAGTCCATTCCGCGCAGGAGCGCGCCACCGCCCGTCAGCACCACGCCTTTTTCGATGATGTCGGCCGCGAGCTCGGGCGGCGTGCGCTCGAGACACGTGCGGACCGTCTCGACGATCGTCATCACGGGCTCGCGCAGCGCCTCGCGGATCTCTTCGTCGGTGATGACGAGGGTCTTCGGGACGCCGTCCACGAGGTCGCGCCCCTTGACCTCGATGGAGCTCCGCTCCAGCGCTTCGGGATGCGCCGAGCCCAGAGCGATCTTGATCTCCTCCGCGCGCCGCTCGCCCACCAGCAGCCGGTAGTGCTTCCTGATGTGCTGGATGATCGCCTCGTCCATCTCGTCGCCGGCGATCCTGACGGAGTTGCAGTAGACGGTGCCGGACATCGAGATGACCGCGACCTCGGTCGTTCCACCGCCGATGTCGACGACCAGGTGACCACCCGGCTCGTGGATCGGTAGCCCCGCGCCGATGGCCGCCGCGGTGGGCTCCTCGATCAGATAGACATCGCGCGCCCCCGCCTGGAGCGCCGCGTCGCGCACCGCGCGCTTCTCGACCTGGGTGATCCCCGAGGGCACCCCGACGACGACCCGCGGCCGGTCGAGGACCCAGGCGCGCTTACGCCCGGACGAGATCTGCCGCGCCCGCTCGATGAAGTACTGGAGCATCCGCTCGGTGACGTCGAAATCGGCGATGACGCCGTCCTTCAGCGGCCGTATCGCCTGGATGTTCTCCGGCGTGCGGCCGAGCATCGCCTTGGCCTCGTGTCCGACCCCGATGACCTCGTTGTCGGTCTTGCGGATCGCGATGATCGACGGTTCGTTGAGGACGATGCCGCGATCGCGGACGAACACGAGGGTGTTGGCGGTTCCGAGGTCGATCGCCAGGTCCGACGAGAACAGCCCGAATAGACGGTCTGATAGCATCGATGCCACAGCTAGCAATCCCCGCGCCACAGGCGGCGCGCGCTCGAACTGCGTGATTCGAAAAGTCGTCGCGCTATCGAGCGCCGGGCGCGTGTGATCGAGTCGTGACAGCAGCGACGCCAAGTGGACAGCGACCGAGCGCCCCCCACGACCAACCGCATGCCCGCTCCCGCTACATCTTCCCCCAGTAGGCACGATCAGCCGGGAACACCGTTTTGCAGCGGGTCGGGGCGGTCGGTCCGTCCAGGGTGTCGGCCGCGGCGCGCCAGATTGCATAGTGCGGCGCCGCTCGATGCGCCTCCAGCGCCGCCATGTCCTTGTAGACCTCGTAGAAGTAGTAGATGTTCTCGTCCTGCTCGTCCTGAAGGACATTGAATTGCAGGCAGCCCGGTTCGTCTCGCTCGGAGCCGAGCGCGTCGGCCTCGATCGCCTCGAGGAACCGCTTCTTCTGGTCCGCCTTCACACGCACCTTCACCCAGATCGCCAGCATTGAGGCCTCCTCGGCCGCGGGGGCAAAGCCCACGACGGCCCGCGGCGCGCCCCGCGCGCTCCCTTGCCCGGTGTCAACGCGGGATGGTAACGCGAAGTCGGCAAGACCGTCGGATTAATGCAGGATCTCGGGCCACGGCGACGCCACGAGCGGGGCTGCGAAAAAACTCGCATGTAGTTCTTACCCCAATACCGCTGGGGCACCTGACGAGTGTCCAGAGAGCCTGTTCTTCTAACCCCACGCAATCGCGTCGGCCTTCCCCCTCGCGTTTCGCCGATGGAGGCCGTGGCATAAAAGATGCCCATACCACGGCAAGCGGATATCGCCAAGAGCATGGAGGGAGAGAGACATGAACATCCGGGTCGTTCGTGCGGTCTTGATCGCGCCAGCACTCCTGGCCACTCTGGGAGGCTGCGTGTACAGAAGCGAGGTCGAGAGGTCCACTCCAAGCCCCGTGGTCATGACGCCGGCACCTCAGCAACCGGTGGTGCTCCCAGCGCCCGCGGCAGCTCCAGCAGTTCCCGCGGATCGCGTCGTCTATCCGCAGGGCCGCTGGCAGCTCTTCGGTGACGGCCGCAGCACGCCGTACTACTGGGTGTGGATCCCGACGGGCTCGACCTTGACGACGGCTCCGGCGCCTCCAGCGCGCCCGGCCGCGACGGCAGTCGTCCCGCAATCGGATCGTACCTATACGTTCACCGAGGGGCGCTGGCAGCTCTTCGGTGACGGCGGAGCCACGCCGTATTACTGGGTGTGGATCCCGAGCGGCATGACGCCGCCGGCCCCGCCGATGCCACCTCAGGCCGGATAGCTCGGCTGGACCTCTCGATCACCTGGAGGGGGCTCTAGCAGCCCCCTCCCCCATCAACCGCTCATCCGCTCGCCTCCCTTTCCTGTTCGCCTCGCTCCGCGTGGGGCTCCCTGGCTTGAGCTGGGGCGCCGCAGTATAGTGCGCGGTATCCACCGCTTCTTCGCTGGGAGAGAACGCCATGCCCGACCGGTCTATCGACTATCGCGCAATCGAACGTCAGCTCACCGAGGCCCTCGGCCTCCAGCGGCGCCCCGTGGCCGTCGCCTTTCGTTCGACCCCGCCTGCCGGAATTCCCAAGTTCACCGGGACGGAGCCCTCAGGCTGTAGCTTCTGGCGCCTCGCCGCGGCCGAGCGGACCTTCTACACGGTTGCCGCCGACCACCACAACTGCCCGATCGGCAGTTACACGCACAACATGCCCCTGCCACCCGAGCGCTCCGGCGAGCTCACCCAGACGTTGGGGCTGATGACCGAGCTCGGCTATCTCAAGATGGAAGAGGTGCCGGGAATTCCGCGACTGGCCCAGTCCCCCGGTGTCGTGATTTACTCGCCGCTGTCCGACGCTCCGGTCGATCCCGACGTCGTGCTCGTCGCCGGCCGGCCCGGCCGCGTGATGTTGCTCCAGGAAGCCGCGCTGCGCGCCGGGGTCGCGGCTCTCGCTCCGCTCCTCGGTCGCCCGACGTGCATGGCGCTTCCCGCGTCGATCGCCCAGGGTGTGATCGCGAGCACGGGTTGTGTCGGTAACCGCGTCTACACCGACCTCGGCGAGGACGAGCTCTACGTGATGATTCCGGGAAAGGACGTCGCGCGAGTGGCCGCGGAGGCGCAGACGATCGCGTCGGCCAACCTGAAGCTGTCCGAGTACCATCAAGCGCGGCGTCACGCCCTGGCGACGGAATAAGGCGACCCGAGGAGAGCGCTCATGCCAGACAAGTCCGAGGCTCCGCTCCAGTTCCAGCTGCGCAAGCTCGGCCACGTCGTCCTCAACGTCACCGACCTCGAGCGGTCCGTGCGCTTCTACACCGACCTGCTCGGGCTCGAGATCAGCGACCGTTACCCGGACAGCATGGTGCCCGGCGGCATGGTCTTCATGCGCTGCAACGCCGACCACCACGGCGTGGCGCTAGTCGGCGGCGCCCGCAGGAGCGAGTCCAGCAGCCTGAATCACTTCGCATTCGAAGTGGCCACGCTCGACGAGGTGTTCCGCGCGCGGGCCTGGCTCTCCAAGCACGGGGTGCCGATCGTGTTCGAGGGACGGCGGCGCGCCGGCTGCCAGATCGCCGTCGAGTTCCAGGACCCCGATGGCAACAATCTCGAGGTGTACTGGGGAATCGACCAGGTCGGCACGAGCGGCTACGTGCGGCCCGCGAGCGAGTGGCGCCAGGCGCGCACCCTCGAGGACGCGGTCGCCAACCTGCCGCCGGGCCAGCGTCTCCCCCTCTACTCCGCGTGAGCGCGCGAGCACCGCGGCTGCCGGCGCCGGAGCCGGCCTGAGCCGTGGCCTCGCTCTCGACGACCTGCTGCATCGCCGGCGGAGGTCCGGCCGGGATGATGCTCGGGCTCCTTCTCGCCCGGGCCGGCGTCGAGGTCCTCGTGCTCGAGAAGCACGCCGACTTCCTTCGCGACTTTCGCGGCGACACGATCCACCCGTCCACGCTCGAGATCCTGCACGAGCTCGGGTTGCTGGAAGACTTCCTGAAGCTGCCGCATCAGGAGGTGCATCAGCTCACCGTGCAGGTCGGCGAGGTGGCCGTGCCCATCGCGGACTTCTCCCATCTGCCGACGCGCTGCAAGTTCATCGCGTTCCTGCCTCAGTGGGATTTCTTGAACTTCCTCGCGGAGCGAGGGGCTCGCTATCCGAGCTTCGGCCTCCGAATGCGCGCCGAGGTCGTCGGCCTCCTCGAGGAGGCCGGCCGCGTCGCCGGCGTCGAGGTCGCCACGCCCGAGGGGCGCCTGGATGTGCGAGCCAAGCTCGTGGTCGCCGCCGACGGCCGGCATTCGGTCGTCAGGGAGAAGGCGAACCTCCCGATCGAGACGCTGGGCGCCCCGATGGACGTGCTATGGTTTCGGATCTCTCGGAGGCCCGACGACCCCGCCGTGGGGCTCGGCCGGTTCCAGGTCGGGCGGCTGTTCGTCATACTCAATCGGGGCGACTACTGGCAGTGCGGCTTCATCATCACCAAGGGGACCTTCGACGGGATCCAGCGAACGGGGCTCCCGGCCTTTCGCGACAGCGTCGCGGCGCTCGTGCCGTTCGCCGCGGATCGAGTGGCCGACATCCGCAGCTGGGACGACGTGAAGCTCTTGACGGTGCTCGTCGACCGGTTGACCACGTGGTATCGCGCCGGGCTTCTCTGCATCGGGGACGCCGCGCACGCCATGTCCCCGGTCGGTGGTGTCGGCATCAATCTGGCGATCCAGGACGCGGTGGCCGCCGCGAATCTCCTGGCCGAGCCGCTCGGCCGGGGATCGGTGACGGACGATGATCTGCGCCGCGTTCAACGACGGCGCGCGCCGGCCACGCGCGTCGTGCAGCGTTTCCAGGTCCTGTTCCAGAATCGTGTCGTCGCACCGATCCTGAACAGCCGCGCCCGAACGCTCACGGTTCCCTCCGCGCTGCGCCTCTTCGTGAGGTTTCCGTGGCTCCGTCGGATACCGGCCCGGATCGTCGGGATCGGTCTCCGGCCCGAGCACGTGAAAACGGCACCCAGGCGCTGAGGGGAGCCTCACGTCCTGCCCAGCCTGAACCTGATCGGCCAGTCGCTGCTCGCGGGCCTCTTCACGGGCGGGCTCTACGCGCTGCTCGGTCTGGGCTTGAGCCTGACATGGGGTCTGCTCCGTGTCATCAACCTGGCCAACTTCGCGCTGGCGTTTCTCGGCGCGTACCTCACCTATCAGCTCGCTACGGGGCTCGGGCTCGACCCGATCCTCACGCTCGTCGTGATCGTGCCCGGGTTTTTCGTCGTCGGGATCGTGCTGGAGGAAGGATTCCTCCGCTTCAAGATCGACGAGCTCACGTCGCTGATCGTGACCTTCGGGCTCACGGTCATCCTCGAGAGCCTCATCCAGTGGGTCTGGACCGCCGACTTCCGCCGTCTCGAGTCGCCCTACGCTCGCGTGTCGCTGAAGGTCGGAACGCTCTTCGTGGGGCTCGGCGGGCTGCTCGCGTTCGCCGCGGCGGCGGTGTTGACGCTGGCCACCTGGGCCTGGCTTCGCTGGAGCTATCTCGGCAAGGCCGCGCGCGCGAGCGCTCAGGACGGGCCGATGGCCAGCGCGTTCGGCGTCAACCGCCGCCGTCTCGCGCTCGTGCTCGCGGGATTGAGCTCGGCCTACGCGGCGGTCGCCGGGCTCTTCATCGCGCTCAACCACACCCTGGCGCCCTCGCAGATCTATTCGTGGATCGGCGTCGTGTTCGCCGCCGTCATCATCGGCCGGCTCGGCAATGCCCTGGGGCTGCTCGCCGCCTCGGTCTTCATCGCGGCGAGCGAGGCGCTGACCATGGCGGTCACCGCGCCGGGCTGGGCGCCGCTCGTGTCGTTCACATTGCTGATCGTGATCTTGCTGTTCCGGCCCGAGCTGTGAGCGCCGCGCGGCTGCCGCCCGTGTTCCTGCTGGTCGCCGCGGGTCTCGTGCTCGCGCTGGTGCCGGCGTTCAAGCTCCCGGCATTCTACGAGTCGTTCCTCTATCTCGTGTTCTTCTGGATCTCACTGGCGACCAGCTGGAACATCCTGAGCGGATACGCAGGGTACTTCAGCTTCGGTCACGCCGCGTTCTTCGGCGCGGGGGTCTATACCACGGCGACCCTCACGACTGCGTTCAATACCCCGTTCCTGCTGAGCCTGCCCGCGGCCGGGCTGGTCGCGGCGCTCCTCGGGAGCATCATCGCCGCGGTCGTCTTCCGCGTCCGCGTGGTGCGCGGCGAGCTGTTCGGGCTCCTCACGCTCGCGGTCACCTTCGTGCTCTCGACGATCGCCCTCAACACGCGACTCGACGGCGGCCCCGGCGTGTTCCTCGCGGCGGTGCCGGTGCCCACGCTCTTCGGCGCGCCGGCCACGACGCTCTACCATCTGGCGCTCGCGGTCGCGTTCGTCTCCGTTTTTGCCGCGCTCGCGATCTATCGCTCGCGGTGGGGCATGGGCCTCTTCGCGATTCGTGACGACGAGGACGTCGCCGAGGTGCTCGGGGTCCCCACCTATCGGTATAAGCTGCTGGCCTTCGCGCTCTCCTGCTTCATCGCCGGGCTGATCGGCGGCATCCACGCGATGTTCGTGACGTACGTGACCGTCGCCGAGACGTTCGCGGTCGGCGTGGCCGTGGACGCGATCATGATGGCCGCGCTAGGCGGCACACGCTTCTGGTACGGGCCGGCCCTGGGCGCCGTCAGCGTGACGACCCTGACCCAGTCACTCACCGGCGGCGAGAGCGCGGTACTGAACCGGGCGCTGATCGGAGCAATCCTGATCGCCGTGATCGTCTTCCTGCCCAACGGCCTCGCCGGCGGACTTCAGGGGCGCGCACGGCGTGCCGCCGTCGCGTCGGCGGGCGCGGTGACGGCTGTGGCGGTCGCGGCGAAATCGGAGTGGGCGGCGCGGCCGGGCTCGGTTCCGCTGCTCGGTTGCATCCAGGTGAAGAAGGCATTTCGCGGTCTCCAGGCGCTCGCCGGCGTGACGCTCGAGGTCCGCACCGGCGAGATCCTCGGCCTGATCGGCCCGAACGGCTCGGGCAAGTCGACCCTGATCAACGTGGTCAGCGGCTACTACCGGGTCGACGGCGGCCAGATCGTGCTGGACGGGCAAGATATTGCGCGGGTCCGCGCGCACCGCATCGCCGGGCTCGGCCTGGCCCGGACCTACCAGATCCCGCGCTCGTTCCGCCGACTGAGCGCCGTCGACAACGTGGCCCTCGCGGCGATGTTCGGCGGCGGCCACGGCCTCGCGGCCGGGCGTAGCCTGGCGCGCTCCTGGCTCGCGTTCATCGGCCTCGAGGCCAAGGCCGACGCGCTGCCCGAGGAGCTGAACCTGCTCGAGCGGAAATTCCTCGACCTGGCGCGCGCGCTCGCGTCCGAGCCGCGGCTGGTGCTGCTCGACGAGGTCCTCTCGGGGCTGACGCCGGCGCAGATGACCGACGCGCTCCGGCTCGTGCGCCGCATCCGCGACCGCGGCACCACGGTGGTCTTCGTCGAGCACATCATGCGCGCGGTCCTCGACCTCGCCGACCGTGTGGTCGTGCTGAGCGGCGGCGAGGTCATCGCCGAAGGCCTCCCACGCCAGGTCATGCGCGACCCGGACGTCGTCCGCGCCTATCTCGGGAAGGCCTATGCTTGAGGTCGATCGGCTCGAGGTCGCCCACGGCGACGCCGTGGCGGTCTGGGACGTCTCGCTCACCGTCCGCCCGCGCGAGCTCGTCACCGTGGTCGGACCGAACGGCGCCGGCAAGACCACGCTCATCGACGCGATCGCCGGCCTTCTGCCGGCCCGCGCGGGCACGATCCGTCTCGACGGACGCAAGCTGGCGTCGGTGCCGCCGCATCAGCTCTGCCGGCACGGCCTCGCGCTCGTTCCCGAGGGTCGCCGGCTCTTCCCGGCGATGACGGTGGAAGAAAACCTCGAGATCGGCTGCTACGCGCCGGCGGCGCGCCAGCGACGGGGACAGAGCCTCGAGCGAGTCTACGCGACGTTTCCAGTCCTGCGCGAGCGCCGGCGCACGCTGGCCGGCTCGCTCTCGGGCGGTCAGCAGCAGATGGTCGCGATCGGGCGTGCGCTGATGGCCATGCCGCGGCTCCTGCTGCTCGACGAGCCGTCGCTCGGTCTGGCGCCCCAGATCGTCGATCAGGTGTTCCAGGTCGTCGCCGGCATCCACGCCGACGGCGTCGCGGTGTTACTGGTCGAGCAGAACATCGTCCAGGCGTTCGCGATCGCCGCCCGGGCGTACGTCCTCGAGCAGGGGCGCATCGTCGCCGAAGGCGCGCCGTCGGAGCTCGCGCGCGACGCGCGGATCCGCGAGGCCTACCTCGGCCAGCAGTGAACCACCAGCCTTCAGCCACTCGCGCTTCTTGCCCTGGGATTGACGGTGGTCTAGCATGTCGAGCGTCGGAACACAGGAGGAGAGGGCGATGGCACTGATCAAGGTGACGGACCTGGCGTACGGGCGGCTCCGCTCGCCGGACCTCGACGTGGCGGAGGAGTTTCTCACCAACTTCGGCATGGCGCGCGCGGCGCGGACGAATACCGCGCTTTACATGCGAGGCACCGACGCGCCCCATCACATCCACGTCACGGAGAAGGGCGATCCGGGCTTCATCGGGCTCGCGTACTACGCAGCGAGCCTGCAAGATCTGAAGAAGGTCGCCAAAGCCCCGGGCGCCTCGGACGTGGAGGACATCGACGAGCCCGGCGGCGGAAAGCGGGTTCGGCTGAAGGAGCCCAACGGCTATCAGGTCGAGGTGGTGTACGGCATCAAGAAGCTCAAGCCGATCACGGTGAAGCGCCAGCCACTCAACCTCGGCGCCGAGGGCCTCAAGCGGGCCGGCAAGGTGATGCGGATCCACCAGGGCCCGGCCCGGGTCAAGCGGATCGGCCACGGCGTCATGGCTTCACCCAAGGTCGTGGAGACGGCGCGGTGGTTTCGCGACACGCTAGGCTTCATCTGCTCCGACGACGTGTACGCCGGCAACAAGGACAACATCATCGGCTCGTTCAATCGCCTCGATCGCGGCAGCACGTTCGTCGACCATCACGTGTTCTTCTGTGTCCGGAACGAGCGGGCCGGCCTGAACCACTTCTCGTTCGAGGTGGCCGACATCGACGACGTCTTCACCGGCCACGAGCACCTGCGGAAGCTCGGCAAGTACGAGCACATGTGGGGGATCGGACGGCACCTGCTCGGGAGCCAGATCTACGACTACTGGTCGGATCCGTGGGGCCGGGTGCACGAGCACTGGTCGGACACGGACCGGCTGAACGCGAAGAATGGTTCGAACCTGATCTCGGCGGAAGACGGGCTCGTCTCCCAGTGGGGCGAGCGGCCACCGGAGCGCTTCCTCAATCGGGTGATCGCGTAACCGAGCGTTCCGATCTCGACGTCCATGCCCCGCTGGCCTGCGCGACCGGCGGGGCAATTCCTTTCACGACGACGGACACGCGGCATCTCGCGCATTCCGCCGACCCGAACAACCCGCAAAGATTGTGGTACGGTCCGACTGATCGAGACTCTCTCCAGGAGGACGCGATGATGCTGCAGGAACAGCTCGATAAGCTACGCGAGGCGTCCAAGGCGCGGATCCCGGTCGAGGCGCGGGCGATCATGGAGCGCAGCGTGGAGGATCTGCGGGCCTCGGGGATCATGAGCCGGATCACGAAGGTGGGCCAGCCGGCGTCGGACTTCACGTTGCCCAACGCCGGCGGTCGCCAGGTGAGTCTCGCCGAACTACGAGCTCGCGGCTCGGTCGTACTGTCCTTCTACCGCGGCCGCTGGTGACCCTACTGCAACGCGGAGCTGGCAGCTCTGCAGAGGGCGCTGCCCGAGATCACCGGCGCCGGGGCGAGCCTGGCGGTCATCTCTCCTCAGGTGGCCAGGACACCGCGTGAGACCCAGGAACCCGAGGCGTTCGCGTTCGAGCTGCTGCGCGACGTCGGCAATCGCGTCGCGGAATCGTACGGACTGGTCTTTACCTTGCCCGACGATCTTCGCGAGATCTACATGAAGTTCGGCATCGATCTCGCGCGCGGCAACGGTGACGGCACGTGGCGGCTCCCGGTGCCGGCCCGATTCGTGATCGATCGCCAGGGCATCGTCCGCGCGGTCGACGCCGATCCTGACTACACGCGCAGGCCGGAGCCGATCGAGACGGTCAAGACCCTCGAGCGGCTGCGTCGGTCTTGAGGAGCGACGATGACGTCGATACCTGAAGGATTGAACCCAAAGATCGAGACCCGCGAGATCGTGTTCGAGGCGGACGTCAATCTCGTCACGCCGTTCCTCAAGCTCGCGACCGTCAGCCGGGGTGGCTCGGGCCCTATGACGTTCGCGTCCGACGAGGGCCCCAGCCTGGGCGGACTCGGCTCAGCGCCCACGCCACTCATGTACTTCAGCGCCGCGCTGGCATTTTGACTGATGACCCAGGTGTCCCGGTACGGGCACATGCTGAAGGTCACGGTGAACGGGATGCGCATGCGCGTGACCGCACGCTATCGGGTGGACGGCTCGGTGTTGGACGACACGATCCAGGGCCGGATGCTTGGCGCCGAGACCGCGCTCGAGATCGATTCGCCGGACCCACCCGACCGGATCGCTCGGGTCGTGCGCAACGCCGAGCGGGGGTGCTTCGTCATGCAGGCGCTCCAGAACCCGGTCCCCGTCACCGGACGCACCTTTCTGAACGGCGCGCTCCTCGGTGCAGGCGCTGGCTCCGTGAGCAGGGAATGAGCGTGCGAACCACCGGAATCGAGATCATCGGCATGATCTCGACGACCCTCGCGTCGGAGATCTACGGCAAGTCCATCATCACCGGCGCGGTCGATCCTCGCTTCATCGCCGAGTTCGCGCGCGTCCACGAAGAAGGTGGCTTCGATCGCGTCCTGGTGGGCTACGGCTCGACGGGCGCGGACGGCTTCGTGGTCACGGCGCACGCCGCGGCGGCGACGACGCGGCTCGGGTTCCTCATCGCGCACCGGCCCGGTTTCGTGGCGCCGACCCTCGCCGCGCGCAAGGCCGCCTCGCTCGACCACGTGACGGGCGGACGCATCGCGCTCCACATCATCACCGGCGGCAGCGACGTCGAGCAGCAGCGCGACGGGGATTTCCTCGATCACGACGCCCGGTATCGGCGCACCGACGAGTATCTCGAGGTCCTGTGGCGGACGTGGACGAGCGAGCGCCCGTTCGACTTCGACGGCGAGTTCTACCGGGTGCGCGGCGCCTTCTCCGAGGTCAAGCCGCTGCAGCACCCGGCGATTCCGATCTACTTCGGCGGCGCCTCCGGCCCGGCGCTCGCCGTCGGCGCGCGGCACTGCGACGTGTACGCGCTCTGGGGCGAGCCGGTCGCGGCCATCCGCCAATCGATCGCCGAGGTTCGCGCGGCGGCGCCTCCGGGTCGGACGCCGCGCTTCAGCGTCTCGGTGCGTCCGATCCTCGGCGCGACCGAGGACCAGGCCTGGGACCGCGCGCGCTCCATTCTCGAGCGCATCCTCGAGCTACGCGGCGACACGAAGACCCCGGCGCGGTCGCAGAGCGTCGGCTCGCAGCGGCTCCTCGATCTCGCCGCGAAGGGCGAGATCCACGACAAGCGTCTGTGGACCGCGATCGCCGCCGCGACCGGTGCGGCCGGCAGCACCACGGCGCTGGTGGGCACGGCGGAGCAGGTCGCCGACGCGCTGCTGGACTACTACGACGCCGGCGCCGACACCGTGCTGATCCGTGGATTCGACCCGCTGCTGGACGCGATCGAGTTCGGACGCGATCTGGTTCCCCTCGTGCGGGCCGGGGTCGAGCGCCGCGAGCGGCGGGTGGTTGCCGCCGGCTCGCCGGATCGGGGGTTGCGCCGCGAGGGCAAAAACGCGGTAAAGTAGGGCCAATTCGAGGCGATGCGGTTGGCGCCGGGGGCTGGCGGCCCCCGGGGGGAGGACACCATGATCCAGGCGAAGAGACTCGGTCACGTCGTGCTGAACGTCCGGGACGCTGAGAAATCGCGGGACTTCTACACGCAAACCTTGGGCCTCAAGGTGGCTCACGAGAATCTCGAGCGCGGCGCCGTGTTCCTCAGCTTCGGCAAGGAGCACCACGATCTGGCGCTGTTCCAGCAGGCGACCGGTGAGCCGCCGGCGAAGACTCAGCCCGGTCTTCATCACGTGGCCTGGCGCCTGGACAACTTCGAGGAGCTGAAGGCCGCTTACAAAGAGCTCAAGCGGATGGGGATTCCGCTCGACAGCACCGCCGAGCACAACGTCACGCGCAGCGTCTATTTCTTCGATCCGGACGGCAACCGCGTCGAGCTCTACTGCGACATGGTCGAGAACGGCTTCGAGACGATGCAGACGGTGGGGCCCAAGCGCGACCCGCTGGATCTCGAGTAGCGCGCCGCCCTCCCGAGCTCCCCGACGCCGGTCAGCGCCGAGACGCGTTGACCGGCGTCGTGTTTCGTTACGCTTTGGACGAGAGCAGCTTCAACAGTCGATAGAGGTCACCGCTTTCTGAGAGGAGAATCCGCATGGCTCGCCTCGCCGCCTCATCCAAGTTGCAGGACAGTTACGTCGATGCCTTGCCCGCCTCGCGCGCCCTGTACGAGCGCGCCCGGCGCCTCTTCCCCGACGCGGTGACTCACGACAATCGGCGGATGCAGCCGTTCCCGCTCTACGTCGCGCGGGCTGATGGCGCCTACAAGTGGGACGTCGACGGCAACCGCTACGTCGACTACTGGATGGGCCACGGAGCCTTGCTCCTCGGGCACAATCCGCGGCAGGTGGCGGACGCCGTGCGCGAGCAGGCGCTGCGCGGCACGCACTACGGTGCGTGCCACGAAAAAGAAGTCGAGTGGGGCGAGTGGGTCTGCCGGTTGGTGCCGAGCGCCGAGCGCGTGCGCTTCACCGCGTCGGGTACCGAGGCCACGCACATGGCCGTGCGTCTGGCCCGGGCGTTCACGGGCAAGCGCCACGTTGTCAAGTTCGCGGGCCACTTCCACGGCTGGCACGAGGGTCTCGAGATCGGCGTGCGCCCGCCCTACGAGGCTGAGCCCGAAGCCGGCCAGCTGCCCGAGGTCGTCGATCTCGTGTCGGTGCTGCCGCCGAACGACATCGCCGCGGTGCGCGCGCGCCTGGCGAAGGGCGACGTGGCCGCGGTGATCATCGAGCCGACCGGCGGTCATTTCGGCTCGGTGCCAGCGCCGGCATCGTTCGTCGCGGCGCTGCGCGAGGAGACGCGCCGTGCAAACGCGCTGCTGATCTTCGACGAGGTCGTCACCGGCTTTCGCGTTGCGCCCGGCGGCGCTCAGGCGATGCTCGGGATCCGACCGGATCTCACCACGATGGCCAAGATCCTCTGCGGCGGGCTCCCCGGCGGCGCCTGCGCCGGGCGTGAGGACGTGATGAGCTATCTGGCGACCAAGCCGAGCGCCGAGGAAAACCGCCGCGCCAAGATCGCCCACGCGGGGACGTTCAACGCCAATCCGCTCTCGGCCGCCGCCGGTGTGGCGATGCTGTCCTCGGTGGCCGACGGCCAGGCGATCCGCTTCGCCAACCAGCAGGCCGCCAAGCTGCGCCACGGCATGAACGAGATCCTGGCGCGCGAGAGCGTGCCGTGGAAGATCTACGGCGATCACAGCGACTGGAAGATCTTCTTCGGCGCCGGCGCCCCGCCGCGCGACGGCTCGGATCAGTCGGTGCAGGACGTCGACTGGCGGCGGCTCGACGCGAAGAACGCCGAGCAGAGCCGGGCGCTCAGGCAGGCGCTCATCCTCAATCACGTGGACTTCAACGGCGCGCGGGCGCTGGTGGGCACCTGCCACACCGACGAGATCCTCGGCGAGACCCTCACCGCCTTCGAGACCGCCCTTCGCGCCATGAAAGAGGAAGGCCTCGCATGATCCCCGAGATCTATCGCAAGCTCGGCGTCCGTCCGGTCATTCACGGCTCGGGAACGACCACGCGTTACGGTGGCTCCATGCTCCGCCCCGAGGCGCTCGAGTCGATGCGCCAGGCCTCGACGGCCCTGGTGAACATCGACGAGCTCAACGAGGCGGCGGGAGCCGCCATCGCCCGCATGCTCGGCGCCGAGGCGGCGTTCGTCACCGCCGGCGCCAGCTCCGGGCTGATCTTGCAGGCCGCGGCGTGCATCGCCGGCGACGATCCGGCGAAGATCACGCGCCTGCCGGACACGCGCGGGATGCCCAACGAAATCGTGATCCAGCGCGCACATCGCTTCGCCTACGATCAGGCGTATCGGGTGGCCGGCGGCGTGCTCGTCGAGATCGGCCTGGCCCGCCGCACGCAGCCCTTCGAGCTCGAAGACGCGATCACGGAGCGAACGGCGGCGGTCGCGTACCTGATCTCGCCCTTCACGAGCCCGCCCGGCGTCCTCACGCTCGCAGAGGTCGTCGCGATCGCCCATCGGCGCGGCGTGCCGGTCATCGTCGACGCCGCGTCCATGCTGCCGCCGCGCGAGAATCTCACGAAGTTCCTCCGTCTCGGCGCCGACCTCGTGAGCTTCAGCGGCGGCAAAGGCATCCGCGGGCCGCAGTCCACCGGCATCCTCGCCGGGCGCCGCGATCTCGTGCGCGCGGTCTCGCTCAACGCCAGCCCCAACCAGGCGCTGGGCCGCGCCGCGAAGACGTCGAAGGAAGAGATCTGTGGGCTCGTGACCGCCCTCGAGCTCTTCCTCGCCGAGGACGAGGCCGCCGAGATGAAGCGCTACATCGACGTCTGCGCGACGATCGTCGAGGCGCTCGCCGACATTCCCGGTCTTCGCTGCGTGGTCGAGCACGACGCCGTCAACCGGGTTATCCCGCACGTGGTCGTCTACTTCACGCCCGACTGGACGGGACCCTCGGGCCACGCCGTCCAGGTGGCGCTGGCCACGGGCGAGCCCCACATCTATGTCCAGCAAGGCGCCCATCAGGGCGGCTACTTCGACGAGATCGCCGTCGACCCCATCAACCTCCAGCCGGGCCAGGAAACGATCGTGGCGGCGCGCCTGCGCGAGGAGCTGACCCGGCGATAGACCACGGAGCCGATCGTGTGTAGAAACATCAAGACCCTGTTCAACTTCGAGCCGCCGGTGACCGACGAAGAGATCCGCGCGGCCTCGTTGCAATTCGTACGAAAGGTCAGCGGCTTCAACAAGCCGTCGAAGGCCAACGAGGCCGCGTTCCTCGCGGCCATCGACGAGATCGCGACGGTCTCGCGAAGTCTCCTGGAATCGCTCGAGACGAATGCCCCGCCGAGGAGCCGTGAGGAAGAAGCAGCCAAGGCGCGGGCACGCGCGGCTCAGAGGTTCTCCCGCTAACCCACCGTGGAGATCGGGTTCTTCTTCTGGCCGTACGACGTCGCGCTCGTGCGCGCGATGTCCGAGGCGGCCGACACGCTCGGCTACGACATGGTCGGCATCGCCGACACGCCGGGCATCGCGATGGATCCCTGGGTGGCGACGACGATCCTTGCCGAGAGCGTGCGGCGCGCGCGGGTCTCCGTGTGCGTGACCAACCTCGTCACGCGGCATCCAGCCATCGCGGCGGCCTCGATCGCGTCGATCGATCTGCTGGCGCCCGGCCGCGCGGTCCTGGGCATCGGGGTCGGCCACAGCGGCACGCGCAACCTGGGAGCGCCGAGCCTTCCGGCAGGCGAGTTGGCCGACGGCGTCACCTTCATCAAGGAGCTCTTGCGAGGGCGGCCGGCGCCCTACCGCGGAGGCACCGCTCACCTGCCGTGGGTGAAGCGGCCGAGCCCCGTCTTCCTCGCGGCGTCCCATCCGCGCTCGCTCAAAGCCGCGGGAGCTCATGCCGACGGCGTCTTCATCAACTACGGGCTCGCGGCCGACAACGTGGTCGAGTCGGAGGGCACGGTCGCGAGTGCGGCACGTGCTGCCGGACGCAATCCGGACGAGGTCGAGATCTGGCAGATCGCGTGTCTCGACTGCGGTCTGGACGGCGACACCTCGCGTCGCAAGATCGGGGCGATCCTCGCGTTCGTCTCGGCCTACGTCATGGGCGGCGGTGATCTCGCCCGGCGCGGCGTTCCGGCCGAGCACCGCGCGGCGTTTCAGGAGCTGCGCCGCCGCTACAGCACGCGCCCCGGCGAGGCCGACTCCGCGCTGGTCACTGAGCTCGGGCTCTTCGGCTATCTCAGTCGCCGACTCGCCATCTGCGGCACGCCCGACGAGTGTCTAGCGCAGGTGAGAGCGGCCCAGGCCGCCGGCGTGCGTCGCCTCATGTTCTCGGTCAGCCTCGCCGCCGATCCGGTCCGTACCGTGCGCCTCTTCGGCGAGAAGGTACTGTCGGCCGTGCGCTGATGGCCTCCGAACGCCGAGGCGAACGAGAACGTAGCCGCCTCCGCGGGTCGGTCACGTAGAATCGCGACGATGCCACGTGGCGGCTCTTCGTGTGCCGAGGCCGACCTCTATCCGGCCGTCAAGGCCTTCCTCGAGGCTCAGGGCTACGACGTCAAGGCAGAGGTGCGCGGCTGCGACGTGGTCGCGACACGCGGCGAGGAGCTGCCCGTGATCGTCGAGCTCAAGCTCGCCTTCAGCCTGACCCTCCTGCTCCAGGGGGTCGATCGGCTCGGGCTGACCGACCGCGTCTATCTCGCGGTCGGCCGGCCGCGCGGCCGCCGGGGTCGCCGCGGGTCGGTCCTGCGACGCGACGTGCGTGATCTGTGCCGGCGGCTCGGCCTCGGCTTGATGACGGTCGCGCCGGAACGCTCGGCGGGGTGCGTCGAGGTGATCGTGGATCCCGTCCCCTACCGGCCGCGCCGGCGTGTGGCGAGCCTGACGCGCTTGCTCGGCGAGCACGCACGGCGTGTCGGCGACCCGAATCGCGGCGGCATCACACGGATGCCGATCGTCACCGCCTACCGCCAGGAGGCGCTCCGCTGCGCGATGCTGATCGAGCGCGGCGGTCGGGCGAGCTTGAAGGCGCTGCGCGAGACCGGCCTGGTGCCCAACGCATCGCGAATTCTCCAGCGCGACGTGTATGGCTGGTTCCGGCGGCTCGAGCGCGCGACCTACGCCTTGACCGATCGGGCGCGCCAGGACATCGGCCGGTTCGCCGGATCGAGCGCGTTGCCGGACCTCGCCGGCAGTGCGACGATACGGGACTGAAGGAGCACGCCCATGTGGAAGCCCAAGAAAACCGTCGGTCAGATGGTCGAGGAGGCGAAGACACGGATAGAGAACCTGTCCGTCGAAGAAGTCGAGGCCGAGATGGCCCGGGGTGATGTCCAGGTGGTGGACATCCGCGACGTGCGCGAGCGGAAGAAGCTCGGCTTCATCCCGGGCTCGACCCACGTTCCGCGCGGCATGCTGGAGTTCTGGCTGGACCCGACCTCTCACTACTACACCGGCAAGGTCGATCCGACGAAACGCATCATCGTGTACTGCGCCGGCGGCCAGCGCTCCGCGCTCGCCGCGGACGTGCTCCGTGAGATGGGGTTCCCGAACGTCGCCCATCTCGCGGTCGGCTTCACCGGCTGGGCCGCTGCCGGCCGCGCGGTCGACCGCGAGCCGGAGGGCCGCGCCTGAGCCTCGGGCCCGCCCCGTCGTCCTGAATCCGCCACGTTGACGTCTCGCGCCGCCTGACGTAGCGTCCCCTTCATGGCGATGTATCCGGTCCGCACGCGACGCTGGACCCGCGCCGAGTACGACCGCTTGATCGACATCGGCGTTTTCCTCTCGGGCGAGCCGCTCGAGCTGCTCAGAGGCGAGCTCATCGTGAGCGAGCTCCAGGGTAGCGCTCACTACACCGCGATCGGCCTCGTGGAAGATGCACTCCGGGCAGCGTTGGGGCCGGGCTGGCTCGTACGGTCGCAGGGCCCCATCGAGTTCGACGACGAGTCAGAGCCCGAGCCTGACATTGCGGTCATGCGGGGAGATCGACGGAGCTACAGTCACCGCCACCCGTCGCGGCCCGCGCTCGTCCTCGAGGTCGCGGAGTCGAGCCTGGTCTTCGATAGGGAGCACAAAGGAAACCTGTACGCTCGCGCGCGTCTGGACGATTACTGGATCGTCAATCTCGTCGATCGCGTCGTAGAAATTTGCCGACGGCCCGTTCCGGACACGTCGGCGCCGTTTGGCTCGCGCTACGCTTCGAAGGAGGTCCTGAGCGCCGAGTCGTCCGTCGAGCTCCTGGAGGTGCCGGGAGCCCCCATTCTCGTCAGCGACCTTCTGCCCTAGAAAGGAGCTCTCCATGAAAGCCGCCGTATTCCACGGTCCCAACAAACCCCTCACCATCGAGAACGTCGAGATCGCCAAGCCCATCGGACGCGAGGTACTGGTGCGCACGGTCGCGAGCGGTGTGTGCCACAGCGACCTGCACTTCGTCGACGGCTACTACCCGTTCCCGACGCCCGCGATCCTCGGCCACGAGGCCGCCGGCCTCGTCGAGGCGGTCGGCCCTCACGTGACCGAGTTCAAGGCCGGCGATCACGTGATCGCCTGTCTGTCCGTCTTTTGCGGGCACTGTTCGTATTGCCTGACCGGGCGCACTCACCTCTGCCAGTCGCGGCCCGTCCGCACACCTCAGGAGCCGCCGAAGCTCAGCTGGAACGGCGCGCCCGTGAACCAGTTCGCGAACCTGTCCGCCTACGCCGAGAAAATGCTGGTCCACGAGAACGGTCTCGTCAAAATCCGCGACGACATGCCGCTCGACCGCGGCGCGCTGATCGGCTGCGGCGTGACGACGGGCGTGGGCGCCGTGCTCAACACCGCTCGTGTCGAAGCGGGCGCGACGGTGGCGGTGTACGGCGCCGGTGGCGTCGGCTTGGCCGTCATCCAGGGCGCGCGCATCGCGGGCGCCGGGATGATCATCGCCGTCGACGTGTTCGAGAGTAAGCTCGCGAAGGCCAAGGAGCTCGGTGCGACGCACACGGTGGACTCGTCGAAGGTCGATCCGGTCAAAGCCATCCGCGAGCTGACCAACGGCGGCGTCGAGTACGCCTTCGAGGCGATCGGCCTCAAGAAAGCCGCCGAGCAGGCCTTCGAGTGCATCCGTCCGGGCGGCACCGCCACCGTGATCGGCATGATCCCGGTCGGCCAGAAGCTCGAGCTCGAGGGCAGCGTGTTCCTCCGCGAGAAGCGCATCCAGGGCTGCAGCATGGGCTCGAACCGCTTCAAGGTCGACATGCCGAAATACGTCGACTTCTACCAGCGCGGCCTGCTGCGCCTGGACGAGATGATCACGCGGCGCGGCCGGCTCGAGGACGTCAACGACGCGTTTCGCGCGATGAAGGCCGGCGAGGTGGCGCGCACCGTCCTGATGTTCGAGTGACCTAGGCGCGGTCCAGCGGATCGTCGGCGTCCGGTCCGACCCATTCGATCCCCGCGTGAGCGCCCTTGACCGCCGCCACTTCGACCTCCACGAGCAACTCGGGCCGCGCGAGGCCGGCGATGCGGCAGCCGAGGGACGCGGGGCGGCTCTTCGCGAACCAGGCTGGGCCCTCACCGTGGGGTCGATTCACGGTTGCGCCCTCGACCGTGAAGGTGCGACGGCGGACCACGTCGTCCAGTGAGGCACCCGCCTGCGCCAGCGCCCAGCGGGCCGTCTCGATCGACAGGTCGGTTTGCGCGGCCAAGTCACCCGCCGCCTGCGGCTCCCCTGCCGCGTTCATCGACGTGCAGCCGCTGACCCAGATCCAGTCGCCCACCTCCACGGCCCGCGCGTAACCGCGCGGCTTCTCGCGTTGCTGCTGCGTATAGATGTCGCGCCGGGTCTTCACCGCGCCGATGATCGCCTCGGCCTCGATCTCGATCAGCATCTCCGGGAGCACGAGCGCGGGGATCGCGAGCAGGGTCGACGTGGGCCGCGCGTCGCCGAGGGCTTCGAGCCAGGCGCGCGTGTAGTCCGCGCTGCGGCCGAGGTCGGTGAGAAACGTCTTGGTGTAGACGATATCCTCGCGCGCGGCGCCCGCCTCGGCGAGAGCCGAGAAGATCGTGTCCATCGTGCTCCGCGTCTGCCGGTAGAGATCGTCCTTACCTTCGACGACACCGCGGGCGCTGAGCGCGGTCGTCCCGGAGACGAACACGCGGTCGCCGACGCGCACGGCCCGCGAGTAAGCGTACTCGTCTTCGATGGCGCGGCCAGACGAGATGCGGCGCGCCGCGGCTCGGGCGCCGTCGACCAGGTCGAGCTCGATCTCGACGAGCTGCTCGGGACGCGCGAGCCCGTTCACCTGCACGAGCGTGGCGGCCGGCCGCGCATCGCGCAGATAGCGGGCCAGGGTCCGCGCGGCCCCGTCGCCGACCCGGATGTCGGTGACGTAGATGCGGCTGCGCACGACGTCAGCGAGCTTGCCGCCGGCCTTGCCCAGGCTCCATTCGGCGATGGTCATGATGCTCTCGACCTGCCTGGCGACGTCGCCGACGCCTCGGACATTGCCCTGCCGATCGATCGCCGTCGTGCCCGACTGCAGGACCATATCGCCGACCCGCAGGGCTCGCGAGTAGTGCGCCAGCTTCTCGAGCGTTCGTCCTGACGTCACGTTGATCCGGCGATTCGTCTTCATCGGTTCCTCCTGAGTCGGCGGACGTGGTCCGCTCGCGGGCCTTCGTCAGCGTGCGCGGTGCACGATCGGCGGGACGTGCGCCGCCCACGGCTGCGCCGCCTCGAAGGCCGCCGCCGCCCGCAGCACGGCCGCTTCGCTGCGACGACGGCCGACGATCTGCAGGCCCACCGGCAGGCCCTGGCTCGTGAAGCCGCACGGGATCGAAATGGCCGGCAGGCCGAGCACCGAGAACGCGTACGTGAGATAGGAGCGCTGCAGGATCCGGCCCACCGGCCGTCCGTTGACCTCGAGCGCATGGGCCTGCTCGATCGGAAACGGCGGCGTGGCCGACGTCGGCGTGATCAGGAGATCGCGCGTGCTCAGGAACTCACGGACACGTTGCCAGAGGCGCGTGCGCAGAAGCTCGCCTCGAGCCACGTCCCGTGACGTGAGCGCCAACCCCTGCTCGGTGTTCTCCACGAGCCCCTCCTGGAGCACGGCGCGGTGCTCGGCAAGCTTGTCCGCGTGGCGAGCGACCATCAGGAGCCCCCGCGTGAGCCGGACGATCTCGGGTACGTCGCTCAGGTCCGGGCAGGCCGTCTCGACGCGAGCGCCCGCCGATCGAAAGACGGAGACGGCGCGCTCGCACACGGTTCGCACCTCGTCGTCGATCGTCATCAACCCACCGAGATCGGGCGTCCACGCGACTCGCGCACCCTTCACCGATGGAGCCTTGGTGGCGTTCACCAACGCGCGCGAGTCGACCTCATAGGAAATCGGCGAGCGATCGTCGAGGCCCGACATCACCGAGAGCATCAGCGCCGCGTCCCCGACGGTCCGAGCCATCGGGCCTTCTACCGAATAGGTGTCCCAGGCGAGCACCGAGGGGTAGCGCGGGATCAGCCCGGGCGTCGTGCGGAACCCGACGACACCGCAATAAGACGCCGGACCTCGCAGGGAGCCGCCGAGATCGGTGCCTTCGGCCAGCGGGCACATGCCCGTCGCCAGTGCCGCCGCCGAGCCGCCGCTGGAGCCGCCGGCCGTCAGGGCAAGATTCCACGGGTTACGGGTGGCGCCGAACACCGCGTTGACGGTGTTCGGGCCGAACGCGAACTCGGGCGTGTTGGTCTTGCCGATCACGATCGCGCCGGCCGCCCGAAGGCGCTCGACCACCAGCGCGTCCTCGTCGGGCACGTGGCTCTCGAAGAGCTTGGAGCCGTGCGTCGTGCGGATGCCCTTCGTCACCGTGACGTCCTTGATGCCGACGGGCACACCGAAGAGCGGCGGAAGGCGGACGCCGCGGCGAAGCGTGGCGGTCGCGCGCCGCGCGTCACGCAGCGCGTCCTCGCGCACCAAAGTCACGATCGCGTTCACGTCGGGATTGACCGCGTCGATTCTGGCCAGGACCGCCTGCATGACCTCGAGCGGCGAAACGCGGCGAGCGCGATAGAGCTTGAGGAGGTCGACGGCAGGCGTGAAGCAGAGATCTCGTTCGGTCGCCATAGCGCGCACAGTCTACACCGTGCGCGCCGCCGAGCCCGGCGAGGCGCGCCTCTAGACTGCGGTGGCGCCGTCCGGCCGGGCGTCCGGTCTACCGAGCCCGGGCGCTTCTGGCGATCGAGGTGCCGATCACGCGGCGACCGTCGGGCGAGACCATGCCGATGACGGCGACCCGGTCCCGCACCCCGAGCCCGGCATACTCGTCCTGGGGCACGCTCGTGAGATCGACGCCGACGCTGCCCCCGGTGTCCGCTTGCACGATCATCTGACCGCCGCCGATCCACTGCACGAGCCCGT
>Ga0209160_1000415_pt1 | contig 34298 bp, 41 predicted proteins | sample GraSoiAngelo_153_FD_186167 | JGI IMG/M metagenome (GOLD analysis project Ga0209160, IMG submission 186167) | Grasslands soil microbial communities from the Angelo Coastal Reserve, California, USA - 14_1009_12_40cm (SPAdes) (version 2) | ecosystem: Environmental > Terrestrial > Soil > Grasslands ...
CCTGTGTGCTTTTTCCTCTGCATCAGAAAAATTGTTGGCCTTGAAGGGTTATGATTCAATCTTGCCCAAAAAACCCGGCGGTTGCGAGAGGCGGGCTATCAGGGAGGTAAGACCGCGCTTTACGCCCTGGTAGCCTCGCTTCGGCCAAAGCCGGCCCGGCCGCTGGTTCGTTCGCCTTGCTTTCCAAGCTCTGGGCCAGGCGAATCCGGATCGCTTGCTGACCGCCAATCGCGCTTTAGACCTCGCGAATAAAGCCTATTCTCTTTATGTTAGACAGAATCCGGCTGAGCAGGGGAAATTGCTCAAATTGGTGCTCTCGAACTGCGCAGTCGACAGCGCAAGTCTTTATCGATATACCGAAAGCCCTTCGACCTGATCTTTGAACGGGCCAAAATGGAAGAATGGTGCGCCCTGAGAGATTCGAACTCCCGACCTTCTGGTTCGTAGCCGTTGCCGCGCAAGAATTCAACGAGTTAGACCGAGTGCTACGAATTGTGATGAAGTGCCCCAGAGGCATTGCCCAATAAGGCTTTCAAGCGGTGTCCATGCACTTGGTCACAGTCGGTAGCGTTTGGTGGTGGGCACAAAACTGGGCACAGTTCAATGGGGTGAACCCCTCGGTTGAGACAATCTTGGATTGGCACACTTGCTGTTGTTCGTTCGTTGAACCCTTCCATTGAGACAATCTGTGGCTCGATAGATGACTCCAGCGGCGGCTCTGATTGTGTGAAGCGCCGCACCCTGAGCAGCAAGATGCTCAAGGTAACGACGTCTTGATTCGTGCAATGGGCCATTTTCGTGACGGACGATAGTACGTGGACAACGGTAAAGAGTTTTGAACATGAAAAGCCTCCTGGCCAGAAGGCTCGTCCTCGCGCCTGTGTCTTGTCCAGATACTGGGGCGAGTTCTTGCTTAGCGCCGCAGAAGTATAGGCCTTCTGAGTCCAGTCGTGCGTTCGACACGTCCCCATCAAATCGAAGGACGGTTGTCTCGCGTGAATCCACGCCATGCGTCGTTCGAGGCCTCTCGGCGTTGTCGCTTCGATCGTTACCGGCAGGATGAAGATCGGGTCCGCTTGATGGAGGATCACTTGACGCTGGTTTCCGCGCAAGCGATGAGCGACTCGAAACGGCAATGCAGGTCGTAAAAGCTCCGCAGTTGTGGAGTACCCGGAACAATAACTCCTCTTCCGGTGTCAAAGCTATTGGGCCCCTATAGTCGTACCTGTAACAACGTCTCCCAACGCGTGACGCCGCTTCAAACAGAGTGCGGTTTTGATGGATCTATTCGCTGCACCCGACACCTCCGCTCCACGGCCGTTTCCCGAATGGCTGGCACCAACTGCCGGCCTGTTCATCGCAGGGATGATAGCCTGCCTCGGTTGTCGTCTGCCGCGACACGGCGTGTTTTCGTGGCCCGAGCTATTTCGTTCAGCGGCGGAGCGTGTAGCTCTGGTATTCGTCGTCTGTTCTACGACTGTTTGGTCTATCCGCCTCGTACGGCGAGATAAAAGCAGGGCAGACGGCCAGGCCCCCATTCTAAGAACGTCCCTGGACGCAGTTTGGCTCGTTCCGATCATCCTCCTGCTTTGCGAAGATTCCGCGTGGGCGATAGCAATCGCCGCCTTTGCTACTGCGGCGACGACCAGATTGTTTCGCTCACTCCTCCGCCGGTCTGACCTTGTTGAGACCGAGGAATCGTGGTCTCTTCGGTTGTTCGCTGATGAATGTAAACCGCCAAATGCGTGGCGAGGACACCGGCAACTATTGACCGCGGTCATCATGACCCTGTGTGCTGAAGCTACCGCTGCGGCAGGTCTTGCCGGCTCTTTATTTATGGCGGTAGTCTTCGCAGGCGTGAGCTCCGCTTTATGGTCGTGGTTCTTCACAGCTGAAAAAGCTCCGTCTTACGAAGACACTCGCTCCACTCTGCGGGTGGCGATGACCGTGACGCTAGCAATCGTTGTCACAGCGGCCAGCTTGATACCCTACCTAAAACATGCCCGCGGTTCAGGTGGTCGCGGCTTCTTCTTCGCGAGCAAACTAGGTCAAAGGCTTTCCCCACCAAAGCAACAGGAAGAAACTGGCCGCGCGAAGGCGTTCGAGGGCTCCGTGTCTGATTTCGGCGATGCCTACTCTGGAATTGTGCTGTGGGCTAAGCAGCAGACGCTCACGCCCCTTGTCGCTCCAGCACCGGTCCTTGGTAATTACCGGCTCGGGATCAGTCGCAGCGCCGATCCTTTGGTTGTTCCGTTCAGTGGTGTTTATTGGTTCTTCAAGGCGCCAGATGTGCGCCCGCCTAAGGGCTCTCGTGAAGCGCATGGAAGCGCAGAATTAGTAACCACTCGTTCCACGGACCGTCGACCGCTATCGATGGAGGCGCACCAGAATCTTGGCGCACTGATTGATCTGAATTGCTGTAGCAGGATTCAAGTTGCAATTCGAAATACCGACCGCTACCCCGAAACTGTCTCTTTGGAACTCATCCTGACTGACACTAGCCTTCCGAAAAGACCCTTCCAGTCTCTAGGCGGCGTCATGGTGAAGTCCACGCGACCCTGGAGACTCTACGGGGACCGACCAGCCGTTAGCGAGACTTTGACCTTCGCGATACCGGCGCACTCCATGATCAATCGCTTCGATGAGGTGACGATCGTCTTTCGCTTAGATCCTGCACGAGCAGACTTTGGGGCTAAGATCGGAATCGAAAGATTTGTGCTCATCCCGCGAGGACTATGAGCCTTTTGAGCTATTGGATCGTTCGCTAAAGGGAAGAAAAACCAAGGAACTTAGATCACTCTAGCGGTGTCTGGAGTATGAAGAGGAGTGTCATGCGAATTTTGTTAGCGGCACTATGCCTTTTTGCTACCTCTGCGTTAAATGCTCAGAACCTTAAAGAGTTCGCCGGCACGTGGCGCGCCGATCCTGATAAGGTTCAAGAGAAAGCCACGCCTGTGAAAGATCCAACTGGCAACGCTCCTGATATACCACCACCGCCTCCACCCGAGCACAAGTACACGCTTGAGCAAATTCGTCTGTCAGGGGATATTCTCAAGGCTCGGGCGGTGAAGCTGGGACAACCGCCGTATACACAATCGATCCCAGCGGTCAAGAGGTCTCCGATCCGATCCCAGACGCCCCTGGAAGTCTAAGGGTCGCAAGCACTTGCTGGGACAGCCGCAAACTCGTGACCGAGTGGAAGATGCAGAGAAATGGTGAAACCTTCATGCACGGTACGGACGTACACAGCCTCACTTCTGATGGGCAACTGGTAGTGAGCAGAACTATTGAATCGCCACGCCACCATGCCGATGTGCGGCTCGATCTGAAAAGAGTACCCGAATAGAGGATCACCCTCACAGGTGTACTCGATGAAAAAGACGAAAGAACTGACTATTCTGTCCCTCACCGTTTTTCTGCTGTTGAGTGTCGGTGCAATCTGTGCCGAACAACCGCAACTCCCCGATACACCTACAGCACGGGAGTGTGCAGCCTGGCTGGCGAGCTTTAACCGCGGCGATCGGGACATTTATAAAGAGTTTCTGCAAAAGAATTTCCCGTCACATCTACAAGACATTGAACGGGACTTGGGCTTTCGCGACATGACCGGAGGTTTTGAATTCAGGAAAGTTGAAGAATCTGCTCCGACCAAGTTGGTGGTTTTGGTTCAGGAGCGCGCCTCTGATCAGTTCGCGCGCCTCACCATGGAAGTAGAGCCAGGCGAGCCTCACCGGATCACGCGAATGGATTTGTTGGCCATCCTACGCCCTCCCGAGTTCGCTCTGCCCCACATGACCGAAAGGGAACTTATCAAAGCACTGCGAACGCGCACCGCAGATGATGCCGCCGCGGACCGCTTTACGGGGGCAGTATTGATAGCCAAGAATGGTAGGCCGGTTTTCGAAGAAGCTTACGGTCTAGCCGATCGCGACCACAAGATACCAAACACGCTGAAAACTCGCTTCCGCATCGGTTCAATGAACAAGATGTTTACAGCGACGGCAACCTTGCAGCTTGTACAAGCCGGCAAGCTTCAGCTCGATGACCCGCTGGGGAAAAGTCTTACAGACTATCCGAATAAGGAGATTGCAACGAAGGTTAGCATCAAGCAGCTACTGACGCATACCGGCGGTACCGGTGATATCTTCGGTCCTGAATTTGACGCTCACCGACTGGAGCTGCGCACGTTGCAGGATTACGTGAAGCTGTATGGCACTCGTGGACCTCAATTCGAGCCCGGCAGCCGGTGGGAGTACAGCAACTACGGCTTTATTCTGCTCGGCATGGTCATCGAAAAAGCAAGTGGAGAAAACTATTATGATTACGTGCGGAAGCACATTTATGAACCAGCAGGTATAACCTCAACCGGCTCGGACCCTGAAGATCAGGCAGTAGCAGACCGCAGCGCCGGTTATACCAAGATGGGAAGCAAAGGCCAATGGCATGCCAACACCGACACCTTGCCTTATCGCGGTACATCAGCAGGGGGCGGTTATTCCACGGTGGAAGATCTTCTGCGATTCGCGAATGCGCTGGAGAACCATACGCTACTGAAGGCGGAGTATACCGAAATGCTAACGACGGGAAAGGTGGACACTCCGCGGGGCCGGTACGGGTACGGGTTTGGAGACCAAACGATCAACGGCTCGCGCTGTTTTGGGCATGGCGGAGGTGCGCCCGGAATGAACGGCGAATTGGAAATCTGCCCAGGACCGGGCTACGTCGTTGTTGTCTTGTCCAACATGGACCCTCCTGCGGCTAGCCGCATATCGGATTTCATTACGAATCGGCTGCCGAAGGAATGAGATGAGTAGTTATCTGCGACGCTCAACGTTGGCGGGAAGCCATCGTTCCAAGCAACGGGCACAAACACGCACACGACAAAGACCAAGAAGGGTCTCCTAAACCTGAATATGTCTATCCACCGCGTTGTAGGGAGCCTGATTCTCTCTCTCTTCATCGGCAGCAGTCCGGATGGCGAGCGTCTTGAGCACGACGATCAGCGGTGCCAGGCCCATCGTCAGTTGCGGGAACAGATAATGAAAAGTGATCGTGAAGGCAAAATGAATGCGGTGGAGAAACAGTGCGTCGTTCACGTTTGCTCCAGACCTGCGATTGTGGGTAGTTCGCAGAGCATAACGCTTCTTAGCCGGAATTTCCTTTTAGACTTCAAAAACTTCACCCAGTTTATACACATCTCGCCCTCTCTGTGTGCGCCTAGACGGCCATCGTTGCACAACAGTCTGAAATTGATACCCATAAACGCCCTTCTCTGTACTTTTCAGCCCACACACACGGAAGGCATTGGAAACCGATCCACCCTCTTCACCTTTGACTGGAAATGTGATGGGGTTCGGATGACGAGAGTGGTGAGAACAAGTGCAGGTTGCCGTTACGCGAGGGCGTTAAGCATTGGAAGCAGCGGCGGCGTGTCCGATCTGCGGAGGGCAGGAATGTTCGCAGGTTCAATAATTCGGCCAGACGCCTGGAGTGGCGAGCTCAAGCAAGTTGGCATCCGGATCCCTGAAATACAAACTGGCACCACCGCGCTCCCACTGAACTTCCGATTCAATACCCCTTGTGAACACAGATATGAGACTCGGACAGCAATTGGCGGTCAGCTACGATAAGATTCGTGATCATCGCCGGTTCGGCTGACCAGAGCGTCCTCCCTTGCGGTAGTCGTCAGTGCCAGGTATCGTGGCACTATCCATGATTCCTGTCGTAGATCTTTTTGCTGGCCCCGGAGGACTGAGCGAGGGATTCAATGCCTTCCAGGATCGCGCCGGGAGGCAAGCGTTCAAAACAGTCCTTTCGATAGAGACGATGTCTTTGCCCATGAAACGCTGAAGCTCAGAAGTTTTTTCCGGCTGTTCCCACGCAAAGATGTACCGGAAGAATATTATGACCATCTCCGCGGCAAGTTGGAGCGGCAGCAACTCTATCAATCCTATCCAGAAGAAAGCGCCAGAGCTGACGCGGAAGCGTGGAATGCGGAGCTTGGCAACAATCAAAGTTTCCCATCCGACAAGATCGACAGACGTATTTCGGAAAGCTTGAATGGTGGAGAAAACTGGATCTTGATCGGCGGTCCGCCCTGTCAAGCTTATTCGATTGCAGGTAGATCTCGGGTGATCCCTGTCGACCCAGAAAAATACGAAAAGGACCAGCGACATTTTCTCTACAAGGCATACCTCAGGATCATTGCCGAACACCGCCCCTCCCTGTTCGTGATGGAGAACGTCAAGGGGATCCTCACCTCGGAAGTTGCCGGCAAGCGAATTATCGACCGAATTCTTTCAGACCTTCGAGAACCAATGCCTGCGAGTCGGTCGGGGAATGGAAGCGGCTTAGAGGGCTGATGCCCGCACTACCGCTCATTATGTTCAGCGCCTACAGTGATGCGTTCACAGAGAAAGAAGCCCGTTCTGCAGGGGTGTCCTTGATCGTCTCAAAATCTGAGCACATGTCCGTACTAATTGACAAGGCCCGCAGTCTGCTCTGCCACATAGCCGCTTGATTACCTTTCCAGTCAGGAACTTTTTTCGGGATTATGCGCATTTCGTGGAACGCCGCAGCCTTACCCCTCGCGGCCTTCGCTTCTCCACACGAGGCAACAGTTGTCGGATGGCTAATTGCAGGAATATCGGAGCGTTCCCTTTAGAGACGAAACCGTTCACGAATTGCAGCGCGGTTTCGGGCAGTGACACATGGCCGGAAAGCATGAGAATAGGCAATTCCGGATGTGTCTTTTTGATTTCAGCCGCAACCATCCCACCATCCATTTCCGGCATTTCATAATCCAGCAACACTTCATCCACATGGTGAGAGCAAAGCAGTGCAAGTCCTTGGCGGCCGCTGCTCGCAGTTAGAACGGTGTAGCCCGAGAGTTCCAGGACCATTTCGTGCAAACTGAGCTGCTGCGGTTCATCGTCGATTAGCAGGATGATTCTCTTGCGAGCGGGCATCGAAACCCCCGATGCGCGGAGACTGGAGCGTAGGTGCTGTGCAGCGAACCGCTTCCGCGCCAGCGGAGGGGTGCACCGCTATAGTTGCACTTTGGGGCTTGCGTTTTTAGAGTCAAGGGTAAACTTCAGAAACTGTATCGCCTTTATTTGTAGAGAACTGGCGCGAATCTGCACAGGCCGATGACGCAAAATAGTGCACAGTGATTTCATTTTTCAATCTCACGCGCTGCCGAGGCCATAGACACATATCTTGGCCACCGTAACAGTGTGTGCAAATCTGGGGATGAACCGCACTGCCACGCCGATCAGCCGCCGCGTGCGCGAGATCGTCGAATGATCGGGCGGCATCTCGTTAAGTACCACCCCCAGAAAACTCCGCAGCGCCAGCGAATCCGCCGCTCGCCACGCAATCCCACGCTCGCTGTCTATGCCATCGAAATACCCGATCAGCAGCAAGCGGAAATACCGCCCGGCGCCAGACTCGGCCGTCCCATTTTCTCCGCGTAGAAGTGGGCACATTGCCGCTCCACCCACTCGTCAAAATCACGCGCCTCCAGCCCTCGGTTCAGCTGTTCATAGAAAGGATGCGCGACGGTCCGTGGCAACTCCGTGTGCACGATCCAAAGCCCTTCTTGTCGTCGCTGCTTCTCTCTTCGGCCCATCCCCATGCGCGCATTCTACGAACCAGCACTGTGGATCACACAATCTTTTTTCTCAGGAATCCAGACTCGCAGCACGCGCTTGCTAGGTGTGAAGATTTTTACGGACGGCATAATGCAGCCTAACCACGCCGTCGGGGAACGTCTTGCTCGCCAGTAGTTTCAGAGGGAGGTTGCGGTGGCGCGGCGCGACCAACGGGATGCCCTCACCGATCATCGTGGGGATCACATGGATAATGAAATCATCCACTTGCTCGGAATCGAGAAAGGCCGCGACAAGCTCAGAACCGCCGACCAGCCAGATGTGCTTGCCCTTTTCCGCGTGCAGCCGTTCGGCGAAGCCGGCCACGCCTTCGTTAACAATGATCACCTTGGGGCTTCGCGGCCTTCTTCAGCGTCCGCGAGAACACGTAGTTCTTCTTCCCGGCGTAGCCGTGGCGCATGCCAAAGCTGACCGAGAGGTCGTAGGTCTTGCGCCCCAGAACACAGGTGTCGATTGAGCGGTAGAACGCGCCCATGCCGTAGTTACCGTTCGGGCGCGGACGGTCAAGCCAATCGACGGAGCCGTCCGGTCGCGCAATGAAGCCATCGGTACTGGTGGCGATGTAGAGAATGATTTTGCGCTTACGGGCCATAGCAGGACAGGTGCTGGTCCCAATATTAACCCGGATAACCTTTGGGATTCGCTCACGAGGGGTTAGGGAAGAAGTGGGCTCGCCTCTTGGGTCGCCCGTCGCGTTTCGTTACGAATACACACTTTCACCACGGGTTGCTAGTCTACGGGGCTTCAATGAAAGAGCCGTTCGGTCCCGGAAGATATCTTGATTTAGCTGATCAAGCTTTGCGGGACAAGCCCAAGAAACCCCGCCCTAAGAAACTACCCATCGAAGAAATTTTCCAACGCGCCATGGGGCGCGAAATGACAAACAGCGAACGCAAGGCCTTTCGTCTAACCCCAAAGCGGAGCCCGCGAGCAGCATGACAATCAAATTACGCCACTCCGCGTCAGTCGGAAACTTGAAACCGGAGAGTGGCGGACGTATGATTGCCTCAATTCTCGTATCAACCGAGTTTTCTCCAATCGCACGGGGATGCCTCCGTGCGTTCCAGAATCCAGAAAGGAAGTAACCCCCACATGCCCATAACCAAAGAATTGACTATTCGCTTGGAGGATAGGCCGGCCACTCTCGGCAAGGTTTGCCAAGCGCTGGCTGAGCGCAAGGTGAACATTCTGGCGTTTCAGGCGCTCCCCGCAGAAGGAAATAGCGTGGTTCGCTTCGTGGTGGACAATCCTGCGACGGCAAAAAAGGCACTGGATAACCAGGGTCTGAGCTATACAGAGATGGACGTCGCTCAAGTCAAACTTTCCCACCGGCCGGGCGAGTTAGCACGGGCGGCTTCGCGACTCGGAGAGGCCAACATTAACATCAACTACGCCTACGGCGGAGTAGATCCTAGTACGAATGCCCCTCTGATGATTTTTGGTGTCACAGAAGCCGAAAAGGCCGCCGCGATTTTGGACCGGACGGCTGCCGCTGCATAAAAATAAACTAGAGCTACCCGTTTTTCGGCCCCCGCATCCGTTAGTGGATGCGGGCTTTTTGTTCATCGCACTTCGTGATCAAAAGTGTTACGTTTTGACACAGCAGGACTAATCCTCGCTCACACGACTCAGAGCCAAGGCCCCATTCAGCATGACGCCGCCGATCCGCTTCGTCATTGCGTGTCCCTGAATTCGCTCGCCTTGGACGGTCAGGTCGAAATGAGTGTACTCGTCACCTGAACCGATTTCGAGTGCCAGCCTGTCTCCCACTACGAACCCGTTTCGAATCTCGTAGGTCCTATTGTTCGATTCTGCGGTTCCCGAGACTTTGTCGACATCTTGTGAAAACACGAACGACACCGGCATGGAAACGGAACCCTCAGGTCCGCCCCGCGCACTTGCGATACCCGACCATCTCCCCGTGAGATTCATCGCCATCCTCCTGCTTGTTGCGAAATGGTATGCCTCCCCACCGTGAATGGTCAAAAGGATGCTCGCTTGTGAGTGCCATCCCTTCCTTTTCTTACAAAAGGGAGTCCAAAACCCAAGAGGCAGTCGAATCGCGGTTTTAAACTAGCGAAAAGCCTTCCCAGACGATTTCGGCATTCCAGAGTGGGTCCGGTGACATAAACAGGGTTCTAAAATCGTCTCTCAGGGCGCACCATTCTTACTCATTTGCGTTAAGCAATTAGCAGGTTCCGCGAGATTAGGGCGACCCACTCTTTTTTTCACTCGTGCCCACTCAGCTTTGCCGCCAGCACTGAGCACTCCGAAGGGTTGTCGTTCAGTTAGGGTGAAAACTGAGTTCAACCAGTTCTTTGGTTTCCTGCGGAGCCGGTGTCCACTTCCAGCGTCCTACTGCGTCTACTGCGGCGCTTACAAACAACGGACCGCCACCGAGCACTTTAGTAGACTTCACCGAGCCATTAGGGGCAACCACAGCCTGTATCTTGACGGTTCCGCGCATTTGCAGCCTGCGGGCCAAGTCTGGATAGATTGGCGTCACCTTGCTAAGTATCTTACGGCTTCCATCCGATTCTGCCTGGGCGGCAGATAGAGATGGACAGAAGAGGATCATCCCGAGACAGATCGCCAACAGCGCGGCCGCAAGCCTGCGTTGTATGAATAGCTTCATTCTGGTTGCTAGGGTACTTGCGATGCCAAGCGTCCTGAAGATAACCAAGGTAACCACGGTAGTCCCGCTAAGGGAAACTGGAGAGTGTATCGCGTCTACGATACCGTCTTCATGAATAAGGCGCCGGAAGGCCTTTACGCCGTCTGTGTTCCCGCATTTTCTCCTGCTGATTGGTGAGGATCCGTAAGGGACTGAGTGGCCTGCCGGTACAAAGCAGCACAAAGCCCGCATCACGATCAGCAGGGTAATAACTGACCGACTCAGACTGGTCGACCTGTCCACCGTTCAATAAGCGTCCGGCGCAGGTCAGACAGCGCCCTTGGTGGCAGAGGGCGGGCAATTTTATACCTGCTGCCAGCGCCGCATCCCAAATGTGTTCATCGGTGCGCACGGAAATAATTCGCTCTTCGGTGGTGGGCAGGACGAGCGTCACCTCGAACTTCGCGGAAGTATCAGGCACTAACTCATTGTATGAGAATTTGAACGCCAGCCTGAGTCGTCGAAAAAGTACCAGGCGAATATTTCAGATCGCTGATAGCACGAGCTTGGCGCGCTTAAATTTTCGAGCGTCGAAACTATGTTCGAACTCGTGCTGCTCGTGAGGCGATTCGCTCGAGAGCAGCAATGGGTTAGTGCAGCGGATAGTTTGCTTCCCCCGGCAGGTGACCATCAATGTGCAGAACCTTCATGCCGGGCCGGAGGTCAGTTGCGCTGATACATCCGATTGCCCCGGGTATTGCCATCACGCCTTCTTTGGTCATGCCGCCCGAGAAGAGCTCGGTGGGGGGTGCCGTAGCTTCGGCACGCATGATCTTGGACACCCAATATTGTTTGTATTGCGATTCCGTCATCTGGAAAATAACCCGCAAAGCAATCATGCGCTCGTAGCTTCCGGGAGGGCGAAACAGCAGAACGATGGGCAAGTTTCCCTTCCAGTACTGGCGCTCGCCACGATAAATCTTCACCAGGTCGTTAAGGCTCAGGCTGTCGACCGCATTCTTGGGGTTCACGATCACTGCCAGGTCAGGTGTGGTATTAGTCTGGGCGGACGATCGGCTGACCAGGACCATGCCTAGGACGAAAGCGAATGTGAACCAAGTCCCGATCTTCGCTGCTTTTCTCATCGCTGCTTTTCTCATCGCCTCTCAGAAGGTGAAACTGGTCTGAACAAAGACGCCATTCACTTCCGGGTCCTTGGGCCCACGTTTGGTGTGGCGGTATTCCAGCTTGAAGGCGGCAAAGTCGGTGATGTCGTAACGCACGCCTACGGTTGGACCAACCAGATCCTGGACTCTAAAATCGGCGAGTGAAAACAACGGCTCGGTAACCGGAATGTGTGTGTACTCAAAACGAGAATATGGCTTCCATTTCTTTTGCTGCCAGGGCAGGCGGTAGGCCAACTGCGCGTAAAAAGCCTGGCTGTCGGAGATATGCCCGGTCAGATTGTTGCGGTGATGCACGTTAGCGAATTCTGAGATAAATTCTGGAGTCTCCTTGGCCCAGACCAGTTGAGCGCTGGAGATCCACTCGCCGAAGGTGGGATCGCCTGGAAGGGCCGGAGTCGGTGAGATTTTGTCCCGATAAATGGCGCCTCCAAACTGAAAACCTTGCAGCCCGGTAGGACGTGCAAATAGCCGAGCTACCCAGGCGCGGTTGTTGTTCACGTCGCCAAAATCGCCTGCGCGGCTGATGACGCCAGCCCGGCCGTTACCCAGACCGACTTCGTAACCAAGGCCCAAACTTCCAGAAGGAATATTGCCTTCCGCCAGCATTCCGAAGAAGTGGACCGGCTGGAAGCGGCCCCCAAAGCGAATCATTTCAGGCCGGCTGATGGTAGTCTGCAGCCATAGTCCGTGATGGAAGGCAGTGTTCCAATAATTAATGGGAGTGTGATAGCGGCCAAAAGAGAGCTTGAAGTAGTCGTTGTGGTCATAACGGATGATCGACCGCTCGACATCGACTGCATAGGCCGTAGGCTGTGCCGTGAAACTCACCTCGCCGAAGTAGGCGACCTTTTTCGATAACGGTGACGCCAGATGCAAGACGACCTGTCCCATATTGAAGCCACTGTGAGAGCCACGTTCATCGGTCGCGGCGAAGTCTACATCTCCGAATCCGCGGATCTGGAGAGACGGGAAGTGGTTCTCGGCCACCGCTCCACCCTGTGGGTGCTCATCATGTTCATGGATTTGTGCCGCCATGGACTGTCGCCCCTCAGTTGATGGAATCTGGGCTTCCTGCGGTTCATGGTGCTGGGCTGGAGCTCCGGCAGAGGCGGTAGTCTTGCTGGCTTCGAGCTCCGCCACGCGCTGCTCGAGCTTGTCAATACGCATCAGCAGGGCTTTGACAACGTCCGATTGATTCGGCTCAGTGGTCTGCGCTCGCGCGACAGCGGTTGCCGCCACCAGAATAAACACAGTCGAAATGCGGCGAGAAGTCTTCACGGACAGCTAGATTTGCAAGTGGCAGGCCAACATGTAAGTGCTTGAAACTAGGAATCTCAGTGCAGAAAGTTAAGAGTGAACTAATTCCGTTTTGAGACTTCACCGGGCGTCGTGTCTCAGATATGGGAAAAAGACTGTGCGCAATTTGAGAGTTGCCGCCACTCATTACACTGAACTGTAATAGATCAAATCCCTGCTGGGCGGCATAGAAAGTACTCCTAGCTGGCAAATTTTTTTTAGGTCTCGGCTAATTCGTATGACTGAACAGGATCTCCTGCCCAGCCAAAGACCGGGCAGGAGTATGCGTGGGAGATCACGGATTGTAGAAAGCTGCATTCTTGCTGTAAGGAGCCTGTCCCGGTTCGCCACGGCGGAAGTGTCCGGATGGAATGACCTTTCCGTCACGTTCTCTGGCCAATAGCTCGATAAACCAGGCTTCGTGCTCGATCTCTTCATTAAGAATGCGGGAAGCCATGTCGTAGGTGCGCGGATCTTTACCAAAGGTTATGTCGCACACCGCGCTCCAACTGCGAATTGCGCATCGTTCGCTTTCCATTAACAACGTAAGAATATTGACCACCGTTGGAGGATCGGGCAGCTTGGCGGCGGAACATCCGGCCAAGTCATGGAAAGCCTTGAGATCGTTGGGAAGCTCCCCGCCGAGCTCATAGATTCGAGGAACAATGAGTTCCCAATGGGCGCGGTCTTCCAGTCGCGCATCCTCGCAAATCTCTTTGTAGTCTTCGTAACCTGCCAGATGCATGCGCAGAATCGTGTAGTAGTAGTAGGTGCTGGCAAACTCGGCCGCCGCATTGGCGATGAGCATCTTTATGAGTTTCTGTACGTCGACGCCGCGGGCGCGAATCACTTCCACCCCTACGCGCTGGCTCACGTCGCCGTATTTCACGACTTTCTCTTCAGGCATACCGCCTCCTTTAGGTTAGCGAGTGTAGCGCGCTACAAAGCTATAGGTCTAAGATATACTTTCTATTATTCGCATAGGCTTTGCCTCTGACAATTGTCTCGGCTGCCTCCACAACCGTCATGCAAATTCATCAACTCCGGTATTTCTGTGCCGTCGCCAAGGCCGGCAGCTTTACTAGGGCGGCCGAACGCGAACACGTCGCTCAGCCTTCGTTGTCGCAGCAAATTCGCAAGCTTGAGGACGAACTAGGCGCGCGATTACTGGACCGCCTTGGGCGCACCCTACGCCTCACTTCTTTCGGTGAAACCTTCCTGCTGCGGGCCGAAGCTATTTTGCGAGAAGTTAGCGATGCCAAGCACGAGATTCAAGAAATGACTGGGATGGATACGGGCAAGCTGGTAGTAGGGGCGATCCCGACCATCGCTCCTTATTTTCTGCCTGATCGTCTGGCGAGCTTCTCCCGCAGATTTCCAAAAGTTCAACTCAGCGTGGTCGAGGAAATCACCTCGGTGCTGCTGGAGCGCCTGCAAGCGGCTACGATCGACGTGGCCTTAATGGCGCTGCCAGTGCCAGGAGACCAATTTACGTCTCGGGAGTTGCTTCGTGAGCCGCTCTATCTGGTCGTTCCTCAGACTCACCGGCTGAGTTCCAAGGCGCGGGTTCATCTGAGCGACATCGAAGCTGATCCCTTTTTGTTACTCAAAGAAGGACACTGTTTTCGGGAAAACACCCTTTCGGCATGCACTCGAGCTCGCCTCAACCCGAACGTAATTTTCGAGAGCGGACAGTTCGCCACCATCCTCGCGATGGTGGCCGCGAATACAGGCGTTTCCGTCGTGCCGCAGATGGCGGTTGAAAAACGTGAGGGATGCCGCTTCATCCCTATCGCCGACGAGGCCGCTTGCCGACGAGTCGGTGCGGTGCAACTCAAACAGCACTTCCGCAGCCGGGCACAAGACGCCTTCCTGAAGCACTTACAGCAAACCAAATCGAGAGCCTCGGTATTGAAGGAAGGTCGACTTACAGCGTAGCTACTCTCATCGCGTGCGAGTGAAACGGCCGCTCTGACTTGACATTCACGCGCAGCCACCGCAGAATGCGCCCTTCTTCACCATTCCCGCACGAGACGGTGTACGATGCATAACTCGCTTCGATTGGCGTTTGTTCTCGCCTTGCTTATCTCGACCATGTCTGCCCAAGATCGGTCGCATGCCCGTTCGATGGTCATCACCCGCTACGGCATTGTCGCCACCAGCCACGTGCAAGCTTCGCAGGCGGGCGCGCAAATTCTGGCCCGCGGAGGCTCCGCGGTAGACGCTGCCATCGCCGCCAACGCTGTCCTCGGCGTCACCGAGCCCATGATGAATGGCATAGGCGGCGATCTTTTTGCCATCTACTGGGACGCCAAGACCGCTAAGCTCTATGGGCTGAACTCCAGTGGATGGGCGCCACAAGGTCTAACGGTTGAGCACTTGAAAGCCAGGGATGTGACCGCCATGCCAGTGCACGGCATTGACAGCGTCACTGTTCCCGGCGCGGTCGCGGGATGGAACGCCCTCCATGGCCGTTTCGGACACCTTCCCTGGAAAGACGTTTTCCAACCTGCAATTTTCTATGCCGAAAAGGGCTATCCCGTTCCCGAGCTGATCCACGGTTTTTGGGAAGACGCTCCCGAGATGTTTGCCAACGATGCCGAAGGCCGCCGCGTGTACCTGCCGAACGGCAAGCCGCCGGCGGTAGGACAGATTTTCCAGAACCCCGATCTTGCTAAAGCACTGCGACTCGTCGCCACAGACGGCGCAAACGCTTTCTACCGCGGCGAGATTGCTCGCGCCATCTTAAGCACCTCACAGGCGCTGGGTGGGACCATGTCCGCAGATGACCTTGCCCAATTTTCTCCCGAGTGGGTAGATCCAATTTCCACGGCTTATCGTGACTGGACCATCTACGAACTTCCGCCTAATGGACAGGGCATGGCCGCCCTCGAAATGCTGAACATCATGGAGGCCACGCCCCCTTCCCCAGACGGCCCGCTCAGCGTTGCCGAACTACACAAGAAGATTGAAGCCATGAAACTGGCCTACGCCGATCTCGAGCGTTACAACGCCGATCCGCGCTTCGCCAAGGTTCCGGTGAAGGGATTACTCTCCAAGAACTACGGGAAGGATCGCGCAAAATTAATCGATCCCAACAAAGCCAATTGCGAAGTCCCACCCGGCACGCCGCCCGTGAGCGAAACCACGTACCTCTCGGTCGTGGATCGGGACGGCAACATCGTCTCCCTGATTCAGAGCAACTACGACGGTTTCGGCTCTGGCATTTCCGTCCGTGGTATGGGATTCGTCCTGCAGAATCGCGGGGCACTGTTCTCACTCGATCCATCCAGTCCGAATGTTCTCGCGCCCCGCAAGCGCCCGTATCACACCATCATTCCCGCATTCATGCAGCGCGGAGATCAGCACATAGGATTCGGCATCATGGGCGGCCCTAACCAGCCGCTGGCCCACGCCCAATTCGTCTCCGACGTGGTCGACTATGGCATGAACATCCAGGCAGCGCTGGAGAACGCCCGCTTCACCGTGAGTCCGCATCGCGGGTGCAACATTGTCATCGAATCACGCGTGAAGCCGGAGGTTTTGCAAAAGCTCTCGACTATGGGACACATGCTGGATGTCAGGCGGGAATACTCTACAAGCATGGGTCGTGGTCAGGCTGTCCTACATGACTCGCACGCCAAAGTAAACTACGGCGCCTCCGACGCGCGAGCCGATGGAGCCGCTGAGCCCGAGCCGCCGCCGCTATTTCCAAAATAAAGAGAGCGACGCGCCTCGCAGATAACGGGGGATCCACCGAACTTCCATAAGGACGGCATGCGGAAAAGTTCCTACGCGGCGCGTGCCGGCCTCTTCTTTTTTTCTTTATCTTTCTCCACGTCCCGGCCACTGTCTTTGCTTCTGCCTTTGAATTGCGTGAGGCTGGTCACGGCCGTGATTGATACCCCCTGGGCTCGGAAGAAGGTCGTCTCGGGTTCATCTTCGAATGCCATGAATTCCGGCATGGTCGCGGCCATGGCGGCGAAGCCCATATCAATCTTGCCGTGCATGGGAAAGCTGATTACCCTTTTCACTCCCCCCGGATAGTCCGTAAGCAGGCTAACCGCGAGTTCTGCTCCGCCACAAAACAAGGCACTCAGCGCAGCTCGCTTGCTGCGCGACCAGAACATAGCGCCCGCCATAAAAAAAGATCCGACAGTCATGTAATCCACAACGGCGTGAGCCTTCGGAGAAATAATTCTTGGTAAGGGTTTGGCGACAGCTTTGGCTACGTTGTTTAGGATTGGCATTCGTGTTCTCCCAGGATGAAAATCCGTTTAAGTAGGACCGTGGGCGCGCTGGAGCACGTCCCCCGGCCAGTGGTTCCGGCACTTAGCAAAACCTAATGACGAGTAAACATTCCGGCGATGCCGTACCCGGCCAGCAGCGCCATAACCGAAGCAATACCCGACGCGGCCAACAAATGTTCGCGCGCATTCTTTTGCCCATCGAGCTTGTCGCGGACCTGGGTCTTCAATTCGGACACGGAATCATGCAGTCGCTTGCGCTGTTCGACGGCACGCAATTCCAATTCATAGGTTGGGGTCGAGGGAGCGCTCATACTTGATTCGCCTCGCTTTCCAGCCAGACTTTGTCTTCCTTGAGTACTTCTAACGTTCTCTTCGGCGCCAGACCCTGCTCGCGAAATTCACGGATCGCGAAGTAGCCCAGCATTCCTCCGATCAAGGCCCATGCGACACCAACGATCACGAAGCCGAAAACCCAGTGATAAACACTGGCCCAGAACGCGACCGCCACTAGGCACACGACGGAAATCGTGAGCAGCAGGTAAGCCGTTGCCAGCAAGACCACGGCTGCCGCTGCCAGGCCCGCACCCGCCTTCCAGACCGAAATCTTCTCCTGCAGTTCCGACTTGAACATCTGCACTCGGGTTTGCACGAAATCTTTTATTTCGTCTCTGATCTCTGCCATGACCCTGCCGAATGAAGGGCCATGATTTTCTACGTGTTCTGTATCCGAATCACGATTCACTACGAAGGGACGTCTATTCATAACGATTGGACCTCCAAATTCGCAGCCCTACGCCGAGAAGAAAAGCGATCCCGGCCGCGCCGGCGATAACATGCAACGGGTACTCGTGGCTCAAATAACGGGCGCGGAAGCGAGCTTTCTCGACGGCATCAACGGACTTCCGCTTCACATCCTGGAAAGTGTCAGCCGTCCTAATCTTGACCTGATCGTACGCGGCCGAAATACTCTCCTCGGCTTGACCGAGCGCCTGTGACGCGCGCTGCTTCACTTCTTGTAACTTCGCTTCTGCTGTTTGCTTCCACTCCGGGGTATATTCCTCTGCCCGCGCGCGGATGCTGCCGCTGATCAGCTTGGGACCATCTGAGGCCGCTGGGTGAGTAATTGGTTCCTGATTCGTGAATGGTTCGGGCGTCTTCGTAAGTGGTTGTGCCATAAAGATAAACCTAACATTTCGCCTTTCTCTAAGGCGTTAACAACGTTTTGAATCGGCTATTGGATGTCTGGAAGGGGCAGGGCGTTTACAAGAAAAGCAAAGTAGAACAATGCTTCCTTTTAACCTCTGCTTGCTTAATGGAATTGCCGGGGGTCACCAGGATTTGTCACTCCAGTAACCAAACAATGACAGTCCATGCTTCGCCCGCAAAATCCCATCCTGCGCATGTAATGCAAAGACATGCGGTTAGCGACCGCCTCTAGTTTGGTACCAGAACTGCCAGATTATTATTGATCTCCCATGAAGGTAATCAGTTACTGAGGGAGGTTAAGACTATGACCTGGCCACAGAAAAGACAGTATCCCCGGATGAAGACTAATATTCCAGTGGAACTCCGCAGGCCTGTGATCACCACGCCGATACGCGCCCAGACGGCAGATTTGTGCCTTGGCGGCTGCTATCTGGAAATGGCTTTCACGCAGGAGGTTTCGTCCGAGGTAGACATTGTGTTCTGGATCGGCGAAAGCAAGATTTGCGCCAAGGGAGTTGTAGTCAGCAGTCATCCCAACGTAGGTAATGGTTTGAAGTTTACCTACATCTCGCCTGAAGACCAGTTTGTGCTGAAAAATTATCTGGAAACCTTGCAGCACGCAGGCCGACTGATGGGCGTAAGTTAACGCGGCCTGCTTCAGCGTGACAAAAAACTTTCCTTACTGAACTCAGAAAATCTTTGCCTCAAGAGTAAGGCGGGTGGACTTGCCTTCATGCCGCGAGTCAATCCTCTTACGACATAATGCTGGTAAGGCTCAAGCTTCGCGGCGCATGACTCAAGGATTGAGCGTGCCCTTCGCGGTGATGCGGCTCGCCCTTACCATTTCCCGCGCAACTTTCATCAGATCTTCCACCGTGTGGTTGGGCTTTTGGTCCGCAAGGACTGATCCGGCGGCCAGGGTAAAGCGCAAAGCGTCCTCTTGATTTTCGAAGTACAGAACCACCTGGTTCGCTGCTGCCATGTGAGTCTTCCTCCTGCTGGCCTGACACATCATAAGCCGACATGCCGGTGGATTTAACGGTACTCTCTTGGTTCGCCTCTCGGGTTCATAAATCACTAGGACATCCCGCAGCTCTCTGTGCTCGATCCTCTCCAGTCCCGAATTTCCGACCTGGTTCAAGCCTCGTGGATAATTTAACTTGGCTGTAAAATGTGCACGTCTTACAGTTTGCGCGCCGGGCATTTCCGAGCGATCAGGTCGCAACATGCTAAAGAATCCCAGGAGACGCTAGTGTCAGTGTCTGAAACAAATAAGAAGAATACCGTGCTGACAAGCGACAAGGCTCTCGGAATGGATCAGGGGATCTCCCGTCGCGACTTCCTGAACGCCACGCTGCTTGCCTCCGGCAGCGTGCTTTTGAAGTCTGTTTCCCCGCAGCAACTTCTCGCCGCACAGCAATCCGGAGCTCCGACTGGCGTGGAATCTCAAGACGATTGGACCGGCTACGGGGGCGTTGGCGACTATGCCAACTCAAACGGAAATACCAAAGAGATCATGGATGCCGGACATCAGATCCGCGAAGGCCAGTTCGACTCTCTTCCCCAGAACCTCGTCGACACTGGCGAGATTTACGACTGCGTAGTGGTGGGAGGCGGTATCAGCGGACTTGCGGCCGCGCTGTTCTTCCAGCGTCTGTCGGGCAAAAGCTCTACCTGCCTCGTGCTCGATAATCATGCGATCTTTGGTGGAGAGGCCAAGCGTAACGAGTTCATAGTGGACGGGCACCGTCTCATATCCCACCAAGGCTCAGCCTTTTTCCCGGTTCCCTTCCCACACGGTTTTATCGGACGCTTCTACGACTCCATCGGCCTGAAGAATCCGCGCCTGGATTATCAGACATGGGCTTCTGGATCACGTGAAATGCGGCTCAGCACAACTCCTTATGGTTCGAACCCGACGACCAATGGATTTTATTTCGGTGCGAAATTCGGACAGCAACCAGGCATGTGGTTGCTCGATCCCTGGGGCCGCAAGCTCGAAGGCGCACCCATTCCCGCCCAGGCCCGCGCCGATCTGCTCAAATGGTCGCAAGGCGACTCGCGATCCAAGTTTAGACGGCCAGAATATTTTGGCGATGACATCTCCCGGCATCTCGACACCATGACGCTCGAAGATCATTTCGTCGAGCGCTACGGGATTAGCCGGGAAACCATCCGGACATATCTTTCTCCGGTCGAGGGCGGAGGCTATGGCCTGGGCCCAGACGCGCTGTCCGCCTACACCGACTATGCCGCCGACACCCTGCACCCCATGGATGACAGCGACGAGACCGGCGCGCAAATGTTCCCCGGCGGCAACACAGGCTTCGCCCGCCTCATCACCAAGAGGCTGCTGCCCGATTCGATCGCCGGACCACATACTCTGGAGGCGGTGTGCCGCAACACCGTGAACTTCGCGGCTCTCGACCAGTCCGGCTCTCCGGCTCGCATTCGGCTGCGCTCTACTGCGGTGTGGGTAAAGCATGAGGGCGACCCAGCCAAGTCAAAGTTCGTGACCGTCGCTTATGCGCGCGCTGGAAAAGTTTACCGAGTGAAGGCTCGCACCGTCGTCATGGCGGGTGGAAGTTGGACAACCAGGCACATCGTCCGCGACCTGCCTGCGTCTCACCAGGAAGCCTACGCCCAGTTCTACCGCTCGCCGTGCATGGTGGCAAACGTCGCGGTACGCAACTGGAGATTCCTTTATAAGCTCGGCCTCACCGGTTGCCGCTGGTTCGAGGGTGTTGGCAATTACATGGAAGTGCGCAAGATCGCAACCATGGGCGCGGACTCGCCAACCATCGGACCGGATTCACCGATCGTGCTCACACTGAAAGTCCTCTATTCGTATCCCGGGCTGCCCGCCGTCAAGCAAGGGCAGCGCGGGCGAGGCGAAATGCTGGCTACATCCTTCCGCGAATACGAGCGCCGCATCCGCGAACAGTTCAACGACATGTTCGCGCGCTCCGGATTCGATCCGAAACGCGACATCGCGGGCATCGTGCTGAACCGCTGGGGGCACGCCTACCTGAATCCGCAACCGGGATTTTTCTTCGGCAAAGATGGCAAACCATCGCCCACAGAAGTACTACGCAACGCGCCCTTCGGGCGCATAGCGTTTGCCAACACCGATCTGTCCGGCATCATGGACCATCGCGCATCGATTCTGGAAGCCCATCGTGCGGTGGAGGAGTTGCTGGATCAGGTGGTCCGTGAGTGACGATTCCTCCCCGAGGATTCACGGCACACAAGAGGTCGCGGGAGCGGACCTGGCGGCCATATTCGTTAATCCCCCGATAGTTACCCTCAGAGTACCTCTGTTCCATTGTTTACCTTCTATTCATCACCTCTTAACATTCATTGGATAAACCAAAGGCATGGGCGCGGTGTGTGACACGCTTATCCTCTCGGACCTTCATCTCGGCTCGGAAATCAGCCGCGCGCGTGATGCCCTGCGTATGCTGAAGCAGAGTTCGTTCCGGCGACTGATCCTGCTGGGTGACATTTTTTCGGACCTGAATTTTGGCCGGCTCAAGAAAGAACACTGGCAGTTCCTGGGATACATTCGTAAGCTCTCCAATCCGAAGCGTCAGGTCGAGGTGGTGTGGGTAGAAGGAAACCACGATCGTGGACTCACTGAAGTGATGTCCCACTTGGTCGGAGTAAATGTCTATCGAAGAATACAGTTGGGAGTATTCGGGAATGCGTCACCTGGCTATCCACGGTCATCAGTTTGACCGCTTCGTGATCAATAACCTCCTGTTAAGCCGTCTGGGTACTCTGGTACACATCCGATTGCAGAAAGTTCAGGGAAAGCCATTTGCCCGGCTGCTTGACCGGCTCAACACGCGATGGCTGCGGCTCTCGTCGAAGGTTTCTTCGGGCGCGGTTTCACATGCCCGATTCCGGCAAGCCGGCCGCGTATTCTGTGGGCACACGCACGCTCCTATGCATATCGAGAAAGATGGCATCCAATATTTCAATGCCGGCAGTTGGACCGATTCCCGGCCTACGTTTGTCACCATTGGCGAAGAGGGAGTTCACATTCATGAATACCATGAGCATGAATACGACGAGCGACCTGACGATTGTGATCCCAGCGAAGAACGAAGCGAGTCTGATTCCGCAGTTGTTAGCGTCGCTGGTGAGGCAGGATTACTCGAAGATGCCGAGTACGAAGGTGTTGGTAGCTGACGCAAACTCCACCGACGGTACGCCTGAAATTGCCCTCGCTTTTCGAAAGTGGCTGGAGATAAGCGTCATACCCGGCGGCATGCCCTCTGTGGGACGCAATAAAGGGGCAGCGGTTGCCACCACAGACTACGTTCTATTCCTCGACGCTGACATCGAACTGGCATCGGACTCATTGCTGCGTGATGCAATTGAGTTGGCCCAGCGCAAACAGCTAGAGTGCGTCACTACTAAAATTGTTTGCCGGCATGGCAATGCGTTGGACAAGCTGCTCTACTCGACCAACAATTTCTTCCAGCAACTATCGCGTCTGCACCGTCCCTTCAGCACCGGCATGTTCATGCTGTTCGAGCGAAGGAAATTTCAAGAGCTGGGCGGGTTCCACGAGCAGGCGCAATTCGCAGAAGACTACCTCTTGAGCAAACAGGTGGCCAGAGCCAGGTTCGGGATCGTTCGGGGTGGCGTCTATACCACTAACCGCCGCTTCAAAAAAATGGGTCACTTCCGAGTAGCCCGGCTATTTCTGAAAACCGCGCTCAATCACCGTAATGAGAGCCACTTCCTGCGCGACCACAAATATTGGGAGGTATAGTAATTCGCTGGACTCGGCTCAAACTTGTTGCCAGCAAATGAAAGAGGGCGCATTAGATGCGCCCTCTTCAAAGCGAAAGTCACGCCCGTCATTGTTCCCGTGACTATCGCAAATCGGCCAGGACAATTACCTGCTGCGGTGTGTAATCCATTGCGACTTCAGTTTCCCGCGGACTGCGCGGAAGCTGGTGGCCAGAGTCGTTGCCTGCAACCCAGACCTGCGACAGGAAGTAGCGGTCTCCGTAACGATTGAAAATCAGCTTGCTGGTCTTGCAAGGGGTGCGGGAGTCCACGTGATTTGCCAGCACCAGGGCTTGGTTTTGCTTATCTGCACTGCGGATGGAGAGCGCTCTTGCGCTTTCAGTCCCCACCGACATCAGCGTATATTCGCCCGCCGGCAGCGTCGCCTTGTTGATGATGAAATTGAAGGGAACATCGGCCTTGACTTTGATCGTTTGAGCCGAAGCAGAGCCGGCTGCCAGCAGCATGCCCAGCACACCGACGAGAGTTAGCATTTGGCGTTTCATACATCCTCCTTAGTGTGTTGAGAACGGTGGAAGCCGCGTGGGACCTGCTTTGCAACCGCCCCATTTGCTTCTGTTCTCTGGTACTGCCGTCCCCACACTTCACAACGGTTTTGATAACCGTTGTCGCATTTCTCTAAGGCAAACCAGGGGCCAGATGTGAAACGGTTCCGGCGCGCGTCCTTTGCGGCTACGCAAATTAGTGATAGAGAAGTAGTTGAGGCGCAGAATTGAGAACCTTAAGGAAAAGCGATTATCAGATTTGCGGGGCTTTTCTAACCCGACGGTTAATGACAAACCCGCCTTTGGGTTAACAGACTCCGGAAGCGGCGTACACTGGGGCGGATAAAATGTTCTTAACTCGCGCAGAGACCAGATGAATCCCAGAGTGATCGGCGTCGCCGGACCGTTCAAAGGCACGATCTTCGAGGTGCCGGAAGGCGGGGTGTCGATTGGGCGCGATCCATCAAACCAGCTCTGGGTCAACGATCCCGCTTTGTCGCGGCGTCATTGTCAACTTACGCGCGCCAACGGGCAATTCACCGTACAAGATCTCGAAAGCCGCAATGGAACGCTGGTGAACGGTGTGCCGGTTCAGCAGCAGGAATTGCAGCATCAGGACAAGATCAGCGTGGGTGACTCAGTGTTGGTCTTCGCCATTGAGGGAGCGGCACTCAGTCTGGACAGTAGCCCGGTGGAGTTAACTGAGACGGCTGACTTGAATGGAGTCGCGCTGGTGCTTCGCCAGGAAGACGCGCTTTACTTACAGCCGCAAAAAGTGGCGGCAGGTCTGCCCGCGGAGGCGCGGATAGCACGCGACTTGAATTCCCTTCTCAAGATTGCCACCGGCATCGGCGCGATTCGAGACGCCGAATCGCTGCAATGGCAGATATTAGGCATGATCTTTGATGTGGTCCCTGCCGATCGCGGAGCAATCGTACTGTGTGACACTCCGGAAGAGGTCCGCTCTACCGGCGGCTGGGACCGCGTTCGCGGGCCCGGGCATCCCGTAAAGGTGAGCCGCACCGTGGTAGGCCGCGTCCTGCGGGAACGTGTCGGAGTGGTCGTCAATGATGTTTCCGGCGACGACGTGCTGCGCGATGTCCATAGCCTGGCCGAATTCCGGGTGCGTTCGCTACTTTGTGTCCCGCTTGTCGGGCCGGACAAAGTACTGGGAGCAATTTATCTGGATAGCAGAAGTCCCAGCGAACATTTCGACCAGAACCACCTTCAGATGATGACCGCCATCGCGGGTATCGCTAGCCTGGCTTTTGAGAACGTGCGAAGGCTGGAAGCACTACAGCAGGAGAACCGCCTGCTGCGGTCGGAAATCAACCTCGAACACAACATGGTCGGAGAGAGTCGCGTGATGCGCGAGGTCTACGAACTCATCCGGCGAGTGGCGCCGACCGATTCCACCGTATTGATACAAGGCGAAAGCGGCACCGGCAAAGAGTTGGTGGCGCGGGCCGTTCATCGGAACAGCCCACGAGCCGAACGTCCGTTTGTCGCCATTAATTGCGCCGCTATCACTGAAACATTATTAGAGAGCGAGTTGCTTGGACACGAAAAGGGCGCCTTCACTGGTGCCACGGCGCAGAAGAAGGGCAAGATCGAGATTGCCGACGGCGGCACGTTATTTCTGGACGAAGTGAGCGAGCTCGCTCCCGGACTTCAGGCCAAGCTGCTGCGAGTTTTGCAGGAGCGCGAGTTCGAGCGGGTGGGCGGTACACGGCCGGTGAAAGTGGACATCCGATTAATCGCGGCTTCCAACCGCAATCTGCCAGAGGCGGTTGGAGCTGGCACCTTTCGCAAAGATTTGTATTACCGCCTGAACGTGGTGGCGCTGACCATGCCGCCGCTGCGCGAGCGGCGCGAGGACATCACCCTGCTGGCCGATTATTTCGTCGCCAAGGCAAGCAGGAAATGCAGAACGCGAATCAAAGCCCTTTCGCCGGAGGCACGGGTTTGCCTGATGAACTATGACTGGCCTGGCAATGTTCGTGAGCTGGAGAATGCCTTAGAACGCGCGCTGGTGATGGGCACAGCGGATGTTATTCTGCCCGACGACCTGCCCGAGTCCGTGGTGGAATCGGGTTTGCGGGTAGGATCGTTCGCCACAAAATTCCACGGCGCCATCAAAGACAGCAAAAAACAAGTGATCATGGAAGCTCTGCAGCAGGCCAACGGCAAATATACTGAAGCCGCAAAACTCCTGGGCTTGCATCCTAATTCCCTGCTGCGCCTGATCCGCAGGCTGGACTTGAAAGCTGCCACCAAAGCGCTGGCTGACGAAGCCTGATCAGTTCGATGGTTAGAATGTGCGGTGAGCCCGCCAGTCGCTGCCGGTCAAGAACCTCCCTCGAAATTGGCCTCAAAATTATTGGCCCAAAATTGCCCAAAAATTAAAGAGCGTCCCTGACTCTCGTCGAGTCGCGGGACGCCCGAACAGCCCTCCCCCAGAACTGCTCACCCAAAAAAATAATTCCGCTTCAATCGACTGTAAATAACACTTCTGTGCCACAGAATGGCACAAAACGGCTACTGATGCAGCTTAGTGGTCACTTGTGGTCAGCCGACTTTCTGCTAACTTCAAATCAGGACTGAAAACGCTGCAAAATTTGCCGCTGCTAGCCAGTTCCTTCGTTGCTGAAGTCAATCTCATTAATTACGAGTGGAGCAACAAAATCCCTGAAGCGGTGTTACAGAAGCTCATTGGCGAGATTTGGAAGAGTATGCACAGGGCTGGTTGTTAGGCCGCATCAGTTTGCGGTCGGTCCGTGATTCAAAAAGGATCTTCGGTGCTAAGTGAAAGAGTCTCAAGCCGAATTTGCACAACTTAAGTTTGGCACCAGGAGTGCCCCTGATTCAGGGGGCAGTTTGGCCATTAAGCTCCGAATATGAGTTCAAAACTTCAACGACGGCAAGGTTGGGTGCCTCAGGTCCCCAGGTTCAGGGAGGTAGTATGAGTCGGGCAGTTTGGGTAGGTCTGCTGGCTGTCGCGATACCCGCGGCGGGTTGGGCCAGCAAAGGTTCTGCAAGCAATATCGAACTCGTATTTTCGGAGACCGCAAGTTTTGTCGGTGCGTTTTTCGCCAGGGACGTCTCCAGGCGGGGCTCTACTACGGGAAAACCCGCGGTTGCCGCACGCGCAACCGGCGGCACACCCACTTCAGCCAGCCGCAGCGCAATCTTCAACGGTACATTTAGCGGACCGACGAGAACCACCTTGGTGAGCATAGCGAATGGCGCTAATAATTACACCCTTCAAGGCGCGAAGAGCGGCCGAGTGACCGCGTCAACTCTTCAGACGACGATCAATGTTAGCAAACCCTTTTCAAATACTTCAGCCCTGCTTGCGAGCGGCAACATCAATCTGTTGGTTCCAGAGCCCGGCACTCTCGGTCTGCTGGGATCGGGACTGATCGGCATTGCCGGATTGATGCGCCTCAAGATGAACCGTAAGCAATAGCCCCTCAACAATGGTGATGGTCCGAGCCCTGCTCCACGGGCACTGGGTGGTTCTCTGCGCCGTGGCCGGACCGAAACTTGAGGTCCCCGGTTATGGATGCATCCCTCGCTGATCTGTTCTCAAGTCCAACGAACCGTCGCATCAACAAACGCACGTAAATTGTTGACCCTGCTAAAGCGAAGGCTCGCGCCAGGGGACGTCGTGGTTACCGCCGTAATCCGGCGGGGGTGATTACCGTTGACTGGCCTTCCGTGAGTACTTAAATTCACGAGCAGGGGGTTCTATGAAAGATATTCACGAGGTCCTGCGGCGCAAGCAAGCCAAGTATGCCCAATTGGCTAAGCAGATTGAAATGCTGCAGCAGGCGGCCGAAAAATTACGTGAAGTAGCCCCTCTACTCGCCGAGAATGAAGACGGCGACGACACCGCCGTCCTGGCGGAAGTGGAGGATGACCTTCAGTCCAACGCCATGGCCGCGAAGGCACCCGGAGGGCAATCTGCCGCCCAACCGGCCGCGGGCAAGCCGGGCCGTGGAACTGCTCCGCGCTGGCCGTAATCCGGCGGCGTCGGAGAAAATGAGCGAGCATGACTCTTCAGGCATTGCTGGTTTCCAAAGATGATGATGCCGCGGAAGCTCTCAGCCGGGTTCTGGCTGGCTTTGGCGTCGCGGTGGAGCGTTCCAGCGATCCGGAGATTGCCGCTGAACGCCTCAGCGAACACAAATTCGACGAAGTGATCGTCGACTTTGGTGAGCCGAACGCTTCCGAACTGCTAAGGCAAAGTGTTCCCCAACCCGCATCTGGGAATCGCGCAGTCGTGGTGGCGCTGATCAGTAACGGAGCCAGCGTGCGTAGCGTTTTCGACGCTGGAGCAAACTTCGCATTGCACAAGCCGATTTCCGTCCCAAAAGCCACCGCCAGCCTAAGGGCAGCCACTGCCCTGCTGAAACGAGAGCGCCGCCGAGCTTTTCGCGTTCCGGTTCAGGCTTCGGTTGTACTCAGCATGGTTGGACAAGAAATTGAAGGCATTGTGCTCGATCTAAGCGAGACCGGTATGGAAGTTCTCGCTGCTCAACCACTGTCTCCCTCCGCTCTCATCAGTTTCCATTTCACACTGCCCGACGGTAGCGCAGACATTGGGGCGCAGGGCGAGGTTGCATGGGTGAATCCTAACGGCCAGGCGGGAGTGCACTTTCTGGACGTGCCCGAAAATCAGCAGGCTACTCTGAACGATTGGCTGAAGGCTAACTGTCCCGAAGTTTCGGCCGATGATGCCGAATCCGTCTCTCACTGTAAGCTGACAGATTTGAGTGTAGGCGGTTGCTACGTGGAAACGGAATCACCCTTTCCCGAGCGAGCGCTGATCGATCTCTGCCTGAAAGCCGCCGACATGGAATTTCATGTCGACGGACTGGTTCGGGTGATGCATCCGGAATGTGGCATGGGAATTGAGTTCCCTTCCCGTACCAGCGAGCAGCGAGAAAAAGTTGGCGGATTCATCCAATTCTTGAGTAGCTGTCCGGGAATGATTCCTGAGCTGTTGACTTCGCCACGCTCCCTGGTCGCGGACGAGGCAGAATTCAAGTCCGACGACGCCCAACCCGACGATGACCCTCTGCTCGAATTGCTGCGCACCGGTCAGGCCTTATCCTGCGAAGAGTTCCTCGCTGAACTGCGCAAACAGCGCAGCTCGGCCGCCACAGCCTCCTCGTAAGCCAAAATCCACTCTTAAAGTAATACTTTAAGTCGGCTCAGTCCTGGGAATCGTCCTGGGAACCGTCCTTCGATCAACCTCGCCAGAGCCTTCTCATGAGCCGCCGCTGCTCTGCCACAGTTTGAGGTATCTTTCTCTGCTGACTTTGCTGTGCGACCACTCGTCAGCGGAGGAATCCTGAAGAGATCTCTTCGACAACCGATTGCAGCCACCGTTCCGGATCGTCGAATTGCCCGCGCACCCGTAGCAAATCCACTGCTACCCTGGCCTGCCCTGATCATCGCGGCTACGGCTCTTGCGGTGATCCTGCCCTTTTTCTTCAAGGGAAATCCCTCGGGCCATGATTTCGAATTTCATCTCTTTTCGTGGATGGAAGTATCTAGTCAGTGGAAGCAAGCCATCGTCTATCCGCGCTGGGCTGCGCTCGCCTACTGGGGATACGGCGAGGCGCGATTTCTCTTCTACCCTCCCGCCTCCTGGACGCTGGGCTCGACGCTGGGCTCGCTGCTGCCTTGGAAGGTCGCGCCGGGAGCCTACGTGTGGCTGGCCTTATTGGCGTCTGGACTTTCGATGTTTGCTCTGGCACGGCGCTGGCTGTCGTCTGGGGATGCCATCTTCGCCGCCGCAGTCTACGCCGCCAATCCTTATTACATCGTGATTGTGTACTGGCGAAGCGCTTTCGCAGAGCTGCTGGCAGGCGCACTCCTGCCGCTGCTGCTGTTGCTGGTTCTGCGATTGAATGAGGAAGGCCGCCGCATCATTCTTCCGCTCGCCGTGGTTGTCGCCGCCGCCTGGCTGACGAATGCTCCGTCAGCCGTCATGGCGAATTATTCTCTGGCTCTGCTGCTGCTTGTGGTGGCGCTGATTCATCGCTCACCGCGCCTGCTGGCCTTTGGCGGCCTTTCTATCGTTCTCGGCGCGGCACTGGCGGCATTCTATATTCTGCCTGCTGCGTACGAAGAGAAGTGGGTAAACATCGCGCAAGTGCTGGCGCCGGGAGTCCGTCCGCAGGACAATTTTCTGTTCACCGTGATTAGCGATCCCGACCACAACCGTTTCAATCTGCTGGTTTCGATCGTCGCGGCTGCGGAAATGATCGCTCTTGCGGGAGTCGCATGGCTCTCTCGCCGCTCGCGCGCGCAGCATCGCTCACTCTGGTGGACGCTCGTTGCCTGGGCCCTGGCCGCCACACTCTTAATGTTTTCCTTTACCTTTCCCTTCTGGCAGCATCTGCCCAAGCTGCGATTTGTGCAGCTTCCCTGGCGCTGGCTGCTGTGTCTCAACGTGGCTTTTGCGCTGCTCGTCAGCATGGGAACGCGCCGCGTGCTTAGCCGAATCCTAATCTGCGGCGTCATGCTCGGCGTGATCGTGGCCGTGTGGCATCGCGTGCAACAACCTTGGTGGGAGACTGCTGGCGACATCGCGGAGATGCGTGACGCCTTCGACCCGGAAGGTTCAAGTTATGGCGCCCCGGGCTATGAAGGCACAGATGAATATGTTCCCGCGGGCGCTGATTCCTCCGAGGGGAACAAGGACGCGCCGCGTGTCGCGGTCGAAGGCGATGGCCGCGCGCGCATCCACATTCTGCAATGGGCGCCCGAGTCCAAATTGTTTTTCGCCGACGTTTCACGGCCGCAAAATCTGGTGCTGCGTTTGTTCAACTATCCGGCTTGGAAAGTTACCGTAAACGGCGAGACTGTGGACGCTGAGAGTCAGGAAACGACTGGCCAGATGGTCATCCCCGTGGAGGCGGGAGAGAACCGGGTTCAGGTGCGCTTCGTCCGAACCTGCGACAGGACAGCGGGAGGCTGGATTTCACTCGCGACCGTCATCCTCCTGCTTGGCCTCTTAATCTGGAGTCGCCGACGTCCTGCGGCAGGCGCTCTCGCGTGAAGCGCATTCTCATCGCAACTTCGAATTCCGGTAAGCTGCGCGACTTTGCGGGTGCTGCGGCACGCCGAGGCGTCGCAGTTGCATCAGTGCCTGGCTTCTCTTCCCTGCCCGCCGTGGTCGAAGATGGACTCACCTTCGAAGCCAACGCGCGCAAGAAAGCCGAATACTACAGCCGCCATCTTCTGCGGGAGAATGTCCCGCGAGAAAATGTTGCCGGAGAAATCGTTCTTGCCGATGATTCCGGTTTGGAAGTGGACGCGCTGCACAGCGCGCCGGGCGTACATTCCGCGCGCTACGCGGCGGACGATCCGGCGCAGGCGGAAAGCAACACCGATGACGATGCCAACAATGCTCGTCTGCTGCATGAACTGCGAGGCGTTCCGCCCGAACGCCGCAGCGGACGTTTCGTTTGTGTGATTGCCGCCGCGCAGGATGGTAAGACGCTGGCAGTATTCCGTGGCGAGGCCGAGGGCCGCATCCTCGAGGCGCCGCGAGGCAGCGGCGGGTTTGGCTATGATCCATTATTTTACTTTCCAAAAATCGCCAAGACTTTCGCGGAACTTACGCCCGAAGAAAAGGCGCGTTACAGCCACCGCGGAGCGGCCTTCAGGGAATTCTTGAAGTGGTACAAGGGGACTGGGCGATTTGTAATTTAGTAATTTGTAATTTGTAATTTCTGCTTCCGATCTTTTACTTCAACGGACTCTCGACGGACACGTCAGTTGTGCAAACCTACGGGTTGGCGGACAAGAGTGTCCGCCCCACACGTGCTCTCGTGCTCACGTTCCACGAGAAAGCCGGCTGCACCAAAAATGGTGCACCCTTTTTTTTCTCGATCTCTTGGAATCATCGAGTTGCGGGCCCCGGTTTTAGTCGATCTTCTGGAATCAGCGGATTACGGCCAAAACTTCAAGTTAATAGAATCAAGAATTTAGCTAAATCCTCGCAAAATTCTCGCAAAATCTTGATGTCAACGAACTTAAAAACCAAAATCTTGATAACAAAGCTGTTAGCTAACAGCTAACGTCACGATTGGTGACTCATCTTGGAGCATGGCTGTTTTGGGAGGTCGAAGTCAAGGGGAATCTTGAGCTTGACGAGTGGGATTCTGCGGTGGTTTCGTGGCTTGGTTCAACAAGCGTCAAGTTAGAATGCGGGGACTGTGTTTCTCGAGCAACAACTCGTCGTTTTATGCATTATTGGCGCCCTGGTGTTCGGAATACGCGCCGTTCTTCTGTCCAGCAAGCGCATGCGCTTACTAGTGCCGGCGGTCGCTCTATTGGTACTAGCCATTTATGAGCTGTCGATGAATCAATGGGAGAAATCTGTTCGAGCACCAATCAGACTCGATTTGTTCCTGGAGATACCGCTGATCGCAATTTTCATTGTGTGGGGTCTGCTGGCACTGATTTTTTCTGTGCAGAAGAAGACCTGAGTTGTTGCAGAGAAGATGGTTCAGCCTGAATCTGTGCTGCGCAAATGCGAATCGAGAGTTCGCGCACAACAATCGTATTGCGTGCTACAGAGTTACAGAAGTCACCATGTAATGAAGCATCGAAGCGCGCAAAAACAACACGGCGGCCTTCGAGTGGCAAAGCCCAAGTGATTCATTGCCCCGGCTTGAGGTCCTGGCAGGTCAACTGCCATATGAATAGTGTTCTGCATCACCTCCCCCAAGAGATCAAGAGGAGAAGCAAGAAATGTCCCAGACGAAGGTTGCATCCCACAATTCTCCGGGCGAAGCAATCATGCTCGGGATGTGCCCGAATCAACAACGCTCCTCCACTAGAAAGTTCCTGCGCTTGCCAGCCTGGATGGTCTTCTACGGGGACAGTTTCCAGAAGCACGTCGCCATGGTGCGGGATATGACGCGGCAGGGGATTTTCTTTTACTCCGACGTGCGTCCACAACTGGGAGAGGAAATCGCGTTCGTCATGAAGTTCCCCAAGTGGACACAAAGCAGCCCCATCGCTTGCAAGGGCAAAGTAGTACGAATCGAGCAGGCCGTCCCAGGCGCGGCGATTGGAGTTGCCTTAAGTCTTAGCCGTTTTTTCGTCTTAAACAAAACCTGGAACAACAAAGTTCAAGTCGCAGCCTGAGGGCCGTCTCTGACCTGGCCCACCTGTCCATTCAGATTTGTCCCAGCCCGCCGTCTACGTTGATTTCAACGCCCGTGATGTAGGATGCATCTTGCGAAGCCAGGAACGCCACCGCACCAGCCACTTCCTCGGGCTGTCCAAACCGCTTCATCGGAACCTTCGCCACGAAATCCTTCGCGATTTCATCGACGGCTTCCTTCGGTATTCCGGCCCGGCCAAAGATGGGCGTAACAATCGGCCCTGGCGCAACCGTGTTCACGCGGATGCCACGCCCCACCAATTCCGCGGCTGCCGTTCGCGCCAAAGAGCGCAGCGCTGCTTTCGTTGCCGAATACGCGCTGGCCCCCACGGTACCCTTGATGTCTGCGACGCTGGTATTCAAGATGATTGATGCGCCGTCATTCAAGAAGGGCAGCGCTTTCTGGATGGTGAAGTACGCTCCCTTGATGTTGATGTCAAACTGCTCGTCGTACGCGCTTTCCGTTGTTTCGGCCAAGGGCGCGAAGGTCACGATACCCGCGTTCACAAACAACACATCAATTTTGCCCAGCGTCTGCGAAACTTCCGCATACAGCTTGTCTACGTCCGTGAGCTTGGCCACGTCCGCCTGCACCGCCACCACGCCATTTCCAATCGTTCTCACCGCTTCATCCAGCGTCTTCCTGCTTCGTCCCGAGATGGCTACTCTTGCCCCTTCTTCCTGCAGGCGCTTGGCCGTCGCCAGCCCGATGCCGCTGTTTCCACCGGTCACCACCGCCACTTTTCCTTCGAGTCTCTTCATATCAGTCTCCCTCGCTCTGCCGAATTTTGTGCCTGGCCCTCCCGGAGCATCCATACCGTCGCTCCCGGGCATCAGTACATTTAGGCATTTAGATGATCATCGAAGTAATCGGTCGCAGTTTTCGTGGAATTACTTTCGGAAGCATCGGGTCCTCCCTGGCGGTAAGGGCAATGACTTCGCTACACTTGGGATGGGCCCATGGATCGTTCTGAGATTGAGAAAATATCGAAAGCTCTGGCCGACGAGACCCGCCTCAGGATCTTTGAGTCCATCTCGGCAACCAACCACATGAACTGTGGCGAGATCGTCTCGATGCGCGGCGTGACCCCCGCAACTGTCTCTCACCATCTCAAGATTCTGAGCGAGGCCAGGCTGATCGCATGCCGCCGCAAAGGGCAGTTCGTCTATAGCGAGGCCGTCCCCGAAACCATCGTAGCTTACACGCGGGCGCTCGCGAAAATCGCGCGCGGCAAGAAAGCAGCCCGTCGCCACTGACTCTGCTGACTGTGCCACGCTTGGTTTTTTTGAAGGGTGGATTCTACGGTCGTCTCCTGCTTTGGATTCCTTGCTGAGTGCTGAAGTGAGCCTTGTAGTTACGGTGCAGGGATGATGCCCATCACCCACCCTTTTCGCAACGTGCGCGAAAAGGATTGATTGGATAAGAGCGAAGGCTCGATCGACCCGGTAGTCTTGGTTTGAGGACTAAGGCTCCTGGGGAGGAAGGAGCCTTCGCAATGATGATTATAGATTCTCTCTTGAAATTCAATTTTTTTCTCTCTAGGAGAGGTGCGGAGAACCCTCTCTCTTTTTT
>Ga0209160_1000422_pt1 | contig 34165 bp, 39 predicted proteins | sample GraSoiAngelo_153_FD_186167 | JGI IMG/M metagenome (GOLD analysis project Ga0209160, IMG submission 186167) | Grasslands soil microbial communities from the Angelo Coastal Reserve, California, USA - 14_1009_12_40cm (SPAdes) (version 2) | ecosystem: Environmental > Terrestrial > Soil > Grasslands ...
AGGTTCGTGACCCGTCCCTCCCTCCCGTCTTGACGGGTGAACGTGCGGACCGGCGAAATCGAGACGACGGTCGCCCGAAGGTTCGCCTCCATTCCCTCTTCGAGGTCGGCCACCCGGGTGAACGACGTGACACTTCGCCCGAGGCGCTCGACGACGACCATCGCGGCGGTCTCGCGGTCCAGCAGGCCTCCCCATTCCGCGATAACGGAGTCCAGACGGGCCTCGAACGCTTCCGGGCTTAACAGGTCCTGGACTTTCTCGTAGTGCGGGCGGCGCACGGCCGTTCATCGCGGGTGCACACAAAAGGTTTGCTCCGCACACATTGTCCAGAGGTCGTATGCCTAACATTCCTGACCCTCGAGGCACCTAGCCGGCGGCATGTCCGCGTCGGAGATCTCCGCCCCGCGGTGGCGGTTCCTCGACGGCTTGTGCAAGACCCAAGGCTACAACGTCGTGACGGAAGGGGAGCGCGTGACGGTCGCATTTGAGCCGTGGGCGCTCGAGCAAACTGACCCGTTCGACATCCCGTGCCTTCGGCTCGAGTTCCGTCAAGTCGACGGACGGATCGTCCTCGAGCGCTTCACGATCGAGAATAATGGAGAAGACCAGGTCGTCAACCTGGAGGCGGCCCGCGACGCCCTCCAGGCTTGGATGGACTCGATGGCGGACTAGCGCATCACGCGTTCCGAGTCTCGCCGACCATCCGCCGACACAGTCGAACCGACGATCTCATCCCGACGGCACGACGCGTGCTCGGATCGCGGTTCGAAGCCGATCCAGCGACTCGCGGTTGTTCGACCGAGGGAACAGCAGAACCGTCGTCGACGCATCGACCGGCGACCGAAAGATGCCGATAAAGCAGAGCGGTTCCTCGACCCGCAGGACGGGATTGCACCTTCGAAAGAGTCCCCCGTGGCCGACATCGGCCGGGGACGCCGGCGTCGGGTGCCGGTCACGAAGCGCTTCGAGCACCGCGCCGGCGACGCGCGCCGGCTCCTCCCGAACCTGGAGGGCCCAGACCGGGCGAGTTCGGATCCCGACCGCGAGCCAGGCGATGGGGAAGAACGCGGCGAGGGCGAGGAGGACCACGACGAATTCCGGTTGGGCCAGCTGCCACGAGAGGACACTGCCCAACCAAAGTCCCCCGGAGAGCACGAAGAACAGGAGGACCGCGCTCCCGGAGGCCCGCCGCGTCCATCCCGGCCCGGCGGGGCCTGGCGGTGCGGGCATCGCGAGGCCTCACTTGAGTCGGATCGTCTCGAGGTTCATCGGCGCCCGCGTCTCGAGGCCGAATTTTTTGTAAAGCCCGGACGCGAGGTCGGAGCACTTGAACTCCTCGCCGTGGTTCACGATGACCCGTTCCGGCCGCGGCTCCATCGTGCCGACGTAGTTGAGAAGCTGCAGGCGGTCGGAGTGGCCCGAGAAGCCGTCGACCGTCTCGACGTCCATCTTGATCGGCAGGGTCAGGGGCTGCCCGCGGTCCGTCAGCGTGATCTCACGGGCCTCCCGCTGGATCCGGCGACCCAACGAACCTTCCGATTGGAAGCCGACGAACACGAGGGCGTGCAACGGGTTGTCCGCCCAGCCTTTGAAGTACTCCAGGATGGGGCCGCCGGACATCATTCCGGACGTCGCCAGGACGATGCACGGCTCGACGTCGTCGATGATGTTCGCCCGCATATCCGCGGTCTCGACCCTCTTGAACATCGGGGAGAGGAACGGATTCTCGCCGGTCTGGAAGATCTGCGTTCGGAGCTGGCTGTTCAGATACTCCGGATACGCCGTATGGATCGCGGTCGCCTCCCAGATCATGCCGTCCAGATAGATCGGGACCTCCGGGATCTGATGGTTCCGGATCGCGTCCTCGAGGACGAGCATGACTTCCTGGGACCGGCCGACCGCGAAGACCGGCACCAGGACCTTCCCGCCGCGGGTCAAGACGCGGCGTAAGACCTCCTTCAATTGCTGCGCGGCCTCGTGTCGCGACGGCTGGATGTCGTGATACCCGCCGTACGTCGACTCGAGGACGAGCGTCTCCAGCCGCGGGAACTTGTTGACCGCGGGGTTGAAGAGCCAGGTCTTCTCGAACTTGATGTCCCCGGACATCGCGACGTTGTACAGCCCGTCCCCGATGTGGAAGTGCGCGACGCCGGAGCCGAGGATGTGACCCGCGTTCTGGAATGTGAGCCGGATGTCCGGGGCGATGTCCGTCGTCTCGCCATATTTGAGCGGGATCGTGTTCGCGACCGCCTTGCGGATGTGGCTCGAGTCGTACGCGGACTTGCGGGCCTCGCCCATCGCGACCTTGATGAAGTCGAGCTGGAGCAGGGACATCAGATCGCGGGTGGGCGCGGTCGTGTAGATCGGGCCTTCGTATCCGTACTTGAACAGCGCCGGCACCAGTCCGGAATGGTCCAGGTGCGCGTGGGTGATGACGACCGCATCGATCGAGCTGAGCGGAGTGACCTCCGGGGCGTTCAGGTACGGCGAGCCGTTGTCTTCCGAGATCAACACACCGCAATCGATGAGGACCTTCGACTCCCGCGTGCTCAGCAACGCCGCGGACCGTCCGACCTGACGGAATCCTCCGAGCGCCGTGATCCGGACGTAGTTCTCTCCCGCCGGCACCTCGCGGGCAAGTCGCCGGCCGACCTGCTTCAGGAACGTCTGACGCTCGTCGTTGATCGTCCGGAGGTATTGGCGGATCTCCTCAACGGTCTTGGAGGGAATCGGCGGCGTCCGGACGACTTTCGGGGCCCACCCGATCTTTTTCTTGACCTCGTTGAGGATCGAGCCGTGGCGGCCAATGACCATTCCCGGGGAGAGAGCCTCGATCGTCACCTCGCCCGTCTCCGTCTCGAAATAGATCCCGGTGATCTGCGCTTCCGGCGGGATCACCTCGCGGATGACCTTCTCCGCCTCCTCCGGCGTTGCGAGCAGGGACGGGTCCGGTCGCACGACGATTCGGCGCCGCAGCTGCTGGGCGATCTGTCGCACGAGGTCGTTGGACTCTGCGAAGACCTCCATGTTCTTCGTGTAGATCACGATCGTGGGGCCTTCGAAGTCGACCTGCGTGATTTCCACGTGGTCAGGGACCACTTTCTTCACGACGCTTCGCGCGTCGTTCAGAATGTCCTCGATGGTCATCGGACATCACTTTGGCCGGAGCCGCTTTTGGGACTCAGGCCAGTTTCATGCTTGCCTTGCGCTTCTCGACTTCCTTGTCGTCGAACATCTTGAAGCCGTCTTTGGAAATGAGGGCCACGTCGATTCCTTCGCCGGAGACCGCGTCGCGTTTCATCGCGGCGGTCACCGCGCGGATCGCGAGGTTCGCACCCTCGTCGAGCGTCATGTCATCCTTGTAGTGATCTTCGAGGACCCCGTACACGTAGGGGCTTCCAGAGCCACTGGAGACGAACTTGTCCGGCAGGGATCCCCCCGCCGCGTCGAGCGAGAACACGTGCCCGCCGGAGCGGTCCCAGCCGCCGATCACCAGCTGGACCCAATACGGATAGAACCGGCTTCCGCTCAGGATGTTCGCCGTCAGGGTGGCGCAGGCCTCGACCGGCATCGCGACGCCTCGCTTGAGCTTGTACAGTTCGACCTCGGCGGTGATGTATCGGGCCAGGACCTGCAAGTCTCCGACGAGACCCGCCGTCGTCAGGCCGATGTTGTCGTCGAGCCGGTACACCTTCTTCGTTCGCTTGTGGGCGATCAGCGTCCCGGCCGTCGCGCGGCGGTCTGCCGCGAGGACCACGCCGTCCTTGCAGACGAGGCCCAGCGTCGTGGTCCCGGTCTCGACTTCTCTGGAAACAGTTGCCATCCGTACACTCCCGTTCAAAAGGGTGTCAAAAAGACAACCGAAGCATACGGCCGGCACTATTTAAGAATTTCTGGTTCTATCTCGAATCCGAGATAAAACGAAACTCGGTCGGCCGCTCGCTCTCGCACTCTGGTGTCGCGACCGAATTGACCGGCGCGAATCGGATGAGGTGGACCCGCTCACATTCGGAAGTACGCCCACCAGACCCCGACGACGACAATCACGATGACCACGACGGCGACCCCGACGTAGAGGTACATCTTCCTCTTGCCTTTCTTCTCGCCACCGAGACCCAGACCCGCGACATCATACGACATGTCGGACCTCGACCGCCCAAGTTACCGACTCGTAATAAGGATTTCGTCATCCGGAAGGCGACGGCACCACATTCAGAAGGAGACGGTGAACCCGGGCGGCGGGCCGCAGCTGGACCGCATACGCGATCTTTTCCTTGGGAAGCGCGACGTTCGCGGCGCTCACGTACACCGTGATGCCGTCGCCCTCCTTTTGCGTCCGAAGAATCTCATCCCGTGGGATCGAGATCATCTCCCGTCCCTCTTGATCCTCGAAGAAGTAGTGGACCGCACTCGGCATCGCCCGGAGCTTCACGAGAAAGAAGCCGGGATCGTCCGGGTCTCGGTGCGCCGGGCTCGCGAAGAAGAGAAGTCCCGCCTCGTGGCGAAACAGGTGGCCCTCGACCGGGCGGAGAAGCGGCACGCGCTTCCCGTCGTGGTCCATCAAGACTTCCGCGATTGCGTCGGCTTCTTCGAGGATTCGATACGATGCCGATCCAGCACCCGCCACCTGGGAGAAGGTGACCCGCGAACCCTCCTTGGGTCCCAGCGCTTCGATTCTCACGCGCAGCCGCAACGTCGCGAAGTTCAGGTCGTAGATGCGGTCCTCCACGTCCACGTAGCCGAGGATCATCCGTCGCCTCAGACCCCGAAGCCCTTCCGGAATTGCTCCGCGATCTCGCCGAGTTCGACCTGCGAGAACGTCTCGAAATCTGAGACCGCGGAGTACTCGGCGAGCTGTTCCTCGCGGTAAATGTTTGGGAGCGCCGAGGCCACGGTCTCTTCAGAGAGGATGAACTTCAACGCCGCTTGCGAAAGGGTCATCCCTTTTCCCTCATAGATCCAACGGAGATTCGTGGCCTGCTTGCGGGCCCGCTCGATCCACGCCGCGTCCTTCGTCTGAAGATCGCCGTCCGCCGGAAAGGACGTGGCGTTTGCATCCGACTCGAGTACGCCGCCCGCGTGGGGCGCGCGGATGACCATGCCCTGATTAATCTCGAGGGCCACTGGGAAGAACTTGCGGCCCGGCTCTTCCTCGAGGATGTTGTAGTACGCCTGGATGCAGCCGAGGTCATGTTTCCGCATCGCTGCGCGCCCCTCCTCGAGACCTCCCGGGCCGGGTCCGAGTGCGATCCCGTAGTACCGAATCTTGCCCTCGCCTTTCAACCCCTCGAGGGTTTGCCAGATGGCCGCATTCCCGACCGTAGCTGCGTCGGGGTAGTGCAACTGAAGTACGTCGGCGTACGACGAGCCCAGGCGTTCCAAGGTCCCGTCCAGGGACTTCCGAATCCCCGCAGGGGAGAAGTCGGTCCCCGTCGCCGAGCGTCCGACTTTGCTCGAGACAATGATGAGTTCCCGCTTGTCGCCGAAGGCCCGTCCGATCAGACGTTCCCCTCGGCCGTTTCCGTCCGTCGGCGAGACATCGAAGTAGTTGATCCCTGCGTCGTAGGCCTTGTGCAGCAGATCGACCGCTTGATCATCCGTGAACGAGCCCCAGCGGCCGGAGGCGAGAGTCCAGACGCCAAAGCCGACTTCGGACACCTCGAGTTCGGATTTTCCCATCGGCCGATAGTTGACCACGGCGTTCCTCCGCGCCCGCAAAGGGGGCGGGCGTATTTGACCGCAACGCCCGACCACCTACCTCCACGACACGTAAAAGAGGGTCGCGAAGCCGACGAGTTCGGCCGCATTCAGGGCGAGCATGGGCACGGCAACGCTGGCGCCGGCCCACTCGCTCATCGCCATGTAGAAGTAGATCGCCGCGAGGTTCTCGACCAGAAACAGAGCGGCGAACACGATGAGGCCAGCGGAGAGCGGGGATCGGAGCCCGCGGTAGTTGCCGACATAGATGTAGAGCAGGCCGATCAGGACCGCGATGCTGGCCCCTGCGAGGACCAGGTCGATCATCCAAAATGTCCCAAACGCCACGGTATCACCGTGAGACGCGGGTCCGCTCCATATCTACTTTTCCCCCAGTCGCGGCTCGATGCGTCGCCAGATTTCGAGGAAGTCCTCGAAGTGGACTTGCAGCCGCGGCGACAGGGAATAGAGCGTCCCGTAGCTCTCATTGCCCAGCGTCATCACGCAATCGTTTTCGCGCAAGACGTCAAGGTGATGGCGAATCGTTTTGTAGTCCAGAGCGAGTCGGGTGGCCAGGTCGTTCGCGTTGTACGGACGGTCGTGGAGCGTCCATAAAATCCGCGCGCGGTTGATGCCGCCGCGCGTCCCGGCGATCAGGTACCACAACCGTTTATCCATGAAGCGGCGTCCCCAACCGTCTTGCGGTAATCTAGGTTGCGGGACGTCCATCGAAGACCCCATCCGCGAACGTTCTAATATTACTATCTCAATAGTCAAACTCTTGGCAGCCATCCCGCCCGCGCCTCGTTGGACGCGCAAGGCGAAGGGGTGGTTCCTGGAGTTCCGCCTCATCCCGGTCCTCTTGTGGTCCTACACCGCGGTCGCGCTCGGGACCGCTATCGCGTATCTCGCGTCCGGTTCGCTGAACGTCTTGTGGTTTCTCGCGGCTCTCGCGCTCGGCGCGTTGATCCAAGGATGGGTAACCCACGCGATCAACGAAATCTACGATTGGAGGAGCGGGACCGACCAGGTCGGAGGACGCGCGTTATCGGGCGGCAGTCACGTCCGAAACCTGGAGCTTCTCGGAGAGCGCGATCTTTGGTGGGTCTTCGCGATTTCGAGTGTCGCCGTCGCGGCGCTCACCGCGTGGGTCGTCCGCGAGCGCGCGGCGTGGCTCGCCCTCCTCATCGTCGTCGGGTACGGCCTTGGGCTGGCGTACACGGCGCCGCCCGTGTCGACCTCGTACCATCCCTTCGCCGGCGAATGGCTTGGCGGATTTCCCGGTGTCCTCCTCTCGGGACTCGGCGCATACGCAATCCAGACCCTCTCGATTTCGCTCGTCGTGACGACGGCGCTCACCGCTCATGCGCTCGTTTGCATGGCGATGCTCATCGTGCATCACTACCTCGATGAGCCGATGGATGCCGGGGCGACGCCACCGAAGCGGACGACGGTCGTCGCCCTCGGCTTCACGAACGCGAAGCGATACGCCGGCATCATGGCCGGGATCGCGGCGGCCCTCTACGCCCTCCTTGGGGCCACGGTACACCCGGCATTCTTCCTCGGGGCGGCGTTCACCGTGCCCGCTGTGTGGATTCACCTCCGCATCGACCCGAGCGAGCTGAAATCGGTCACCCGGAACGAACTCCGCGTCATCCAGCTCGGGGTCGCGGCCGGCCTTTCGACCGCGGTGGGCCTTGCGCCGCCGTTGTGGCCTCTCCTCCCGATCGCGGCGGTCGGCTACCTGGCGCACCTCGCGGTCGCCGCGCCGCCCGCGGAGTTGGCGCGCGCATGGCGAAAGGTGCGTGCAACGGATTCGGGTCTCCGCCGGCCCTGAAGGAACCGCGGAAGACGGAAATACGTCCGGCCCGGTCCAGACAAGGTGCATCGTATCGGATTCGTGGTGAACCCGATTGCAGGGATGGGCGGCCGCGTGGGCCTGAAAGGGACAGACGGAGTCGCGAAGGAGGCTCAAGCGGCCGGCGCGGAGCCGGTCGCGGGTCCCCGAGCACAGATCTTCGCAGGAACGTTCCTTCAGCTCTCGAAACGGGACGAAGCCTTGCGCGTCCGATGGTTGACGTGCGCTGGCGGGATGGGCGCTGACCCGCTCCGAGCGGCCGGCATTACTGAGGATGTGATCGAGGTGGTCTACACTCCCAGAGAGCGGACAACCGCAGCCGACACCAGAAGCGGTGTTGAAGCCTGTGTCGACCGAGCCGCAGAGCTTCTTCTGTTTTGCGGCGGCGATGGAACGGCGCGAAACGTCGCCGAGGCGGCGAGAGATCGAATCCCTATCCTGGGGATTCCCGCGGGCGTGAAGATGCACTCCGGTCTCTTTGCGGTCTCGCCTGCCGCCGCGGCGCATCTCCTGGTGGGCTATCTCCGTGGACAACTTCGGATCGGCGCGGCAGAAATTCTCGACCTCGATGAAGAGGCCTACCGCACGGGCGAATGGCGGGTCCGATTGTTCGCCACGGCGAAAACTCTGGTCGAACCGAACCTCGTTGCGGGAGGGAAAGTCATGATCGACGAGGTCAGCGAAGAGGCGATCCGCGGCGAGCTCGGGGTGCACTTCTCGGAACTTTTCGAGACCGAACCGGACACCCTATTCCTCCTGGGTCCCGGCTCCACGGTCCATTCGATCGCGACGGCGATTGGGATCGACAAGACGCTTCTCGGAGTGGATGCGGTCGTCGGCGGCAAGACGATCGCGAAGGATCTGAACGAGACGGGGATTCTGGCTCTCTTGGACCGCCAGCCGAAAGCGAAGCTCGTCGTGAGCCCGATCGGTGCCCAGGGCTTCATCCTGGGCCGGGGGAACCTGCAGGTGAGCCCCGCCGTCCTCCGACGAATCGGGACGAAGAACGTGGTCGTGGTCGCGACGCCCGCCAAGCTCGCGATGACGCCGGTCCTCCGGGTCGATACGGGCGATCCCGCGCTGGACGAGGAGCTCCACAAACGGGAATACCTGTTCGTCCTCATTGGATACCGCACGTCGAAACTCCATCCGATTCAGAGCTGAGGACCTCGACGCCGCGGACGCTTCGGATGGGCGGAATCGAATGATACAAAGTTGAAATACCGCAAGCCCATGCGCAGGCGCGCGGACGGGGGACTGGGTCATGACGTCGATGATGAAGGCCGCGGTGAAACTCAAACCGGCGCCGAAGAGCACGGAAGTCCGGAAAGTCCCGATCCCTGAGCCGACTCCCTCGGAAGTCCTGATTCGCGTGGACATCGCGTCCATTTGCGGCACCGACGTCCACATCTACGATTGGGACGCGTGGGCGGCCGCCCGGATCAAGGTGCCGTTGGTCCAGGGTCACGAGTTCGCCGGGCACATCGAGAAGCTGGGCTCCGGGGTCACAGGCATCCGAAAGGGCGATTACGTCAGCGCCGAGGGTCACATCGCGTGCGGCCGGTGCTACATGTGCCGCACGGGGAACGCCCATGTCTGCAAGAACGTCTCGATCCTCGGGATCGACCGGGACGGCTCGTTTGCGGAGTACATGACCGTCCCCGCGTCGAATGTGATCGTGAACGACGACGACCTTCCACTCGACCTCGCCACGATGCAAGATCCGCTCGGCAATGCCGTCTACACCGTCACGAACGCGAATGTTCCCGGGAAGACGATTGCCATCTTCGGTCTAGGGCCGATCGGCCTGATGGCGGTCGCCCTCTGCCGAGCCATGGCGGCCCGGACCGTCATCGCGATCGGCCACAAGAACCAATACCGGATGGACCTCGCCAAGAAGGTCGGCGCGAGTCTCGTGCTTCGGTCCGGAGAATCCCTCCTCGACGAGGTGATGGACGCGACCGCGGGCGAGGGGGTCGATGAGGTGCTCGAGTTCTCCGGGAGCGAGGCGGCGGTCCAACAGGCGATCCGGGTCGTGCGACCGGCGGGCGGAATCCACCTGCTCGGACTCTTCCCGAAACCACTGAGCCTCGACATCTCCGAGTTCGTGACGAAGGGACTGTCGATGTACGGGATCCACGGACGCCTGATGTACAAGACATGGATGCAGATGGGCGGACTCCTGAAGAGCGGGAACGTGAACCTGAAACCGATTCTCACCCACAAGTTCCCGCTGGATGATTACAACGAGGCGATGGGCGTGATGCGCAGCGGGAACTGCGGCAAGGTCGCCTTCCCGATGGAGGCCTGACGATGCCGAAGCGAGACCCGACCTCGTGGATGCGCGCGGAGTACGAGGCGCTCGTCGCGCAGAGCCTGGACTGGAAGCTCCGCGTCCTCCAAGGACCCTCGGCGCCGCGGAGCGTCGTGGACGGCAAGCGCGTGATCATGCTCTGCTCGAACAACTACCTGAACCTCTCGAACCACCCGAAGGTGAAACGCGCTGCTCGGGAGGCCGTCAAGACCCACGGAGCCGGGAGCGGGAGCGTCCGGCCGATCGCGGGCAACATGGACCTCCACGAGGAACTCGAGCGGCGAATCTCCCGCTTCAAGCGTCGGGAAGCGGCCCTGTTCTTCATGAGCGGCTTCGCGGGGAACGCGGGACTCATCCCCCAACTCGCAGGCGAAGGGGACGCGATCCTCACGGACGAACTGAACCACGGGAGCATCATCGACGGCGTCCGCCTGACAAAAGCCCAACGCGTGATCTATCGACATCGCGACGTCGGGGATCTCGAGCGGGCCCTCAAAGAAGTCGACGGCTGGGCGAAGAAGATCCTCGTCATCACCGACGGGGTGTTCTCGATGGACGGCGACATCGCGCCGGTCGGCGACATCGCGCGGGTCGGCGAGGAATTCGGCGCGATGATCTACGTCGATGACGCGCACGGCGAAGGCGTCCTCGGCGATGGCGGCCGCGGCGTCGCGTCCCACTTCCATGTCGAGGACAAGATCCAAATCGAGCTCGGTACGTTCTCCAAGGCCTTGGGCGTTGTCGGAGGATACGTCGCGGGGTCGAACGACCTGAGGAACTACGCCCTCAACAAGTCGCGGACGTGGCTCTTGAGCGGCTCCCACCCGCCGGCCGTGGCCGCGGCCTGCACCGCAGCGATTGACGTCCTCGAGACGGAGCCCCGCCACGTGAAGAAGCTCTGGGCCAACACGAAGTACTTCAAGAAGCGACTCGTCTCGATGGGGTTCGACATCGGCCGGAGCGAAACGCCGATCACACCGGTGATGCTCGGCGATTCGGCGACCGCCAAACGATTCAGCGACCGCTTGTTCGAAGAAGGGGTCTTCGCCCTCCCGATTGTGTATCCGATGGTGGCCAAGGACCGGGCCCGCATCCGGAACATCGTGAACGCAGGCTTGCGGCGCGAGGACCTCGACGAGGCGCTCGCCGCCTACGAGAAAATCGGGAAGGAACTGAAAGTCCTCACCTAGACGCTTTCGCGAAGTTTCTTTCGCGCATACAGGATCGGCAAGATTTCGTATCCGAGGGACCGGAAGAATGCCTCGGACGCCCGGTTCTCCGGCTCGATCAAAGCCGTGAACATCTTGAGTCCTTGCTGACGAAGGACGCGCTCGCACGCTCGCACGAGTCGGGCCGCGATCGACCGACGACGATAGTCCGGATGGACCGCGAGACGGTTGATCCAGGCCTTGCGAGTATCGCTCGTCCCCAGGACTGCACCCACGAGTCGGTCTCCATCGAAGGCGCCAAGATACGAGCCGCGATTGCGGCGCAGTTGCTCGCTGAACGAACGAGGGCTGTCCCGCCCTTTCGTCTTCGGATTCAAGTCGGAGACCTGGAACAAGGCGATTATCGCGTCGTAGTCAGATCGACGTAGCCGACGGATTTGAACCGCCACGGTCACGCCTCCCTAGAGATCAGATGCCGTGTCGGTTGCACGAAGTGCTCGCGGGCATCGCGGGGCAGCTCGTCGCGGAGGAACGGAGGCATCAGCGCGGACGAGGGAAGCCCCGCGAGGGGGAGGAGTCGCATGCGGATGTGCGGTTCGCGGCTCGGGATGTATCCGGCGGTGTCCGGAGCAGGGAACTCCGAGTTCAAATCGACGAGGAAGTAGAACCCGATTTCGTGAGTCGTGACCCCTTTCAGGTTGTAAAAGTTCTCGTGCACGTACACGAGCTTCTCCGCTTCCACGTTGAGGCCGGTCTCCTCGTAGATCTCGCGGCTCATGCACTCGCTCAGGCTCTCCCCAGATTCGAGATGACCTCCGGGGAGCGCGTAACTCTTGTCTCCTCGGCTGTCGTCCGCCTCCTGGGCCAGCACGGAAAGGTCGTGAATCAGGATTCCGCACGCGCGGATCAGGAATTCCCGATACGGGTCAGGCGATCCGAGCACCGAGCTCCCCCTCCGTGTCCGGGCGGAGCAGGATGACCCGGCGATCCGACTGGACCGCTCCGAGGCAAAGGACCTCGGACATGAACGGACCAATCTGACGCGGCGGGAAGTTTGTCACGGCGATGACGGGTCGACCGACGAGTTCGCTTCGCGGGTACCACGGCTGAACGGCCGCGGACGACCCTCGCACACCATGGGGTCCGAAATCGATTCGCAGCTTGTACGACGGGTTGCGCGCCTCCGGGAAATCGTCGGCGGCAACGATCCGGCCGACGCGCATCTCGACTTTCTGAAATCCCTCGAGGGTAATGGTGGCCATAGTCTCCGGCGGCGCGGAAAGGCCTCGGTCGATTTGACTCTTTCCGGGAAGGCTCGGACGGGGTCGGCACGCTAGTGGGCGCGGGAATCGGTCACGCGGACTCCGAGTCGACGACACAGCCGTTCGTGTTCCTCACGGCTTGTCCACTCGACACGGAGATAATCCGCAATCTCCCGGTCCGACATCTCGAGCTTGCGGGCGACCTCCACGGCGAACTTGTAGGCTTCCACTTCGGTCGGCCGGTCCACATAGCTGTAGCGGCGATCCCAGAGTTTCTTGCCTTCGTGCCATTGACGAATGTGGACTAGTTCATGGAGGATGTCCAGATACAGCGTGCGCTCCTCCCCGCTCTGCAGATAGTAGAGCCCCACCACGACGTGGCCCTTCTCGTCATCGATGTACGCGTAGGCGTCTTCCGGTACGAGGTGGATGAGCGTGTCCTTCAAGACGGTCTCTCGGAGGCCGTCGTTGGCAAAGAGACGCCGGAAGTGAGCGTCCCGATCCAGGCCGGGGAAGACCTCGACGATTGGCCACCTCCCGGCGCTGAGCTTGCGGTTGATCGAGACGGCCACGAACGGAGTCGAAGGGATGCTCCCACTTAAGCCTCACTGCGACGGGGGTCTGACGGCCGGTGACGTCCGCGCTGCGTCAGGCGCCGTCAGCGGTCGACCGGCATCAGCCCCGCACCAAAGTCTCGGTTGGACCTCGAAACGGCATCCGAACCGAATCAGAATGGGAACTTGCGGACGTATTCGGGGATCTCGGGTTCGGCGTACATCCGGGCGATCTCTTCGCACGCGATCGCGTCGCGTGGCCGTCCAAGGTCCTTCAGGATCCGCGCGCGCAGCCACCAGACACCCGGGTAGTCCGGCTTCCGAGACACGAGCCGGTTCAACAATTCCAGCGCGTGGTCTTGGTCTCCGACGATCTCATCCCACGCCGCAACGGCGAAGAGCGCATCGACGTCCCCAGGATCGTCGAGAAGGCGGCGGTGAGCGGCCTGCACGACCTCCCGGTCTCCGGGTGTCGGGACGATCTGGACGTCCTGGCGGATCGCGTGTCTCTTCTGAAGGTCCTGGGCTTGCATGGACCTCACCGGCGCTCCGGAAGGCGGGAGAGGGGTTCTTCTAAGAACGCCGGGAGGTTGATCGGGAGCTTGCGTCGGGATTCGGGAATCGTCTTGGGTGGGTCAACGAAGTGGACGCGTTCTGCGCCAACCCGCCGTCGGTGCGAACGGGCCCTCGGAACGGGAGCCGTGTCCGGCGCTTCGATCATCGTCATGGACTCCGAGACGAGTGGGATCGAGCCCTCGTTCACCGCAATGCGCGTCCGAATCTGGTCCTCCGCGAGGCTCACACTGATCGACTGCAGCGCCGACCGATACCGCCGGGGCGGCACTCCACTCCTCTGCGGTCGGCCTTCCCGCGAAACGAGAAGCCCAAGGGACTCGAGCCTGCGCAACCATCGATAGCATCGGCCGGTCGACATCCCGCAACGGCGGCTGAGTTCAATCGCCGTCAGCTCTTCGACAGAAATGGACCGGAAAATTTCCAAGGCCTCAGGATCCAGGAGTGAGTGTGCGAGCTTCAGGTGGTCCCAGGCGAACGTACGGTTGTTTCCGTTCCAGGCAGTTTGATTGACGTGGGGGGTTTGCATAGAGGCACCTCTCTCAGAGAAGTTCTTCGTATCGGCGCCGGCGCCGCTCACAGGGACTCTGCGCCTCGCGGCGCGGCGGACCAGGTGGGTCATGTCCGACCCAGTGTATCGCGCGTGGCGACATAGCCATCACGTTTGCAGCGCATCACACTGTGCGCGACATGGTGCGGCTGTTCGAAAGTGATAATCGGACACAAACATTCTTGAATCTCTCAGACCCCCTCCCGGTTTCCGCGGGAGATTCCGAATTGCAAGGTCGAAAGACTACGACACGAGCGTTTCGGATCGACGAAACGGTCGACCGCCAGCTCCGCGAGTGGGCGGAGCGGGAAGGAGTCAGCGTCAGTTTCCTGGCGAATAAGGCCCTCCGCCGACTCGTCGAGTGGGACATGTACGCCGACCGGTTCGGTTTCATCGCGATGCCGAGAGAGGCGCTCTCACGAATGATCGAGCTCCTCTCCGAGGACGAGGTGCGAGACTTGGGCCGATGGGCAGGAGAGGACGTCTATCGAGCCTTCACGACGTTCATGTTCAAGCATCTGGACCTGGAGACGGTACTGCAGGTCATCCCCAGGCTCACCTCGAGATACACGAAGGCCTTTGAGTACGAAGAAAAGCGAGACGGTTCGCGGACCGTCATCGTCCTGAGACACGGCAGCGGCCACAAGTACTCCTTGTTCTACGAGGAGGTGGCGCGCGCCCTCTTCGCGGACCTCGGCGGCCGAGGCATCCGGACAGAACCTCAGGAGAACGCGGTGGTACTCGAGTTCGCCAACCCACCGCAGACGGTCGCGGCCGGAGGCGTGTCGGTTGGATCCAAGCACGGTCTTCCGTCTACCGAGAAGGCCACACGCGCCCGAAACGTCTCGACATAGCCGGATGCGTGACTGTCCGACCCGCCTCTTGTGTCCTCGTGGAGCGGCAGCCCGGTCACCGTTTCCGCCGCTTTCCGATCGCCTCGACGCGAGCCTCGATCGCGGTGATGCGTGACCGGAGCTCCTTGTTTTCGTCCTTCAACTTGTCCAGCTCGGCCTGTTGTTCGACTTTCTTCGCTGCTTCGGCGTGTTTCTCTCGGAGCGTCGCGATCGCCTTCCGGGCGTTCGTCCGAAGGTTGCTCATCGGCTCGGCTTCCGATATTCGCTGGAGCTCGTCCTCGGCCTTCGCATACCCGAGCTCTCCGAGTCCCAACGTCGCCCCCAGCCGGGTTCGGTAGTTCGTGTCCCGAACGAGCATCGACAGGTGCTCGAGGACCTCATCCCTCCGTGATTCGTGGAACGAGCCGAGCTTACCGAGTGCCAGTGTGGCCCCGTAGCGCACCATCTCGAGGTATTCGTCCGAGGTTCGTTTCTCCAGCTCTAGGAAACCCCGTTCGTCTCGCAGGTTCGCGAGGGCCATGCACGCCCCCCGAGCGAGGATCTCTCCCTGCGAACGCCGGTCCATGCCCCTCACGATCGTTTCGAACGCTTGCTCGTGCCGGCTCTCCGCGAGCGCAAGGGCCGCCGCGTTCATCGGGTAATACCAGCCGTCTTCCCGATATCTCTTCGCGAGGGCCCGAAATGCGACTTCATCTTTGCGGAAATTACCGAGGGCGCGGTACACGCCCCGGCGCACCCGACTGTCTTTGTCGTTCGTCCCGCTCAGGAGCGCGTCTCGCGCGGGCGTCGTCCCGACCTCCCCGAGGGCCACGGCAGCCTCTCGTCGGACCCCCCAGAATTTGTCTTTCTTGAGGGCGTCCTCGAGGCCTTCGATCGCCTTGGCGTCTCCGACCAACTTGCCGAGATCCCGGCACGCTTCGATTCGCGGCCACATGGAGCCCGAGTTCGCGAGTTGCCACAGGAGTTCGTCCCGCGGCTTCTTGAACGTCGCTTTCTTCAGGAGCGTGTCATCGGGGTCGAACAAGACCGCCCGAGGCCGTCGAGGCGCGTCGAACCGGAATACCTGGTCCGCCTTCTCGATGCGAATCGATTCCCTCTGGGTCCGATCCGGCCACGCGAGCTCCACGGATGCCGACACCTTGAACAAGGGCACCGGGTCCTTGACTTCCTGCGTCTGCTTCGTGCGCAACTCAACCTGCTTGGCTGATTCGTCCCACGACCAGGAAAGTTCGAACTCCGGGTGTCCGGCATGGTAGAGCCATTGGTCGAAGAAGACGTCGAGGTTGCGTCCGGTCGCCTCCTCGATCGCCTCCTTGAAATCATTCGTTTCGACGTTCTGGCCCGCGAACTTCTTCACGTACTGGCGGATCGCCTTCCACCAGAGGTCGTCGCCGAGTTCGTTCCGCATCATGTGCAGCACGTTCGCGCCCTTCTCGTAGGTGTGGCGATCGAACATGTCGGATGGTTCGAGGAACTTCATCGTGACGATCGGCCGCTTGTAGTTCTTGCTCGCTTCCTCATGGTAGCTGTCCCGCTCCGCCTCGAGTTCCATGAGCGCGGCGTCTTTGCCGAAGAAGTGTTCCCACCACAGGACTTGGAAGTACGTGGCGAAGGATTCGTTCAACCAGATGTGGCCCCACGCGCGGCAGGTGAGGAAATCACCGAACCACTGATGGGCGAGCTCGTGGGAGAGGAGTCCTTCCGGTCGATAGTCCTCGTACGCCTTCTCGTCCGTGAGGCAGTACTCGGTCAGGGTCGTCATCGACGTGTTCTCCATTCCGCCGACGACGAACTCGGGGACGCAGACCTGCGCGTACCGCGGCCACGGATATTTCTGGCCGGTGACCTCGCCGAAGTAGCGGACCATGTCGGGCACGTTCTGGAAGGTCCGATCCAGGAACGCACCGAGACCTTTCGGCACATGCGCATGGACCGGCACCCCGTTCGCGTCCCATTCCTTCGACTCGAACTCGCCGACCGCCAGGGCGATCAAGTAGTTTGAATGCGGCTGGTCGAGGGACCAGTGGTAGGTCTTCGTCTTGCGGCGCTTATCGGCGGACACGCTCACCAGGCGGCCGTTGCTCAGGACTTCGTACTTCTCGTCGACCGTCGCGAGGACTTCGGACGTAAAGCGCTGGTTCGGGTAATCGTACGAGGGGAACCAGTACCGGTTGTCGGTGTCTTCTCCCTGGGTCCAGGTAATGCGGGGCCGCTTCGGATTCGCCTTGTCTGGCCCGGTGAAGAAGATCCCCTTCCGAGGCTTCGCGTCGTACGAGATCCGAAGTTCGAAGGACTGGCCCGCTTTGCGCGCCTTCGGAAGATGGATCGAGAGGGTTTCTCCATGGAGGTCCCACTCCAGCTCGTGGGCTCCGTCGTCGAGGACCTTCCGGATGTTCAGGTCCCCGGCGTCGAGGGCAACCTCGGTGAGGCCGTCGTTAATCGGCGCGAGGCGATGGGTTACCGTGCCGGAGATCATGCGCTCCCGGTCATCGACGCTGATCTCGAGGCGGACGTGCTGAAGGAGGAAGGTCCGGTCGCGCGGGGGCTGCTCGGGCGCATCCGGCGGCGCGAAGGTCTTCTCCCCCGCCGTGAGACCGAGTCGCCGGCACGATTCCGAAAATTCGCTCACCGAAAACCCCGGGCCATCCAGCGCGCGGCGGAACGGTCGAGGCCTATTTAGGCTTGCCCCGCGCTGTGTCGATCCGGATACACCGCCGGCCCGTCCGGCCGGAGTTCTTATGGGTTGCAACGATTTCCCGACGACAGATGGACGGAGACCGCAGCGCCGAAATCGCTGCGACGTTCGAACGAATACGCCGGCCTTTGCGGTGGCCGATGGAAAACTTTCGGCGGAAGCACGTCGCGAACCGCCAATTCGTCGGCTACCGGTTCTCGCGCGTTCGACTCCATTCGGTCGCGGGATTCAGCTTCGGGTTCGCCCTTCGAAATGACTCCCTGCCTGGGATCATTGAGGCACCAGAGGTCGTCGGCTATGCGTTCGTGGAACCCGCGAACTCGGCTCTCCATCGGGACCTCGTCGAACGACCGAACGGCGCGGTGCACCGGCTGGCCTCCATGAGTCGGCGCATGGGCTGCCCGTTCGAGTTCCACGCCGATGGCGCGGTCGCTGCGGTCCGCCACCGATCTGTGCGCCACGTGCCGAACGAACTCTTCGCCCTCGTGGCGTCGGACTTCCTCATGCTTTGTTACCAGCCGCTGCGGGCGGCCGGGTTCTTGGAGCGGGTGACGAAGGCCACGACCGGCCCCGGATAGATCATGCGGCGAGCTCGAGGGCGATGGCGGCGGGCACGTGGGGGCGGTCGACGACCTCGAAGACCTTGGTCCAGTTGTCCGCGAGGTCCCGGGACAAGCGGAGCACCCCGAGCTCCACGAGCGCTCCAAGACGTCGACGCGTGCGGGAGGCCGGCCACCGGAACCGGATCGCCATGAATTCCACGACGGACCGTTCCCGAGCGACGCGGCTGGCGAAGTGCACTTGAATCGCCGTCGCCACGAGCGCGAGGTCTTCGCGCTCCGCGGGGTCGCCGACGCTTCCGAGGATCGTCCACAACCCTTTGATTCCCGCCATGTGACTCCGATGCGATGCCCATGCCCCTCCCTTCCGCGTGCACGTAGCGTACCTCCACTTCGGCAAGAAGAAGACTTTAATTCGCGTGGTCCGATGCATTGACGATGTCGGTGGAAACGGAACTCGTCCCCATCGAGAACCCGAGCGGGTTGAATGTGATCCTTGGTCAGACGCACTTCATCAAGACGGCGGAGGACGTCCACGAAGCGCTCATCGGGTCCGTGCCCGGGATCAAGTTCGGCGTCGCGTTCTGCGAGGCGTCGGGGCCGTGCCTCGTCCGCGTCGAGGGGAACGATGAAGGCCTGAAGACGCTCGCCGCGAAAAATGCGCTCGCCGTCGGGGCGGGACACTTTTTCGTCGTCTTCCTGAAAGACGCCTACCCGATCAACGTCTTGCGGGCGCTGCGCGACGTGCCGGAAATCGTCACGGTCTACGCCGCGACCGCGAATCCCGTCGACGTCGTCGTCGCGACCACGCGGCGGGGCCGGGGCGTCCTCGGGGTCGTCGACGGGGAGCGGACCAAAGGCCTCGAGACCGCGAAAGACCGGGCGGAGAGAATCGCGTTCCTCCGGAAGATTGGGTACAAGTTGGGCTGACATGTGCCGGATGCTCGCAATCGTGAGCCACAAGCCCGCGCCTGTCGACACGCTCATGGCGTTCCGAGCCCTCGCCGATACCGGGAGGAACTTCCGGGATTTCGGATGCCCGCAGCCGAATCCAAAATCGGGCCATCCCGACGGCTGGGGAATCGCTTGCATCGGCCAGGAAGGAGAGTTCTATGCTCGCGGTCCCGCGAAGGCGACGGAGGACCCGAAGTACGAGGACGCGGTACGGCGGCTGTCGCGCGTGTGCAGTCCCCCGCTGATCCTCGTGGCCCACCTGCGGTATGCGTCGAAGAAGGACACGATCCAGGAGCGCTATTCCCATCCGTTCCGCCGCGAGGTCGACGGCCGGGTCCTGTTCTTCGCCCACAACGGCGAGATCGAGGATTTCGGCGTCCGAGATGGAAAGATCGACTCCCAATTCATCTACGACCGCTTTGTGGAATCGCTCGGAACCGAGGAGCGGCCGATTTCGGAGTTCAAGCAAGCGATCGCCAAGGCGAAGGCCGGCATCGACGTGGAATTCCCGCGGAAGGTCGAGTCGTATACGTTCTTGTTAATCGATGGAGACCGCGTGATCGCGCATCGCGACGCCCGCACGTGCGTGCCGTACTATACGCTCCACGAGACGGGGACCGAGGAGGCCCGCATCGTCTGCTCGGAGGTCCTCCCGACCCTCCCGGGGCGCTGGCGCATGCTCCGGAACGGCGAATTCGTCGAGCTCCGGCCGTGACGCGGAAGAGGCTGGACGTCCCGCAGAGCCATCGTCTGACAATATGTTCATGTGCACAAAAGAGTGGACCCTTGGCGAAGAAAAATCGGCTCGTCGTTGGGACGAAGGGTTAAATAATTCCTGTTTCGTAAGGATTCTATTCTTCTGTCGGGGGAGGACGGATAAGGTGCGAGAGGTAGAGATCACAACCCAGTGCCCGGAATGCCGCGGTGACCACCTCGTACGGGACTATTCTCGCGCGGAGATCGTGTGCGAGGATTGTGGTCTCGTCCTCGACGACATGATCATCGATGAGGGCCCCGAGTGGAGGGCCTTCGACTCCGAGCAACGGGAATCCCGGGAGCGGGCGGGGCCGCCGAGCACGATCATGGCCCATGACAAGGGCCTCTCGACGTCGATCGGCTGGCGGAACAAGGACGCCTACGGCCGGCAGATTCCGCACAAGTCGCGGGCCCAAATTTATCGCCTCCGGAAATGGCAGCACCGCATCCGGACGTCCAAGAGCGGGGAACGTTCCCTCGCGCAGGGCCTCACGGAGATCAACACGATGGCCTCGAAGATGGGTTTGCCGCGGCACGTGCGCGAGAACGCCGCGGTCCTGTATCGGCGGGCGTCGACGAAGAACCTCGTCCGGGGACGCTCGATCGACGAGGTGGTCGCGGCGACGCTGTACGCCTCGTGCCGGCAGTCCGGCGTCCCGCGGACCCTCGACGAAATCGCCTCGAAGTCGAGCGTGGACCGCAAGTCGATCGGACGGACGTATCGGACCCTGGTCCGCGAACTCGGACTCAAGCTGCTCCCGCAGAGTCCTCGGGATTACATCGCCCGGTTCTGCAATCGCCTCGAGCTCGACATGGATGTTCAGCGGAAGGCGAAGGAGATCCTCGACAAGGTCGAGAAGGACGAACTCGCGTCCGGGGTGGCGCCGAGCGGGGTGGCGGCCGCAACGATCTACATTTCCGCCATCCTGTGCAACAAGCCGTGCACCCAGAAGGAAGTCGCTGAGGTCGCCGGCGTGACGGAGGTCACGATCCGGAACCGATACAAGCGGATCTCCGTTGCGATCGGCATGAACCGGTGACCGTCCGCTGCGCCGAGGGCTGCGCCCGTAAGGTTTAAGCGAGTGCGACTCTTCCGAAACCTCCTTGCGGTGAGCCGGTGGTCTCAGACACGATCGAGAAAGGGGACATCGTCTGGATTGAATACGACGCCTGGACGGTGAACCCGAACGGGACTTTGACCCTCTTCGACACGACGCATGATGAGGTCGCGAAGAAGGAGGGCAAGTTCGACGAGAAGAAAGTCTACATCGAAGCCCCGGCCGTCATCGGCCGCGGGCGCCTGTTCGAAGGCCTGGAGGCCGGCCTCGTCGGGGCGAAGGTCGGGGAGACGATCGAGGTCCTGATTCCCCCGGAAAAGGGCGCCGGAGTCCGAGACCCTCGCCTCGTCGAGTTGCGCACCGAGAGGGAGTTCCTGCGGCAAGAAATCAGCCCCGAGGTCGGACTCGAAGTCTCGATCAGCGGGAAGCACGGCGTCGTCACCGCGGTCAGCGCGGGTCGCGTCCGGGTGGACTTCAACAACCCGCTCGCGGGGAAGACCTTAAAGTACGCCGTGAAGGCAACCCGGAAGGCGAAGACCGCGGAAGAGCGCGTGCGCGCGATCATCGACATGGACTACGGTCTCGCGGACCAGTTCAAGATCGATCTGAAGGGCGGCAGCGCGGAAGTCCATCTCCCAGACGTCTGCAAGACGGACGAGAAATGGTTCGTGTCGAAGTTCCGTGTCGTCGCGGATCTTCGGGAGCTCTCAGACCTCAAGACGATTCGCTTCGTCGAAGAATACGAGAAGAAGGAGGCCAAAGCGGAACCGAAGGCGGAACCAAAGGGAACGGAGGCGACCGCGGAGGCCCCGAAGGATGAGCCAGCCGGAGAGACCGCCGCCCCGAGGAAACCGAGGAAGCGAGCAACCGCGACGAAGGCGAAACCCGCTGCGAAGACCCGCACGGAAGAGGAACTTCCGGCATCTGAAAAGGCCCCGGAAGAACTCTGAGCCGCGTGGCTCAGTTGAGCGCGGAACGTGACCGGGCCTCATCCGGCGAACCCGCGCCGCGAAGCATTAATGGTAGCTCAGGACCTCGGCGCATCGCTCGGGTAGCCTAGCACGGAAAGGGCACCCGCCTCCTAAGCGGGTTATCTGGGGTTCAAATCCCCACCCGAGCGCCTTTCAGGAGCAAGCCATCGCGCCTCACCCTTAAGCAAAGGGCCGCCCATTTTGGATCAGATTCTGCGATGATTGCACTTGGCCGGGGGAATTGGTATCGTGCAACCGCGGTCACGGTCTCGAAGGTATTCGCCCACGGCCTGGTATTGACCTCCTTCAACGTCTTCGTCGGACTTGTCGTCTTCCCGGCCTTGCTCGAAGGGCTTCGGGTCATCTTCCTCGCCAGTCAAGGAAGTGCGATCGTCTTCGTGCTCGGCTTCCTTTTGATCGGAGGAATCCTTGTGGTCCTCAACGGCTTCGTCAATTCCCAGCTCGTTAGGTGGATATGGTTCCCCTTGAACCGGAGCTTGTTGAGCTTCTTCGTTCAGGGTGTCGCGCTGTCAATTGGCTCATCTATCGTGCTGATTGTCCCCGTCGTGATTCTGATCGGCTTTGCCATCCTCCTTGCGTCCCCCGAGAGTCTGGCGCTCCTCTTGGCCCTCGTGATCCTGGAGTCGTTTGTGTATGGATACGTCGGCCGCGAAATCGCCCGACCTTGGCAAGTCAACAAGCCGCGGCCGGTGGCTCCACGCCCTCCCGCCCAGCCGAATAATCCCACAGGCCTTCGCTGCCCTCGGTGTGGCGGCATCCACCTCGTCGTTGCGGAGGACAAGTCCGCGTACTGCATCGACTGTGAACGGGGAATCCAGAAGGAGAATTTCGGGGCGAGTGGCGCTTAGGCGGCCATGCGAAGCGCAGCCTCGGCTTGACGGGCAGGTTTTACGGCTCAAGCTACCTCAACGCTTGGGTCTTGCGACGGTGCTCGAGTGGACTCGATGGATACGGGCAGCTGCCCCCTAGCGGCAATTCTCCGGTTCAAATCCCCACCCGAGCGTGGACCGGGAGATCGCGAGGCTCGAGGTCGCACTTTTCGGCATTTGGAGAACGAGATTCGTCCCAGCATGGTCTAATCTACAAGTAGAACGGACGTCTGAGGATCGCGAGGCGATTAGGAATGGCAGAGACGAGGACGATTCTGGTGGCGGGAGCGACGGGACAGCAAGGAGGGGCGGTCGCGCGCAGTCTCATCAAGCATGGACACCGAGTCATCGGACTCACGCGAAGCGCGTCGAAGCTGAAGGCACTCGCCGGCGCTGGGATCGAAGGGGTGCAGGGCGACCTCACACAACGCGCAAGCCTCACCCCGTTCGTTCGGAATGTGGATGGCTTCTTCATCGTCACGACGCCGTTCGGGCCCGACTTCTCGGTGCACCCGGAGTGGGAGGTCCAGCAAGGCACAACGGCAATCGATGCCGCGAAAGCCGCATCGGTTGGGCATGTCGTCCTAACGAGCGTCGCCTCGGCAGACCGGAATACCGGCATCCCGCATTTCGAGTCTAAGGCAAAGGTGGAACAATACTTGTGGGCCTCGCGGGTCCCGCACACGATCACGCGGCCCGTCGCCTTCATGGACAACTACGCGAGCCCCTGGATGATTTCGAGCCTCCAACGAGGGATCATGGAGGTTCCTCTCCCGCCGACGACCCGCCAGCAACTCGTCGCGGTGAAGGATGTCGGGGAGATCGCGGCGAGGGCGTTCGACGACCCGAAGGCGGCCATCGGCAAGACCGTGGAGCTCGCCGGCGAGGAGTGGGCCTTTGGAGACCTCCCGGCAGCGCTGTCGAAGAAACTCGGACATCAGATTCGATATGTCGAGCAGCCCGAGGAGGAGGCCCGGAAGAAGATGGGCGACGACGGATTCCGGATGTTCCAGTTCTTCAAGACGATCGGGTACCACGTCGACATCCCCGCGCTGGAGGCCGCCTGGGGCTACCGCATGACCCGGTTCCAAGAGTTCCTCGACGCCGTGGATTGGCAACGGCTCGGCACGGGCCAGTGGCCTACCTCGCCGTAGTGGGACCGGACCCCAGCAGTTTCCGCGCGGCGGCATGCGGGTCGAGCCGACGGGCGGCGACATCCTCGGCGAGCTTGTCGAACGCGCGGCCGGAGCGCGACCCTTCCGAGACGCGGCGGACCAGGAGACGCTGCACGTTCTCGAGGATTTCGAGCCGGGCCCGAGCGACCTCGCGTTTGCGGCGCCCTCCGCTCTGGTCCAGGTACGATGCGTGCTTCTCGATCGCGGCCGCAAGGTCGTCGATTCCCCGGCCTTCGAGGGCCGCGGTCCGAATGATCGGTGGCGTCCAGCCGTCTCGAGTCTCCAGCTGGAACTTCAGGTTCGCGACGAGCACGTCTTCGTTCCCGAGGTCGACCTTGTTCACCACGTAGACGTCGCCGATCTCCAGGATCCCGGCTTTCATCGTCTGCACGACGTCCCCGGTCAGGGGCATTTCCACGACGACCGTCGTGTGCGCCCGACTGGCAATCTCCACTTCGCTTTGCCCCGCGCCCACCGTCTCGACGAAGACGAGGTCGGAGCCCATCGCGTCCAGGACCCGCACCGCATCGAACGTGGCCAGGGCCAAGCCGCCGGCGTGACCTCGGGTGGCCATCGATCGGATGAACACGCCCGGATCCGCGCCCGTGTCCGCCATCCGAATTCGGTCTCCCAGCACCGCGCCGCCGGTGTACGGGGAGGTAGGGTCGACGGCGACGACCCCGACCGTCTTGCCCCGAGACCGGAAGGCTCGGACCAACCGGTTGATTAAGGAGCTTTTCCCGACGCCGGGCGGTCCGGTCAACCCGACGACGTGTGCGCGGCCCGTGTGCGGGAAGATCCGCGTGACCGCCTCGACGGCTTCCGGCTCATCGTCCTCGATTAATGAGATCAGCTTCCCCGCCGACCGTTTGTCTCCTTCGAGGAGGGAATCAACGAGGCCTCGGACGGAGTCGCGCGAGGCCTTCGCGGGCATGGCCCTCACGCACCTTTACCCGCCTTCTCGAAAAACGAGACGATGACGCTCAACGGAGTGCCCGGTCCGAAGACCGCTTTGATCCCCGCTCGCTTCAGTTTCGGCACGTCCTCCTCGGGGATGATGCCGCCAGCGACGACGACGATGTCCCCGGACCTCCGCTTCTTCAGGAGGCGGACGACCTCGGGGAACAACGTCATGTGAGCGCCGCTCAGGGAGGAGAGCCCGATCGCATCGACGTCCTCCTGAATCGCGGCCTCGACGATGTCTTCCGGCGTTTGTCGAAGGCCGGTGTAAATCACTTCCATGCCCGCATCGCGCAGGGCCCGGGCGACGACCTTCGCCCCGCGGTCGTGTCCGTCCAGGCCCGGCTTCGCGATCAGCACGCGGATCTTCTTCCCGATCGGACCACCTCAGTAGAGGAGGGGCTCCTCCCAGACGCCGAAGACCTCACGCATCACGTCGCAGATTTCGCCGAGCGTCGCCTTCGCCCGTACCGCCTCGAGGATGAAGGGCATCGTGTTGTCGTCGGCCTCGCACGCCTTGCGGAGGCGATCGAGCGCCTGGGCGTGCTTCTTCGCGTCCCTGGTCCGACGAAGCTTCCGGAGCCGGTCCACCTGGGCCTTGAACGAGGCTTCCGTCACCCGGAGGGGCTCCACTTCCGTTTGCTCGTCGACGACAAAGTCGTTCACCCCGACGATCGTGCGATCCTTGTCCTCGACCTCTCGCTGATACCGATACGCGGAGTTCGCAATCTCCTGTTGGAAGAACCCTTTCCGGATCGCCGGAATCACGCCGCCGAGGTCTCCGATGCGGTCGAAGTAGCGATACGCATCCTCCTCGAGTTCGTCCGTGAGGGCCTCGAGGAAGTACGAGCCGCCGAACGGGTCCGCCGTGTTCGCGACCCCGCTTTCGTGGGCGAGAATCTGCTGAGTCCTCAAGGCGATCCGGGCGGCTTTCTCGTTCGGCACTTGATACGCTTCATCGTACGCGTTCGTGTGGAGCGACTGCGTTCCCCCTAAGACCGCCGCGAGCGCTTGGATCGTCGTCCGGACGATGTTGATCTCCGGCTGTTGCGCCGTCAGACTCACCCCCGCGGTCTGGGTGTGGAAGCGCAACAGCCACGACCGAGGCTTCTTCGCCCCGAAGGTGTCTCGCATCTCGCGAGCCCAGATGCGCCGGGCCGCGCGGTACTTGGCCAACTCCTCGAACAGATCGTTGTGCGCGTTGAAGAAGAAGGAGAGCCGGGGTGCGAACTCGTCGACCTTCAGGCCGCGGTCGATCCCCCAGCGGACATATTCCATGCCGTTCGCAAGGGTGAAGGCGAGCTCCTGCGCCGCCGTCGCTCCCGCCTCGCGGATGTGGTACCCGCTGATCGAGATCGTGTTCCACCCAGGCACCTGCTTCGACCCGAACTCGAATGTGTCGACGACGAGCCGCATGGACGGCTCGGGCGGATAGATCCACTCTTTCTGCGCCTGGTACTCTTTCAGGATATCGTTCTGGATCGTGCCGCGGAGTTTCGTCCAGGGCACGCCGCGGTCTTCGGCCATGACGAGATACATCGCCCAGATCGCGGAGGCCGGGCTGTTGATGGTCATCGACGTGCTCACGCCGCCCACGTCGATTCCGCGGAACAGGACCTTCATGTCGTCGGGCGAGGAGACCGCCACGCCGCACGTCCCGAACTCACCTTTCGCCTCGGGCTCGTCGGTGTCGTAGCCGTACAGAGTCGGCATGTCGAAGGCGACGCTGAGACCCGTCTCGCCGTGCGAGATCAGGTACTTGAACCGCCGATTCGTGTCCTCGGCGCTCCCGTAGCCGGCGAACATGCGCATCGTCCACAGCCGGCCGCGGTACATCGTCGGATGAATGCCGCGGGTGAAGGGGAACTCGCCGGGCTCCCCGAGGCGCTCGCCCCCTGCTTTGCGGGCGAGGTCGAGCGGCGTGTACAAGCGCTTCACGGGTCGGCTCGACGTCGTCATGAATTCCTTGCGACGTTCGGGGTGGGATGCGAGCGCCTCCCGGAGGGTCGTCTCCTCCCACCGCTTCAATTCCTTCTCGAGGACCTTGCGTTCGTCCTCGTCCCGCATGAGCGCCTCGCGTGGTTTCAAAGGCCCGTGCCTATAAGATGATTGCGTCCGCTCACTCGGGGGTCATCGACTCGACAATCGTTTTCGCGAGACCCTGGAACGCCTGCTCCACGTTCTCTCCGGTCTTGGCGGACGTGTAAAGGACCGGGCACTCGTACGAGGCCAGGACGGTCGACGCGTCCTCCGAGTTGACCTCGCGGCGGTGCGCGAGATCCGTCTTGTTCCCGAGGGCATACACCGGGCAGGGACCGACGGAATCCCGGACCCCGTCAATCCATTTCGTCAAGTCGCGGAGCGACTGAGCGCGCGTCATGTCGAAGACCGCCAGGACGCCCTTGGCGCCGTGGAAGTACGCCTCCTTGAAGAGTTGCAGGAAGGTCCGCTTGCCCATGATGTCCAAGATCATCATGTCGACCTGGACCGGACGGCCTTGCATCGTGCCCAAGGCGACCGTCTTCTTCGACACGACTGCCCCGAGCGTCCGGATATACGACTCATCGAACGCCCCGGACACGAACCGGTGGATGAGGCTCGTCTTGCCGACGCCTTCCTCCCCCACCAGGCAAATTTTGAACTTGAAGGTCTTCGACTCTGGGTCCATCGTGGGCCTGCGCAGCATGGTAGGCCGCGATACCCAGCCGGGGGGTTATCAAGCCGTCGGCCCGATTTTCAGAATCGGGAACGCACCGGCTCGAATCCTTCGATGTCCACGATCGTCCCCGTCCGCCCGTCCGGAGACTTGAGCCTCGCCTGCACGGACAATCCCGCACGAGCCTGGTTCGGCGCGACCAGGAGGCGATGAAGGAGGCCGCCGCGGATCCCTTCGAAGGTCACGAACGCCCAGACTTGCGGGTGCGACAGCTTCGCGCCGGTCCGATCGACGTGGGCGACCGTCACCGCCGCGACCCGCCCGGTCCGCGGTACGTCGACATACTCCGTGAGCTCCGCGAAGCAATCTTCGCAGAACATGCGCGGCGGGAGATAGTCGAGCTTGCACGCCGTGCACCGGGAGGCCAGCATCCGGCCCTCGTCACGCAGCGCGACGAAGAATCGCTCCCCCGCGACGCCAGACGTGTAGATGTAGTCCGCCTCGACGTCCCCCTCCCAATGGCGGAACTTCCTCGCGTCGGTCGTCCGGTCGAGGAACGTCATCGCTCCCCCTCCCGCAGGGGTCGGAAATAGCGGATGTCGAGGACGCTCCCACGGCGCTCCGTGGGCGGCTTCCACTCGGCCTTCACGCGCATGCCGATCCGAATCTCCTCCTTCGTCATCTCTCCGAAGTAGTGCATCATCCCCATCTTCGGCGAGGCGCCATCGAGGCTCACGACTCCGACGAGGATCGGCTCCGTAATTCGCTTGGCATCTGTGTCGAGATAGGAAACGGAGAACGTTTCGATCGTCCCCGTATCGTGAACGAAGGTCCACTCGTCCGTGGGCCGGAAGCACTCTTCGCAGAACATCCGGGGGGGAAAGAGGATGCGCTGGCACTTGTGGCACGTTCGTGCGATGAAGCGACCGTTCTGGAGTTCTTCGAGGAACCTCGACATCGCTTCGCCCGCGGACCAGGCGTACTTCGCGTCCGGCCGGAATCGAGTCTGCGTGATCTTGCCCTCAAGGAGGTCGGCGGCCCGGAGCTCGATCCCGGGCCATCGCGAGATTCGCGCCGTCATCCTTTCATCACCACCACGGAGCCGTACTGCATGAGGTCGCCCCACGCCTGCGACACCCCGGTGTGCACCTCGTGCGGGATCTGTCGCTTGCCTGCCTGGCCCGTGAGCTGCCAGAAGAGCTCGCCGATCTTCATGCCCATCGTTGCCGCGATCGGATTCCCGACCCCGAGGAGGCCGCCGGACGGGCAAACCGGCAGCTTTCCGTCCCGCTCCGTGACGCCCTCCCGCGTCAAGACGGGCGCTTCGCCCTTGTCGGCGAGGAGCAGCCCCTCGAGATGATGGAGTTCCTTGTAATCGAAGGGGTCGTACGGTTCCGCGAAGTCAATCTGCCGCCGGGGCTCGTCGATCTTCGCCATCTTGTACGCGTGCTTCGCGGCGCGGGCGACGTACTCCGGGAACACCAGGTCCCGATCCGTCCACATCGTCGAGTCGATGCACCAGCCGACGCCGGAAATCCACGCTCGGTCTTTGATAGGCCGCTTTCGAATGAAGTCCTCCGACGCGAGGATGACCGCCGAGGCGCCGTCGCTCGGAGGGCTGATGTCGAGCCGCTGGACGGGCCACGCCATCACCTCGCTGTTCAAAACGTCGTCCACGGTGATGTTCGGGTCCGCGAGCTGGGCGCACGGATGGCCGACTGCGTTCCGTTTGTTCTTGACCGCGACCCGGGCGATGTCCTCCTTCTTGACGCCGTACACGGTCATGTAGCGGTTCATCTCCATCGCGAAGATCCACACGAGGTTCGGCTTCAGCGGGCGGTCGAGGATCGGATCCCAGATGTTCGCGAAGACGCTCTGCGGATGCGGCTGGCACGAAGACATCTTCTCCTCGTTCACGACGAGTACGACGTCCGCGAGACCGGAGGCGACGTGCCACCATCCGGCGATCGTGCTGAAGACGCCCGTGCCTCCCCCCGTGAAGACGCGTGTGTACGGCTTGCGAAAGCCCCCGGATCCATCGAGCAGGTACTCGCCTTTCATCGCGACCCCGTCGAATGCATCCGGCGCGGTTCCGCACACGACCATGTCCACGTCGGCGCGGGTGAGCCCTGCTGAATCGAGGGCCATCTTCGTTGCCTCGAAGCACATTTCCTTCCCGGTCTCCTGGAGCCGCCGCCGGAAGAGCGTCATGCCGGCTCCGACCACGCCGACCTTGGTCACGGGCCCGCCCCCAGGACGGCCACGGCGCCTGTCGCGCTCGGGACGAACCGCCACGACTGCGCGACGCCCACCCGGACGCCGTCGAGTTGCCGCACCCCGGCGTCGCCGCGAAGCTGGAGGGCGACCTCCCCGGCCCGGTGGAGTCCGGTCGCCTCGAACACGTTTCCGCATCCGAGGGAACCGCCCGAGACATTCACCGGGAAGCGGCCATCCGCATCGTAGTCGCCTCGAAGGACCCTCGTCCCCGCCTCTCCCTTTTTCGCGAGCCCAAGGGATTCGAGATGTTGAAGCTCCTTGTACGAGAAGCGGTCGTCGACCTCCGCAAAGTCGATGTCCGTTGCCGGTCGTCGGACCTTCGCCAGGCGGTAGGCCATGTCGGCGGCGATCCGGGCGTAGGTGGCCGCGGTCCAATCCCGCGTCTCGAGGCTCGGGGAGTCGCTGGCCCACCCGATGCCGCGGATCCAGACGGGGTCCGCATGAAGTTTCTTCGCGGCGCGATCCGACGCCAGGACGAGGACGACGCAGCCGTCCGCGGGATTCGAGATGTCGAGGGCGCGGATTGGGGCAAACCGTTCCTCGGACTGCATGGCCTGGTCGGCGTCGACCGCCGCGCCGTAGGCGGCCAGGGGATTTCGCAGGCCGTTCCGGCGGTTCTTCGCGACGACCGCAGCGAGTGCCTTTGGCGAAGTCCGCGTGCCGCGAAGGTAAGCGTCCGCCTCGAGGCCGGCCACGACGAACGGGTGGGCGCCGAGCGGCTTGTTCCAGATCGGATCGAGCGCGTGCTCGATGATGCCGTCGAGCGTCACGACGTCCGACGCCTTGCTGTGGGCCTCGACGACGGCGACGTCGATGAGTCCCGTTTGAATCTGCATGTACGCATTCGCGAGGCCTTGCAGTCCGTCCCCGCTCACCGTGCACGTCGGCCGCAGCGCGGCCCCGAGCTGGTCCGGGACGAACTCGTCGAAGATCCCGAAGCCTTCGTAGTAGTCTTCCGCGCAGGTGATGAACGAGTCGACGTCCTCGCGCGGGTTGATCGCGGCGTCCGCGTAGGCGCGCGACGCGGCCTCAAACATCAATTCTTTCCAGTTGTATTCGGGCGTCGAGGGCCGGAACGCGGTCATCCCGATCCCGATGATGCCGACCCGCATGTCCTCCCTTCCGTCCGCGGCTCCCGGATGCGGGGAAGTCCGCGACCGCTCAAAAGACTGTCGCAGGCGGAAGCCCTTAAGGTTCGCCGCGTTGTTCATCGGGTTCGGGAACGGGTTCCGACTGCCGCTCTACTACCTCGATGTCGAGACGACCGGAGACGATCCGCAGCAGGACCGGATCGTGACGGTCCAGTACCAGGCCCTTGCGGACGATCTGACCCCGACCGGTTTGTTCCAGGTGATCGCGGAGTGGGAATGGGGGGAGAAGCAGGTGATCCAGACGGTCCTCGACAAGGGCGTCTTGGAGCCGACATGGGACTTCGTGCCCCTCGGGAATCGCCTGCGGTTCGACCTGACGTTTCTCATCGAGCGCGCGACGAAGTGGAAGCTGATCGATTGGGACATGCCCAAGCTGAAGTACTTCTGGTTCACGAAACCGTACCTCGACCTGGCGCCGGTCCTCGTCATGCTGAATCGCGGGGCCTTCACGGGATCGAGCCTCCACACGTTCGCGGACAAGGAAAGCGGAGCCCGGGTGCCGAAGATGTACCGCGAGGGTCTCTTCCAAGAGATCATCGACTACGTGACGAGGGAGCGGGACGCGGCGATGGACCTGTTGAAGGAGAGCCGCGAGGTCATCGGCGATCTGGGAGACCGCCGCCGACGGCCCTTGCACAAGGGCGAAGCGAAGCCCTAAGAGGCCATGCGCGCTTTTCGCCCCGAGGCATGCGATGGACTTCGACCTCTCGCCGGAACACGAGATGATCCGGCGTACCGCGCGGGACTTCGCGGAGAAGGAGATCCGCCCCGTCGCCGCTCACGTCGACAAAACGGGAGAGTTCCCGAAGGCGACGATCGCGAAGATGGCCGGCCTCGGGTTCCTGGGAATGGCGATCCCGGAAGAATACGACGGCGCGGGCCTCGACTCGATGGCCTTGGCGATCACCGTGGAGGAAGTGGCCCGCGTGTGCGGATCGCACGCCCTGATCATGGCGGCGCACAACTCCCTCTGCACGGGGACCATCTGGTTAGCGGGAACCGAGGAACAGCGTCGGAAGTACGTTCCGGACCTCGCGAGCGGGCGAAAGCTCGGGGCGTGGGCGCTGACGGAACCGAAGAGCGGCTCCGATGCGGCCGCGATGGAGACGACCGCGAAGCGCGCGAAAGACGGATGGGTCCTCAACGGCGCGAAGAACCTGTGCACGAACGCGCCGGTCGCGGGGACGTTCGTGATCCACGCCGTCACCGACGCAACGAAAGGGAACCGCGGAATCAGCGCGTTCATCGTTGAGCGCGGAAATCCAGGATTGTCCATCGGGAGGGTGGAGGAAAAGCTCGGAGTCCGCGGGAGCCCGACCTCCCAGGTGCTTCTGACGGACTGCCACGTTCTGTCCACGGCGTTACTCGGACAGGAGAACGAGGGGTTCCCCAACGCGTTGAAGATCCTGGACGGAGGACGGATCGGAATCGGAGCGATGGCCGTGGGAATCGCCCAGGGAGCGTTCGAGGAATCGGTCAAGTATGCGAAGGAGCGGGTCCAGTTTGCGAAGCCGATCGCGGAACATCAGGCGATTCAGTTCATGCTCGCGGACATGGCCACGCGCATCGACGCGGCTCGTGTGCTCGTGCGCCGCGCCGCGTGGCTGAAGGACCGCGGAATGCCTTTCACGAAGGAGGCGGCGATGGGGAAACTGTACGCCAGCGAAATGTCGTCCTTCGTGACGAACAAGGCGGTTCAGATTCACGGAGGCTACGGGTATATCACGGATTACCCGGTCGAGCGGATGCTGCGGGACGCGAAGCTCACGGAGATCGGCGAAGGGACGAGCGAGATTCAGCGGCTCGTCATCGCACGCGAACTATACCGAACCTCGTGAGGTTCATCGCGGCGGCGGGGGCCCCGGCGTCGGAGGGCTCACGGCCGGTTGGGGCGTGCCGCAAAACGGGCAGAACGCATACCCGAAGGGGGCCATTCGGCCGCACGACGTGCACACCCGATACGCACCCGCGGGACCGACCATCCCGGGCATTCCCATTCCGGGCCTCCATGCGATGGCGATCGCTCCGCCCACGATCCCGAGGACCATCCCGATGACGCCCAGCCCCAATCCGCCATAACCCGAGAACACACTCGTGATGCTCGCGGCCGCGAAGACGAGGATCGCGACGCCCCACGCCACGTGAAGCTCCGGGCGGGAGTAGAGCATCAACGTCATCGCGAGCATCAGGATGCCCAGGGCCACGGAGACCCCGGTTAGGATCGCCATGAAAGTGGTGATGGACGCATATGTGCTCGATGAGTATAGCGCGAAGCCGAGGATCGTCCCGACGATGACGAACACGCTGCCGAGCAACGACAGGATGAACGCGGTAAGCGGTCGCTCTTCCAACCCATTTGCCTCCACCAAACTCAGCGGAGTGCGCGTACTTAACCGCGCGGTACATATTCGGAAAATACCGAACGCGGATTCGGATAGCGGGTGCTTCCGAGAACCTTTAAGGGCGGCCGTTCGTTCGGAGGCCGAAAATGCCTGAGAGTGAATACGAGGTCGAGCTGTTTCGGAAACAAGGATTCACGCGACAGACGTGTCCGAAATGCTCGACCCCCTTCTGGTCGCTCGGCATCCACGAGACGTGCGGGGAGGCCCCCTGCCAGGAATACGACTTCATCGGCGCGTCGCCGTTCAAGAAGAAACTCACCTACCGGGCGATGCGCGAGGACTTCCTCTCCTTCCTCGAGCAAAACGGCCACACGCGGGTGAAGCGCTACCCGATCGTCGCACGCTGGCGCGATGACGTCTTCTTCGTCCAGGCCAGCGTGTATCCCTTCCAACCGTGGGTGATCAGCGGCGAGGCGAGCCCGCCCGCGAACCCGTTGGCGATCAGCCAGCCCTGCGTGCGATTCTTGGACATCGACAACGTCGGGAAGACCGGCCAGCATTTCACGATGTTCGAGATGATGGCCCATCATGCGTTCAACTTCCCGAAGAAATTCATTTACTTCAAGGACCGGACGGTCGAGATCTGCCATCTCTTTCTGACGGAGCGCCTCGGCGTCGACCCGACCCTCGTCCGCTACAAGGAGTCGTGGTGGGAGGGAGGGGGCAACAGCGGGCCGTGCTTCGAGGTCGTCTTCGGCGGCGCTGAGCCCGCGACCCTGGTCTTCATGATGAACCGGGAGATCAACGGGCATCGCGTCCCGATGGACACCCAGGTCGTCGATACCGGATACGGCCTCGAGCGACTGACGTGGCTGTCGCAGGCCACGAC
>Ga0209160_1000423_pt1 | contig 34140 bp, 40 predicted proteins | sample GraSoiAngelo_153_FD_186167 | JGI IMG/M metagenome (GOLD analysis project Ga0209160, IMG submission 186167) | Grasslands soil microbial communities from the Angelo Coastal Reserve, California, USA - 14_1009_12_40cm (SPAdes) (version 2) | ecosystem: Environmental > Terrestrial > Soil > Grasslands ...
GGCCTTTTTCGCGCTGCCGTACTTCACGACCAGCAAGGGTCGGCCGACCAACGCCGTCTACGGGTTCACCAATATGCTGCTGAAGATCCTCGACGAGGAACAGCCCGGCCACGTCGCCGCCGCGTTCGACAAGGCCGCTCCCACTTTCCGCCATACGCAGTTCAAAGAATACAAGGCCACCAGGCAGCGAATGCCCGATGACCTGCGGCCCCAGATTCAGACCACGAAGGAAATCCTGGAGGCGCTTGGCATCCCCATCTTCGAGGTCGACGGCTATGAGGCCGACGACGTGCTGGGGACCATGGCGCGCGCGGCCGCGGCCGAAGGGTTTGATGTGCTCATCGTCACCGGTGATCTCGATGTGCTCCAGTTGATCGACACCAACATCAAAGTCATGGTCACCAGCCGGGGGATCACTGAGACGACCGTCTATGATCGAGAGAAATTCCAGTCCCGGTTTGGCTTTGACCCTGCTCGACTGCCTGACTACAAGGGGTTGAAAGGCGACACCACCGACAACATCCCTGGCGTCCCTGGGATTGGGGATAAGACCGCCGGCCAGCTGATCCAAGAATTTGGGACGGTGGAGGATTTGTTGCAGCACCTGGATCGCGTTCCGCCGAAGTTCCAGGACCCGCTGCGCGCGCGCTCGGAACAGATTCTGCAGAGCAAACACCTCGCCACAATCGTCACCGACGCTCCAGTCCACTGGGAATGGGAAAAACTGCGCCGGACACCGCCAGATCGCGAGCGATTGCAGGCGCTATTTGCCGAACTCGAGTTCAAGAGCCTCCTTGAACGCGTCGGGGTCGCAGACACACAGCCTGAGGGCCAGTATCGGCGCGCCGCCGACGCTGCGGAGCTGGCCAGCGCCGCCAGGGGAGCAGAGGAGATCGGCCTCTACCTGGAATGCGGCGAGGGCCATCCGTTGACGGCCCGTCTGACGGGGATCGCCGTGTGCGCGGTTCCGGGCAGGGCCTTGTACCTTCCCATTGCCGATGACCGCGTCCCGGAGGCGCTGAGGCCACTGGTCGAGGGCCCGGCGGTGAAAGTCAGCGGCGACGTAAAGGGCGATCTGCTGATCTTACGGCGTGGCGGGCTGCAGCCGCGCGGGTTCGACGTCGACGTGGCCATCGCGTCCTATCTGATGAATCCGGGACGGCGGACGCACACTGTGGGGACTGCGGCGTGGGAGTATCTGGGCTGGCGCCTGCGCATGGATGAGGAGCCGGAGGCCCAGCAAGGCCTGGGACTAAACCGGGACGAGGTGGCGGAGGCCTGTGAGGCCGCCGATGTGCTGCGCCGGCTGCGACCTGTCCTCGTCGATCGCATGCGGGACAAGCAGGTGTTGGAGCTGTTCACCGAGATCGAAATGCCGCTCGTGGCCGTGCTGGCGGCGATGGAGGAAGCCGGCGTGGCCGTGGATGTCCCGTACCTGCGCGCGCTCGCGGAGGAGATGGACCGCAGGCTGGCAGAGCTGACCGCGGAGATCTACCGGCTGGCGGGCAGCGAGTTCAACATCAGCTCGCCCAAACAGCTGGGATTCGTCTTGTTTGAGAAGTTGCAGCTGCCTCCGGTCAAAAAGACCAAGACCGGCTACTCCACCGATGCCGAGGTCCTGGAGTACCTGGCCCCCCACCACCAGATCGTGGCCAACATCGTTGCTCACCGTGAGCTCACCAAGCTGAAGACGACCTACGTCGACGTGCTGCCGGCTCTGGTGAACGCCCGGACGGGCCGCGTGCACACCACGTTCAACCAGACGGTGGCGGCCACCGGCCGGGTCATCACGACGGATCCGAACCTGCAGAACATCCCCATCCGGACCGAAGAAGGGCGGAAGATCCGCCGGGCCATCGTCGCCGCGCCCGGCCGGGTGTTGCTGGGAGCGGATTACTCGCAGATCGACCTGCGGGTGCTGGCGCACATCACCAACGATCCAGGGCTGCTGGATGCCTTTGGGCGCGATGACGACATCCACGCCGTCACGGCCGGCGAGGTCTTCGGGGTGCCCCGCGCCGAGGTCACGCCCGAGCTGCGGCGGCGGGCGAAGACGATCGTCTTCGGTGTGGCGTACGGCATGAGCGAGTTCGGCCTGGCGGCGCAACTCGGCATCAGCAAGGCTGAGGCGAAAGCGTATATCGAACGGTACTATGAGCGGTATCCGGGCGTGCGCCAGTATATGCTGGACATCGTCCAGCAGGCCCGCCAGACGGGATACGTGACCACGCTGTTGAACCGGCGGCGGTACATCCCCGAGGTCCACACGCGCAACCGGCCGATTCGAGAGGCGGCCGAGCGCACGGCGATCAACACGCCGATTCAGGGCAGCAGCGCCGACATCATCAAGAAGGCGATGGTCGATCTGGCCCGCGACGTCCTGCCGCGGTTCCCGGGTGCGCTGATGACGTTGCAGGTTCACGACGAACTGATTTTCGAGGTCCCGCCGGCTGCGGTCGGGGACCTGGCCGGCGAGGTACGACGCGTCATGGCCCAGGCGTTTCCGCTCAAGGTGCCCCTGCGGGTCGACACCCAGGTCGGGCCCAACTGGCGAGACATGGAGCCACTGGCATGAAGGTCATCGGTCTCACCGGGGGGATTGCCACCGGCGTGACGACCGTGGCCCAGATGTTCCGCGACATGGGCGCCATCGTCGTCGAAGCCGACCAGATCGCGCGAGAGGTCGTCGAGCCGGGAACCGGCGCGTACCAGAAGATTGTCGGCGCGTTTGGGAAGAAAGTCGTTGGCCGCGATGGGACGCTCGATCGGAAGGTGCTCGGGGAGATCATCTTCAACGATACGGCCGCCCGCCGCCGGCTCAACGCGATCACCCATCAAGAAATCCGCCAGCACATCCTGGCGGAGATCGAGCGCCTGCGCACGACGAACCCTGACGCCGTCGTGATTGTCGACATTCCCTTGTTGCTGGATACGACCGGTCCAGAGGCCTTCAACCTGGAAGGCGTCATTGTCGTGGTCGCCCGGCGCGAGCAGCAGATCGAACGCCTGAAGGCTCGGGACGGACTCTCGCCGGACGCGATCGAGCAACGCCTCGACGCCCAGCGGCCGGTCGCGGAGAAGGAAGCAGAGGCCGACTGGGTGATCGACAACTCAGGCTCGCTCGAGGAAACACGCCGGCAGGTCGAGCTCCTTTGGCAGGAACTCCTCATGCAATAAAGCCAGTCTCCACAGTCTCCCCGGTCTTCACAGTCTCCCAGTCTCAGACCGAACCAGAGCAATAGACTGTGAAGACTGGGCAGACTGGGAAGACTGTGTAGACTCGCGCGCGGACTCGCGAAACGCCGAACACCCTATTCCGCGCGCTGCGGGGGACCGGTAGCCTGCGGTTTGACCCGAATGTTATACTGACTTTATGCGTGTTTTCTCCCGGAGTGTGATCCGTGCCTGCATTTGAGATGGTGACCGAACTCGAACCGAGGGGCGACCAGCCCGCCGCGGTCACCGCGCTGGTGACGGGTGTCCAGCAGGGGCACCGGCAGCAGACCCTGCTGGGGGTGACCGGCTCCGGTAAGACGTACACCATGGCGAAGGTCATCGAGGCCGTGCAGCGCCCGACGCTGGTCCTGGCCCACAACAAGACCCTCGCCGCGCAGCTGTATAGCGAGTTCCGCGAGTTCTTTCCCAACAACGCTGTGCGCTACTTCGTCTCCTACTACGACTACTACCAGCCGGAGGCCTACGTCCCGCAGACCGATCTGTACATCAGCAAGGATGCCTCCATCAACGACGAGATCGACCGGCTGCGGCACGCCGCCACCAAGGCCCTGATGGAGCGGCGCGATGTCGTCGTCGTCGCCTCGGTGTCGTGCATCTTCGGCCTGGGCCGGCCCGAGGACTATAAAGAAGTCATGCTGCTCGTGCGCAAGGGCGAGCGCCGGGTCCGAGAAGAGATCCTGCGCCGGCTGGTCGATATCCAGTACGAGCGCAACGACATCGACTTCGCCCGCGGCCGGTTTCGCGTCAGGGGAGATGTCATCGAGGTGCACCCGTCGTACGAAGACCGGGCGGTGCGCATCGAGCTCTTCGGCGATGAAGTCGAGCGCATCATCGAGTTGAACCCTGTCTCCGGGGAAGTGCTGGAGGAGAAGTCGGCGATCGCCATCTGGCCGGCCAAGCACTGGGTGACGACCGATGAGCGCCTGGACCGGGCCCTGGGCACCATCGACCAGGAGCTGCGGGAGCGGCTGGAGTGGTTCAAGACCCAGGGGAAGCTGCTGGAGGCGCAGCGCCTGGAGTTCCGGGCCAAGTACGACATGGAGCTGCTGCGGGAGGTCGGGTATTGCCCCGGGATCGAGAACTACTCCCGCCACATGGACGGGCGCACCCCGGGAGAGCGGCCCGGGTGCCTGCTGGACTACTTCCCCAAGGATTTTCTGATGTTCATCGACGAGAGCCACGTCGCCGTCCCCCAGGTGCACGGCATGCTGGAGGGCGACCGCGCCCGCAAGAAGAACCTGGTGGACTTCGGCTTCCGCCTCCCATCCGCCTACGACAACCGGCCGCTGTCGTGGGAAGAGTTCGACGGTCTCATCAACCAGGTGGTCTTTGTCTCCGCGACCCCCGGCGAGTATGAGCGACAGACCAGCCAGCAGGTTGTCGAGCAGATCGTCCGCCCCACCGGCCTCGTCGATCCCCACGTGGAGGTGCGGCCCGCGAAGGGGCAGATCGACGACCTCATCGCCGAGATCAAGACGCAGGCGGAGAAGGGTGAGCGCACGCTGGTCACCACGCTGACCAAGCGCATGGCCGAGGATCTGACCGCGTACCTCCAGGAGATGGGCCTGAAGGTGCATTACCTGCACTCCGAGATCGACACCCTGGCGCGGGTGCAGATCCTCAAGGACCTGCGGCTGGGGACGTATGACGTCCTCGTGGGGATCAACCTCCTCCGGGAGGGCCTGGACCTGCCCGAGGTGTCGCTGGTGGCCATCCTGGACGCCGACCGCGAGGGGTACCTGCGGTCCGACATCTCGCTCATCCAGACGATGGGCCGGGCCGCGCGGCATCTCAGCGGCCATGTGCTCCTCTACGCCGATGCAGTCACCGACTCGATGCGCCGCGCGATCGACGAGACGAATCGCCGCCGCGAGATTCAGGAGAAGTACAATCAGGAGCACGGCATCACCCCGCAGTCGATCAGCAAGCCGATCCGCGATCTGATCGACCTCGAGCAGGTCGCCGAGGAAGTGCAGAGCTACACCCCGACCGAGGAGATCCTCACCGCCCAGGAACTCATCACCCTGGCGGAGGAACAGCGGGCTAAGGTGCCCTGGGATATCGCGCGCCTCCTGATGCTCTCGCCCCAGGAATTGGAGCAGACCATCGAGACGCTGGAGCGCGAGATGCGCAAGGCGTCCGCCAATCTCGAGTTCGAGAAGGCCGCCGTGCTGCGCGACCAGATCGGCGAGTTGAAGAAAGGACTGGGGGAGCCATTCTTCGCCGGCGCTGGTCGTGGACGAGGGGACGGAGGCCGCCGCGGCCGCCCCGGTGGGCGGGGCCGGTGGGGGCGCCGGTAAACGAGGGCATCCATGCCACGTGACCGCATCGTTGTTCGCGGGGCGCGCGAACACAACCTTAAGAACATCACGGTCGAGATTCCCCGGGATAAGTTTGTCGTCCTGACAGGCATCTCCGGCTCTGGAAAGTCCTCGCTGGCATTCGACACCATCTATGCTGAAGGCCAGCGGAAGTACGTCGAGTCGCTGTCAGCCTACGCCCGGCAGTTCCTGGGGTTGATGGAGAAACCCGACGTCGATCACATCGACGGGTTGTCGCCGGCGGTCTCCATTGATCAGAAGGGTGCGCCCCGCAACCCGCGGTCCACGGTGGGCACCGTCACCGAGGTCTACGACTACCTGCGGCTGCTCTATGCGCGCGCGGGGATCCCGCACTGTCCCAAATGCGGCAAGCCCATCAGCCGCCAGACCCGGGAGCAGATTGTCGATCAAGTTCTGGCGCGTCCGGAAGGATCCCGCATCCAGGTCCTGGGCCCCATCGTCCGCGGGCGCAAGGGCGAGTACCGGCAGCTCTTCGAGGACCTGCGCCGGCAGGGGTTTGCCCGCGTACGGGTGGACGGGATCGTCGCCGAATTAGGCGATGAGATCTCCCTGGATAAGAACAAGAAACACTGGATCGAGGTCGTCGTGGACCGCATCGTGACGCGGTCGGATATTCAGACGCGCCTGGCCGACTCCGTGGAGACGGCGCTGAAGCTGGGGCAGGGGATCATGTACGTGGAAGTGCTACCAAAAGAAGGGAACGCGGGAACCCCCACGCGGACTCGGGGCGTGGCGCGGGAACGAGGGAACGCGAAACGGAGGGCAGTGGCCGATCCGACCGCGAGGCTGCTGGTCTTCAGCCAGCTGTTCGCCTGCCCCGACCACGGATCGGTGCTGCCGGAGATCGAGCCCCGCATCTTCTCGTTCAACAGCCCGCACGGCGCCTGCCCGACCTGCACCGGGCTCGGCTTCCGCCAGGAATTCGATCCCGATCTGATCCTGGACTGGGACAAGTCGCTCAGCGACGGCGCGGTGCTGCCGTGGGCGGCGTCCACCAGCGAGTACTACTATGAACTGCTGCAGTCCGTGGCCGCCCACTACCGCGTGGAGATGAAGACGCCGCTGCGGAAGCTGCCGAAGAGCTTCATCGACGCCCTGCTGCACGGGTCCACCGAGTCGATGCGGGTGCGGTACCACAACAAATGGGGCGCGCTGCGAGTGTACGACACGAAGTTCGAAGGCGTCCTCCACCAGCTGGAGCGGCGCTACCGTGAGACCGACTCCGAGTACATGCGGGAGGAGTACGAGCAGTACATGACCACGCTGCCGTGCCCGGCCTGCCAGGGGGCGAGGCTGCGGCCGGAGTCGCTCAGCGTGCGCGTGGGTGGCAGGAACATCGCCGAGCTGACCGCGCTGACCGTGCGGCAGACGCTGGATTTCTTCAACGTGCTGACGCTGTCGGATCGCGAGCGGATGATCGCCGCTCAGATCTTAAAAGAAATCAAGGCCCGGTTGGGCTTCCTGGTCGACGTGGGGCTGGACTACCTCACCTTGGACCGCACGGCGACCACGCTGTCCGGAGGCGAGGCGCAGCGCATCCGCCTGGCCACCCAGATCGGATCCGGCCTGATGGGTGTGCTGTACGTCCTGGACGAGCCCAGCGTCGGGCTGCACCAGCGCGACAACCGGCGGTTGATCGACACCCTGATGCGCCTGCGCGACCTGGGCAACACGATCCTGGTCGTCGAGCACGATGAGGAGACGATCCGGTCCGCGGACTGGGTGGTCGACATCGGCCCCGGGGCGGGCGCACACGGCGGGGAAATCGTGGTCAGCGGCACCCCGGACGACATCGCCCGCCATCCGGATTCCATCACCGGCCAGTACCTGTCCGGCCGGAAGCGCATCCCTATCCCGGCGCAGCGCCGGTCCCAGAATGGCCAGCATGTCACGGTGCGCGGCGCGCGGGAGCACAACTTGAAGGACATCGACGTCAGGATCCCGCTGAGCATGTTCGTGGCCGTGACCGGCGTATCGGGATCGGGCAAGTCCACGCTGGTGGATGAGATCCTCTACCGTGCGCTGACGTCACGGCTGCACGGCACGCGGGTGCGCGCCGGGGCCCATACCCGGATCGACGGGATCGAGAACGTGGACAAGGTGATCAACATCGACCAGTCGCCGATCGGCCGCACGCCGCGGTCCAACCCGGCCACGTACACGAAGACGTTCGACTTGATCCGTGACCTGTTCGCCATGACGCCGGATGCCAAGACTCGGGGGTTCACCCCAGGACGGTTCTCCTTTAACGTGCGGGGCGGGCGCTGTGAGGCCTGTGAGGGCGACGGCATCGTGCGCATCGAGATGCATTTTCTGCCGGACGTGTACGTGCCGTGCGAGGTCTGCAAGGGCAAGCGCTACAATCGCGAGACCCTGGAGGTCCACTATCGCGGGAAGAGCATCGCCGACGTCTTGGAGATGACGGTGACCGAGGGGCTGCAGTTCTTCGAGAACGTGCCGCGCATCCGCAGGAAGCTGCAGACGCTCTATGATGTGGGCCTGGGCTATGTCCAGCTCGGTCAGCCGGCCACGACCCTCTCCGGGGGCGAGGCGCAGCGCGTGAAACTGGCCACCGAGCTGTCGCGGCGGGACACCGGGCGGACGCTGTACATCCTTGACGAACCCACGGTGGGCCTGCACTTTGCCGACGTGGAGCGCCTGCTGCACGTCCTGCACCGGCTGGTCGACGCCGGAAATACAGTGGTGGTGATCGAACACAACCTGGACGTCATCAAAACGGCGGACTGGATCATCGACCTGGGGCCGGAGGGCGGGGATCTCGGCGGGCAGGTCATCGCCGAAGGCCCGCCGGAGGACGTCGCTGCGGTGGCGCATTCCTATACCGGGCAGTTCTTGACGCGAGTGCTCTCCAGAGAGCCGGAGTTTGTGCTGACGGGAAATGGACGTCGGAGGAGACAGCGGCGGGAATAGGGGGTCTCCCATGAAGATTGAGCGCTTCGAGATGGAGCGGTATCAATCCACGTGGGAGAACACCGTCGAGTTCAACCTGGCGGACAGCGGGGTGCACCCCATCACCCTCGCCGCCCTGGTCGACCACTCCTGGATCCGCGAAGTGCTGGCCCGCGAGCAGTTGGGGTACGGTCACACGAACGGCAGCGAGGAGCTGCGCACGACGATTGCCGGTCTCTACCATGCCGCCGGTCCTGAGCACGTGCTGGTGACGAGCGGCACCGCCGAGGCGAATTTCCTGATCACCTGGGCGCTATTAGAGCCCGGCGATCACACCGTCGTGATGCTCCCCAACTACATGCAAATCCCCGGACTGGCGCGGGCGTGGGGCGCCGAGGCTGTGTCGTCCTGGCTGCGGGAGCCGGCGGAATGGACGCCAGACCTCGAGGAACTGGAACGGCTGGTGACGCCGAAGACGAAGGCCATCTTCGTCTGTAATCCCAATAATCCAACCGGGGCCGTGTTCTCGGTCGACGCGATGAACGCGCTCTGCGCGGCCGCGGCGAGGGTGAACGCCTGGGTCGTGGCCGACGAAGTGTATCGGGGCGCGGAGCTGGACGGGCATCCGACCAGTTCGTTCTGGGGCCGCTACCCGAAGGTCATCGTCACCGGCGGGCTCTCCAAGGCCTACGGCCTGCCCGGGCTTCGGATCGGGTGGATTGTCGCCCCGCACGACACCGTCCAGGTCTTATGGAGCTATCATGACTACACGACCATCGCGCCCAGCGTGCTGTCCGATCATCTGGCGCGGGTCGCTCTGGGCCCGCGGGCCTTCCAGCGCCTGGCCACCCGGACGCGGCTGATCCTGAACGAGAACCTGGAGGCGGTGGCGCGCTGGGTCGACGGGCTGGGCGGCCTGGTGAGCTGGATCGCGCCGAGAGCTGGCGCGATCGCCTTTCTGCGCTACCAGCCGAGGGTGAACTCCACCGAGCTGGCCACCCGGCTGCGCAAAGCACACGACGTGCTGGTCGTGCCGGGGGACCATTTCCAGCTGGATGGGCACATCCGGATCGGGTACGGTGGCGACAAGCGCCTGCTCGAGGAAGGGCTGCGACGGATCGCGGAATTTCTGCGCACCGTGTGAGATGACGACTCAGCATCTGGCCAGCAATCTCGAGGACAAGCTCAAAGCCGTGCCGACGCGCCCGGGCGTCTACTTGATGAAAGATGCCGCCGGGCGGGTGATCTATGTCGGCAAGGCGGCGTCGCTGCGCAACCGGGTCCGGCAGTACTTTCAGGACAGCGGCCATCTGGAAAGCCCGCGCATCCGTCACCTCATGTCCAAGATCGCGGACTTCGAGGTGGTGGCCTGCGAGAACGAGGTGGAAGCGCTGATCCTGGAAACCAACCTGATCAAGCAGCACCGGCCGCCCTACAATGTGCGGATGGCGGACGACAAAGCCTTTCCGTACGTCAAGCTGACGAACGAGCCATACCCGAAGATCCGGATGACGCGAAAGGTGCTCCGCGACGGCGCCAGCTACTTCGGTCCCTACCCGTACCACGAACCCAAACTGGTGACCCGCACGATCCGCACGATCCGCAAGCTGTTCAAGCTGCGGTCATGCAACATCGAGATCACGCGTGACTTGCCGCGGCCGTGCCTAGACTACTACATCGGACTGTGCACGGCCCCGTGCGTGGCCTGGGGCGCCACCGCGGAGCAATATGCCGGGCAGGTGCGCCAGGCCGCGATGTTCCTGGCGGGAAAGCAGGAGTCGCTGCTGGACGACTTGCGCCAGGAGATGACGCGGGCCGCTGAGGCGATGGAATTCGAACGGGCCGCGCAGTTGCGCGATCAGATTCAGGCCATGGAGGCGATCACCGAGCGGCAGCGCACCAGCAGCGTCGGGTTGGAGGACCGCGATGTGGCGGCGGTGGCGCAGACCGGGGATATGGCCTGCGTGCAGATGTTCTACATTCGCGCCGGCCGGCTGCAGGGACAAGAGCACTTTCTGCTGGAGGGGACGCGCGGTCTGACGCGCGCTGAGGCGTTGGGCGGATTTCTCACGCAGTACTATCAGGAGGCGCCCAGTGTCCCGCGCGAGGTCATCCTGCAGGACTCGGTGGAGGATGGCGCCCTCATCGCCGAGTGGCTGACGCAAAAGCGTGGAAGCAAGGTCGAGGTCGTGGTGCCGCAGCGCGGAGAGCGGAAGCGCCTGGCGGACATGGCCGGGGAGAACGCCGCGTTGTTTCTCAACCAAGAGCGAGCGCGGGTGTCTGGCCTGGACGGCGCCGGCATCAAGGAGCTCCAGGAGATTCTGGGGCTTGAGCACGCCCCCTTCCGGATTGAAGCGTATGATGTGAGCAACTTCCAGGCCGGTGAGACCGTCGGGTCGCTGGTGGTGTTCGAAGGCGCCCGGCCGCTGAAGCGTGACTACCGCCGGTTCAAGATGAAGTGGACCGAGGGCCCCAATGACTATGCCAGCCTGCAGGAGATGCTGCGCCGGCGGTTTGCGATGGCCCGCGAGGAGCAGGAGAAGTTGGACCGCGATGAGCCCGTGCCGGTGAAGTGGTCGGTGATGCCGGACCTGATCCTCATCGACGGCGGTCGCGGCCAGCTGAATGCGGCCCGCGACGTGCTGTTCGAGTACAATGTCCCGATTCCCGCCATCGGCCTGGCGAAACGCGAGGAGCTGATCGTCACGGCCGACAGCGTGGACCCCATCGCCCTGCCGCGCGACTCGCACGCGCTGCGGCTGTTGCAGCGGGTCCGGGATGAGGCCCACCGGTTTGCCAACGCCTACCACCAGAAGCTCCGCGAGCGGCGGATCGTCTTCTCGGTCCTGGATGAGATCAAAGGGATCGGGGAAAAGCGCAAGCGTGAGTTGATCCGCCGGTTCGGCTCGGTGCGGCACGTGCGGGAGGCCCCCGCCGACCAGATCGCCGAAGTCGTCGGGCCGAAGATGGCCCAGAAGGTGCTGGAGTACCTGCGCCAGCACCCTGACGTCCGCTACAAGGACGAAGTCGTCCGCTAGCTTTTCTCCCCCCACAGGTTGACAGGCAGGTGGAGCCTGGCTATCATATAGCTATGAAAATAGCCATGTCAAACTTGGGGGCACAAGCGATGCGCGTGGCCAACACCGTGGAGCTGAAGAACAAGACCAACGAACTGCTGCGGTACACGATGGCCGGGGAGCCGGTCATTATCACGCTGCGGGGGAAGCCGGCGGCGGCGCTCACGCCGCTGTCTGAGGACGAGCTGGAGTCGTTTGTCCTGCAGTACGCGCGCCACGCGGCCGACCGGCCGGGGAGGGCAGAGGAGATGCTGCGATACACGTCACTGCCCAGCACGCTGGGCACCATGTACGTTGCGTACACCGACCGAGGAGTGAACGCCGTCGATCTGGCTCCCAGCGATGAGGCGTTTGCGCGGGGACTGTACCGGAAATACCGCCGTCCGGCGGTCCGCGATCAGCACCCGCCGCAGCCGCTGCGTCAGGATCTGCGCCGCTTCGTCACCTCCATGGACGGGTTTGGCGGTGAGGTGGATCTCTCCATGGTGGGGCCATTTGAGCGTATCGTGCTTGAGCGGCTCCGCAGGATTCCCAAGGGCCAGGTCCGGACGTACCGCGACATCGCCCGTGAGATCGGGCACCCGGGCGCCGTACGCGCGGTCGGCAACGCCTGCGCGAAGAATCCCGTGCCTCTGATCGTGCCGTGCCACCGGGTCGTGCGCACCGATGGAGGCCTCGGGGGGTACTCGCTGCGCGGCGGGACCGCGTTGAAGCGCCGGCTGCTCGAAGGCGAAGGGGTCGACCTGACGAGCCTTCGCGCTTCCTAGGACGCCATCGCGTGACTGCTCAGCCCGAACCCGCCGTCCAACTTGAGAATCTGACCAGGCGCTTTCGCGTCCGGGCGGCGGGTGCCGGCGGGAACGGTACTGCAGCCGAGGCCAGCCGGGTCACCGCGATCGACGGAGTCACCCTGCAAATCCACCGCGGGGAGTTGTTCGGCCTGCTCGGGCCGAACGGCGCCGGGAAGACCACGACCATCCGAATCCTGTGCACGCTGCTTGCTCCCACGGCCGGGACGGCGCGGGTGTGGGAGTTCGACGTCGTCCGCGACCCGGCGCAGGTCCGCCGGCACATCGGCGTGGTGCTGACCGGTGAACGCGCGGTGTACTGGCGGCTTACCGGTCGGGAGAATCTCGAGTATTTTGCCGCGTTGCATAGGGTGCCGGCGGTGCAGGCCCGCCGGCGCATCGCCGCGCTGCTCGATCTCGTCGAGCTGACGCCACGGGCGGACGACCTGGTGGAACGGTACAGTACCGGAATGCGCCAGCGGCTTGCGCTGGTCAAAGCACTGTTGCACGATCCCCCGGTCTTGCTGTTGGATGAGCCTACGACCGGGCTGGATCCTCAGGCGGCGCGGAACGCCAGAGACCTCGTCCGGCGGCTCCACCGCGACGAGGGCAAGACGATCATCCTGACGACGCACTATATGGAAGAAGCTGATCAGCTGTGTGAGCGGGTCGGCATCATTGATAGGGGGCGCATTATTGCGCTGGACACGCCCCAGGCTCTGAAGCGTGCCCAGCAACGGCGAACCGCGCTGCGCCTGGAGGTGGAAGGTCCGGCCCCGCGCGCTGCCGCGCTGCTCCAGGCCCTTCCGGGCGTCGGGCAGGTCACGGTGGTTGAGCAGCCGGGGGACAGCATCTGGGACGTCACGGTCGAACTGGCCGACATCAACGAGACGCTGCCGCAAGCCGTTCAGATTCTCAGCGGCCAGGGACTACGGGTGCGGCACCTCCGCGTGCAGGACGTGTCACTGGAAGACGTCTTCATTGCCCTCACGGGGAGGCGGCTGCGTGACTGATCCAGCGGGAACGCGGACTGCGGATCCCGCGGCTTTGTGGCGCCACTCCGACTTCATGAAGCTCTGGTCGGCGCAGACGATTTCGGCCTTCGGGGACCAGTTTACCGGCCTGGCTATTCCCCTAATTGCAGCACTGACACTTCAGGCGACAGCCGGACAGATGGGGATCCTGACGGCGGTGGAACGGGCGCCCTTTCTGCTCATCGGCCTCCTCGCTGGCGTCTGGGTGGACCGGTGGCCCCGGCGGCCGATTCTGATCACCGGGGACCTGGGCCGGGCCGCCGTATTGTTGACGATCCCAGTCGCTGCCCTCACTGCGGGCTTGAGTATGCTGCACCTGTATGCCGTGGGACTGGTCGTCGGCGTCCTCACGGTGTTCTTTGACGTCGCCTATCAGGCATATCTCCCGGCCCTGGTGGATCGGCGGCAGCTGGTGGAAGGAAATAGCAAACTGGAAGCGACACGGTCGCTGGCGAACCTCGCGGGACCTGGGATCGCCGGCGTAGTGATTCAAGTGATCAGCGCGCCGCTGGCCATCGCGCTTGATGCGGTGTCGTTTGTCATCTCCGGTGGGCTCATCCGGCTGATCAAGGGGCAGGAACCGGCGGTCGTGCACGGCCCACGGAACCCGCTGATCGCTGACGTGAGGGAAGGACTCGGCGTTGTCTTCGGCCACCGGCTGTTGCGCTCGATTGCCGGGTGCACCGGGACCTTCAACTTCTTTACATCCGCGCTGTTTACGCTGTACTTCTTGTTCGCGACACGCGAACTTGGATTAGGCCCGGCGCAAATCGGCATCATCTTCAGCCTGGGTAACGTCTCTGGGCTCCTCGGGGCTCTCACCGCCGGACGGCTCGCCAGGCGTGTTGGCGTGGGCCGCGCGATCGTTGCGGCAACACTCATTGATGGCCTGGGGCTGATTTCAATTCCGCTGGCGACACGAGCGACCGCACTCCCCCTACTGGTGTTCTCGGGGCTGCTGACCAGCTTCGCGAATCCGGTCTACAACATCAACCAGGTCAGCCTGCGGCAGGCGATCACCCCGCACCGCCTGCAGGGCCGCATGAATGCCACGATGCGCTTCCTGGTGTGGGGAACCATGCCGCTGGGGGGTCTGGCCGGTGGCCTGCTTGGCGAGGGGCTGGGCCTGCGCCCCGCGATTGCGATATCGGCAGCAGGCGGCGTGCTGGCCTTTCTGTGGGTCGCGTTGTCGCCGGTGCGCACGTTGAAAGTCATCCCTGAACCCGCCGAATAGTCCTGTGCGGCCGGGTATACTGGAATGGAAGTTTTCCATTTCCCGTTGAGTGATAACGTGACCGACCAAAGTGATTTGTACTGGGCTTGGGCCCTGACGCCGTTGCCCGCGCCGGCATCGCCGGCCGACAGCGCGTTCCTCCGGATCCGCCTGATGGCCCCTGAGGCGGCTCTGACGCGCGCCGCCGCGGAGTTTTCGCGCCTCGGGGGTATTGCCTCCACGCCGGCCCAGGCCGCCCCGCCCCTGCAGGAACGGGTGGCGGTCATCCTGGCGGGGACGGCTGCTCAGTTCGAGCGATTCATCGCGGGGGCCGCCGCGCCTGTGGCGGACGCCGTGCGCACCACTCTGCGTGCCGCGATCTCGCCACCGCCCACCGTCACGCTAGGCCCGCACCGGTTCAACTTTGCCTCGCGCGTGTACGTGGCCGGGATCCTGAACAACACCCCCGACTCGTTCTATGATCGCGGCCGGTATTACGGTCTGGACGCGGCGCTCGCCCGCGCGGACGAGATGATCCGTGAGGGCGTGGATGTGATCGAGGTCGGCGGCGAGACGGCGCAGCAGGGCGAGCCGGTCCCTAGCGGTGAGGAGATCCAGCGGGTCGCACCGCTGATCGCAGCCCTGGTCCGCCGGTACGACCGGCCGGTGGCAGTGGATACGTACAAGCCTGCCGTGGCCAAAGCTGCCATTGACGCCGGGGCCGTCCTGGTGAATGACATCAGCGGCGCCGCCGACCCAGAGATGGTCCGGGTCATCGCGACCAGCCATGCCGGTATCGTGATCATGCACCTGCACGGACACCCGAAGCACCACTACACGGACATCGACGTGCCCTCGATGATGGACTGGGTGGCGGCATTCCTGTGGCGGCGGACCAAAGAGCTGATCGCGGCGGGGGTTCCACGGGAGCGCATCCTGGTGGATCCGGGCCTGAACTTCGGGAAGCATCCGTCGCGTGACATCGAGTTGATGCGCCGCCTGCCGGAGCTGCGCAGCCTGGGGTTCCCAATCTTCGTGGCGACGTCGCGGAAAGATTACATCCGGGATCTGCTGCGGTTGCACCCCACTGACCTGTTGGAGGGCACCGCGGCGGCGGTGGCGTTTGCAATCGCGCAGGGCGCGAACATGCTGCGGGTCCATGACGTCCAGGCGATGGTCCGGGTGGCACGGATGATGGAATATTTCTGCGGGTATCAGGATGCCTCGACACGAGGTCGCGCCCAAGCCCCGCAACACGATACAGCGAAGATCACTGGGGCGACCACTGCATCACACAAGGAGGGACGATAGGTGGCTACCGAGGTCAAGCAAATGGACAAGGCAGTGATTGAGCGGGCAGTGCAACAGATTATCGAGGCCATCGGTGAGGATCCGAAGCGGGAAGGGCTGATCGGCACGCCCCGGCGCATCGCCGATATGTACGAGGAGATCTTTGCGGGTCTCAAGGAAGATCCGCGCGAGCTGTTGGAGGTAGGGTTCGACGATGAAGATCACCATGAGCTGGTGATCGTGAAAGACATTCCGTTCTATTCCATGTGCGAGCATCACTTCTTGCCCTTTCACGGGGTCGCGCACGTCGGGTATATTCCGCAGGGACGCATCCTAGGCGTCAGCAAGGTGGCGCGCCTGGTCGAGATGCTCGCGCGCCGCCCTCAGGTGCAGGAACGTTTGACATCGCAGGTGGCAGACTTTCTCTGCCAGGGTGGATTGGGTGCTGCCGGCTCCGCCGTGGTGATCGAGGCAGAACACCTGTGCACCACGATGCGGGGGGTCAAGAAACCCGGCAGCAAGGTCGTCACCTCCGCCACGCGCGGGATCTTCCGCGAGGACGCCCGGACACGGGCGGAGTTCTTCTCCATCATAGAAGGAAAGAGGTCTTGAGGACGCCAGGCGCAAATCTGTGAAGCGAGGTGATCGTGGATGATCTCCGCGCGTCCTCTCGTGCTGTTCGCCGGAATTCTCCTGGCGGCAGCATCGCGTCTACTCCCTCATCCACCCAACGTGGCGCCGGTCGCCGCCATGGCGCTCTTTGCAGGCGCGCAATTCTCTCATCTCGCGGCAGCGTGCGCCGTGCCGCTGGCCGCGATGGTGCTGAGTGACGTGCTTCTTGGGTTCCATTCCACGATGCCGTTCGTCTACGGGAGCTTCCTGCTGATCGTGCTGGTCGGCACCCAGGTGCGAAGGCGGAAGACCTTGTTGCCGGTGGTGATGGCTACCCTGGCGAGTTCGGTCCTGTTCTTTGTCGTCACGAACTTCGGCGTGTGGGTGATGGGGACGCTCTATCCCAAGTCGTGGGCGGGACTTACGACCGCGTATGTGGCGGCCTTGCCGTTCTTCCGGAACACAGTCCTCGGAGATCTCGCGTACGTGGCAGTCCTCTTCGGTGGGTTCGCGCTTCTGGAGCGTTATCTCCCCGTCTTACGGTACGACCGCCCGCTGGCCAAACCGATCCAGCAGTAGGAAGGATCGTCACTACGCCAGTGGTGGGCGGGGTGGGAGTCGAACCCACAAGGTCCTTTCAGACCAGAGGCTTTTAAGGCCCCAGCGTATCCCAGTTCCGCCACCCGCCCGTCCTCGATTATAGGGTATGCACGACCCGAAAAAAGAAGCGACCAGGGCACTACCCTGGTCTTTATGGTCCTTCCAAATTCGCGTTCCCGCGTTTCCGCGATCCCGCGTTCCCGGTCGTTCATGGTTGGAGGCGGCGCCCGGATTCGAACCGGGGAGTGGGGGTTTTGCAGACCCCTGCCTTGCCTCTTGGCTACGCCGCCGTGGCGGTGCACACGCTGGAGCGGGAGACGGGACTTGAACCCGCGACCTTCTCCTTGGCAAGGAGACGCTCTACCACTGAGCTACTCCCGCTCAACCATCACTGCTATTCTACCCGGGTTCTAGGGTTTGCGGAAGAAGAGGAACCAGATCAGCAAGACCACCACCATCCACCCGACCCAGTCCACGATCCCGTCCTCCCTTCGACGCCGCCGGTCGCAAAATCGCACGAGAGTCCCCGATCCGGCACGACGCTTGAAATGGGTATACACCACCTCTATAATACGGTTGCAATACGGCATCTCTTGCAACGCGCCCACGTAGCTCAGGTGGCAGAGCGTGTCCTTGGTAAGGACAAGGTCACCGGTTCGAATCCGGTCGTGGGCTCCATGAACCACTCGCTTCGCTCGGGTTCATGGCGGCGCCATTCTGCAGAAGCGCGAGTGGTTCATGCCCTGAACCCAAGCGGAGCGCGTGGTTCAGGGCGGACGCTTTGCGTGACTCGCGAGTCGTGAACCGTGGTGTATGGCTCACGACTCACGAGTCATTATGCTGAAAGAAACTGCGGGAGTAGGGATTAGGGATCGCACTCATAGATCGAGGTTGGGGAGGGTGGCATGAGCAGGCCAAAGTTTGAGCGGACGAAGCCGCACTGCAACGTGGGGACGATCGGGCACGTGGACCACGGGAAGACGACGCTGACGGCGGCGATCACGCACACGCTGGCGGGGATCGGCGTGACGAAGCCGTACGGGTTCTGGGAGATCGACAACGCGCCGGAGGAGAAGGCGCGGGGGATCACGATCGCGATCAGCCACGTGGAGTACGAGTCGCCGAAGCGGCACTACGCGCACGTGGACTGTCCGGGGCACGCGGACTACATCAAGAACATGATCACAGGGGCGGCGCAGATGGATGGGGCCATCCTGGTGGTGAGCGCGGCGGACGGGCCGATGCCGCAGACGCGGGAGCACATCCTGCTGGCGCGGCAGGTGAACGTGCCGTACATCGTGGTGTTTCTGAATAAGGTCGACATGGTGGATGACCCGGAGCTGCTGGAGCTGGTGGAGGTGGAAGTGCGGGACCTGCTGAGCCAGTACCAGTATCCGGGGGACAAGATCCCGGTAATCCGGGGGAGCGCGTTGAAGGCGCTGGAGGCGCTGGAGGGGACGGGGGGCAAGGGGATAGCGCGGGGGAAGAACGAGTGGGTGGACAAGCTGTGGGCGCTGGTGGACGCGGTGGACACGTACATCCCGACGCCGCAGCGGGAAGTGGAGAAGCCGTTCCTGATGGCGGTGGAGGACATTTTCACGATCACGGGGCGGGGGACGGTGGCGACGGGGCGGGTGGAGCGGGGGAAGGTGAAGGTGGGGGAAGAGGTAGAGATCGTGGGACTGCGGGCGCAGGCGAAGAAGACGGTGGTGACGGGGATCGAGATGTTCCGCAAGACGCTGGACGAGGCGGTGGCGGGGGACAACGTGGGCGTGCTGCTGCGGGGGGTGGAGAAGGAAGAGATCGAGCGGGGGATGGTGCTGGCGAAGCCGGGGAGTATCAAGCCGCACACGAAGTTCAAGGCGGAGGTGTACGTGCTGACCAAGGAAGAGGGGGGGCGGCACACGCCGTTCTTCACGGGGTACCGGCCGCAGTTCTACTTTCGGACGACGGACGTGACGGGGGACGTCAAGCTGCCGGACGGGGTGGAGATGGTGATGCCGGGGGACAACATCACGATGGAGATCGCGCTGATCACGCCGGTGGCGCTGGAAGAGGGACTGCGGTTTGCGATCCGGGAAGGCGGGCGGACGGTGGGGGCCGGCGCCGTTGCGAAGGTGATGGAATAGATGGCTCAAAAGATTCGAATCAAGCTGAAGGCGTTCGATCACAAAGTCCTGGACCAGTCTGCCGAACGCATCGTGGACACGGTGCGCCGCACCGGGGCACGCGTCGCGGGCCCAGTCCCATTGCCGACGGCGCGCAACCTGTTTTGTGTGATCCGCTCGCCGCACATCGACAAGGAGTCCATGGAACACTTCGAGCTGCGGACGCACAAGCGGCTGATCGACATCCTCGAGCCGACACAGAAGACCGTCGACGCGCTCAGTCACCTGGACTTGCCGGCGGGCGTGGATATCGAAATAAAACTCTAACGGCGTGATTGGTGATTCGTGATTTGTGATTCGACACAACAACGGAGTACTCGCGGCAAGCGGTTACGAATCACAAATCACGACTCCCTAATCACCGGGGTTTCATGATGGCAGCCATCATTGGACGAAAACTCGGCATGACGCAGGTGTTTGACGAGGCGGGCAATGTCGTCCCGGTGACGGTGATCCAGGCCGGACCATGCATCGTAACCGAGATCCGTACTCCCAAACGGGATGGCTACGCTGCGGTGCAGGTGGGGTTTGAGCCGGTGGCCGAACGCAAGGTGACCAAACCGATGAAGGGCGTGTTCGCGCGGGCGAAGACCGCGCCTCGCCGGTTGTTGCGGGAGTTCATCCCGACTGCCGGGGAGACCTATGCGGTCGGCCAGGAGATTACGGTGGCGGCGTTCGGGGGCGGCGATCTCGTGGATGTCATCGGGACCAGCCGTGGGCGCGGGTTTGCGGGCGGGATCAAACGCCATAATTTCCGGGGTCAACGCGACACCCACGGTGTCTCGCTGATGCACCGCGCCATCGGGTCGATCGGCTCGTCGTCCATGGGACGAGTATGGCCCGGCAAGCGGATGCCCGGACGGCACGGCGGCAAGCGCGTGACCGTCAAGGGACTGCGCGTGGTGAAGGTGGATGCCGGCGGACACCTGCTGTTGGTCCGCGGCGCAATCCCCGGGCCCCGCGGGAGTGTGGTCATGGTGCGCAAGACGGCGGCCGCCGCGCGGCCGGGGGGCAGGTGAGCACCATGCCGACGGCCCAGGCGTTCGACGCGGAGGGGAAGGGCACGGGGTCCGTGGAACTGCCGGCGGACGTGTTCGGGATCACGCCGCATGCTGCGGTCATGCACGAGGCATTGCTCGCGCATCTTGCCAATCGCCGCCTGGGGACGCGCGCGACGAAGACGCGCGGCGAAGTCGCCGGCAGCACACGCAAGATCTGGCGGCAGAAGGGGACGGGTCGTGCCCGTCACGGCAGCCGCAAGGCGCCGCTCTTCATCGGGGGCGGGATCACGTTCGGTCCCAAACCACGCGATTATCGCCAGGGGACGCCGCAAAAGGTGCGGCACCTGGCCGTCCGGTCGGCGCTCTCAGCCAAGGCGGCGGCTGGGCAGATCGTGGTCGTTGCGCCGCCGGTGCTGGAAGCGCCGCGGACAAAGGTGATCGTTGCGCTGCTGCGGAGACTGCCGGTCGCGGGGAGGACGCTGCTGGTGACCGCTGCGCCGGACGCGATACTTGCGCGGTCGGCCTCGAACCTCCCGCATGTCACCGTGCGGCCGGCCACGTCGCTGCGGATCCACGAGATCCTGACGGCCGACTGTGTGGTACTCACACCACCGGCGGTGGCGGTGGTGGCAGAGGTGTTCGGGCCATGACCGATCCGAGAACCGTGATCCGCCGGCCGATCTTGACTGAGAAGAGCATGCGGGGCACGGAGGCCGGCAGATACACGTTCGAAGTGACCGCGGCTGCCAACAAGCCGGCCATCAAGGACGCGGTGCAACGCTTGTTTCACGTGCAGGTGATGAAGGTCAACACCATTACGATTCCTGGACGGCAGCGGCGGCGCGGACAGCATTACATTCACACGTTCGGCTACAAGAAGGCCGTGGTGACGCTTGCGCCGGGTCAGAAAATCGACTTGGAGACCCTGACCTAACGGAGGGCGAGGTCTGTGACCCTAAAAAAGTTTAAGCCGGTGACGCCGGGGCAGCGCTTTGCGACTGTCCCCTCGTTTGACGAGATCACCAAGGACAAGCCGGAGCGATCGCTGATCGAGCCGATGCGCAAGAGCGGCGGCCGTAACGCGCAGGGCAGGGTGACCGTGCGCCACCGGGGCGGTGGACACAAGCGGTACTACCGCGTCGTGGACTTCAGGCGCGACAAAGACGGCGTGCCGGCAAAAGTGGCGGCAGTGGAATACGATCCGAACCGGTCCGCGCGCCTGGCCCTGCTGCGCTATGCCGACGGCGAGAAGCGATATATTCTGGCGCCGGAAGGCCTGGCCGTGGGTGATACGGTGCTGTCCGGACCAGACGCGGAGATCCGTCCCGGCAACGCGATGCCACTGCGCGGCATTCCCATCGGTACCATGATCCACAACATCGAACTGGCTCCCAACCGGGGCGGGCAGATGGCGAGGGCGGCCGGTACGGCGGCGCAGGTGATGGCCAAGGAAGGCGAGTACGCGCACGTGCGGCTGCCGTCCGGCGAAGTGCGGCTGGTCAGGGTGGACTGCAAGGCGACGATCGGCCAGGTGAGCAACCTGGAGCATGACTCGGTGACCCTCGGAAAGGCTGGGCGCAAGCGCTGGTTGGGCGTCCGACCCGGGGTTCGCGGGGTGGCGATGGATCCTGCCAGCCACCCGCACGGCGGCGGGGAGGGCCGCTCGCCCATCGGCATGCCGGGGCCGGTTAGCCCGTGGGGGAAGCCGACGCTCGGGGCAAAGACGCGGAAGCCGAAGCTCAGCGACCAGTTTATCGTGAAACGGAGGAAATGACGAGGCATGGGCCGTTCGACAAAGAAGGGGCCTTTCGTAGACGAGCACCTGATTGAAAAGATCCGTGAGCTCAACCGGACCAGGGAGCGGCGCGTGATCAAGACGTGGTCGCGGCGCTCCACGATTGTCCCGGAGATGGTGGGGCATACCATCGCCGTCTACGACGGCCGCAAGCACGTCCCCATCTACGTGGCGGAGCAGATGGTCGGCCACAAACTTGGCGAGTTTTCGCCGACGCGGATCTTCAAGGGGCACGGCGCCGCCGGTGCCACGGCTGCCGCCGCGGCCGCCGCTGAGCGGACGACTGGCGTCACGCCCGCCGCGGCGCCGACGACAGCGACCCCGCCGCCGGCGTCGACGGGATCGTAACGGGAGACCGGGATGGAAGCCAGAGCGGAAGCGAAATACCTGCGGCTCTCTGCGAAGAAGGTCCAGCTGGTCGTGCGGATGATCCGCGGGCGGCCTGTGAAGGAGGCAGAGGCGATGCTCCGGTTTACGTCGTCTCGCGCGGCCCGCGCGGTGGAGAAGGTCTTGAAGTCGGCGGTTGCCAACGCTGAGAACAACCTGGAGCTGGACCGCGAGACGCTGAAGGTCTCGCGGGCGTACGCGGATCAGGGGCCGTCCACGAAGCGGGTGCATCCCCGGGCCCGCGGCCGGGCGGACATCATCACCAGGCGCAGCAGCCACGTCACCGTGATCGTCGCGGAAAGTGGTGGATAGCGTTGAGTCTTCCCAGTCTCCACAGTCTAATGACCACGCGGGTAGACTGGGAAGACTGTGTAGACTGGGAAGACTGTGTAGACTCGTGGAGGTGACTGCGTGGGTCAAAAGATTCATCCTATAGGGTTGCGGGTCGGGATCATCCGCGATTGGGAGTCGCGGTGGTACGCAAAGCACATGGCCACCCTCATCCAGGAAGATCTGGCCATCCGGACGCACATTAAAAAGAAGCTTTCGCGCGCCGGGATCTCCCGGGTGGAAATCGAGCGATTCGGGACACAGTCCGGCGTCGGCGGCAAGCCGCAGGTGCGCGTGATCATCCATGCGGCGCGTCCGGGCATTATCATCGGGCGCGGCGGGACCGGCATCGACGCGTTGAAGAAGGAGCTGGACGAACTCACCGGCAAGCAGGTGCAGCTGAACGTGCAGGAGATCCGCCGGCCGGAGCTTGAGGCGCTGCTGGTGGCCGAGAACGTGGCGCAACAACTGGAACGCCGGGTGGCCTACCGGCGGGCCATGAAGCAGGCTGTGCAGCGCAGCCTCCGCGCAGGCGCGAAAGGCATCCGCATTGCATGCGCCGGACGCCTGGCGGGGTCAGAAATTGCCCGCTACGAGTGGTACCGTGACGGGCGGGTCCCGCTGCACACCCTGCGGGCTGACATCGACTTCGGGATCGCCGAGGCGCTCACGACATACGGCCGCATCGGCGTGAAGGTGTGGATCTATCGCGGGGAGATTCTCCCTGAGCGCCGGCCGGAGGTCGAGCTCCGTCGTCCGCCCCGACCGTCCGAACCCGCGCCGGTGGGCGGAGCCGCGAGCGGTTCGGATACCGATCGCACGGTGGTCATCCCCAGCAAGGCGCCGCGGCCGATCGTCACCAGGAGAGACACCGATGTTACTGCCTAAACACAGCAAGTTCCGGAAGGCTCACCGCGGCCGAATGAAAGGACGGCCGCTGGCCGGGGCCACGATCGCGTTCGGAGAGTACGGCCTCCAGGCGCTGGAGCCGGCCTGGATTAAGAGCATACAGATCGAGGCGGCGCGCCGCGCGATCACACGGTTCATCAAGCGGGGCGGGAAGTTGTGGATCCGGATCTTCCCGGACAAGCCTGTGACCAAGAAGCCGGCAGAGACCCGGATGGGCAGCGGGAAGGGCAACCCGGAGTTCTGGGTGGCGGTGGTGCGGCCGGGACGCATTCTGTTTGAACTAGCGGGTGTCGACGAGGGCCAGGCGAAAGAGGCGATGGCGCTCGCGGCGCACAAGCTGCCGATCAAGACGAAGTTTGTGACGCGCGAGGAGGTTGTCGTCTAGATGCCCCTGGAGGCGCGAGAGATTCGCGAACTGACCCCGGACGAATTGCTCCGCAAGCTGGATGAAGCGCAGCGGGAACTGTTCACCCTGCGCCTGAAAGTCAGCGGCCAAACACCGAACACGGCGAAGATCCGCGGGCTGCGGCGGGACGTTGCCCGTCTGAAGACGGTGCTGACGGAAAAGGGAGTCCGAGTGTGATGGACGAGCGCAGACAGCGGAAGACGCGCGTGGGCGTGGTCGTCAGCGACAAGATGGACAAGACCGCGGTGGTGCGGGTCGAGACGACCCACCGCCACCCCATGTACAGCAAGACGCTGCGCCATGTCCGGAAGTTCAAAGCGCACAACGGGGAGAACCAGGCCCGCGCGGGGGACCGGGTGTTGATTGAGGAGACTCGCCCCCTGAGCAAAGAGAAGCGCTGGCGGATCGTGCAGATTCTGGAGAAGGCGAAATGATCCAGACCTACACGCGGCTGAAGGTCGCCGACAACACCGGCGCGCGGCAGCTGATGGTCATCCGCGTCATGGGCGGCAGCACCCGCCGCTACGCCACGGTGGGGGATGTGGTGGTGTGCTCCGTCAAGCAGGCCACGCCGAATAGCCCGGTCAAGAAGGGGGAGGTCGTGCGGGCGGTGGTGGTGCGCACCGCGCGACCCATGCGCCGCACGGACGGTTCGTACATCCGCTTTGACGACAACGCGGGAGTGATCTTGACCGACCAGTTCAACCCGCGCGGCACGCGCATTTTTGGGCCGGTGGCGCGTGAGTTACGCGAGAAGCAGTTCATGAAGATCATCTCGCTGGCCCCCGAGGTCCTGTAGCCGATGGCCGTGACGATTGAACGGGAACAGGTTCACGTGAAGAAGGGCGACATGGTTGAAGTGATCGCCGGCCGGCAGCGAGGCAAGCGCGGCAAGGTCCTCAAGGTCTTGCCCAAGCACGGTAAGGTCATCATTGAGGGCGTGAACGTGGTCAAACGGCACACCAAACCGACGCAAAAGATGCCCCAGGGCGGTGTCGTAGAGAAAGAGGCACCGGTCTATAGCAGCCGGGTGATGATGGTCTGCCCGAAGTGCGGCCGCGCCGCTCGAGTCGGCCACGGCTACCTGGCTGATGGCGCGAAGGTGCGGGTCTGCAAGCGGTGCGGGGAGCAAATCGAGAAATGACGGACGCGAAGAAGCGCGCGGAAACAGAGCGGAAAGCGCCTGAGGGGAAGAAGGCAGCTCCGGAGACCAAGAAGCCAGCCCCAGAGGCCAAGAAGGTTGCCGCAGGCAAGAAGGCGGCTCCTGAGACGGTTGCGGCCCCGGAGCGGAAGGCGCCGGGTCCTGAACGGAAGGCGCCGGGTCCCGAGCGGAAAGCGCAGGCGCCGGAGCCTAAGGCGCCGGCCGCGGCACCGGCAGAGCCCACGGTGAGAGCGCCGGCCAGACTGAAGGACCGCTATCGTGCGGAGGCGGTTCCCCGCCTGCGCGAACGGTTTCGCTACAGGAATGTGATGGAAGTGCCAAGGCTGGAGAAGGTGGTCATCAACGTGCGCGTGGGCGACGCCACCACGGACTCGCGGTTTCTGGACAAGGCCGCGGAAGAGCTGGCGGTGATCGCGGGGCAGCGCCCGGTGATTCCGCGGGCGAAGAAATCGATCGCCGCTTTCAAGCTGCGCCGGGGGCTCCCGATCGCGGCGAAGGTGACGCTGCGCGGCGACCGGATGTATCAGTTTGTGGACAAACTGTTCAACATCGCCCTGCCGCGCATCAAAGACTTCAAAGGCATCTCCGAGCGGCAGTTCGATGGGCGCGGCAATCTGAACATCGGCGTGCGCGAGCAACTCATCTTCCCCGAGATCGATTACGACAAGGTGGAGAAGGTACGGGGCATGGATATCACCCTGGTCACCACGGCGCAGACAGATGAGGAAGCCAGGGAACTGCTGCGGCTGCTGGGCTTGCCCCTGCGCGAGGCGGGAGCGGTAACCGCCTAAATGCCGATCCAGGATCCAAGATCCGAGATTTGAAGGGGGCTTACGGTGGCCAAGAAGTCGATGCTGGAGAAGTGGAAGCGGACACCCAAGTTTAAGGTGCGCAAGTACTCGCGCTGCCTGCGCTGCGGGCGGCCGCGGGCGGTGTTTCGGAAATTCGGTCTGTGCCGGATCTGTTTGCGGCAGCTGGCGCACCGGGGCGAGATTCCGGGCGTGGTCAAGGCGAGCTGGTAACACACGAAACTACGGGACTAGGGAACGGGGACTAGGGACGAGATGGCGTTTCGTCTTCACCAGTCCCCAGTCCCAAATCCCCAGTCCCGCAGTTAGGGAGGTAAGGGTACGTGGGCGTCATCACCGATCCAATCTCTGACATGCTGACGCGGATTCGCAACGGCCTCCGCGCGCGGCATGACTACACCGATATCCCGGCCAGCCGGCTGAAGATGGAGATTGCGCGCATTCTGAAAGACGAAGGATTCATTGCGGACTGGCATCGCATCGACCGCGGTCCACAGGGGGTGCTGCGCATTACCCTGAAATACGGGCCGCGCAAGGAGACGGTGCTGTCGGGTCTCACGCGGGTGAGCCGCCCCGGGCTGCGGCTGTACACAGGCCGGGCCGAGATCCCGCGGGTGCGGGGCGGGATGGGAGTCGTGATCCTGACCACCTCCCGTGGGGTGATGACGGACCGCCAGGCCAGGCGGCTTGGCGTCGGCGGCGAGGTCATCTGTTATGTGTGGTGAGGACCTGTGACCTGTGGGTCCAGAGGGTGGAGGAAATTTCGATGTCGAGAGTAGGCAGGGCGCCCATTCCGATTCCCAAGGGCGTGGAGGTCAAGGTGACCGGCCGCACGGTGGAGGTGAAGGGGCCGAAGGGCCGCCTGGTCCGCGAGTGCCATCCGGACATGACCGTCCAGTTGCAGGATGGCACCGTGGTGGTGAGCCGGCCCACCGATCTGGAGCACCATCGCGCCCTGCACGGGTTGACGCGCGCCCTCCTGGCCGGCATGGTTCGAGGCGTTGTGGAGGGGTACAGAGTGGAGCTGGAGATTGTGGGGGTAGGGTATCGCGCCGCCAAACACGGCAATGCGCTTTCGTTGCAGGTGGGGTACTCTCATCCGGTCGACGTGGTGCCGCCCAGCGGCATCCAGTTTGACCTGCCCCAGCCCATCCGGATCGTGGTCACCGGGATCGATAAGGAACTTGTCGGTCAGATCGCGGCCAGGATTCGTGCCATTCGGCCGCCGGACGCCTACAAAGGCAAGGGGATCCGCTACGCGGATGAACAGATCAAACTCAAGCCCGGCAAGGCCGGTCGCACCGTCGGTGGGAAGGTGTAGGCGATGCTGAAGAGATCCGATCGCAACGTGCTCCGGCTGCAGCGCCATACGCGGCTGCGGAAGAGGATGGCGGGGAGCCCGCAGCGCCCGCGGTTGTCGGTCTTCCGGAGCTTGAAGCACATGTACGCGCAGATTGTCGACGACAGCCGCGGGGTGACGCTGGCCGCGGCGTCTACGATGGATCCGGAGCTGCGGGTGCAGGCGAAGGGCAAGAAGAAGAGCGAGGCCGGCGATCTGGTCGGCCAGCTCATTGCGCGACGGGCGCTGGAAAAAGGCATCAAACAGGTCGTGTTTGATCGCGGTGGTTACAAATACCACGGCCGGATCAAAGCGCTGGCCGATGCGGCCAGAAAAGCTGGCCTGGAATTCTGAGGAGCGACAACGATGCCAGTGAAAAGGATTGATCCGGCCTCGGTGAACCTCACGGTGGAGAAGGCCGTGTGGATCAACCGCGTGGCAAAGGTGACGAAGGGCGCGAAGCGGTTTAACTTCGCGGCGCTGGTGGTTGTCGGTGATGAGCAGGGGCGTGCGGGCGTGGGGCTGGGAAAGGCCGCCGAGGTGCCGGATGCCATCCGCAAGGCGGTGGAGGACGCGAAGAAGCAGTTGATCGAGATCCCGCTGCGCAAGAGGACGATCCCCCACGAGGTCATCGGGTACTTTAGCGCGTCGAAAGTGCTGTTGCGTCCGGCGTCTGAAGGCACGGGGGTCATCGCCGGCGGGTCGGTTCGCGCCGTGCTCGAGGCGGCAGGTATCAGAGACATCCTGACCAAGTCCCTCGGGTCGCGGAACCCGATCAACCAGGCCCGGGCCACCCTGGCGGCCTTGCTCGACCTGCGGACGCCTGAAGAGGTGGCCAAGACCAGAGGGCGGCCGGTCGAAGAGGTGGCCGGGGTGCGGCGACAGTTATGAAGATCGACGAGTTGAAGCCTGCTCGCGGATCGCGCCGCCGGCGCCGACGCCGGGGCCGGGGCTGGGGCTCCGGCCGTGGCGCGTACAGCGGCCGAGGACGGAAAGGCCAGTCTGCCCGCTCGGGGGCAGGACCCCGTCCAGGGTTTGAAGGTGGTCAGACCATTTTGACCAAGCGCCTGCCCTTCCGGCGAGGCGTGCGTGCCGGAGGAGTCAGTCACGCGGGCGGGCTGCGACGGCTGAAGTACGCTCCGGTCAATCTGAAAGCCCTGAACCGGTTTCCCGCCGACACCGAGGTGACGCCGCGGCAACTCCTCGAGGCCCGTCTCATCAAGCGCGGGCCGGTAAAAATTCTGGGGACAGGCGCGCTGGACCGACCCCTGACGATCAAGGCGCACGCGTTCAGCAAGACGGCGATGGCGGCGATCGAGAAAGCCGGCGGTCGCGCCGAGGTGATTCAGCATGCTGGCCGGGCTGATTAACGCACTCCGCATCGCGGACTTGCGCCGCCGGGTGCTCTTTACGGCGGTGATGCTGGTCTTGTACCGGTTGGGCGCGCACCTGCCGGTTCCCGGCGTGAATGTGGCCGCCTTGGAACGATTGTTCCGGCAGCAAGGCAGCGTGTTTAGCTTCCTGGACCTGTTCGTGGGCGGGGCGTTCAGCCGGTTCGCGATCTTCGCGCTGGGCGTCTTCCCCTACATCACCGCGTCCATCATCATGAGCCTGTTGCAGGTGGTCTTTCCGAATTTGAAAGAACTGGCCCAGGAAGAAGGCGAAGCCGGCCGTCGCAAGATCGGTATGTACACGCGGTACCTCACCGTGGTACTGGCCGTCCTGCAGGCCTCGGGGCAGACCATCCTCATCCGGAACCTTGGCGCGCTGCCGGACACGCGTCCACTCACGATGGGCATGATCGTGATCACGCTGACGGCTGGCACGATGCTGTTGACCTGGCTGGGCGAGATCATGACTGAGTACGGCGTGGGCAACGGCGTCTCGCTGATCATCTTCGGCGGTATCGTCGCGCGGTTGCCCAGCCAGACGACGCAGACGCTGCGGCTCCTGAACGTGGGCGAGGTGCAGTGGTGGCAGTTCCTCCTCGATCTGGGGGTCGTCCTGCTCAGCATCGTGGCGGTGGTGCTGGTGACCCAGGCCGTGCGGAAGATTCCGGTGCAGTATGCCAAACGCATCGTCGGCCGGCGCGTCTACGGCGGGCAGAGCACGCACCTGCCCCTGCGACTCATCCAGGCCGGCGTCATTCCGATCATCTTTGCCGTGTCCGTGCTGCAGTTCCCCGGGACGATCGCCCAATTCGTGCAGTATGAACCGCTCAACCGCATCGGCAGGATGATTTTGCCGGGGATCGGCCAGCCGCTGGGCGACCTCCTGTACGCCGGGTTGATTATCCTGTTCACATTCTTTTACACCGCCGTGAGCTTCGACCCCAACGACGTGTCGGAGAACATCAAGAAGTACGGTGGATTCATCCCAGGCATCCGGCCCGGACGGCCGACCAGCGAGTACCTGACCCGGGTGGTGGAGCGGTTGACGATGGTGGGCGCGCTCGTCCTGGCGGGCATCGCGGTGCTGCCGATCTATCTGGCCCGGGGGACAGGGGTCCTCACGTTCTATCTCGCCGGCACGTCCTTGCTGATTGTGGTGGGCGTGGCCCTGGAGACCATGAAGCAGATCGAGGCCTACGTCCTGATGCGCCACTATGAGGGCTTCATGAGGTAGATGAACCTCATCTTTCTGGGGCCGCCAGGCGCGGGCAAGGGCACGCAGGCGCAACTCCTCGAGCAGCGCGAGGGCATCCCGCAGGTCAGCACCGGGGACATCCTGCGCACGGCGATGGCGGCGGAGACCCCGCTCGGGCAACAGGCCCGACAATACGTCGATCAGGGCGAACTGGTCCCTGATGACGTGATGATTGCCATCATCGAGGACCGTCTCAACCAGCCGGATGCGCGGCGCGGGTTTGTCCTGGATGGATTCCCGCGCACGCTGAGGCAGGCCCGCGCATTGGACCGGGTCCTGGCCGCGACGGGGCGCCGCATTGATCTGGTGTTATACTTTGATGTCGCCGACGACGTCATTGTCCGCCGGCTGACCGGGCGCCGGGTTTGCCGGCAGACCTCCCACATCTATCACGTGGAATCGAGCCCGCCCAGGCGCCCGGGCCGGTGCGACATCGACGGCAGCGAGCTGTACCAGCGGGATGATGACCAGGAGGAGACGGTGCGGCGGCGCCTTGAGGTGTATCATCGGGAGACCGAACCGCTGGTGGAGTTCTACCGGCGCCGTGGACTGTTTGAGCCCGTTCGCAACGGTGACATCGAGAGCGTGCATCGCCGGCTGGTGGAGATCCTCAAGACACGCGCTGGCTCGCGGTAACAGCATGCGCGAGCCGGCACGGAAGGCGATGGCGACCCGTAGCGCGATGATTATTGTGAAGACTCCGGCCGAGATCCAGCAGATGCGGCTGGCCGGCGTACTGGCGGCGGAAGCCTTGCGCGAGGTAGTCCGCGCGGTGCGGCCTGGCGTGACCGGTACGCAATTGAACACGATCGCCGAACGATATATCCGCGCGCATGGCGGGATCCCGTCGTTCTTAGGGTACCGGGGATTCCCGGCGAGCATCTGCATCTCGGTGAACGACGAAGTAGTGCATGGCATCCCCGACGGGACACCGCTGCGCGCTGGCGCGCTGGTCTCCCTCGATCTCGGCGCCGTGGTGGATGGTTTTCACGGCGATGTGGCCGTGACAGTACCGGTCGGGGAGGTCGGGCCCAAATTGCACCGGCTGGTCCACGTAACCCGGGAGGCGCTGTCCAGCGCGATCGACGTCGTGCGGCCCGGTGCGCGGCTGGGGGATATCGGGGCGGCCGTGCAGCGGCACGTAGAGGCGGCCGGGTTCTCGGTCGTGCGAGATTTCGCCGGCCACGGCATCGGGCGAGCGCTTCACGAGGAACCCCAGGTCCCGAACTTCGGAGAGCCCGGGACGGCGGCGGCGTTGCGTGAGGGGATGACGCTGGCGATCGAGCCGATGGTGAACCTCGGTACCCATGAAGTGGTGATGGACGAGGACGGGTGGACGGTGCGGACGAAGGATGGCAAACCCTCGGCGCACTGCGAGCACACCGTCGCGGTGACCGCCGACGGGGCGATCGTCCTGACCGCCATCCCCGACGGGGTCATCTGACGGCTCGCCTTCCTGTGCGGGGCTGGAAACGGCCGCGGGTGGACGGGGAGGCGCCTCCGCCGTATAATCTTGGAGGTTACCCCGCAGACGTCTCGTGCGAGTCTGCGGGGGGCTGTTGTTCTGGAGGATGTTTCCGGCCGCGGCCGGGGTGAGGGATGCCGAAGAAGGACGCGATCGAGGTAGAGGGGGCGGTTGTCCAGGTGTTGCCCAATGCCATGTTCCGGGTCGAGTTGTCCAGCGGCCATCGAGTGCTGGCGCACATCTCCGGGAAGATGCGGATCAACTTTATCCGGATTCTCCCCGGCGACCGGGTGAAAGTGGAACTCTCGGCCTACGATCCGACCCGCGGGCGGATTACCTATCGATACCGATAATGCCGGTGGAAGAAAGGGAAGACGGTCATGAAGGTGCGAGCGTCGGTGAAAGTGAGATGTGAAAAGTGCAAGGTGATCAAGCGCGGGCGGCGAGTGTACATCATTTGCGAGAACCCGAAGCACAAACAAAAGCAAGGGTGATAGGGGTGAGTGGATGGCTCGGATCTCGGGTGTAGATCTGCCGCGGGATAAGCGGGTGGAGGTTGCGCTGACCTACATCTTCGGAGTTGGCCTGAGCCGGGCGCGGCAGGCGCTCGCGGCCACCAGTGTCAGTCCGGACACGCGGGTCCGCGACTTGACCGAGGAGGAGACCACGCGGCTGCGCGACTACATCGACCGTAACTACAAAGTCGAAGGAGATCTCCGCCGGGATATCTCCCTGGATATCCGCCGTCTGATCGAGATCGGGTCCTACCGGGGGTTGCGCCACAAGAAGAATCTGCCGGTGCGCGGCCAGCGCACCCGGACCAATGCGCGCACTCGAAAGGGTCCCAAGAAGACCGTGGGGTCGGGGAAGCGGCGGCTGGAAAAGAGATAGCATGCGTTCCACATCGATGAGGGAGTGACAGATGGCCAAAGGCAAAGGGCGAAAGAAAGAACGGCGGAATGTGCCCATGGGCGTGGCGCATATTCAGTCCACGTTCAACAACACGATCGTGACGATTACTGATCCGCAGGGGAACGTGCTGGCCTGGTCCAGCGCCGGCGCCACGGGGCTCAAGGGCTCCCGCAAGGGCACGCCCTTTGCCGCAGGGCTGGCCGCCGAAGCGGCGGCCCGCAAGGCAATCGAGCATGGCGTGAAGCAGGTGGAGGTATACGTGAAGGGGCCGGGTGCCGGCCGCGAGGCGGCCATCCGGTCTCTCCAGGCGGCGGGGTTGGAGGTCAACCTGATCCGCGATGTGACCCCGATTCCTCACAACGGATGCCGGCCTCCGAAGCGGAGGAGGGTGTAGATGGCTCGTTACACAGGTCCGGTGTGCCGGTTGTGCCGCCGCGAGGGCATGAAGCTGTACCTTAAGGGCGAGAAATGCTACACGGAGAAGTGCCCCGTGCACAAACGGCCGGTGCCGCCGGGGATGCATGCGCAGAGCCGGCGCAAGCCCTCGGAGTTCGGTGTCCGCCTGCGGGAGAAGCAGAAGCTCCGCCGCATCTACGGAGTGCTGGAGACACAATTCAAGACGTACTTCAGGCAGGCGGCGAAGGCCAAGGGAGTCACCGGCGTGCGGCTGCTGCAGCTGCTGGAGACGCGGTTGGATAACGTTGTGTACCGTCTTGGTTTCGCCACGTCGCGGAAGGAAGCGCGGCAGATGGTACTGCACGGCCACGTCGGCATCAATGGTCACAAGGTGACGATTCCCTCCTTCCAGGTGAAGCCGGGTCAGGTGATTGCGCCGACGGCCCGGGGGCGAGAGCATCCGAGGGTGAAAGAACTGGCTCAAACCGGTCTGCGGACGCTGCCCAGCTGGCTGGAGTTCAACTCCACCGCGCTGGAGGGGCGCGTCCTGGCGCTGCCGGCGCGGGAAGAGATCGATGTGCCCGTGTCGGAACAACTGATCGTTGAGCACTATTCACGCTGAACAGAAGAGGTTTCGGGGGTCAAAATGAGCATCGCGACTGTCTGGGAAGCACCAAAGACAAAGATCGAGTACGCGGAATTATCCGAAACGTACGGGAAGTTCATGGTTGAACCGCTGGACCGCGGGTTTGGCGTCACCCTGGGGAACGCATTGCGCCGGGTTCTGCTGTCTGCGATCGGAGGCGCCGCGGTGACCTCCGTGAAGATCGAAGGGGTGCTGCACGAGTTCTCGACGATTCCCGGGGTCGTCGAAGACGTCACGCAGATTGTCCTCAACCTGAAGGAGCTGACATTGCGGCTGCACACGGACAAGCCGAAGCTCCTGCGGCTGGATGCAAAGGGGAAGCGAGACGTCGTCGCGGGCGATATTCAGCAGGACGCCGAAGTGGACGTGCTCAATCCGGACCTGCACCTCGCCACACTGGACCGCAAGGATGCGCGGCTGGCGATGGAGCTCGTCGTCGAGCGGGGCAAGGGGTACGTGCCCGCGGAGAAGCATCGCAAGAGCGAGCACGTCATTGGCGTCATTCCCGTGGACTCTATCTTCACCCCCATCCAGAAGGTCAACTACGTCGTCGAAGACACCCGCGCGGGACAGGCGGAGGCGGACCGGCTGGTGCTGGAGGTGTGGACTGACGGCTCGGTGCGTCCGGAAGAAGCCGTGCAGGAGGGCGCGCGGGTCCTGATCGAG
>Ga0209160_1000427_pt1 | contig 33854 bp, 31 predicted proteins | sample GraSoiAngelo_153_FD_186167 | JGI IMG/M metagenome (GOLD analysis project Ga0209160, IMG submission 186167) | Grasslands soil microbial communities from the Angelo Coastal Reserve, California, USA - 14_1009_12_40cm (SPAdes) (version 2) | ecosystem: Environmental > Terrestrial > Soil > Grasslands ...
TTCGATGCGTTCCTCGAGAAACTCCAGCACCTCGGACACCACCCCGCGCGCGGGCGACTCAGCGGAGGTCGAGACGCCGTAGCCGTGCATCACCACCACGGGTGCCTGGAATTCTGCGACCACGCCGGCCATGTCCGGATCGGCCCGCATTGCGCTTACGTCGTTGACCATCGCGGCCCCTGCCCCTAGCGCTGAACGCGCCACCGCGGATTTCATCGTGTCCACCGACACGACCGCACCCAGATCGCCGGTGAGCGCCTGAACCACGGGCATCACGCGCCGGAGTTCCTCCTCGAGCGGCACCGACTGAGCGCCCGGGCGGGTCGACTCGCCGCCCACGTCGATGATGTCCGCGCCGTCGGCGAGCATCTGGCGCGCCCGCGTCACCGCGGCCTGCGCGTCCATGATTCCGTCCCCGGAAAACGAGTCGGGGGTCACATTCAGGACACCCATGATGTAGGTGCGGCGCCCCCAGTCCAGCGTCAGCGATGTCACAATGCAGCCCTGGGGATCCCCCGGCGCACCAGCGGCATGGCGATGACGAAGGCGAGCGCGGCGTTCATGATGCTCTTCAGCGCATTGAACGGGACGATGGCCGGCAGCAGCAGGCCCGCGACACGCTCCGGGCTCATCCCGAATTGCAGGCGGAGAATGATGAAGTTGACCGGGATCATGAGGAGGACGCGCGCCGCGATGCCGGCCGTCGCGGCCGACAGTAGACGCGACGGAGGTGTACCCGACCTCCGCAGGTAGACCCAGGAGGTGACGCCGACGAACGTCGCCGCGGCGAGGAAGTCCGCGAGGATCCCGTACGGGTTTCGGGCCAGGAACAAGAGGTCCTTGATGGCCACGACGGCAACGCCGGCGGCGGGTCCATACAAGACTCCGGCGATCAATCCGGCGGCGTCACTGGGATCGTACCTCAGGAACGGCGCGCCGGGAATGATCGGGAACTTGACCACCGACATGAGAAGGTAGGCGACGGCGGCGAGCATACCCACGACGGCAAGTTGCTGGGTCTTCACCGCCCTATCCTCTGGTCCGCCGGCCCGCCCGGCGGCTGAGCAGGCGCATAAAGTCCTCCAGGGCGGCCCGGTGTCCCACGTCACGCCCGGCCCGTTCGGAGAGGTACCACTTGTGCTCAAGGAGCTGACAATACAGCTCAGCGGGCTGGGAATTCTTGTCGGCCAGCGGCTGCAGCCGTGAAATGATGGGGAGATAAAACTCGTTGAGCCACCGGTACGCCGCGGCGCTGAGTGGCATGCTGCGGTTCTCTTTTTGGGAGAGCGTGGCCCGCAGCTCCTGGATCTCGTTGATCATCTGTCTGGCCTGCGTCTCCTCGGCATCCAATCCGGTGAGATTCTGGAGCAGATCCCGATGGAAACTGCGGTCGGCGACAAATGCGCGCAGGCGCAGCCGCTCCCCGCCTTGCACGGCGGTGAGCTCGACTTCGTCCACCGAGAACCCCAGCGTGTTGAGGGCCCGGATGCGATCGCGGATGCGGAACCGTTCCTCGGGCGTGACCGTCTCCGTACGCGTCACTTCGTGCCAGAGGGCCTCGTAGCGCCGCCGGATCTCTACGCCCACATCATTCACGGGGAAGTCGGCCGGCAGCGAGGCCATCGCCGCCAGGTCCACGAGCGCGCCGTACACATTCTCCTCCATGATCTCGAGGTCGTGCCCGCGCAGTTGAGTGGACAGCTCGCCGTGGACCTCAGCCGTTTCCGCGTCCACGAGATAGGCCTGCAGGGCGCCGGCGTCGCGGCGGTAGAGGGTGTTGGACAGCGAGCAGTCTCCCCAGTAGACGCCGGCCAGGTGGAGTTGCACCAGCAGGCCGGCGAGGGCGTCCATCAGATGATCGCGGTACCGGGCCAGATCCGGCTGCTTGAACAGGTAGTGGTACGGCAGGGAGTAGTCAAGGTACCGCGTGATGAGCACCCCGGCCTCCTCCTCTTGATGGCGGACCTGGACGTAGCCCACGGGCGTCACCACCGGCAGGCGCAACTCCTCCATGCGGCGCAGCAGCTCGTACTCCTTGGTCGCAATATCCGGCGGAAGCTCCTTGCAGGCGTACAGTCGCCCCCCGTAATTGACGAACACGACCGGATGACGGGACAGGCCGACCGGCATCCGCTCCAGGCGCGGTGAGACGCCTTCCCACGCGACGACCGAGAGGTGCCAGGGGAGATCGAGGAAGTCTGGATGACCCGGACGCAACGCAGACGTCTGAATGCCCAGCGGGGACTCAGCCACGGCAGCAGTGTACCACGCCCATCCACAAAGAGCGTCTACTTAGTCTACCTGGTCTACTTGGACTACTCGGAATCTAGGACGAAATTGAACGTGCCCGCCTTGCCTGCGGCGGTGTCGCGAATCTGAAGGAGCAGCTCCTGCCGGAAGAGCATATCGCCCTGGTTTTGGCGTGCTCCGGGGAAGTAGAGCTGCGTCGTCAAAACCGGACCGTTCGGCGCCCTCACTTTGACATGAATGTGCGGCGTCCGGCCCGGGTATTCTCCCGGCATCACGGTCAGCAGCGTGTACCGGGCGGTACCGTCGGTGACCTGGTGACCGCGCAACCGGTACCCCGCGTTGTCGTATTTACCCTGGGCGTCTGCCTGCCAGAAATCCAGCCACGCGCCCGCCACCGGCCGGCACCCTCGGGTGAAGACCTGACCGGTGATGGTGAGTTTTGTCCCCGCCATCCCCGGTTCGAGCAGCGATGTGCGCTGCGGCGAACCGGCCTTGTAAAACGGCCCTTCGGTCACCGGCGGCGTGATCTGACCGGCGACGCACGACGCGGGCGGCGTCTGGGCGAGCGCGAATAACGCCAGAAAAGTACCGAGCAACCCGAACATCTGACACCCCTCACCCTTTGTCCCTCTCCCCTCGGGAGAGGGGAAGCGGTTGGGCGCTACCGCGCCCTCTCGTGTGGCGCCCTCTCTTCTTCCGCTGGCAGCTGCACCACGAAGCGGCTGCCTCCGCCGGGCCGGTTCTCTGCCCGCACATCGCCGCCGTGCACCTGGACCAGCAGTCTCACCACCGCCAGGCCCATCCCCGTCCCGCCACTGGCTCGAGACCGTGACGGGTCTGCTCGATAGAATGGTTCAAACACCCGGGTCAAGTTTTCGGGTGGGATCCCTGGCCCTTCGTCTTCCACCTCCAGCGCAACCCACCGCCCCCGGTCCCGCGCGATCTCCTTCACGGTGATCCGCACCTGGCCCCCGGCGGGCGTGAAGCGGACGGCGTTGTGCAACAGATTCTGCACCACCTGCCGGAGCCGGTCCGGATCCACGTCCGCGGTCGTATCACCCTCACCGCGCACCTCCACCGTCACCTTATGCTCTTCGATCCACAGGCTCATGGCATCGACTGATTCCCGGCACAGCGCGACCAGGTCAACCGGGCGCCGGCTGAGGCTCAACTGCCGGGCGTCGGCGAGACTGAGGTCACGCAGGTCGGTGACCAGCTGGCTGAGCAGCGCGCTCTGCGTGTGCAGCGTAGCAATCAGATCCGGCGTGGGCTCCCGGACTCCGTCGAGCATCGCCTCCAGGTTGCCCTCGATGATGGACAGCGGCGTCCGCAACTCATGCGCGACGGCCGCCAGCAGCTCCTGGCGTTGCCGTTCGCTTTCCCGAAGCCGGTGGGCCATGGTGTTGAACGCACTGGCGACGTCCTCCAGCTCGCCGCCGCCACGCAGGCCCACTTCTTGCTGCAGGTTGCCGGCGGCCACCCCGGTCACCGCGTCGTGCAACTCCTGCAACGGGTGGGAGAGCCGGCGCGCCAGGAGCAGGCCCGCGATCACGGCCAGCAGCGTAGCGGTCCCGCCGGCGAACCACAGGGACCGGTTGAAGTTGGCGAGGAAGAGGCGCTGCGACGCGACAAAGAGCGGTAGCTTGATTGCGCGCACGAACCCCTCGCGCACCAGGAGTGGCTGGTCGCTGATCCAGGGCACCTCCCCCAGCCGGATCCGCTCGTGGTAGGCGGCGATCTGCAGCGCCGTGACCTGCCGCGCCCAGAAGGCCACGACCACGACCGAGAGCAGCGCGACCACCACGAACGCCAGCGAGAGCTGGACCCGCAGGGAAACTGAACGGCGGGGCTGCTCAGCCATTGGCGGCGAACTTATATCCGGCCCCGTAGACGGTTACCACATAGCGCGGCTCCCGCGGATTGGGCTCGATCTTCTGCCGCAGGTTCTTGATGTGCGCATCGACGGTACGCTCGAACCCTTCGAACGCATAGCCGTAGATCTGATCGATCAACTGCAGGCGCGTGAACACCTGGCCGGGATGGCTGGCCAGGACTTCAAGCACTCGCCACTCCGTGTGCGTGAGGCGGCAGGGTTCCCCCTGCCGCCTCGCTTCCTGTCCTCGAAAGTCGACCGTGAGATCGCCGAGGAGCACGGCGTCGCGCCCCTCGTGACGGTTGCGGCGCAGGACGGCGCGGACGCGGGCCACCACTTCCCGCGGACTGAATGGCTTGGTGACGTAATCGTCTGCCCCCAGGTCCAGACCGCGGATCTTGTCTTCTTCGCGGTCGCGCGCGGTCAGCATGATGATCGGCACGGGCCCGAGCGCCCGGATGCGGCGCGACACTTCCCACCCATCCAGGCGCGGGAGCATCAGGTCTAAGACCACCAGGTCGGGGGGCGCGGCCTCCACTTCCCGGACCGCGGCCTCGCCGTCAGCGGCCGTGAGGACATGATGCCCGTCCCGCTCGAGATACGAGCAGAGAAGAGCGGTAATCTCCGGCTCATCCTCCACGATCAGTATCGTCGGCACACGCGCTCCCTTCCCGGCCACACGATACCACCGCGCCGCGGGCGCCGCCAGTGAAAGCGCCATAGCTAGGGCCTCACCCCAAGCGTCACCGTCACCTCCACGCGCTGCCCGTCACGGAGCACCACCAGGTGGACACTCTGCCCAGGCTGTCGCTGCCCGGTTGCGGCGAGCAGATCCATCCAGTTGTGGATCGGTGCTCCTTCAAACTCAACCACGACATCACCGGGGCGAAGACCCGCGGTGGCGCCAGGGCTTTGCGGCATCACTCTCTGCACGATGGCACCCTGGTCGCCTGCCGGACCCGGTTGGCGCTCACCTGGACGGCCTCCGGCGATGCCGATCCATGCCCGCTGCACCCGCGCCCCCTGGCGCAGCTGTGGCAGGACGGCCTGGATCGTCTGCAGCGATACCGCCAGGCCACCGCGCGCGCGAGACCGGTCAAACGTGGATGCCACGACCACACCGACCACCTGCGCCTGGCTGTTCAGCAGCGGGGCACCCGACTCGCCAGGCTGAACCCGCGCACTGACGCGCACGAAGTTACCGCCGGCCACGCCAGGGAGACTGATCCCCGTCGCGAGCACTTCACCTGTCGTCATCGCGCCGGGCTGGCCTCGCGGGGCACCGATCACAGCCACGGCGTCCCCAACGCCAGGACTGTCGCCTGCCAGCTGCAGGGCCGGCAGGGGCGATGGGGGATTGACGCGCAGGATGGCCAGATCGCGCGTCACGTCGTATCCGACAAGGGTTGCGTCCAGCGCAGCCATACCCGGGAGTTCCACCTGCAGCTTCTCGGCGCGGCGGGCCACGTGCGCAGCGGTCAGCAGCCATCCCTGCGGATCAATGACAAACGCGGTCCCAGAAATCGACCGCGCCCCGATAGAACCACGCACCAGTCCCACAGCCGGCGAGGCTTGGCCGAGGATGGCCTGGGCGTCGAGCGCCGGGGCGGCGGCGGCCCGGGGGGAGAGCACCGCCCCGCCCACGGCGAGCAGGAGCACCAGTGGGAGAGCGAACATACCCGGCCACCGGCGCACCAGCATCTGAGTCTTGCCAATCACATCATTCATGGTCATCTCCTCCTCACACCAAAATGATGCGGCAAGGGTTTGAAGAACCTGTGAATACCGCCTGGAGGAGACTACCTGAACACAATCTTCAGCAGACGATCATCATTGACACGAGGGCTTCCACGACCGTCGGTGTTGTTGGTCAACAGGTACAGCGTCCCGTCAGGACCCTGAAAGATATCTCGCAGGCGGCCGAGCTCTCCCTGAAAGTACACTTCCTGGCTGGCGACACGCGCGAACTCCGGCCCTACCAGGATCAGCCTCCGCAACTGCGACCCGCGCAGCGCGGCCACCAGCAGGCTGTCTCGCCACGGCCCTCGGGACGGCACGAGGATTCCCGACGGCGCCCAGGTCTCGTTCGCGCCGCTGTCGGCGATCGGATCCACAAAGCGTGGCGCACCGCCCTTCCCGGAGGCCTCCGGCCACCCGTAGTTCCGGCCGGCCTCAATCACGTTAATTTCATCGCGGCAGCACAAGCCCAGATCGCCTGAGGGCCCGTGCTCTGCCTCGTACATCGTGCGCGTCTGCGGATGCCAGGCCAGCCCCTGCGGGTTCCGGTGACCGAGTGAGAACACCGGCGAGCCCGGGAACGGATTATCGTTTGGAACGGTCCCGTCAGGGTTGAGCCGGAGGACTTTTCCGTTAAGTGAGGAGCGATCCTGGGCCCGCGGGGGTTCACGGGCGTCACCGGTCGTGACGTACAGCTTTCCGTCGGGTCCGAACTTGATCCGGCCTCCGTCATGCACAACTGCGCCGGGGATCCGGTCGATGATAACTCTATCCGTCTGCCCACGCCCGTTGCGGTCGACCAGGCGCACCACACGGTTCCACAGCCCGCCACCGTCCTGGTAAGTGTGATACACGTACACGAAGCGGGTTTGGGGAAAGTCCGGCGCCAGGGCCAAACCCAGCAGTCCGCCTTCGCCCACAGGCGCCACCTGGATCTCGGCCCACGGCTGAGGGTCGACTCGGCCGTCACGGATGATGCGGATGCGTCCCGGCCGCTCGGTGAGGAAGATGCGGCCATCAGGGCCAAACTCTGCCTCCCACGGGATCTGCAGATCTCCGACCACCGTCTCTACCTGGACCGGCGTTTGCGCGTCAGCCGTCCAGCCTCTCCAGGCCAGCGCGCTGACCGCGACCAGGGCGACGGTTGTAAGGAACCACCACCTGCGCATGTGTCCTCCTTGAGACCTACGGTGCAGAGCGGGCCAGGAATCGAAACTCGATCTCGACCTCATTTTGCGCGCGGAGAATTCCAAGAATCGACGGTGGATCAAACCCAAAGTCGGTCATCAGCACCTTGGTCGCGGCCGTCCCGGTCAGCTGTGGTCCCTGCAGTTTCAGCGCCGTGGTGAAGGTCACCGACTTTACCACGCCTCGGACCTTGAGGTTCCCGATGATGCGGACGGCGATCTCGCGTCCCTCCTCGTACTGCGCGGGGAGCCCCTCGATGCGCGTCGGCGTAAACTCGGCGATCGGAAACCTGGCCGACTCCAGCCAGCGCTCCTGAATGGCACTGTCGCGCCGCTGGCTGTCCGATTGAAACTGGCTGATATCCACGGTGATGGGACCGACCTGGCTGGCGCGGGGGTTGGCGCGGTCAATCACGATCTCACCTCGCACCGCCCTGCTGATCCCTACCGCGACGTTGAAGCGATTATCCTCGCGGATCAACGTCTCCCCCACGCGATAAGCGACCTGCGACTCTTCGGGTACAATGACAAACCGCTGTGTGGTCGCGGGCGCAGCGACAGCCACGGGCAGGTGGCTTCCGGGAGGCACCCCAATCACGATCGCGCACAACGCCGCCGTGAACCACCACATCCGCACGCTCACCACGCTTGGTCCCTCCATCAGCCCGCCGTGGCCAACTCGCCACACGGCATCGTGCGGGAATGTTGTGAAGAAGTGGTGAAGGCCTCGACCTGCCTACGCGGCGCTTTGCGTGAGGGGGATGCGGAGGCGGATGCGGGTCCCTTGAAGCGGCGCACTCTCAACCTCGACCCTGCCGCCTACATTGGTCGCGCGCTCACGCATCGACCGGAGCCCCAGGTGCCCCGGGAAGGAGTCTTCAGAGGCGAAGCCGACCCCGTCGTCGCGAACTTCCAGCGTCACCTCGCCGTCATCGCAGCTCATGCGCACATCAACCCGGCGGGCCTTGGCGTGTTTGGTGACATTATTCAGCGCTTCCTGAGCGATCCGATACACCACTTCCTTCACCTCATAGGGAAGCTCAGGCTCGCCGCACCACTCTGCGATGATCTCGAGCCCATGCCGCGCACGCGCCGACTCAATCTGCTTGGTCAACGCCGCGACGAGTCCCTCCGTCTCAAGAGCCTCGGGGCGAAGTTCGAAGATGAGCGCCCGCATCTCGGCCAGCGCCGCTTCGGCCAGGGACAGCACGTAATCCAGGGGTTCAGCGGCCTGCGCAGGATTGCGGTCCACCAGGGTCCGTGCAGTGCGGGCCCCCAGGGCGATGCCGTACAGCGCCTGGGAGACCGAATCGTGGAGCTCGCGGGCCAGCCGCTGGCGCTCTTCCAGCACGGCTTTCTGCCGGGCCTCTTCGAACAGCCTCGCATTCTCTGCCGCGACGGCAGCCTGGTCCGCGATCACCGTCAAAAACGCGATCTCGGCCTCGCTGGGATTCTTCCCCCGGGGATAGAAGACGTTCAGCGCGCCGACGGCCTGATTGCGATAGATCAGCGGAACTGAAACCACCGTATCCCACCCGGCCTCCCGCATGAAGGGATGCACAGGCTCGTACAGGGGATCATCGAGAAGCTTTTGGCGCGCTTCGAAGTGAATCAAGGTCTTTTTCTCTCGCACGGAATCTGTATTCGGCATGCGGGCGCCGCGCTGCACCGCTTCCCTCCACCTGGCCTCCGCTTCCGGGCCGTCGGGCAATCCGTAACGGCCAAAAAACCGGAGTTCTTGGGTACCTTCATCGACGAGGCACACGCCCGCGGCAACCGTCCCTGTGGCCCGCACCACGTTCTCCGCCAGCTTGTTGAGCGTCGCCTGGAGCGAACCGGCAAAGGCCACCTGCGAGGCGATCTGGGTCAGCGCCTTAAACTCGCGCGCCAGCCGCTTCATCTCCGTCACGTCCCGGAACATCACCATCAGCGACCTGCGGCCGTCGAGCGCGAGTGGCACCGCGGTAAACTCGATCTCGATCTCCTTGCTGTCGGGTCGGACCAGCACCGAGGTGCCGCTCAATGGGACGCCCGGCTCCTTTTTCGTTGCTTTGTGAGCTTGGATGGCCTGGCGCAGAGCTTCGCGGGCGTGGGGGGGCATGGCCTCATACGCATCGCGGCCCAGGAGTTCATGGGGTCCGTAGCCGGTGATCCGGCTGGCGGCAGGATTCGCGTAGACGATGCGCTCGTCCTCATCGACCAGGATCACAGCATCCAGGGACGCTTCGAACGGGCGGGATAGCTTGGCCAGTGTCGGGTAGCCTCGCATTATCGTCCCCCGCTTACCTGCGTGATCGTGACCATGCCGATCCGGGCCGCGTACAGCGCAGCCTGGGTCCGGCTCTGCACACCAAGTTTCGCCAGAATGTTGCTCACGTGCGTCTTCACGGTCTTCTCGCCGATGCTGAGGACCTGAGCGATCTCTTTGTTCGCCTTCCCCTCGGCCAGCAGTCTCAGCACGTCGGTCTCGCGCTCAGTGAGCGCCTCTGGGCTTTCGGGGGACCGGACCTCCCGCATCAGGCGCGTGGCGGCTTCCGGCGAGAGCTGCACCTGCCCGGCCGCCGCGGCCTTGATCGCCCGCCGCAACTCGTCGGCCTCGGTGTTCTTCAGCAGATACCCAATCGCGCCGGCCCGGACCGCGCCGACGACCGACGCATCCTCCAGGACGCTGGTCAGGGCCAGGACTTCGGTATCCGGGAGCGTTCGTCTGATCTCTTGCGTCGCGGCGATGCCGTCCACTCTGGGCATCAGCAGGTCCATCAATACGACATCCGGCTGGAGCTCGCGCGCCAGGCGAACAGCCTCCGCCCCGTCGGTCGCCTCAGCCACGACTTCCAGATCGGGATCCAACGCCAGGAACATCCGCAGGCCCTGGCGGACCACGCTGTGGTCGTCGGCGATCAGAATCCGGGTCACCATCGCGTCCATCTCCGACTTTAGACTGGTGGATCCTTGGGCCTCTGTCCTCCGCCTTTAGTCGGAAATTCCGGTCCTCCGCAGGCGGGAGACCCCCCACCGGCGTTCGCTGGATGCTCGAGAGGCCCACCCTGCCGCTTACTAGAGGTGTGGACAAGACGATGATACGTCTTCTGCTCGTCGAGAGCCAGCCTGCTGTTCGCAAAGGACTCCGGATGCGGCTGAACGTGGAGTCAGACGTCAGCATTGTCGGCGAGACCGGAGACGGTCTGACTGCCCTGTGGCAGGCATCGACGCTCCGTCCCGACGTCGTGCTGGTCGACGCTGAGTCGGCGGACATCGACGGCGTCAGATTGATCGCCGCAATGCGCCGCGCCTCACCCGAGAGCGCGGTGGTGATCTTGAGCCTCCGGGATGATGCGGCAAACCGCAGTCGGCTGCAGACGGCCGGGGCGGTCGCATTCGTTTCGAAGCACGAGTACGGAGACCGCCTGCTGCAGGCCATTCGCCAGGCCGCGACCGCCGGTGCGGTGCCGCCCACGCGGGCCTTGCCGGCGGGTGGACTCACGCCGGCTCACGGCGACGGATCAGTTTCATGAGCGCGAGAATGGAGGTTGAGATTCCCACCGTGGCATCTCGATTCGTTGCAAGCTTTTTGCCTCTACGCAATCGCAATCTGCGCGTCTATCTCAGCGGACAGGTCATCTCGTTGATCGGCACCTGGATGCAGGTGACGGCGCAGGCCTGGGTGGTCTGGAGCCTGAGTCATTCCACGACCGCCTTAGGACTCGTCGCCATGCTGGGAACGCTGCCGATCCTGGTGTTGGGACCGTGGACCGGCGTCTGGGCCGACACACTGGACCGGCGCCGGGTGCTGGTCGCGACACAGATGGGGGCGATGGTGCTGGCCGCGACGCTGGCACTGCTCGTGCAGACCGGCGCCATCCAGGTATGGCACGTCTACATCTTTGCCACCTTGCTTGGCATCGTGACGGCGCTTGACATGCCTGCCCAGCAGGCCTTCATCGGCGATCTCTCCGGCATGGAGCAGGTGCGCCAGGCGGTCGTCATCAATAACATGCTCTTCCAGGTTAGCCGGATGCTCGGACCCGCCCTGGCGGGCCTGGTCGTGGCGCAGCTCGGTGCGGCGCCGGCGTTTTGGCTGAACGGCGTGAGCTTCCTGGCAGTCATCGGCAGCCTGCTGATGGTTCGGGCCGATCAGGTCCGCCGGTCAGGTGCAGCGGGTCTCGGCGGATTCTCTGAAGCGCTGCAGTTCATCCGGGACCACCCGCTCAGTCAAGACCTGGTCGTCTCCACGATCATCGTCACCTTCTTCGGAATCTCCGTGATGAATATTCTCCCGGCGGTTGCCGGGCAGGCGCTGCGCGGCAACGCGGACGTGCTCGGGTTGCTGATGGGGGCCTCCGGTGCCGGCGCCCTGGCTGGAGGACTCTTCGTCGTACCCCTGACGCAGCAGATCAGGAGAACCGGTCTCGTGGTCGGCGGTGCCGTGATCTGGACGGGGCTATGGCTGGCGGTCTTCTCCTACGCGACCTGGGTGCCGTTCTCTGCTCTGGCGATGTTCATCGGCAGCTTGGCATTCCCCGTCGTGCTGACGACCGCGAACAGCACCCTGCAGATCCTGGCACCCCCGGACATGCGGGCGCGACTCCTGAGCGCACTCCTGATGGTCAGCTTCGGAGCCCAGCCTCTGGCGTCGCTCTTAGTAGGGTACAGCGCCCAGGTGCTCGGCGCGCTGGAAGCCGTGCGCGCGAATGGACTGCTCATGGCATCGGGGGCGGCGGCGCTGCTCGCACTGCGACCGACGCTGCGGCGGTGGGAAGCCGCGGACAATCGCGACGAGGCGTTCGCAGCGAGTTCGCGCCCCGACGGCGATCATCGCACCGTCGAGACCCGGCCCGAGGCAGCGTGAATGGTGTCGATTTCTCCGTCTTCTGACGGAGATCGGAATTCCTCCAAAAGTTCATGGAGGAAAACATCGTCGGTTGGATGCCGGAGGCGCGGGTCCGGGTCAGAATTGAGATCGCAGATAGCTCACTCGTACGGGACAGGAGACGCAAGGCAATGACCCAAGGGATTGCATCGCTACTATTCGCCATCCTTTTCGCCGGCGCACTTCCTACGCGGGCATTGGCTGCGCCGGTTGCGCGACCTCTATCGTTCGCCAGCGTTGCGCAAACCGCGCTGCAGGATAACCTGCAACTGCGCGCGGCCGCGTTTGACGTCGCCGTCGCGCAGGCGCAGCTGGCGCAGGCCCGGGGCGCGAAGCTTCCGCAGGCAAATTTGTCCGGCTCGTACACCCGCAATCAGGAGCAGCCGCTGCTGGCCGATCCTAACGTCTACGCCGCGAGCCTGGTGGTCTCATATCCCCTATCCACGGGCGGGAACCTGGAAGCCCGGATCAGGCTGGCCGAGGCCAATGTGCGCGGTGCCCAGGCGACGTACGAGCGCACGAAGCAGCAGATCGTCTTCGCAGCCGAACAGACCTACCTGCAGGCGCTGCTTGCCGCTGAGAGCGTGGCGGCGGCTCAGCGGTCCTTGGCTGTGGCCAACGAGAGCCTGCGTGTGGCCCAAGTGCGGTTCAGCGCCGGTGCCGGGGCGCGCCTGGACGTGCTGCAGGCGGAAGTGGCCGTCGCGAGCGCCGAGCAGGCACTGGTGCAGGCGCAGACCGGCGTCGGGAACGCGCAGGCCAACCTGAACGCGTTGATCAATCTGCCGTTGGACACCCCGCTGGCACTGACAGACACGCTGACCCCACGCCCGGTCGATATTGCCCTGGCAGACGCCATCGCGCGGGCGTTGCGGGAGCGCGCCGATCTAGCGGCGCTGCGAAATCGGATTGAGGCCGCACAGGCGGGCATCGATGTCGCCCAAAGCGGGGGGGCGCCGACCTTCGGGTTCGGTGCGGGATATGCCCTCAGCAATGCCAACGGGTTGTCGACGACGATCTTCGGTGGCTGGCTGGTGACCCTCGGAGTGACACTGTCGGTGTTCGACGGCGGCATCACCCAGGCACAGATCCGCGAGGCGCAGCTGCAGCTGGAGCAACTGAAGCTCAGGGAAGCGCAGATCCGGCAGCAGGTGGAGCTGGATGTTCGAGTGGCCGCGCTCGCGCTGCAGCGGGCGGCGGGCGAACTCACGGCGGCCACAAAGGCCGTCGAGCAAGGCCGCGAGTCCGTGCGCCTCGCCACAGTGCGCTATCAGTCGGGTGTCGGAACATCGCTGGAGCTGCTGACGGCCCAATCGAACCTGGCCCTGGCAGAGCAATCTCTGGCTTCTGCACGGTTCAATCAGAACGCCGCGCGCATTCAACTGATTCTGGCAATGGGATCACAGTGAGGAGGAACATCATGCGGATTCGAGTGCTCATCGTTGGTGCAATCATCGTCGCCCTCGCCGGCGGCATCCTGGCCCTACGAACGCGAGACGGCGTCTCATCTCCGGTCAGCCAGCCGGCGCAGGCAGCGCCCGTCGCGGTCACGGTGGTCGCCGCGCTACGAGGTGACTTCGTGACAACGGTCACCGCCACCGGGACGGTGGCCAGCCTGCGGGAAGCGAAAATCGCGTCGACGCTCCCTGGCGTCGTGGCCGAGGTCTTCGTGACCGAAGGGCAGCGCGTGCAGGCCGGTGCACCCCTGATGCGCCTGCGCACCGACCAGATGGCCGCGACCGAGGCTCAGGCCCGCGCCGGCGTGGCGCAGGCCAAAGCGGCGCTGAACCTGGCGGACATTAGCGTGCGGCGGATGCGGGAGTTGTCCCAGAGCGGCGCGGTCTCCAGGCAGGAGCTCGATGCCGCGGAGGCGCGGTTCGCGGCTGCGCAGGCGCAACGCGAACTGGCGGAGGCGACGCTGGCTTCAGCGCAGATCCAACTGCGCGACGCGACCGTTACCGCCCCCTTCGCCGGGACGATCACGCAGCGGTCCGTGGAGCCGGGCGAGGGTGTCTCGCCGGCTGTGGGGTCATTTGTCCTTGCGCAGTTGGACGCGGTGTACGTTGAACTGGCCGTGCCGGAGCGGCTGCGATCGGGCCTCCGGGTGGGTCAGACTGTCGCGGTCACCGTGGACGCTGAACCGGGATCTCAGTTCGCAGGAAAGATCGAAAAGATTCAGCCGGCCGCAACGGTCTCCAGCCGGTCGTTTACGGTCAAGGTGCGTGTCCCGAATGCACAGCGCGTGCTGCGCCCGGGGGCGTTCGCCCGCGGGACCATCACGGTCGCGGTCCGGTCCGGCGTGCTGCAGATCCCCGAGCAGGCCGTGCTGGTCACGGCCGGGAACCCCGTTCTCTTCGTGGTGCAGAACGGTCGAGCGGTCCGCCGCGAAGTGGCGCTGGGCGAGCGGCAGGGAGGGCATGTCGAAATCACCTCCGGCCTTACAGCCGGGGACGTGGTCATTGTAGACGGACAGTTGGGATTGACCGATAACCAGCTCGTGGCGCCTCGCGCGCCGTAGTACGCAGTAATAGGAGGACTAACGATGCATCGTCTGGCAGAACTTTCCGTCCGCAGGCCCGTGCTGGCCTCCGTGCTAATTTTGGGGCTGGTCTTCCTGGGTCTGGTGTCATACTCTCGGCTCACCGTGGAGCGCTGGCCGAACATCGACATCCCGTTCGTCGCCGTGAGCGTGCGCGTCCCCGGCGCCTCCCCCGAAGAGGTCGAGAGCGATGTCACCAACAAGATCGAGTCGGCTGTGAACACCATCAGCGGGATCGACCGGCTGTCGTCGACCTCGGCTGAAGGGTTTGCGATCATCTCGCTGCAGTTTCATCTGGAAAAGGACATCGACGTTGCAGCCCAGGAGGTGCGGGATAAGATCAACGGCGTCCTGCGCGATCTCCCCGCCGGGATCGACCCGCCGGTGATCTCCAAATTCGATCCCGGGGCCATCCCTGTCATCACGCTGGCGCTCTCCGCGGACCGTCCTATCCGGGACATCACAGAGTACGCCGACAAGGTCGTCCGGCCGCGCCTGGAGGGAACGCGCGGCGTGGGGCAAGTCGAGATCATCGGCGGCCAGGCGCGCCAGATCAACGTCCTGATCGATCCCGCCCGGCTGATGGCCTATTCGCTCAGCACAACGGACGTCAGCCGCAGCCTGCAAGCGCAGAACGTCCAGATCCCCGCCGGCAGCATCGATCGGGGGATGCAGCGGCTCACGTTGCGAACGCTCGGACGCGTGAGCTCCCTAGACGAATTGCAGAACCTCGTGGTCGTGAACCGCGGAGGCGTCCCGGTCACGCTGGCGGATCTGGCCCGGATCGAGGACGGCGCGGCCGAACCCGAGACCACCGCCAACATCGACGGCACGCCGGCGGTCCTGCTCCAGGTGCGTAAGCAGTCGGGCACCAACACGATCCAGGTGGCCAAAGAGATCAAGGCTCGTCTGGGCGCTATCGAGTCCACGCTGGCGCCGGGCTACCACGTGGCGCTGGTACGCGATCAGTCTGTGTTCGTCGAGGCCTCAACGCACGCAGTCCAAGAACACCTCCTCGTGGGTTCGCTGCTCGCCGCAGCGGTCGTGCTGGTGTTCTTGTGGAATGTCCGTTCCACATTCATCGCCGCGATCGCCATCCCGACATCAATTATCAGCACGTTCGCCCTGCTGGCGGCGATGGGGTTGACGCTCAACACGATCACGCTCCTCGCCCTGGCACTGGTCGTCGGCATCGTCATCGACGACGCGATCGTCGTGCTGGAGAACATCTATCGATTCATGCAGGAGAAGGGTATGCCGCCGCTGCAGGCGGCGATCGAAGGAACACGCGAGGTGGGCGGCGCGGTCACGGCCACCACCATGAGTTTGATCGCCGTCTTCTTGCCGCTGGCGTTCATGAGCGGCATCGTCGGCCGGTTCATGCGCAGCTTCGGCTATACGATGGCCTTCGCCATTGCGGTATCACTCCTGGTGAGCTTTACCCTCACCCCGATGATGTCTGCCCGCTGGCTGCGCCCACGCCGAGCCGGCTCGGGCCGCGAAGGCTCGGGCAGGGGGCGGATCTTCAGCGTGATGGAGGCGTGGTACCGCCGGCTGCTGGAAGCTTCGCTCCGCCGGCGGTGGGTCGTGGTTGTCCTGACCGTGCTCACCCTGTTCAGCGTCGCCCCGCTCGGCATGGCGGTGAACAAGAACTTCCTGCCCGAGGACGACACATCGCAGTTCGAGGTCGTGGTGCGGGCCCCCGAGGGCTGGAACCTCAACGCCACCGAGCGCCTGGGAACACAGATGGCCGCGGACATCAGGAGGCTGCCGGGTATCACCTACACAATCGTCACGACAGGCGACGACCCGCAGCACTCCGCAAACCGGTTCACCATCTACGCGCGCATGGCTGACGTGGAGCAGCGATCTGTGAGTCAAGATAGCATGATCATTCGCGTCCGCAACGAGGTGCTGCCGCGCTACGCTCCCCTCGGCCTCCACACACAGGTGGGGCCGGCGTCGGAGTTCGGCGGCAGCGGACAGTTCCAGCCGATCGAATACGTCATCGGCGGGCCGGACCTGGCCGTGCTCACCCGTGCGGCCCAGGCAGGTGAGAAGGTCCTGCGGGAGATCCCCGGGGTCGTCGACGTCCGGTCTTCTTTGATCGGCGGGCGGCCGCAGCTTGGTCTGACGGTGGATCGGCCTCGCGCTGCCGATCTCGGGGTGAGCGTTCTGGACGCCGCGAGCGCGCTACGCGTGCTCGTGGCCGGAACTCAGGTCTCGACGTATGCGGAACGCGGGGAGCAGTATGACATCTACCTGCGGGCCGACGCCCCCTATCGCAGCGATCTCACTGCGCTGAGCCAGTTCACCATTGGGTCGGCAAAGCTGGGGGCAGTCCCGTTGGAGCAGGTGGTGCAGGCACGTCCCGGCACAGGTCCGGGCGAAATCGAGCACTTTAGCCGGCGCCGCCAGGTGACGCTGACCGCAAACCTCCTGCCCGGAACCTCTCAGTCCACCGTCCTGCAGCAGCTGGACCGGGGGATTCGCGCGCTGAGATTGGGTCCGGAGTATGCCATCGAGCCTGCCGGACAGGCGGCCGAGCAGGGACGGCAGGCGCAGGCCTTCATGACGGCCTTCCTCCTGTCCTTCGTGTTCATGTACCTGGTCCTGGCGGCTCAGTTCGAGTCGTGGTTGCACCCCATTACGATCCTGCTCTCGCTGCCGCTGACCGTGCCATTCGCGTTCGTGTCGATCCTAATGCTGCACGGGTCGCTGAACATCCTCTCCCAGCTGGGGATTCTGGTACTCTTCGGCGTGGTGAAGAAGAACGCGATACTGCAGATCGATCACGCCAATCAGCTGCGGGCGCAGGGCATGGAGCGCGACGTCGCCATCGTGGCCGCGAGCCGGGACCGGTTGCGACCGATCCTGATGACGACGGTGGCCTTCGTCGCCGGCATGCTTCCGCTGGCGATCTCCCGCGGCGTGGCCGCGGAGACGAACCGGGCGATGAGCTCGGTGATCATCGGGGGCCAGGTGCTCTCTCTCCTGCTTACCCTGGTGGCCATCCCGGTCATCTATTCGCTCTTTGACGATCTCAGCAAGGCCCGGATCCTGTCTCGGGTCGGTGCCCTCCTCCGGGCGCCATGGCAGTGGATCACCGCCGGGCTGCGCGTCATCTCGCGCCGCCGGGCCGCGGGCCCGGTACCGTCCGAACTCCCCGGGAACGCCATCGCCGCGGAGGAGGCGAAGTGATCGAGGCGCGGTGATTGGGCTGTCGCCGATCATGCCTTGACCGCTGGCAGCGTGGATGAAGGAGGATGAATTCAGTGGACGCGACGATGATTCTTCTCCGGGTGATTCATATCTTGTCAGGGGTCTTCTGGGCGGGGGCAACGTTCTTTCTCGTGGGCTTCCTGCAGCCGGTGGTCGCGGCGAGTGGACCCGAGGGCGGCCGGTTGATGCAGCGCCTCACCTCACAGAAACGCTTCCAAATGGCCATGCCGGTCGCGGCGGGGCTGACCATCCTCTCAGGCCTCGCGCTGTATGGCCGGGTCTCCGCAGGGTTTCAGATCGCCTGGATAACCTCTGGGACAGGGCTGGTGCTGGCGTTGAGCAGCGTAGCGGCGATTCTTGCGGTCGTTACCGGCGGCGTCGTCCAGCGGCCCATGGCCACGCGGCTGCAGGTCCTGGCCGGTGAGGTTCAGGGGTCGGGCGCACCACCCAGGCCGGCGCAGATGGGAGAGATGCAGAGACTCCAACGCCGGATCACTAGGATCTCGCTATGGATCGCGCTGTTACTGATTGTGGCTGTCGTGGGAATGGCAAGTGCCCGGTACGTCCGAATTTAAGGACCAGGAGGTTGAGAATGAGCACGAACGTCAAGAGAGGGACCGAATCCACGGCGCGGCCGGCGCCTCGGCAGCTCGCTACGTCCACAGATCTGAAGCCGGAGGACGTGCGAACCATCAGTGAAGCAGTGAACCCGCTGATCGCTGACGCGTTTGCGCTCTACGTAAAGACAAAGAATTTCCATTGGCATCTGGCGGGGCCACGATTCCGCGACTACCATCTCCTGTTTGACGAACAGGCCGGCGCGATTCTGGAATCCATCGACCCGCTGGCGGAGCGGGTGCGGAAACTCGGCGGCACGACCATCCGCGGCATTGGCCACATCGGCCGATTACAGACAATTAAGGATGACGACGACGACTTCGTGCCGACGTCAGAGATGATCCAGCGGCTGCTGGCGGACAACCGGCGCATCGCCGAGCAGCAGCGGCGAGCGATCGAGGTGTGCGACAGCCGGGGCGACACTCCGACGGGGAACCTCCTGCAGGAGATCCTCGATCAGACCGAGCGACGCATCTGGTTCCTGTACGAACTGAGTCAGGCTGACGCGTAGGGCATCTCGGGAGAGCCACAGATGACGACGTTGCCGCGACGCGCGCTTGGCCGGACGGGCCTCGAAGTGACCAGCCTCAGCTACGGGGCGATGGAGCTGCGCGGCACCCCCGCCGGCCCGGAGGTCTCGGACGAGCAGGCCGAGCGTGTGCTGAATGCCACCCTGGACGCCGGCATCAACTTCATCGACACCGCGCCGGACTACGGCCGCAGTGAGGAACGGATCGGTGCGTCCATCGCCCGGCGGCGCGCCGAGTACTTCCTGGCCTCAAAGTGCGGCTGCGTCCCTGGGGTGGGGATGAGCGGCGAGCACGTCCACACGGCAGAGAATATCCGCGCCGGCGTCGAGCAGAGCCTGCGCCGCATGCGGACCGATTATCTGGACCTCGTCCAGTTCCACCGCAGCCTCACTCCACGGGAATTCGAGGAGCACGGCGCGTTAGCGGAACTCCAGCGGATGCAGCAAGAGGGCAAGGTGCGCTTCATCGGCGTCTCCGGGACGCTGCCAAATCTGAGCGCGCAGATCGCGATGGGCGTCTTCGACGCGTTCCAGATCCCCTACTCGGCGCTGCAGCGCGAGCATGAGGACGTGATCGCCCGCGCATCGGCCTCGGGGGCGGGCATCATCATCCGTGGCGGCGTGGCGCGCGGCGCGCCGATGGACTGGCGCCGGACGTACTACATGCAGCCGGGGAGCATTCCGCGCGACCGCTGGGAGCAGGCCCAGCTGGACGAGCTGCTGGACGGGATGGACCGCATGGAGTTTACCCTGCGCTTCACGCTTTCGCACCCAGACCTGGACACGACGATCGTTGGCACGCGAGATGTCGGACACCTACAGGCCAACGTGGACGCCGCGGTGAAGGGACCGCTCCCGCCGGACGTGGTGGCAGAGGCGAAGCGGCGCCTGGCGGAGGCCGGCTCACGCCCGCAACCCGTCGCACGATGACCTCGGGAGGATCGCGCATGGATCCCGGAAATGATGCCCCGCCGGTACGAGGTATCACCGGTTTGAATGCATTCTTGTGGTTCATCCAGTTTTTTCTTGCTGCTCAATACCTTTTCCACGGCTGGCTCTTCATCAGCCCGCCACCTGCCATGGTTGAAGCGATGGCGGGGATGGGATTGCACGTGTCGTTTCGGCAGTTCATCGGCATCGCAGAAGTCGTGGCGGCGATCGGCCTGGTGCTGCCCGGGCTCACGCGGATGCTCCCGTCGCTGACTCCACTCGCCGCACTGGGGCTGACGGTCGTGATGATCAGCGCCACGATCTTCCACATCAGCCGCAACGAGATCCCGAGCGCAGCCTCTACCGTGAATCTGCTTGTATTAGTTGCACTCACCGCCTATCTGCGCTGGAAAGTCGTGCCGGTCAGGAGTCGCGCAGGCCAACATTGATCGAGTTCGGCCCACCCGCGGGAGTCAGATCCTGAGGAGCCTCATCCCCGCTGCCAGCGCGGTGTGAGATTCGGTAGCGTCTTGAATCTGTCCGAAGTCGACAGGAGGGCCGGGAGGGACGGCGTGTGGGCGCAACGCCAGATGCCACCACCCCACGTCGTGCCACGCGCCGAGTTTGTAGCCGACCGCGCGATACACACCGACAGGTTGAAATTCCAGCGACTCGTGTAGGCGGACGCTGGCGGGGTTGGGGAGCGTGATGCCGGCGTAGACGTTGTAGAAACCCTGGAGGTCCAGGAACCGCAACAGCGAGGTATAGAGGGCCTTTCCCACCCCGGACCGGCGGATGCGTGCGTGGACGTAGACGGACACGTCCACCGACCATTGGTACGCGGCGCGAGTGCGGTGCGTGCTGGCATACGCGTAGCCCAGAACCTCTCCGCGGCGCTCGCAGATAAGCCACGGCAGATGCGCCAGCGTCTCCGCGATGCGGCGCCGCATCGCATTCACATCCGGCGCCTCCACTTCGAACGAGATCGCCGTCTCGCGGACGATGGGGGCGTAGATTGCCACGATCCCTTCGGCATCAGCCTCAGTGGCCAGCCGGATCGTTGCGGTCATCGGTATCACAACGACATCATACAGTGGTCCGGAAGGAGGGGACTGTCCCCTCCTTCAAGGATTTTCACGGCCGACCGGCGACCTGCGCCCGGCGACTGGAGAAATTGAGGGGGTGAATGGATTGAGCCTTGACAAGAACACTTTGAAGTCGTACAATACTTACTAATAAGAAGCAACACATACAAGGGAAGCGTTACACGCGCCTGGAGGCGTCTAGATGAACGAGAGAACGTTACAGGGCATCCATCATGTCACCGCGATCGCGGGTGATCCGCAAGAGAATGTCGACTTCTACGTGGGCGTGCTGGGCCTGCGGCTGGTCAAGCGCTCGGTGAACCAGGATGACCCGGGCACGTACCACCTCTTCTACGCCGACGGCGTCGGAAGCCCCGGAACGGATCTCACGTTTTTTGCCTGGCCTGGGGCACTGCACGGACGGGAAGGCGCCGGGCAGGCGACCACCGTGGCGCTGGCGGTTCCGCAGACGGGATTGGAGTACTGGATGAAGCGCCTGGCCAGTCACGACGTTGCGTTTGAAGGACCCGTGCACCGATTCGACGAGGAGGTCATCGCGTTCTCGGACGTCCACGGGCAGGCGCTGGAGCTGGTGGCCGCACCGGATGCCCTTTCGCGCCAATGGCACGCCTGGGACGGCGGCCCCGTTCCGGCGGAGGCCGCGATCCGCGGCCTCCACGGGATCACCATCAAAGAAGCCGCTGAGGACCCCACGGTTCCATTTCTCACTGGGACGCTCGGGTTCCGGCCGGTCGGCGCGGTGGGCGGGCGGCGACGGTTTGCCGTCGGCCCCGGCGGGTCCGGAGCCTGGCTGGACTTGCTCGTGACGCCGGGCGCGTCCCGGGGCCGGGTAGCGGTCGGGACAATTCACCACATCGCCTGGCGCACGCCCGACGACGAGCAGCAGCGGCAGTGGTGGCAGCAGATCAACGAAGCGGGCGTGCCCATCAGCGACATCATCGACCGGTTCTGGTTCCATTCGATCTACTTCCGCGAGCCCGGCGGCGTGCTCTTTGAGATCGCCACCGACGGGCCTGGGTTTACGGTCGATGAGACCGCCGACGGCCTCGGCACGCGGCTGGTGTTGCCGCCGTGGCTGGAGCCACACCGGGCGGAGATCGAAAGCCGGCTGCCGCCAATCGAGCTGCCCCAACTAGAGAGGGCACGGTAGTGCCCAACACCGACGCGCTGGCATTCGAGCATCGCTATCAACCCGGCGCTCCCGGATCGCGCGTGACTCTGCTGCTGTTGCACGGCACCGGCGGCAACGAATCCGACCTGCTGCCGCTGGGTAGCGCCGTCGCTCCGCAGGCGGCCCTGCTGAGCCCCCGGGGCAACGTGCTTGAGCGCGGCATGCCGCGCTTCTTCCGTCGCCTGGCGGAAGGCGTGTTCGACCTTGACGATCTGACCCAGCGCACCTACGAGCTGGCGGATTTCGTGGACGCCGCAGCGCGGACCTACGGCTTCGATGCTGCGCAGGTCGTCGGGCTGGGATATTCTAATGGGGCCAATATTGCGGCCAGCCTGCTGCTGCTCAGGCCGCAGGTCCTCGCCGGCGCCGCGCTCCTCCGGCCGATGCTCCCTCTGGTCCCCGCGACACCTCCGGATCTTCGTGGAAAGCATGTGCTGATCGCTGCCGGCCAGCACGACTCACTCGTGCCGGCGTCCAGCACGCAGCAACTCGCGGACCTGCTCCAGCAGTCAGGGGCCGATGTGACGATGCAATGGCTCAGCGCTGGGCATGGACTGACCTCGGCGGACGTTGCCACCGTCATACGCTGGCTCGCGGATCGATTCCGGATACCGACGGCCGCCGCGCCCTAGTGCCGTACCAACTTGATTCGCCACGTTTGCCCTCCTTAGCATTCTTGGATTCGCTCGAGCGATAGGTCTAACTATGGAGTTGGTACGGCACTAGTCGCCTACGTCAGCTTCTTGCTCAGCACTGTCTGCAGCGTCACAGAGACCACGATAATCAGGCCATAAATCAATTGGGTCCAGAACCCGGTGAGCCCAATGGCGACGATCCCCGCGTTGATCGCCCCGATGATGAAGCACGCCACAAACGTGCCCAAGGTTGATCCGGTTCCGCCGAACACCGACGTGCCGCCCAGGAACACCGACGCGATGGTCGTCAGCAAGTAGCCGTCGCCCAGCGTCGGCCAGAAGTAGGTGACCTCCAGACTGACGAGCAATCCGGCGAACGCCGCGGCCAGCCCCATGATCACGAACAGCAGCATTTTCCGTTGCGGCACGTTCACGCCCATAAGCCGCGCACTTTCGATGTTGTCGCCGACCAGGTACACGTGCGCCCCGAAACGGTGCCGGTTCAGCAGAAGCGACATGAACACGGCCATGAAAATCGTCCACAGCATCTGCGCGGGAATTAGGCCCAGCACGCGGCCCACCATGGTCGTATAGAACAGCGTCTCGCGAGTCGGCAGGAGGGACACTCCGTTGCCTCCGGTCGTGACCAGGACCACCCCGCGCCAGAAAAACTGCGTCCCGATAGTCGCCACCAGCGACGGAATGCCCCAGCGCGCGACGATCACGCCGTTGACCAAGCCGGCCAGACCCCCCGCAACTTCTGCGGCGAGAAACGCCAGGAGAAGGCTACCCCTGTACACGAGGGTAAAGGAAAAGGCCGTCATCCCGAAGGCCATCACGGACGGAAACGACAGGTCGATTTCGCCGGCGATTACCAGCAGGGTGAGCGGGAGGGCCATCACCGCAAAGAACGGCGTCGTGGACATAAACGCCTGGTAGATGTCGTAGGAAAGGAACGTGCTGGGGGCGCCGATCACAAACACGATCCAGATGACCAGCGCCACGGCGAGGATGCCGATCTGCAGGGCGTGCTGCCGCCCAAACCGGGCGAGCCCTGCCCCCGCGGGCGCATTGATCGCCGCCGGCTCCCCGGCGTCAACGCGCGAGCTCGGGCGATTCATCTTCGCGCTCACAATTGGTGCCTACACCGGGGTCACGCCACAGGGAAGTCGTTGAGACTGCCACGCTGCGCAATCAGACGCAGCTTCTGGGTCAACCCGTCCAACGTGACCCGGTCCCGCAGGAACTCTCCAGCCACCCGGCCGCGATCGAGGATGACGATCCGGTCGACCACTGGATACACGTGGAAGACGTTATGGTCGATGAAGATGCAGGACTTCCCCGCGGTCTTGATCCCGCGGATGAAATCCAGTGCTTTCTGCGTCTCGGAAACGGAAAGCCCCATGGTGGGCTCGTCCAGGATGATGAGCTCGGCCTGGAAGTAGAGGGCGCGCACGATCGCGACTCCCTGTCGCTCCCCTCCGGACATCGTCCGGACCATGGTCTCCGGGGTAATCGCCGAGGTGAATCCCATCCGCTCGACCATCAGCCGGCGCGTCTCCTCTCGCATCCGGCGGATATCGAGCACCCCGAGCCGGGTCGCGATCTCGCGCCCCATGAAGACATTCCGCCACAGCGCCTGCTGGTCAGCCAGCGCTTTTTCCTGATATACGGCTTCGATCCCCATCTGCCGCGCCCGGGCGACGGTCAGGTGTTCGATGGGCTGTCCCTGGAAGAAGATCCGCCCGCCCGGATCCGGCCGGTGGTAGCCGGTGATGATCTTGATAAGGGTGGATTTGCCCGCGCCGTTGTCTCCAAGGAGGCCGACGCACTCATTCTGCTGAACGTAGAAGTTCACGCCCCGCAACGCCTTGACTTCACCAAAACTTTTGGAGACGTGACTGACTTCCAGCAAATTGACGCTCACGGGCCGCTCCCTCGAATCGCGCCACCTAGACCGTTAGGGTTTCGGCGAGACCGGACGACCCTCGGATACGGGACCCGTAACTGAGTCACTCCTTAGCCGAACTTCGGGTCCCGGTTCGGGGGTCGCCGTCTCGCTCCACGCCCCTCACCCTTCGTCCCTCTCCCACCGGGAGAGGGAAAGCGGTTGGGCGCTGCCGCGCCCTCTCCTTATCGGATCTCCTTCTCCACCAGCGGGGCCAGGAACTCGATATTCCCCTTGTCGGCAAATCCGCCGCCGGTGTCGATGTGCAGTCCCGCGTATCCGTAGAGTTTGGTCAGGCAGATCTGCAAGATGGGCAGGTAACCCTGCAACCACGGCTGCTGGTCAATGACGAGGTTGATCCATCCACCCCGAATGCCAGCCAGGGTCGCCGGGGAGAGATCAAACCCGGCACCGAAGACCTCGCCCGGCTTCTTGCCCACGCTTTTCAAATACGTCTCCAGCGTCGCCGTCAGCCCTCCATGATCGGTGACGACCAGTTTTACATCCCGGTGGGAGGTAGCGTAGCCGGTGAAGGTCGGCGTGCCGGCCGGCGGATCCGCATTCGTAGCGGCGTCGATCTCAAGATAGTCAACCGTCACGCCCAGCTTTTTCAGAGCATCGACGACGCCTTTCGTCCGCAGGCCTCGCGTCGGTTGAGACAGGAGCCCCCAGACCATCGCCCGATCGCCGGATCGAAGCCCGGCTCGTTTCGCGGCTTCTGTGCCCAGGGCAAACCCGGAGCCATACAGATCCTGGCCGACGTAGCCGAACCCCCTACTGGCAAATTCCTTCTCGGCGCGAGGCAACGTGGTGTTTTGACTGGTGACGATAATACCCTTGGCCTCCGCATCTTTGATCAACGGGTAGAAGGCATCGTCGCCTGGGTGTCCCATCACGGCGATGCCATCCGGCTTGGTGGCTGCCACTTCCTTGAACTGGGAGGTCATCTTCTGCGGATCCCAGTCTGAGAAGACGTAGCGCACCTTCGGCCCGAGATCCAGCTCCGCCTGGCGCGCCCCATTGTACACGTTGTTAGCAAACACGCCCCCGGCCGGTCCGCCGGGGAAGAAGACGATGCTCGCATTTCCGCACCACTTCGCCTGAGGTGTGAACCGGGTAATGACCGGCGCCGTTTTCGCCACGTGAGCAAACCCCAGCACGGCAAGAGGAACCACCAGTGCAAGCGAGATTACGATTTTCTTGACAGGCCGCATCTCCCACTCCTCCTCTCATTAGTCCAGATACACCTTCTCAAAACCGCTCGACTCTCACCCCCGATCCCAGCCCGACGCTTTTCACACCGGGCTCGGAACGCATGCACCAGGGGAACCCGCGGATCACATCGCGCCGCTGACCGAGTGCCCCCACAGTCTCGGCGGACGAGCAGAGAGGATTTCGGCACCCGCATCGGTCACCAATACGTTATCCTCCACACGCACCCCCCCCACCTCGTCGAGGTACACCGCGGGTTCAACCGAAGTCACCATCCCCGCGGTCAGCGTCTGGGTCGACGACGGATGAAGCCACGGGATGGGTTCATGGTACCGGAAACCGACCCCGTGGCCGGTGTGGTGGATGAAACCGTGGGCGAGGTGTCTCTGACGTAAGACGGCGCGGGCCGCAGCATCAACCTCCGCTGCCTTTACCCCAGCCCTGATCGTCCGCACGGCCTCGTGCTGCGCCGCCAGCACCGCGTCATGCACCTCAGCCACGCGGTGGTCGACAGGTGCGACCGAGGCCATGCGAGTCAGGTCGCACCAGTACCCATCGGCGACGGCGGCGAGTTCGATCATCACCACGTCTTCCGGCTGCAGACGCCGACCGGTATTGGCCGTGTACCCCCAGCTCATGCTCAGCCGTTGTTGGCCGCTGTAGACGACGGCCTGACCACGGGCATGCTTCGTGCCCTGGTGGCCTGTGCCGCGCGCCAGGATCGCAGATTCCACTGCGGCGGCCACCTCCGCTTCCGTTCGTCCCGTGTCGATGGACGCGAAGAACGCGTCCAACCCAAACCCGGCGACCTCATTGGCCACCTTGATTCGTGCGATGTCTGGGGGAAACTTGATGGCGCGGGCCTCAACGAGCAGCGGCGTTGCGTCGACGATGGCGGCATCAAGGACCCCGGCCAGAGCTTGGATCGACGCTGATGCCCATGCCCATGGCTCTGCCACCCGCTGGGTCGGGGCGATGTCCTCGAACGCGCCATCATACCCGACTCGTCGGCCCTTCAGGCCGTAACGCGCGGCAACGGCGGCAAGCAGCTCGTTCAGGCTATCCTGCGGGTCGGGGTCGACCAGTCGCCACACGGGAAAGGTATGCACGTCTTCCGCCCACGCACCCTGGATGGCGTACGCTTCCATCTCCGGCGCCAGGAGGATCGGGCCATGTTCGAGGGTGAGAACTGCAGCCGACCGCCCGACGACCGGCCAGTAGCCGGTGAGGAGGACCACGTTCTCAGGGAGACGGCATACTAAGGCATCCAGCCCCTCCCGGGGCATCAAACTCCGAAGTTGCTGCAGGCGAGCGGTATTCATATGGCTACAATCCGACGCTGCGCGCCTGCCGTTTGTGCCAATCCGCATCCCAGAGGTTGAAGTGCAGCGGGCGATACGGATGTTCCTCGATGACGTCCTCGCGCAGGTCCACGCCCAGCCCTGGCCCGTGCGGGGTGGAGAAGGCGCCATCGACTACCTGCGGGCATCCGGGGACCGCTTCCTTGACATAGGGCTCCACGAAGTCGTCAAAACACTCCTGCATCTTGAAGTTGGGGACTGTGAATCCCAGCTGGACGGAGGCGGCGGTGCAGACCGGACCATTGGAGTTGTGCGGGGCCACGGTGACGAAGTAGGCGTCCGCCATGGCGGCGATTTTCTTCACTTCCAGCAGGCCGCCGGCGTGCAGCACGTCCGGCTGGATGATGTCGGCGGCCCGTGATTCGAGCAACTCCCGGTAGCCGTAGCGGGCGAAGCAGCGCTCCCCCGTGGCGATGGGAATCGCGATCTTCTCGGCGGCCTTGCGCAGTTCCGCAAAGTTCTCCGGCGGCACGGGTTCTTCAAACCATCCGGGATGAAAGGCTTCCAGGTCCTTCGCCAGCGCGATCGCCGTGGCGGGACTGAACCGGCCGTGCCCCTCGATCAGGATCTCGACGGCGTCCCCCACCGCGTTACGGATCGCCTCCACGATGGACACCGAGAGCCGGTGCTCCTTCCGCGTCAGTTCGTAGCCGCCGGCGCCGAACGGATCCACCTTCAGCGCCTGGTAACCCTTGGCGATTGCGCGTTTGGCCGCCGAGGCAAACTCCTCCGGCCGCCGTTCCACGGTATACCAGCCATTCCCATACGCCGGGATGCGGTCGCGCACCGCGCCGCCGAGGAGCCGGTAGATGGGTTGTCCCGTCACCTTGCCGATGATGTCCCAGCACGCGATCTCCACGGCGCTGATCCCGGTATACGCGAAGACCCCGCCGCGCCAGAAGTCGTTGCGGAACATGCGCAGCCAAAGGTCCTCAATGTTGAATGGGTCGGAACCGATGACGTGCCGCCGAGAGGCGGCCTGCAGGTAGGCGGTGACAGATTCTTCCCCATTCTGCAGGGTGGCTTCGCCGATGCCGTAGACGCCCTCGTCCGTGAGCACTTTGACGAAGACGAGGTTGCGCCAGTTTGTCCCCATCACGTACGTCTTGACCTCGGTGATTCTCATGGCCCTAACCTCCAGATGGCGACGGCACCGCCGGGGCGAACGGAATTCCGGGACGGGTCGTGTGTACATCTGAGGCCACGAACTGGGGTGAATACCGCCGGATCATTTCCAGCCCGAGCCTGGCCCGCCGCACTCGCTCTACGCCGAGCTGCAGGACCTGCGGCTCCAGATGCGTACCGGACGGGTAGACGTTTGGCGCATTGCGCAGTCCAAATTTGATGTACACGGGAGAAGCGACCCGGATGATCTCCGGAATCTCATAGTGCCGGATGAACCCGCCGAGGTCGTCCGGCGCCTCGACGTAGATGTCCAGCGGGATGTCGGTGGCCTGCCGGATCGCCGCGATCTGGGCCAGCGTCAGATCGGTGGGGATGTTGTAGGTATCAGCCCCCAGCCGCTCCATTAATTTGATGGAGGCCGGGTTGGCGGCGCCCATCATCACCGAGACTTTGATCACCAGCTCGCGCGGCAGCACGCCTTCCCGCCGCATCTCGCCCAACACCCACAGCAGACCCTCATCGGCCACCAGCACGCTGCTGATGCCCAGGGCCACCGCCCGCCTCGCATCTTCGATCGCGTACACGAGCTGATCGGCTCCCCGTACACGCGGACTCACCACCCGCCCGCCCGACGCGGTCACCTGGGCCCCGGTGTCCCAGCCGGCGCGGGGGCCCACGAAGAGGCTGACCTCGACGCGGGCCTGCCGTCCGATCCGGACCATCTCCTGAATCTCATCCTCCGTCAGCAGCATGATGCCGCTGCCCTGCGAGATCCGGTGCACCGGGACCCGATGATGGTCCGCGGCTTCCAGCACGGAGGTCATCGCGCGCGGTCCTTCCACGCTGGGAATCTCAATGCGATAGTGGGCGCCATCGGGAAACCGCTTCTCCGACGCGGGGAGCGCATGCGCGTCCCCCTCGGGCAGCTGCAGGCGCCGCAGAAACTGGCGTGTCGCGCGCATCACCATCACCTCGCCACAAACAGCTTGACTGCAAACGGCTGCAGCGACACCGTCTCGGACTGCGGCTGCTGCGTAGCCAGCTCTGCCCATTGGCCAGCGAGCCCAAGGCTGGCTGAACGGTCCCCATGATTTAGGAGAAAGAGGTATCGGGCGGCGGCGCTTCGCCAGACGACGGCTTCGACGTCATGCGCGTTACTACGGCGCACGACCGCCGCGTCCAAATCTTGCTGCCGCAGCGCCCAGCGCACGACCCCGTCGAGCAGCCCGCTCTCCCAGAACCCTCCCACATAGAGCGCAGCGCCCCTACCCGCCATCTGCAGCGTGGCCGCTGGCCGGCCGGCATAGTATTGGTCCCGATAGACAGCCACCACGTCGGCCGACCGAGGCCCCAGCACGTCACTCCAGATGGTGGAACGTCCCGTGAGGCTCGGGAGACCCGGCAGCGTGAGGTCCACGGTGGCGGCATCGTCGGTTCCGATCGCATCGTATTCGTCGACTTCAACGCCCAATAGCTCCGACAGCGGCCCGGGCGGCGGCACATCGCGCACGCGGCTGGTCTCGTCTTTGACGCCCGTGCGGGGCCCCACGATGAGCAGGCCGCCGGTTCGCGTGAACTCCTCTGCTTGATGCGCGGTGGCATCGTTCAGCATAAACAGGCTCGGCAGAATAGCCACCCGATATCCGCGCAGCGGCTCTCCCGGCGCGACAAATTCCACGCCGATGCCGTAGTCTCGGAACATTCGATACCAATCGCCGACACGCCGGTCGAAGGTGGCGGCGGCATGCTGGGGCTGGATCTTCCAGGCCCACCGGTCATCGTACGAGAGCACGATGGCCACCGGTGTCTCCGGCACCGCGTCAGGCGGCAGCTCCAGCCCGGCTAGCTCGGCCGCGGTGCGGGCGACTTCCTCGTAGCGGCGACGCGGGCGGCCGTCGTGGTCGAGGATCCCATGCCAGAACTGCTCCGCCCCCTGCGTCGCCGTCCGCCAGCGGAAGTAGACGACCGCCTCTGCCCCGTGCGCCACCGCCTGCCAGGTCCACAGGCGCAACAGCCCGGGTGGGGGTGACCGGTCCACACCCCCCTCCCACGCGGTCGGGCCTGCCTGTTGTTCCATGACCCAGAACTTGCGATGCTTCAACGACCGCGTCAGGTCGTGCGCCATCGCCGTCCTCACGGGATCGGCCGGCCCGTGATACCCGGGATAGTTGTCCCAGGCGACGAAATCGAGCGGGCGGCTCAGCTTGAAGTAGTCGAGCTCATCGAACAGTCCCATCAGGTTGGTCGTAATGAAATGGCGTGGGCACCGCGTGCGCAGAATCTCGATCTGCAAGTCTTGGAATTCTGTGTAGGCGTCAGAGACAAACCGCTGGAAGTCAAGACGCAGCGCGGGATTGTGGACCGCCACGGTGCGTGCGGGAAGGGGAATCTGCTCCCATGCCGTGTACGTCTGACTCCAGAACGCCGTGCCCCACGTCTCGTTGAGATGTTCGAGCGACCCATACCGACGTTGCAACCAGCGCTGGAAGGTAGTGCGGCACTCCTCGCAAAAGCAGCCTCCCCGATGGCAGGCAAACTCGTTGTCGATCTGCCACCCGATCACCGCACCGTGCTCGCGGTAATGGTCTGCCAGGGATGTGACGATCTCCCCCGCATACCGCCGGTAGACAGCTCGCGTCGGGCAGTAGTGGCGGCGGCCGCCGAAGCCAACCCGCACGCCGTCCGGATCCACCGGGAGGATCTCCGGGTGCCGCTGGATGAGCCACGCCGGGGGCGTCGCCGTCGGCGTCCCCAGCACCACGCTGATATCGTGCTGGCGGAGGAGCTGCAACGCGTCGTCCAGCCAGGCAAATGCATAGCGTCCCGGCGCAGGCTCAAACTCCGACCAGGCAAACTCCCCGACGCGCACCACGCGCACGCCGGCGTCGGCCATGAGCTTGGCGTCGATGGGCCAGCGAGCTCTGGGCCATTGCTCGGGGTAATAGTCGACCCCCACCAGCACCTTGCTGTCCCCGCGCGCGCTCACCGGCATGGTCACGCCTTCACCGCTCCCGCCATGATGCCCTCAATGAAGCGCTTCTGCAGGATGAGGAAGACGACGATGAGGGGCAGCGTCAGCAGCACGGACCCGGCCAGGATGAGGTCGTAGGGAGCATAGATGCTTCCCTGCAACCGGGCCACGGCCACGGCCGCAGTTAGGCGCTGCGAACTGCGCAGCAGCACCAGGGGCCACAGGAAGCTGTTCCATGAGCTCATGAAGAAGATGATGCCCAGGCTCGTCAGGGCCGGCGTCACAACCGGCACGATTACACGCGTAAAGATCCGGAACTCACCGGCCCCATCGATCCGCGCGGTGTCGATGAGTTCATCCGGGACGCCGCGGATGATCTGGCGCATGAAGAAGATACCGAAGGCATTGGCGGTGCCCGGGATCAGCAGCGGCCAGTGCGTATCGATCCACCCGATCCGCTGATACAGGACATACAGCGGCACCATGGTGACCTCGAACGGAATCACGAGCGAGCCCAGCAGCACGAGAAACAGGGCCTCCCGCCCCGGAAAGCGGTACTTCGCAAAGGCAAATCCGCCCAGCGAACACAAGAACAGCGCCAGCAGCGTAAAGGCTGTGGCGATGTAGGCGGTGTTGAACAGGTTGAGCGCGAACGGCGTCTGCTCGAAGAGCCGCCGGAAGTTGTCGAGGCTCGGGTGGGGAGGGATCACGGCCGGCGGCAGGCGGAAAATCTCGGACTGTGGCTTCAACGAACTGCTGAGCATCCACAAGAATGGCATCAGCATCGTCAGTGCCAGCGCGACGATGAGCGCGTAGACGATGCCTTTCATCGCCCTATCCGCCATCTCGCCCGAACAACTTCCACTGCAGGGCGGTCAGCACGAACAGCACGCCGAAGTAGACGTAGGCGATCGCCGACGCGTACCCGAACTTGAGGAAGCCAAACGCGTTGTGATAGAGGTGCAGCACGGGCGTGAGCGTGGCCCGCGCCGGGCCGGCCCCGCTGGTCCCCTGGAAGAGCACGTACGGCTCGGTGAACAACGAAAATGTCCCGATGGTGGACAGGACGACCGCAAACAGGATCACCGGGCGCATCAGCGGGATGGTGATGGACAGAAATGACCGCAGGACGCCGGCGCCGTCGATCGTGGCCGCCTCATAGAGCTCGCCCGGGATGTTCTGCAGCCCTCCCAGCATGATCACCATGTTGTAGCCCAGCCAGCGCCAGGTCACCAGCGTGCTCACCGACAGCCGGGCCAGCGCAGGCAGGAGGAGCCAGTCGACCTTCGGCAACCCCACGGCGACCAGGACCAAATTGAGCAGGCCGAAGTCGCGGTCGAAGAGCAGGGCGAAGGTGAATCCCACCGCAACCACGGCGGTAACGTACGGCAAAAAGATGGCCGCGCGCCACAGGGCCCGGGCGCGCAGATATGCGCTGTTCAACAACGCCGCCAGCACCAGCGCCAGCGCCGTCATCGCCGGCACATACATCACAAAGATGATGGCGCTATTGATGAACGACTGGATGAACGCCTGATCGTGAGCCAACCGCGCATAGTTGTCCAGCCCACGCCACACCATCGGACCAACTCCGTTCCACTCGTGGAAACTGAGCACCAGGCTGAAGAGGACGGGGTACAGCATGAACGCTGCAAACATGAGGAAAAACGGGGAGACAAAGAGATACGGTGCCCAATACCGGCGCACAAAGCCTGCCGCCCGGACAAGCGTCCGCGACGCCGGTTGCGAATGAGCGTGTTCTTGCGCGTAGGCCACGCCGATGCCTCAGCTACGGTCGCCCGGTGCGCCTCCGAATCTCGCTGGCGGCGTCCCGGATCGCCTGCTCAGGCGTCTTGCGACCCAGCGCGACGTTGACGATCTCCTGGGCCATGACGCTATTCGCTTCCGGATAGTCCTTGGTGTAGTACCATGCGGGGATCTGCTTGACCAGATCCACGAAGACCTGCCGGTACGCCTGCCCGCCGAAATACGGATCCCCTAGCCGGGCGAATGGTGACGAGTACGCCTCATCCAGCGACGGGAACGAGTCCATAGCCCGCCAGGCCGTCACCTGCGCTTCGCGATTGGCGGTCACGAACTCCACGAGCGCCCACGCCGCGTCCTTGACCTTCGACTGCGCCGAGACCACCAGGTTGGACCCGCCGTCGTTCGAGGTGCGCACCCCGCCCGGCGCCCATGCTGGCAACGGCACCACGCCCCACTTCCCGGCTGCATCCGCCGCGATCCACGTGCGCAGGAATCCACCCATCCAGACCGCGCCGAAGTGAGTGGCCACAGACCCATCGGTAAAGCCCTTGTACCATGCCGGTGTCCACGGCTCGGTGTCTTGCGCGAGGTCGTCCTTCCAGAACTGCGCCAGAAAAGTCAAGACCTCCACGTTGTCCTTGCGCGTATCGAGAATGACCCGCCCCTGCTCGTCAAAATACCCCGCCCCTCGCTGCCAGGCGAGTTTTTCAAAGTCACGCGCGTCGTTGTTTGCCCTGGCGTGCGCAAACATATACGCACCGGTGGCAGTGTGAATTTTGCGGGCGAGGTGGGCGTACTCGTTCCAT
>Ga0209160_1000428_pt1 | contig 33854 bp, 28 predicted proteins | sample GraSoiAngelo_153_FD_186167 | JGI IMG/M metagenome (GOLD analysis project Ga0209160, IMG submission 186167) | Grasslands soil microbial communities from the Angelo Coastal Reserve, California, USA - 14_1009_12_40cm (SPAdes) (version 2) | ecosystem: Environmental > Terrestrial > Soil > Grasslands ...
ATGACCAGGAACGACAAAATGCCGGAGAGCAACGACACGAGGCCGACGGCGTGGAGGGCCGTGAACCGCACCTGATTGATGGCGATGCGAGTCGCGACAGCGCGCCCGGCGGCGGTGAGGCGCGTGGCGGCGCGCAGGGCCCCAAAGCCGAAGCGCGCCAGCGCTCCCAGGCGGGAGAGCCGGCGCGCCGTCGCCTTGCCGAGACGACTAAACGGATCCGTTAGGACTTGGCTCGCTGCAGGCCTTCCTGCGCCTCAGCGTATTCGGGGAAAATCTGCAGCGCGTGCGTGTACATCTCGACCGCTTTGTCTTTCTGTCCGCGATCTTGATACAGCAAAGCGCGCGAGTAATAGGTCAGCGCTTCCGTCGGAATTCTGCGATCCATGCGCTGATCGGATGCGCGCCGCTCCAATTGGGGCAGGTTGACGTCCTTCATCAGCCGTTCGGAGATGGTGCGGATCAGATCAAACAAATGATCCCGCTGCACCTTGTCGGACTCGGTCTTGACGATCTCGCTCGTCTCGCTGTTGACGAGCCGAACATCGATGCGGAAGTCGCCATAGAAATCGACGAAGGTACCCATGACCATGTAGCGAGCACCGGTGATCTTGCCGATGCGAGCCACCGTCGCGGAGTCCACGCGACCCTGTGCCCCGAGATTCTGCTCACCGATCAGCTGTTGGATCTGCTCGCGCTCGACGATACGCGCGGCCGGATTGCGCGCCAGTTCCGAGATCATCATTCCCGCGATCCCCCGCTGCAGGGCGTCATAGTCCTCTTTCGCCTGCCCGTAGGAGCCGCCATTGCTAAAGGGCAGTACCGCAATTCCGGGTCGAGTGTCCTGGCTGCGTTGCTGCGCCCCCACGAGGATCGGGAAAAGGCTCAACACAGCCGCGACTGCACGCGCACGCATAACTGCTCCTTGGGTCACAGGGCCACCTTCATGCCTTCTTTCGCGGCGTCGACTTCCAGCGATCCACCGCGCGCCTTGGCGTATTTGCGCGCCGCAGCCACCAGTCCATCCATCGCTTCATCGCCATGCTCAGGCTCGTGATGGAACAGCACCAGCTGCTTCGCACCGGCGTCCAATGCCAGGGTGACCGCCTCTTCATAGGTCGAGTGACCCCAGCCGCGGTGTTGTTCCAGCTCTTTCGGCGTATACATGGCGTCGTGAATCAGCAGATCGACGCCCTTCAAGAACGTCACGAAGTCGTGACGCCAGCTCGCGGACACGTCGTAGTGCCCGCCGCCGCCCAATTCGTTGTCGGTCACATATGCCATCGTGGGCCCCCCCCCACCCTTGGCGGGCGCGAGCCGGAATCCCAACGTCGTCCCCGGGTGTCGCAGCTTCGTCGTCCTGACGCGGAACTCCCCGATCGAGAATTCCTCCATGTCGACTTGCTGGACGGTCAGCTGTGCCGACAGGGCATCGAGCGGAACCGGGAAAACGGCCGGGTCCATTTGCTGACGCAGAATCGCTTCCAAGGAGGTGGTGCCTTGCCGCGATCCCCAAATGCGCACGCTGTTGCCGGGCGCGAAGAAGGGTTTGAAGTGCGGCAGTCCCTGAATGTGATCCCAGTGCGCGTGCGAGAGGAGAATTTCGACCTTCGCGGCGCCGTTCTGCTTTGCCACCAGCTCGAGCCCCAGCGCGCGAATGCCGGTGCCGGCGTCGAGGACCACTAACTGACCCCCGGTACCCTCCACGGCGACACAGGGCGTGTTGCCGCCATACCGCGATGTCGCCGGCCCGGGAGTCGGAATGCTCCCCCGGGTTCCCCAAAAGGTCACCGTGTAGGCCATGCGTGTCGGCACGCCGAGACTCGGGCTAAGTTACTGGCAATTAGACACGTACAACAAGTCGCGCGCTCACCCGCACGCGGTGACGGGCCTCACGAGCCGCCGCGTCCTGCCGCCTGCTCCAGCGCGCCGCGATCGCGAATCACGATGTCCTTGCGGCTCACGTCGATCATCCCTTTGTCGACGAGCTCGCGCATCGTGCGCGACACGGTTTCGCGCGATGAGCCAATCATCTGAGCGATGGTGTGATGGGTCAGCCGGCGCGTGATGCGCTGGCCGTCGGTTTCGTCGGCGAGGTCGAGGAGCAGCTGCGCGACTCGCCCGTGCACGTCGAGCAGCACGAGGCTGCCGACTTTTTCGTCGACGCGACGCAGCCGGCGCGACAGCTCGCGCAACAGCGCGAGCCCAATGCCGGGCGAATGCTCCAGGATGCCCTGAAAATCCTCGCGGCGCAGCACGTACAGCGTCGAGTCCTCCATGGCGATGACGTGCGCGGAGCGCGGCTCATCGTCGATCAGCGCCATTTCGCCGAAGAATTCGCCCTCGCCGAGCACGGAGAGAATTACTTCCCGTCCATCTTCGCCGATCAGGACGACCTTTACCTGACCCTTGGCGACGACGTACAGCGCATCGCCTGGATCGTCTTCGAACAGGATGACGGAGTTCTTGGGGTACGCGCGATCGCGAGCCACTTCCACGACCCGCTGGAGGTCAGGGGGGGAAAGTTGACTGAAGAGTGGGACTTTCTGAAGCACGTCTGTGGCTGACACGCGGAAGAGCTTACGATGTGTCCCGCGCGGTGTCAATTGAATAAAAAGGGCGAACCTTGCTTCCAAGTTACTGTGCCAGCTATATTTCCACCCTTCGTTGCCATCGACAATCAAGCAAGGATGTGTGCAGTGAAATCCGGGATTCATCCAAAATATCAGCGGGCGACAGTCCAGTGCGCGTGCGGCAATTCCTTCGTCACGCGCTCGACCACGCCCGTGATCCACGTCGAAATCTGCGCCAGCTGTCACCCCTTTTTCACGGGCAAACAGAAGCTGCTCGACACGGCCGGCCGCGTGGAGCGGTTCCGCCAGAAGTACGGAACCAAAGCGAGCTGATTCCGTGGAGACCCGACTCCGCCAAGCGCTCGCGCGGGCGGAGGAGGTCGCCCGGCAACTGGCCGACCCCGAGACCGCGCGGAACCCGGCCAGACGCAAACAGCTCGGTCGCGAACACGCCCAGCTCGACGCCATTCGCCAGACACATCAGCGCATCGAGCGTCTCGAATCGGAGCTCGAGCAGGCGCGTGAGGTCCTCGCCGACAAAGATCCCGAACTCTCCCAGCTCGCTCGCGCCGACGTCGAGCGTCTCCGTCCGGAGTTGCAGCGGCTCGAAGCTGCGCTTGGTGAGCTGCTCAGTCCCGCCGATCCGTTCGACGATCGCGATGCGATCGTGGAAATCCGCGCGGGGACCGGCGGCGATGAAGCGGCGCTGTTCGCGGCGGACCTCTTCCGGATGTACACGCGCTTCTGCGAGCGTCGCGGCTGGAAAGTCGAGATCCTCTCGCTTTCCCCCGGCACGCTCGGTGGGCTCAAGGAAGCCGTCTTCGCCGCGCGCGGTCCCAAGGCGTACGGAATCCTGCGCTACGAATCCGGCGTGCATCGGGTGCAACGCGTACCCGTCACCGAGCAACAGGGCCGCATTCACACCTCGGCGGCGACGGTCGCCGTCCTTCCTGAGGCGGAAGAAGTCGACGTGAAGATCGAAGACAAAGATCTGCGCATCGACGTCTTCCGGTCCGGCGGTCCAGGTGGCCAGAGCGTCAACACGACAGACAGCGCGGTTCGGGTGACGCATCTGCCGACCGGGCTCGAGGTGAAGTGTCAGGATCAAAAGTCGCAGCTGCAGAACAAGGTCAAGGCCCTCGAGATCCTGCGTTCGCGGCTGCTGGACCGCATGGTCGCCGAGCAGGAGGCTGCGCGCGCGAAGGAACGGCGGGCGCAGGTCGGGACCGGTGATCGCTCGCAGAAGGTGCGCACCTACAACTTCCCGCAAAATCGCGTCACCGATCACCGCATTCACTTCACTACGCACAACATCGATGAAGTGATGGACGGCAAACTCGACGACTTGATCTCCGCACTGAAGCAGGCGCAGGAAAAGGAGCGCATGAGTGCCTAACGAGACGGCGCTCTGGGCAGCGACCCTCGGCACGACGGTTGGAGATGCATGGCTCCGGCGCCACGAGGCCAAGTCGCCGGAGGCGGTCGCAAGATTCCAGGCTGCCGCGGAGCGATTGGCGAAGGGCGGTCCGTTCGCGTACGCCGTCGGACATGTTCCGTTCCGCACGCTCGATCTCGCGATCGATGCGCGAGCGCTGATCCCGCGCCCCGAGACGGAGGGGCTCGTCGAGCTCGTGTTGGCGAAGTGCAGCACTGGTGGACTCGTTGCCGATATTGGAACCGGCTCCGGCTGTATCGCGCTGTCTCTGGCGGTGGAGGGACGCTTTGACAAGATCATCGCCGTCGAACAATCGCCGGCCGCTGCGGCACTCGCGCGCGAGAACGTGCTCCGAGTTGCGCCGGCGACTCCCGTCGAAATACGCATGGGGAACCTGCTCGCTCCGCTGGTGGACAAAGGGGACCGGGGGGAGCGTTATCGCGTCATCGTCTCGAATCCACCGTATCTCACCGCAGTCGAGTACGAGGCGCTCGATCCGTCGGTTCGCGATTTCGAGCCGGCCGACGCGCTGGTGAGCGGACCCGACGGCCTGGCCGCGACGCGCGCGCTGTTCGCGGGTGCGGCGGATCTGCTCGAGCCGCACGGCTTGCTGGCGATCGAGATCGACGAGCGGCGCCCCGACGCGATTCGCGCGCTAGCTCACCATTACGGATGGAATGACGTCGCAATTCACGCTGACTTGTTCGGTTGCCCGCGGTACGCGCTGGCATTAAAGGAGGACTAGTGCTCGAAGAGAAGGCGGAGGACCTCGGTCGGGTGCTCGGCCAGACGGACGAGTACAAGGCGTTACGGCGTGCGACGGAAGCGTTGCGAGAGGATCACGCGGTCCAAAAGGTCCTCGCCGAGGCCGAACGACTGGCGCAGGAGATCGAACGGGTCGCCCAGCAGGGCAAAGAACCGACGAAGGAACAGGTGGAGCAGTACGACACCGCGCTGCAAAGCGTGCAGATAAATCCGATGTATCAGCAGATGGTCGTGGCGCAAACGAACTTCGAGAAGCTGATGGCCAAGATCAATGCCCGTATCTACGAGGGCATCAAGAAGGGCGCCGCGAGCCCGATCATCACGCTCGGATGACATTTGTCGTGGTGGAGGGGCCGGAAGGCGCCGGCAAATCGACGCTGGTGCGGTGGCTCGGCACGACGTTGCGTGCCGCAGGGCGCGAGGTGCTGACGGTGCGGGAGCCCGGCGGTACCCCGATTGCAGAGGCCGCCAGGAAACTGGCCTTGAAATCGCGGCATGATCGGGCGTTCGCCGCCGAGCTGTTTCTCTTCCTCGCGGCGCGCGCCGATCTCGTGGAACGCGTGATCCGGCCGGCCTTGGCCGACGGTCAGATCGTCATCGCGGATCGCTTCGGGCTCTCCACGATTGCCTATCAGGTCGCCGGACGCGGGTTGCCGCAGGCGGATGTGGAGGCGGCCTTACGAATCGCGACGGGTGGACTGACGCCCGACCTGACGATCGTGCTGGACATCCCTGTAGCGGTAGGGCGCCAGCGCCAGCAGGTGGCCGGCAAGGTCAAGGACCGCATCGAGCGTGAGGATGACGCGTTTCACACACGGGTCCGTGAGGCATATCGTAGCGCATCTGGACCCGGGATTATCCATATTGATGCAAGTCAGTCAAAGAAGGCCGTCCAGGACACCGCCTGGCGCGCGGTCGCCGCGACGACGGGGCGGGCTCTATCACTGAGAGGCGTATGATGATTCGTCATAAAGGGTTCGTGGTTGCCGCCGTCTTCCTTGCTGCGTTAGTCAGCGGTGGCTGGTTCCTGCAGCGCGAAACGGAACCAGCGGGATCGGTCTACCAGCAGGCACGCTTGTTCGACGACGTGCTGGCACACGTCGCCGACTACTACGTCGATTCGCTGGACGAGAAGCAGCTCTATCAGATGGCGATCGACGGCATGCTGGACAAGTTGGGCGATCCGTATTCCGTCTTCCTCAAGCCGGACGATTTCCGGCAGCTCTCGGAGGCGACGACCGGCAACTACTCCGGGCTGGGCATCCAGATCGACGTGCGCGACGGTTGGATCACCGTCGTCGCGCCGCTGCCGGATACACCGGCCGAGCGTGCCGGCATTCAAACGGGCGATCGCATCATCCAGCTGGACGGGCGTTCGACGGAAGGTTGGAAACAGGATCAGGCGGTCAAAGAGCTGCGCGGGCCGGTGTCGACGACTGCGGAGCTGACGATCCGCCGAGCGGGCGTCGATCAGGCGATCAAATTCAAGGTGACGCGCGCCACGATTCATATCCGGTCGGTCGATCCGCGGATCACGATGATGCTGGACAACCGCGTCGGCTACATCGCGCTGTCGCCGGTGAGCGAGAGCTCCGCGCGCGAAGTGAGCCAAGCGATCGATACGTTGCTGAAGCAGGGCATGAAGTCGCTGATCTTCGATTTGCGTGGGAATCCCGGTGGCTTGCTCGATCAGGGTGTCGCCGTCTCTGATCTCTTTCTCGACCCTGACAAGGAAATCGTCGAGACGCGCGGGCGGGCGCCCGGTTCGTCGCACGAGTTCCGTGACAAGAATCCGCAGCCGTGGCCGCATCTGCCGATCGTCGTCATCGTGAACGGCGGAACCGCGAGCGCCGCCGAAATCATCTCCGGCGCGCTCCAGGATCACGACCGCGCGTTGGTTGTCGGGACACCGACGTTCGGCAAGGGTCTCGTGCAATCGTTTTGGCGGCTGACGCCCGAGACCGGGCTCAAGCTGACGACCGCGCGCTGGTACACGCCCAGCGGCCGCACGATTCAGCGGGTGACCAAGAGCGAGGCCGAACAGGAGGCGCAGGTCATTGCGGCGCAGCGCGGTCAGGACACAAAGCCTGACTCGACGCTGCTGTTCCACACCGACGCGGGCCGCCCGGTCTACGGCGGTGGCGGCATTCGGCCGGACGTCTATGTGCTCGCCGATACCTTCACGACGGGCGAGCGCGCATTCGTCAAGGCGCTCGGAGACAAGATTCCGTTGTATCGCGACGCGCTTGCCGCCTACGCGCTCGAGCTGAAGGAAGGCAACCGGCTGCCGTCGCCGAATTTCACGGTGACGACCGGGATGATCGACGAAGTCGTGAGGCGGGTGCGGGCGAAGGGTGCGGAGTTACCCGATTCCGTTATCGCCGGCGCCCGCACGCTGATCAGTCAGGAGTTTGGCTATGAGGCGGCACGGTACGTGTTCGGCCGGTCCGTGGAATTCCGCCGCCGCATAGCCGACGACGAGCAGGTGAAGCGTGCCCTGTCGCTTGCCGACCGGGCGAAATCGCCGCAGGATTTGCTGGCCCTCGTGAACCCGGCGACTCCATCGACCGTCCGCAATCGGTAACCGTACAGTCCTCCCGCGCGATCGGGCTCATCGGGCCCGGTCGCGCGGGCGTCGGACTGGCGCTCGCGCTGGCCCGAGCCGGCTACGCCGTCAGCCTCCATGGGCGAAAAAAGAAAAACCTACCCGCGCCACTGACTTTGACCGTCGGGGCCGGGGGGGACGGCGACAAGCCGCCGCCATGGATCGCGGAAGCCGACGTCGTCATTCTCGCGGTCCGCGACGACGCTATCACTCCGCTTGCGACGTCACTCGCCAAGGCGCGCGTCATCACCGAGCGCCATGTCGTGCTTCACCTCTCCGGCGTCCAGGGTCAGGAAGCGCTCGGCCCGCTCGTCTCGAGCCGCGCCGGTCTGGGTTCGCTGCACCCGCTGCAAACGATCGTAGAGCCGGAGCTCGCGCCCGATCGCCTCAAAGGCGCGTGGGCGGCGGTCGAGGGAATGCCGCGCGCGGTGGAAGCCGGCGAGCAGATCGCGCGCGATCTCGGCATGCGGCCGTTCCGAATAGCCACCAAAGCGAAAGCCATTTACCACGCCGGCGCGGTCTTCGCGTCGAACTATTTAGTCGTCGTGGAGGCAGTGGCCCAGCGGCTACTGCGGCACGCCGGGTTGTCCGATGCGGACGCGTGGGCAGCGCTCCGCCCGCTGGTGGAAGGGACACTCGAGAATCTTAGTCGGCACGAGCCGCGCGAGGCGTTGACGGGACCAGTGGTGCGCGGCGATTCGGCCACGATCATTCGGCACATCGAATCACTGGCTGTCGATGACGCCAAGCTCTATCGCGCGCTCGGGCGTGCGGCGCTCGAGCTGGCGCAGAAACAAGGAATGAGTGAGAAGCTGGCGGAAAAAGTCGCTGCGGCGCTGACTACTGATCTACCACCCGTGATCCGGCCGGCGGTGAAAACCGGAACTCGCGGGCGGGCACGGCCTGGTTGATCGCGAGATTACGCAGGATGATCGTGCGGCGTTGACCCGACGTCTCCACGATATCGATGCGCCGGACCAGTCCGTCCTTCCTGGCAATCCACACCGTGGCTGCTGAATACCCCAAGTCTTTAGAGCGCGGTGTCAGCGTGATGACATCGATGAGGCCGTCGGAGATCGAGTCGGCGCGGACATAGCGGGCGTCGTAGCGTTCGCGCGGATGCTCGACGAATTGTCCGATCAGATTGGGCCCCGTCGTTCCCGTTCCCGGAATCGCCGAGCGAATCACCTGACCAGGCGTCGTGCTTGGCGTGTACAGCCAGAGATGCCGCCCGTCGGCCACGATCCGGTCGTCCCTCGGCTCCGTGAATCGCATGGCGAAGTAGCCGGGGCGCCGCTGATACAACCGGCCGCGCGTCGTATCCGGGTCTCCGATCATGGGATTGTCGACGACCTGGACGAAGTCCGCCGAGAGGGTGCGAACGCTGTCGTAAGCCTGGCTCGCATGATCGAGGATCGGTCCGGGATCCTGGACCGTCAGCAGCAACAGGACGAGGGGTGTCATGCGCTTACAGCAGCAGGTTCGGCGACGCGGCGGCCAATGGCCTCCGCGATAATTCGGACCTCACGCATCAGCTGCATGAACTGGTCGGGGTACAGCGATTGCGCGCCGTCGGAAAGCGCTTCTTCGGGATTCGGGTGCACTTCCACGATGATGCCGTCCGCGCCCGCCGCGACCGCCGCGCGCGCCATCGGAATCACCTTATCGCGCAAGCCGGTGCCATGGGACGGATCGGCGATGATCGGCAGATGCGAGAGCTTGTGTACCACCGGAATGACGGTGAGATCGAAGAGGTTGCGTGTTGCCGTATCGAAGCTGCGGACGCCCCGCTCGCACAGGATGACTTCGTGATTGCCTTCGGCAAGCAGGTATTCGGCCGAGAGCAGGAGCTCCGTGACAGTCGCGCTGATGCCGCGCTTGAGCAGCACGGGCTTGCCGCAGCGACCCGCGAGTTTGAGCAGCGAAAAATTCTGCATGTTCCGCGCGCCGATCTGCACGATGTCGGCCATCTCGGCGACCCAGCCGAGTCCGTTCTCGTCCATCGCTTCGGTGCAGACCAGCAAGCCGGTTTCTTCACGCGCCTTGGCGAGGAGACGGAGTCCCGGTTTGCCGAGTCCCTGAAACGAATAGGGAGAGCTGCGGGGCTTCCACGCGCCGCCTCTGAGAATGACAGCGCCCGCTTCCTTGACCTGTCGCGCTGCCTCGACGATCTGGCGCTCACTCTCGACGGAGCAGGGGCCGGCGATCGCGACGACCTCCGTGCCGCCAACGGCAACACCGCCGGCCAGCCGCACGACGGTCGGCTCGTTCTTCCATTCCCGGCTCACCTGCTTGTACGGCTTAGTGACATGAATGACTTCCTGGACCCCCGGTAACCCCTCGAGGCGCGAGGCATCGACGCGGCCATCGTTCCCGACGAGACCAACCGCCATCCGCTGAACGCCGGGCATGGGGCGCGCCTGATAGCCCATCTCCTGTATGACGGAGACGACTTTGTCGACTTCATCGCGCGTTGCGCCGTGCCGCATCACGATCAGCACACCTACGGTCTCCCGTCTCCAATGGTGAACCGGTCGCCGTCCTTCGCGGCCGTGACCGGTCCCTTAAAGCGCTTTCCGGCGAGTTGAGCCGGGTTCGAATCTTCTACCGGAGGATAGAAGTGCGTCAAGACTAGACGCTTTGCCTCGGCCTCTTTGGCGAGGTCGCCGGCACGCTCGGGGGTCAGATGGATGTCCATCGCCATCGACTCCGGCAGCGAGCACTCCGCGAGCAGGATGTCGCAGCGTGATGCCCAGCGGCCCAGCTCCGAGCTGGGACCGGTATCGCCGGTATAGACGAGACGCCCCTCCGGCGCGGTCAGCGAGATCGCCACACTCTCGGTTGTGTGCGGGACGGGGAACGTCTCGAGGTTCACGTCGGCGTTGAGTGGGAACGGCTCACCGTCCCGCACGTCGAGGATTCCGATTGGGAAACCAGGATCGAGCAACCACTCGCCATACCCCTCGGCCAGCGTGCGCAGGAGCTGCACCACGCCTGGCGGTCCGAGAATCACGAGCGGCTCTTTGCGCGCCGGCTGCGTCGTGTACTTCAGCGCATACACGAGCATCGGCAGCTCGCCCCAATGGTCCGGATGGAAGTGCGAGACGATGACGTGGCTCACTTGATACCAGGGCAGTCCGAACTCGGCCAGCCGGTGGAGCGAGCCGGCGCCGCAGTCGAGCAGCACGCGCAGATCCCCGCGGCTCACCCAATGACAGGCTGCCGTACGGCGGGCGGATGGTGCAACCGTTCCTGTGCCGACCGTAACGAGTTCCATACTCATTTTCCCCGAAAGACGATTCGCTTGAATTCCAGCAAGCCGGGCGCCTTGAGCTTGGCGAGATACACGCCCGGCGGCAACAGGTGCCCATCATCGGCACGACCATCCCACATCAGGTGCGGGTCACAAATGCCGGTCCCGCCAGTGCTGCCGCGGCCGTATCGCCCGGCGGGAAGAATAGCCGGAAAATCGGGACCTGGAATGAAGCGGCGCACCGGATTGCCGCGAAGATCCAGGATTTCCAACGATACGACGCTGGTCGTCGCGACGTCGAACCAGACACAGGTCGAATCGCGGCCCGCCGTGGGGAAGGGGTTCGGGAAGTTCTGGTAGAGTAACGTCGACGTCGGCATTCCGCCGTCCACGATAAGAAACGACCCCTGGCTGCGGACCAGACTGGTATCGCTTCCGGCGTGAACAACGAGCTGCCACCGGTAGGCGGTGTTCCGCTCGAGCAGCTCCGGTATCCGGAAGACCGTATCGGTCAGGCCCGCGGCTGCGAAGTCGAACGTGCCCGCAGAAACCCGTTGCACAGCGAGATCGAACGTCAGCGGTCCTGGTGGCGATACGACCTGTGGCGAGTGCCACGTGAGCGTGGGCTGCGCGGAGTCAGTGACCGAGCCCGCTGGGTTGCTGAGGGAGGTCAGCGTCGCCCACGCGGGCACGATGATCGGCCCGACATTGCCGCTAGACGCCGACTCTCCGATGGCGGCGTGCGCATCGACCCGCCAGAAGAGCGGCGCACCGGGCTTGACCGGTTTGCGCAGGAGATAGTTCTCGATTGTCAGCGATGTATCGACGAGCGACGTCGCCAACACGCTGTCGCGCGCGATTCGCAAGTGATACGTGATCGGTCCGACCGCAGGGTCGACGGTTCCCACATCCCAGGAAAACGTCGGCGTGATCGATGTGAGCGGACCAGCGCTCGGCAGCGGTGCGGTCGGCATCACACCATTTGGGAAGGCTGCTGCCGCGGTGATGTCGGGTCGTCCCCAGCCGTACGTGGAATCTGGTCTTGCGCGGTGGTTCCCGACGCTCCGGAACGCATCGCGGATTCGCATGGGTGCGAGCGTAGGATGCAGCTGCTTCACCAGCGCGGCGCCGGCGGCGATGAGCGGCGTCGAGAACGATGTACCGTTGAGCCGGCGGACCTGGCCCGTGTCGGTCACGACACACACCGCGACGCCTGGGCCCGTGAAATCGGGTTTGAGACGTCCGTCCGCGGTCGGGCCGCGCGAGGAAAAGAAGGCGATGGTGCCGAGTGAGTCCTCAGCGCCGATGGCGAGCACCGAATCGCCATCGGCCGGGGTCCAGATCGACCGGAAGCCCGGCCCCTCATTGCCAGCGGCGGTGACGACAAGGATGCCGCGCTGCGCCGCCATGTCGGCGGCGACGGTCGTGACGGCGACGTCGCCGTTCAGCTGGGACGGCGTGTAGCTGAACCCGTTGTCGAAGACGAGATACGCGAGGCTCGACGATGCGATGTCGACGCCGATCGAGTCCGCCCATTCGAGCGCCGCGACGTAATTGTCCTCCTCGACCCGTGTTTCGCTGCGGACATCTTCCGTCTTCGCGAGCAGGAAGCTCGCGCCACGCGCGATGCCACGAAGCCGGCCCGGGACGTCGCCGGCGAAGAGTGACCACGTCGCGGTGCCGTGGAATTGCGCACCGGCCACGTCTTTGCCGGGTTCATCACGCACGATGGAATCGCCGAACACGAAGTCGTGTTGCGCGGTGATCGTGATGCCGTTGAATGCGGGATTCGCGGTATCGAAGCCGGTGTCGAGGATCAGGATCCGCACGCCGGTCGCATCGACGCCTCGATCGGTGAGTGGCCGGAGATGCAGCTGACGATACGGCATCTCCGACGGGCCGAGGACCGGATCGTCGCCCGGCGACACACCGCACGTGTCGCCAGGCGCGGCCGCCGCCAAGACGATGGGTGGCGCCAGCTCGATGGGAGGGAGAGGGCGTCCTGGCATTGGTGCGCGGAGTCGAAACCGGCCCAGCGGTTGTATGCGCCGCAGGTCGCGATCTTGTGCGAGCACGCGCAGCGCCGACGTCGGCGCATCCGCGCTGATGGCGTGGAGCCAGCGACTCGTGACACGGATGCGCGCGCCGAGTGCGCTCGCTCGGTCATTCAGCGTCTGGAGGGAGACGCCCGGTCGCGCGAACAGCCATACGGAGACGGTTGTGTCCTGCGCGCGTTGCCAGACGCGCGCGAACACCGGCGCGACAGAAGGCCGCTGCGCCGCGAGTCCAGCGGGCAGGAACGCGAGCCATAGCAGCCGGCGCATGGGAAGGGAAACGAACGCTAGACGGGTTCCATCTGGCCGAGGCGCACCCCGACGATGGTCGATACGCCCGGCTCTTGCATCGTGACGCCGTAGACGGCGTCGGCTGCTTGCATGGTTCGCGGGTTGTGTGTGATGACGATGAATTGCGTCTGTTCTTTGAATTCCGCCAGCAGACGCACATAGCGACCGACGTTTGCGTCGTCGAGCGGCGCGTCCACCTCGTCGAGCAGGCAGAATGGGCTCGGCTTGGCGAGGAAAATGGCAAAGAGGAGCGACACCGCCACGAGCGTCCGTTCACCGGACGAGAGCAGATGAATTCGCTGCGTCCGTTTGCCGCGCGGTGCGGCGTGGATCTCGATTTCGCTCTCGAGCGGCTCGTCCTCGTTCGCCAGGCGGACGTCGCATTCGCCGCCGCCGAACAGCGTCTGGAAGACGGAGCGGAAGTGGTCGCGGACCTTGCCGAAGGACTCGAGGAACAGCGTCTTGGCCGTTTGATCGATCTCCCGGGCCGCCTGCTGCAGCGAATTGCGGGCGGCAACGAGGTCGTCGCGCTGCGTCATGAGAAAGTCGAGGCGCTTGGTCTCTTCCGCGTGCTCTTCGACCGCCAGCGCGTTCACGGGGCCGACGGCGTCGATAGCGCCGCGCAACCGCTCGTTCTCCTCGCGCAGCCATGCGACATCGCCTGGCACTTCGGGAGCGTCGGCGAGGAGCTTGTCGAGTGACTTGCGCCATTCGGTCTCAACGCGCTCGACGAGCCCGCGCTTGCGTCCCTCGACCTCCGTCCGCTCGAGCTGGAGGCGGTGTTCTTCTTCGCCGAGCGCGGCCAGGGCCTTTCGCGCCTGATCGAGCGCTCCTTCCGCCTGGCCAAGATCGTCCTCGGTCATGCCGACGTTGGCTGCGGCGTCTTTCGCGGCCGTTTCGAGCTCCGTCACGGAAACACGACGCTCTTGCGACGTGTCTTCCCATTGGGCGCGCTGCGTCGTGAGCGACGTGCTCTCCCGCTCGATGCGCGCGATTTCCTCGGCCCGCGCCGCGGCTTGCTCGCGCGAGGCGGTCGCATCCGCGTTGGCCCGGTTAGCCCGGTCGGACGCCGCGGCGAGTCTCGCCTCCACCTGTGCCGCTTCCACTTGCCAGCGCACCCGCTGCTCCCGGGCCGCTTCCTGCTGCGCCTCGAGGTCAGCGAGCCCCGCGCGCTCCGCGCCGAGCTGCTCGGCGGATCTGACGCGTTCGATCTCTCGTTCCTGCAGTTCCGCCTGGAGGGATGTCAGCCTGGTCTCGACTTCGCCGAGCCGGCGCGTGAGACGATCGACGTGAGCCGCAGCCTCCTCGGCCTGGCGACGCGCGTGAATCAGCCCGCGATCCGCTTCGCCCTTTTCGGCTCCCGCTTCAAGCTCGGTGCGACGCGCCTGTTCCGCGGCCTGGCCGGCGTTTGCCAATGTTGCTTCGGCCGCGGCCAACTCCTGGACCGTCGATTCTTCCGCCGCACGCGCGCGATCGCGATTCGCCTCGGCATCGCGCACGTCTTTCTCGAGCGCTTCGAGCTCGGCACGCCGCTGGAGTGGTCCACCGGCTGCGGACGCGCCGCTGTCGAGGAAGACGGCGCCGTTCGCGCGGCGCAGCGCGCCGGCGCCGAGCACTTCGTGTCCGGCGAGGAGCGCGCGCACCCACGCCGCAGCCGGTCCATCGACGCGCAGCTCGTCCTTCAGCGGGTGACCGTCGGCGGCAAGCCGCGGGCCCGGGACGCAGGGGAGCAGGACCAGAGGACCAGGCTGGGTTTCGGCGTGCCAGGCGCGAATCGCATCGATCACCGACGCATCGCGCACGAGGACGGCATGCAGCCATTCCCCGAGCAGCCGTTCGGCCAGCTCGGCGTCACGGCGGCTCGTTCGGACGAAGTCGGCGAGCGGGCCGAGGACCCCCCCCCCGTCCAGGCGAGCCTTGAGCAGCGCCTGCGCGCCGGGCGCGAGACCGACGTGTTCGCGATCGAGCTCGGTCAGCGCGTCACGACGCGCCTCGAGCTGCGCCAACGCGGCCTCCGCCTGCCGGCGAGCCGACCGGGCACTCATCTCTTGCTCCTGCAACGCCGCGACGTGCCGGCGCGCGTGCTGCAACGCTTCGACGGCCCGAACGGCGGCACGCGCGTCCCGCGCGACGCGCTGCGTGGCCGCTTCAGCCTGGCGTGCCGATTCATGCGCGGCGGCTTCGCGGTCTTGCCGCTCTGCGGTCGCCAACGCCAGCTGCTCGCGCAACTCACTCCGCTCCCGGTCGAGCGCGGCTCCCTCGAGCTCGAGGACACGGGAGCTGTCCGCCCGGCGTTGCAGCCCCTCTTCCAGTTCGCGCACCGCCGCGCGCTCGGCGGTGAGCCGGCCGCGCACGTCGTTTTCGTCGCCCGTGCGCGCGCTCAACTCGCCTTGCACGGCCGCGAGGTCGCGCTGCGCAGCCGCGCGCTCGACTGCGGCGGCGTCATGCTCTCGCAGCGCACGCGACGCGCGCTGTTCGGCTTGCGAGCGTTCTTCCGCGGCGGTCTGCCGGCGCTGCGCCGCGTTGCCGAGCCGCTCTGCCGCCAGGGCGAGATCACTCTCCAGCCTGCCGACCTCGAGCTTGGCATCCCCGAGCCGCCGCTCCACTTCGGTACGGCGCGCTTCGGCGGTATGGCGGGCCTGGACGCGCGCTTCGCGCTGATGTTCGGCATCGCTCAGTCGAGCGCGGGCGGCGGGCAACGCCTCGGCGAGCTCCTTGGTGCGTACTCCGAGAGAGCCGAGTGTGAGATCGAAGTCTTCGAGCTCGCGCCGCACGAGCGTCATCGCGATGCCAAAACGTTCCTCCACCATTTTGCCGTAGCGCTCGGCGCGGCCGCGCTGCCGCGCCAGGCTGCGCACCTGCGTTTGCACCTCGGCGATCAGATCCTCGAGCCGCGCGAGATCGGCGGCCGTTTCTTCGAGACGACGCTCGGTGCTTTTCTTGCGATCGCGGTACAGCCCGATGCCGGCGGCCTCCTCGAACAGCGCGCGCCGCTCTTCGGCTTTCTCCGAAAGCAGCGCCTCGATCATTTTCGCTTCCATCACGACGCCGGCATCGGCACCAAGGCCGGTGCCGCGCAGCATGTCCTGAATGTCGCGCAGTCGCACGGGGGAACGATTCAGCAGATAATCGCTTTGACCGGAGCGTGACAGCCGGCGCGTGACCACGACTTCCTGATAGGCGATCGGGAGACTGCCGTCGGAGTTGTCGAAGACGAGTGAGACCTCCGCGACGTTCACCGGCCGGCGCCCGGTCGATCCCTGGAAAATCACGTCTTCCATCTTGCCGCCGCGCAGCAGTCGCGGCGACTGCTCGCCGAGCACCCAGCGCACCGCATCGGAGATGTTGGATTTTCCGCACCCATTCGGGCCGACGATCGCCGTCACGCCCTCGTCGAAGGGCAGCTCGACGGAGCCCGCGAACGATTTGAAGCCCGATAGCTCGAGCCTGCTCAGTCTCATGGGGTCCCCCCCCCCATGCGGGGGAGAAGGTTCGCGCGCACGTGGGCGCGCGTGAGAGCGGCCTGGGTGAATGCCGCTTGGTCGGGTGCCTCGAAGGCGCCGAGCAGGATGTTGCCGTTGGACCAGCGCACGGCCGGCAACCCGCGCCGGCGCAACGAATCGAGCGACGTGCCGGCGGGGACGTGATAGGAATAGGGCGCGAGCAGCAGGTCGCCAATGCCTTCGGCAACGATGCCGCGGCGCCACATCTTGGCGCGTGCGGCGGCGGCCGCCGGGCGCGTCGCATACGAACCCGCCAAAACCCGGTACCAAACTGGACCCTTACCGCCGTTGCTTTGTGGCACCGGCGTCACGAGGGCTGCAAGCCCATCGTCGGCGGCGAGTCGATCTGCGTGCGCGAGCGCCTTGTCGAGCGTTGCATATGCCGCGAGCTGCACCGTCCACCCGAGTGTGTCCGGACGCGGCGCGACCGACCTCACCCCCTGACCCCCTCTCCGCGTTGCGGAGAGGGGGGACGCAGAGTCTGCCGAGACGACTGGACGCGGTTGGGGGCGAGGAGACGCCGGCGTTGCCGTGAACGATTCCCGAGCGCCGGCGAGCAAAGCCCACCCACCGACAGCCAGTGCGGCGATGAGGAGCGCCACGAGCGGCGCACGAACGCCGCGGCGTCGCGGTGGCGACGCCGGCTGCGCCGGAGGGCTCCCACTCGAGGGCAGCCAACGATCGCGCACCACACCGAGCAGGGGAATGTCGCGCGCATTCGCAAACGTCTCGCTCAATCCCTCAGGCGCGAGCACGATCAGTCCGTCCGGCATGGCCGCGAGTTGCGCCAGGCCCGCCTCCGATAGGAACACGAGGAGCAGCGCCCCTTCCGAGCGGAACCCGGCCTGCAGTTTCCGCCAGCGGTCGTGCGCGAACAGCTCGCCCGCCTGCGCGGTGTCCGAGCCCGCGGGAATGAAGAACACGCCGGTGACTTCGTGTGCCGCCTTGTTCAGCGAGACGCCGTACTCAAACGCGTCGACGATTCCCTCCGTCGCGTGAAGCCCGACGATTTCGTGGAGCGCGGGCTGCTCGAGATGCAAATCGACCAATGCGACGCGGCGTCCTTCGCGCGCCGCGATGCGCGCGATATCCCACGCCGCTTTCGCGGCCCACGGGAGGTCCGCGGTCGTCGTGAGCAACGCAACGAGCGCCTGCCCGTCCACGAGTGGTGGGATCAGGTGGCCGAGCCGCGAGAGCGGCAGCTGCCGGTATGTGGTCATTGGCCGGGTTGGTAGATCCAGAACGGCCGCCCTAACCTGCGGCCGATCGCTTCGGCCTGTTCCCGCGTGGCGTAGGGACCGAGCACCACGCGATAACCGTCATCCGGGTGCTGTGGCGTCAGGACGCGCGCGGCCAGACCGGCGCGCGTGAGATCATCAGCCAAGTGACCGGACCACTCCGGATTCTGCGACGTCGAGACCTGCACGTACATCGGTCCTTCGGCGCTCGTTCCGGTGCTTTCCGCCGCCGCCACTGCGGCGCTTGTAGGAGCCGCCGGAACGCCGCGCGGGAGCCAGGATGAGAGCACCCAGAGGCCCGCCGCACCGCGTTGGACCCGCCCGACCTCGTTGAGCGAATCGGGCCGCATGGACACCACGTCCGTGCCGCGCCGGAAAATCAGCATACCATCCGGCGAGATCGCCGGCAGATCGGCTTGCCACTGCGTCGGCACGATGCCGGTGTGTTGTTTGATCGGCATGTCGACGATCCACGCGGAGTCGCCGACCGTCGGTCGCGCGAGCAGCCACCTGCCGAGCGGATCGACGCGCAGTGCCGCAGCGGGCCCCGGCAGCGCGACGCCATCCACCTCGCGACGATCGTAGCGATCGATCACCGCCAACCCGGGCGCGCTGCGACGCGCGACATAGATGCGATGACCGGAAGGGGAGAACGCGAGCGCTCGCGGCGGGTCGGCGAGGCGTACAAAAGCGGGATCGCGACGGGCTACTGGATCGTAGAAGGTCACGCCGGAGTCGCTGGCGACGGCGATGAGATCGCCCCACCGCGTCGCCGCCACGTCGCCACCCGCCGCAATCGGGCGCACCGCGGAAGGCTGATCGGGGGCAGCGACCAGCAAGCGATCTTGAGGAATCACGCCGACCAGTCGCTGATCGGTCGAGCCGAAGAGATCGCGCGGCATCGCGGTGAGAGCCTGGGGCCACGCGAAGCGCGTCCGGCGCGACAGCGACACGACGTGCCGTTGGTCATCGACGGCGTAGAGCGTACCATCAGGGCCGAGGGCCGCGTGCGCGACGCTCGTTGCCACCGTGTCGACGCGACCGCTGCCGAGATCCAACCCGAGCAGCTCGTGCTTTGCGGTTGTGACAAAGAGGAATTCGGATTCGGGGTCGAGCCCAACGACGCGCTCCACGGGCGGCAACCGGCCGCGGAGCACGCCATCGACCGGGGTCAGCCGGGGGAGGCGATAGAGCTGCGGCGTCCCTCCCTTTGCGGGCAGCCGGATTGCCACGCCGGGAATGCGGGCGATGATCTGAGCTTGGCTAACACGTTGTGGTGATTGTTGTTGCGTTGACGTCAGGACCGGCGCCGGGGATCGACAAGCCCCAAGCGCCACGCTGGCAAAGAGGAGGAAACGGGAGATAGGCAAATGGCCTCGCCGGACAAAATAGACAACCGGCGAGGCCATTGCAACTGTTTTAGTGAAGCGGAGTTAGAACGTCGGCCCTAAACTAACGGTCCAATAGGAGTGCTTGAGTGGCCGGTCTAACGGCTTCGTGTAATCAAACCGCACGATCATCAGTCCGAAGACGTTGGCGCGAATCGATCCACCCCAGCTGCGCAAGGGGACGCGGACCAATACCGGACTGTCCGTGGCGCTGCGACGCCACTTCACCGTGCTGGCGTCATCCCACGCCATCCCCGCGTCAAAGAAGATCGCACCCTCGATGGGAGGAAATCCGACCGGCAGGAACCCCAAGACCAGGCTGCGAGTGAGCGGGAAGCGCAGCTCGGCGTTGGCGACCGCGATCTTCGAGCCGATGAGCTGATCCAACTCGGCGCAACCGGTCTGCGACGATGTGCCGGGATTGGCGATGCACTCGTTATTGCGGAACGAGCCGGCGGTGTACCCGCGCAGCAGCTCCGTGTTGCCGACGAACACCGGGAAGCGATCGGCGTCGCGGCCGAAGCGGCCGAACATCATTCCCCGGAACGCCAGGGTGACCGGCCGAAAGAAGAGGTACCGTCGATAATCGACGAGACCAGCGGTGAACTGCCAGGTGCCGATCGCCGGCGCGATCGACACGCGCGACCGCGAGCCCGCAAATGGCCCGACATACCCGAACAGCGTGTTGTCGTGGACGTGCGCGATCGAGGGCTGGACGAACGTCGCCGACGGGCCACCGCTGCTGATGAGTCTCTCGTCGACAAAGGCGTGGGTGGTGTCCGCCTTGAACAGAGTCTGCAACGCGAGCGTCGCTTCGCTGATGTTCACCGCATGCAGGCCAACTTCAATCCGGTTGAAGCGGCTGAAGGGGTACGACGATTCCATGAACCCGTCGCGAATGACAAAGCGACGAATCCGCGACGTGTATACGCGGAGGCTGTCCGCGGTGCCCTGACTATTGGGGACAGTCGTCCAATCGCTGCCGCCGTAGAAATACAATGGATCCTGCGAGAATCCCGATGCCCAGTTCAGCCGATGGGTCTGGTTGACGTAGAGACCGAGGAACTGCGCTTCGCTGATGCGGCCGTTGATCGATCCCGCAATCACCACGGAGTGATTGCCGAGAATATCGGACATTGCGATCGCCGTGCCGCCGAAGATGCCCCGACCAAAGTTGTCCCGCGAGTAGCCGACAGTGGGACGCACGATGTAATCGGTGGTGAAACGCACCTTGTACGGCTTGAACGAGAATTCATTGGTATCGGGCAGCGCGAGCGTCGCGGAGTCGAGCAGCGCACGCACCGTCACCGGCGGCGGCGCGGCCGAGGATTCGGCTGGCTGCGGGAGCGCGGATGGCCGGAAGCCGCCTGACGAACGGTAGATGGATGTCCCTTGCGCTGCGCGCGCGGCGGGACCGCTCGTGGTGCCGGAGGTACCGGCCGACGTTCCACCGAGACCCGCGGGCTCGACCGGAGGAGCGGGAATCGGCGCAGCCGTGACAATCGTATCGCGTTGCTCCGCCAGCAGGAGCGTGACCGGCGGTGCGGCAGGTCCGTGATACGGTCCGCGCCGCAGCGAGCGCGGATTCTCGACCGAGTAGACGCTGTATTGCCCGTCCTCGTAATAGACGAAGGCCAGGCGGTCAGCCTGCGGCGCCCATGAGAGTACCGGCGAGAGCGGCGTGATGCCCTGCACACCGGTGAACATGTTGGTGAGCTGGTAGATCTGCCCGTCGGCGAAGTCGTAGAGGAACACGTTCGCGATGCCGGTCCGATCGGAGACGAAGGCCAGCGATCGTCCATCCGGCGACCACACGGGGTCGATGTTCTTCCCGATCCGCATGTTGCCCAGCATCTCGATCGTGCCGGCGTCGAGATGGTAGAGCGCGATGCGGAGATTTCCGAAGCGCAGTGTCTCGAAGTCGGTTTCGCCGCCCCGGTCGGTGACGAACGCGATCGTCTTCCCATCGGGTGACCACGAAGGATGGAGATCCGCGTACTTGTCGTTCGTGAGGCGGCGCAGCCCGGTGCCGTCGCGGTTGATGATGTACAGATCGGTGAAACCGCCGTTGAATCCCGTAAACACGAGCTGTTTGCTGTCGGGCGACCACCGCGGCGTCTGTAAACCGCTCAGGCCGACCTCGATCCGGCGGTCTTCGCCGCCGCGCTTGACGTCGAGGATCACCAGGTCGTCGCGGTCTTTCCGCTTTGCGGCGATGGCGAAGTAGCGGCCGTCGGGGGAGAATGAGCCGGCGGAGTTGATGAACCGCAGGCTCTCGTAGTTGTTGTTCATCGTCGACCGGACGAGCCGCCGCGACACGCGTCCTGTTTCCGCATCGGCGAGCCACAGGTCGATGAAGAACCCACCCTGATCGCCGAAGAACGCGATGCTCTTGCCGTCCGGCGTCAGCGCCGGCGCGAGGAAGATGCGGCCCCTCGAGCGGCGCTGGGTCAACAGCGGTTGGGCGATCCGGCGCGCCCGGTAATGATCGCCGAGCTGCGGCAGGAACGTCGTCTGGATGGCGTCGCGCCAGTCGTTCGAGAGATCCTCGAGCGAACGACCCAACGCGCGCTTGAAGGCGGCCTCGAGCCCGGTGTTGGCGGAGCTCTGCAGGATCTCACCGATCACCTCGTCGCCCCACTTCTCGCCGATGTAGGCCCACAGCGCGTGGCCATACCGGTACGGGAAGATTCCGGGATCGGTCGTCATGTCTTCGATCGAGGGAAGGTGTCCCTCCAGCGCGGCGTCACGCAGCCACATCGCCGTTTCCGGATCGATCGGGCCGCGCGACAGGTATTCCGCCATGCCTTCCATGAACCAGAGCGGCGGATTCACGCTCATCAATGTCTGCACGCCGGCGCCGGGGCGGCCGCGGCTGTACACGTCGTACTGGAACTGGTGCACCATCTCGTGCTGGAGGACGTGCTCGAACTCGGCGTAGGAGCCGGTGAACGGCAACACGGCGCGATGCTTGAAGAACTCCGTGACGCCGCCCAACCCCTCACCCGTGGCGTCGACGACGTTCGTCTGCTGGAAGTCGGATTGCGACGCGTAGAGAATGATCGGCTTCCGGCTCTGGAACTGGTGATGCAGGATCCGCGACAGCCGGGCGTAAGCACGCTCGGCCATGCGCGCGGCGTCGAGGGCGCCGACACGCTCGTCGGGATAGTAGTAGATGTCGAAGTGCTCGGTCTGAATCGATTGGAACTTGAAGTTGCGGTACTGCACCTTGTTCTGGCCGAAGTACTGGGCAGCCAGGGGAGGTGCAGCAAGCAGGAACGCCGCCAACACCGCGAACTGAGTTATGGTGCGTCCTCGCATACTGCTATCCTTTCGCACCGGTGCCGCCCGCATCGCCCGCGGCAACCACGGGCGCATCGCCCCACAGTCGCTCGAGCTGGTAAAAATCGCGGAGCTCTGGATGAAACACGTGGACGACGAAATCCACGTAGTCGAGCAACACCCAGCGTCCCTGGGCCAATCCTTCAACATGATGCGGCTCGAGACCGGCCGGCGCGAGCGCCGTCACGAGATGCTCGGCCATTCCCCGCACGTGGGCGTCCGACGTTCCAGAAACGATCACGAAGTAGTCCGTGGCGGCGCACAAGCCACGCAGGTCTAATACCACCGGATCGAGCGCTTTGCGATCGACCAACGCGTCAACAACCTGTGAGAGCACCGGAGCGGTTTCCATCCTCCCTTTCATTAGTAAACCAGTTGCAAGCTTCACGCCACGCGGCGGCGGTTACTCCTTCACCACCGTGATCCGAACCTCAGGCCGCACCTCAGGATGGACCTTGATCCCGACGCTGAATTCCCCGAGCTCACGGATCGGCTCGTGCAGATCGATTTTGCGCTTGTCGACGCGAATGCCGAGCTCTTCGAGCTTCCGCTGGATGTCGCCGGCCGTGACCGAGCCGTACAGCTTGTCTTCCTCGCCGACTTTCACGGCGAAGCTGAGCTGCACGCCGGCAAGGCGAGTCGCTTCGGTTTCCGCCGTCGACTTCTCGGAGGCGCGCTGCTTGGCGATGCGCTCGCCTTCGTAGGCGATCTTCTTCTTGTTGGCCTCGGTCGCCGGATAGGCGAGCCCTTTGGGAAGCAGGTAATTGCGGGCGTACCCGTCCTTCACCTTCACGACCTCGCCGACTTTGCCAAGATGCTGGACGTCTTCCCGCAGAATGATTTCCATCCCTTGAATCCCTCAGGTTTGATTGGACTGGGAGCCGCGCTGCCCGCGCTGCCCCCCCCGGGCTGCCGCGAGTCGCCGCCGGTAGTGGTACCACGTATCAGTGATCCCCAGCGTGCAGAGGCCGGGGAGAACAAACAGGAGTGGAACGGCAAGGGCAGCTGCCGTCGCCGCGACAATGGCCAACGCCGTCGCCGAGATGCCGAACGCATCGGCGAACGTGATCACGATCGCCGCCCCGCGCAGCACGTACAGCGCGCCGGCCACGATGCCGACGTTCGTGCCCGCCACATGCAGCGCGCTCGATACCGGCAGGATCAGGACACCGAGCCAGGCCACGATGCCCCATACCCAGGCGTCGCCGATGCAGAAATCCCGGAAGCGACCGACCGGCGAGCCGAGCGCCGACGTCGTGATCCGCACGTGCAGGTGCCACGCCAGCGCGAGGCCGGCCAGGGTCTGCAAGGCGAGTACGCCCGGCCAGGTGACGCTCGCGAAGCGCACGATCGGCTCGTACAGCATGAACGCGTCGGGCGCTCGCTCCACGACGAAGCGCATCGTCAGGCTCGCTTGCCGGGTCGCTTCCCAGGCCAGTGCCCTCCATGCCTCAGTGCCCCAGAGCACCTCGATCATTACCGCCGTGACGAGGAAGCCGGCCGCCGTGGCGCGCAACGCCTGACGCAGCATCGGACCAGGTCGAAGCAGCATCACGGCCACGAAAGCCGCTGTGGTTAGCACGATGTACGCGCTCGTCACCGCGGCGAGTCTGCCCTCCCCACCTCCCCCCGTTCCGTCGCCGACAAACAGGAGCGCGAGGCTCAGCGCTCCGATCACGCCCGCGAGGGGAACGGCCCAACGGGCACGCTCGGGCGGTGCGGGAGCCACGATCAGCAACGTGGCGAGCGGCAGGCCCATGAGACTGGGATGTGCCCAGAGCACGAAGGCGATCAGGGCAAATAACGGCCGCCACCACGACTGCTTCGTCACGTTAGGCGGTGTGACCCTTGATGTACGGGATCAACGCGAGTTGCCGCGCGCGCTTGATAGCCGTCGCCAGCTGCCGCTGATGACGCGCGCACATTCCCGAAAGCCGGCTCGGCAGAATCTTGCCGCGCTCGGTCAGGAACCGGCCCAGCGTCCGGTCGTCCTTGTAGTCGAGCACGCGCGCGCCGGATTCGCACACGGGACAGGTCTTGGCAGGACGTCTCACACTTCCTCCTCTTCCAGCTCTTCTTCTTCGGGGACGACGGCCGCCGTCACCACGGGTTTCGGCTGCTCGCGCGCGGCTTCGACGATGAGGTAGCGCACCACCCCCTCATCGAGCTTCACGGCGCGCTCGTACTCGGGCAGCAAGTCCCCCGCCGCCTCGTACTCGGCCACGACGTAATAGCCCGTATCCTTCTTCTTGATCTTGAACGCCATCGTCCGCTTGCCCCAGTGGGCCACGTTTGAAAGCGTGCCTTTGCCGTCCTTGGTCAGAAGGCTGTGAAAGCGATTCAGCTTTTCGGTGATTGCCGGCTCGTCCAGCGCACTATCAAAGATGTAAACCGTCTCGTACCGACGACTCATGCCACCTCCCTTTGGACATGGGTGACCCGGCGCGGTGGATGGGGCGCCGAGTAGGGGATATGTGAGCGAGAAAGCTAAGCGGCGTGTGAAGGCGTGGAAAGGCGCGGAAAGGAGTTGTATTGTAGGGCGTGCTGGCGGTCCTGGTCCTCTTGTGCGTACAGAGCCCCCCCCCCACCGTCGCCGACGTGAGGGCGTTTCTCGCTCGCGCTGAGTCGACCCTGTATGATGTGGGCCTCAAAGCCGCTCGGGCCGACTGGGTCGCCAACACGTACATCACGTTCGACACTGAAGAGCTGACGGCCGAGGCGGGGGAAGCCAATGCCGTGGCGACGCGCGACTTGGCCATGGAAGCGCGGCGATACGAGCGCCTCCGCTTGCCGGCCGACGTGCGGCGCCAGTTGCTGCTGCTCAGGTTGTCTCTCCCCGCGCCGCCACCCCCTGATCCGCGTGAGACGACGGAGCTAAGCCGTATCTCGAGCAGTCTCCAGGCCGATTACGGGCGCGGGAAGTACTGCAAGACGCCTGATCATTGTCTGCAAATCACAGACATCGAGCGCATCCTGGCGACCAGTCGTGATCCGGCGGAGCTGCTCGACGCCTGGCGGGGATGGCACCGCGTTTCCGTCGGGATGCGCGATCGCTACGCGCGGTTCGTCACGCTTGCGAATGCCGGCGCGCGCGGCTTCGGCTTCAGCGATGTCGGCGTGCTCTGGCGCTCCGGTTACGACATGCCCGCCGATGCCTTCGCGAGCGAGATCGATCGGCTGTGGACGCAGCTCAAGCCGCTGTATCTGCAGCTCCACGCCTACGTGCGCGCGCGCCTCGCCGTGCGCTATCCGAATCTCGTGACGGCGAACGGGATGATTCCCGCGCATCTCCTGGGTAACCTCTGGGCGCAGCAGTGGGGAAATATTTACGACGTGGTCGCGCCCGCGGCGGCAACTCCCAGCGTCGACGTCACGGCGTTACTGAGGGCGCACGGGGTGGATGAGCGCGGGATGGTACGGTATGCCGAGCGCTTCTACACCTCACTCGGATTCGACTCGCTGCCCTCCACGTTCTGGGAGCGGTCGCAGTTCACCAAGCCACGCGATCGAGAGGTCGTTTGTCACGCGAGTGCGTGGGACATCGACAGCAAGAACGACGTGCGCATCAAGGCGTGTTTGCAGGTGACGGGCGAGGACTTCGTCACCGTGCATCACGAGCTGGGTCACAATTTCTACCAGCGCGCCTATCAAAAGCAGTCCTATTTCTTTCAGAACGGTGCGAACGACGGCTTCCACGAAGCGATCGGCGACGCGATCGCGCTGTCCGTCACGCCGGAATACCTGCGCCGCATCGGATTGCTCGACAGTCTGCCGAGCGCCGCCAGTGATACGGCGATGTTGCTGCAGATCGCGCTCGACAAGATCGCATTCCTGCCGTTCGCCCTCGCGCTCGACCGCTGGCGTTGGGGCGTCTTCTCCGGAGAGATCACGCCCGCGCACTACAATGCGGCATGGTGGGACCTGAAGCATCGCTATCAAGGCGTCGCCGAGCCGGTGGCGCGCACCGAACAGGACTTCGATCCGGGTGCTAAGTATCACGTTGCGGCGAACGTGCCCTATATCAGGTATTTCTTGGCTCGCGTTTTGCAGTTCCAGTTACATCGCTCTTGGTGCCGCGCGGCGGGATGGACCGGCCCGCTCTACCGCTGCTCGGTGTATGGCAACAAAGCCGCAGGACAGCAGTTGGCTCGTATGCTGGCGGCAGGGCAAAGCCGGCCCTGGCAGGACATCCTTGCCGATGCGACCGGTGAGCGGCAGCTCGACGCGACAGCTATCGTAGATTACTTCCAGCCGCTCCTCGCTTGGCTGGAGCGGCAGAATCAGGGCAAGGCGGTTGGATGGTGATAGCTCAAGAGACAGGCCCCTGATAGGACACAGTATGCACTCGCTCGCTCACTTGCTGGCTCTGATTTCGCTGCCGACGCTGCAAACCCAACCCGATACGAATGCGCGTATCAGTGGACATGCCCTTTCCGCTTATAACGGCCGGCCAATCGCCGGCGTGACGATTTCCGTGGCCAAGGTGGAGCGGTTCACTGTGACTGATTCGAACGGCGGGTTCACGCTCCCGGGGCTTCCCGCAGGACCGCAGAGACTGCGGGTTTCGTATGAGGGCCGTCACACCGAGCAGGAATATGAGTTCGCACTCCGCGCCGGTCGGACGACGAACATCGCCGTCATGCTCGACGTCCGGGCGACGAACCTGGCGCCGCTCGTCGTCGAAGCGCGGTTCGTCGACGTCTGGCGTGACCTCGCGGGGTTCTATGAACGGCGCCAGCGCTACGGTGGATTTGCGCGTTTCTTTACGCGCGAGGACATCGAGCGGTCGCACCCCGAGGCGATCAGCGTCCTGCTCAAAGGCGCGGGAATCTTTACTTGGTGTCTGTACACCTGCCTCCCCACGCGTTTCAGCCACGGCCACATCTGCTCCGTGCCGATCAGTTTGGACGGCCTGCCGATCTGGGAGCGCGACCTCGATCGGATTCCCATCGAGAACGTCGCCGCCGTGGAGATCTACCGCGATCCGCCGAACAGCAGCCCGTTCGGCGTGCCCATGATCAATCAGTTCGGCTTTGAGGGGAAAGACCTGATCCAGGGACGCGGGGAGTGTGGCTCGGTCGGGATCTGGACGCGCTAGACGTTGAAGCGAAACAGTAGAATGTCGCCGTCCTTCACGACGTAGTCGCGACCTTCACTGCGAATCAGGCCCTGCTCGCGGGCAGCTTTGTAGCTGCCCGCTTTCACGAATTCCGTGAACGCAACCGTCTCGGCGCGGATGAAGCCGCGCTGAAAATCGGAATGGATCTCGCCCGCGGCGTCGTAGGCCGTGTCCCCGCGGTGCATGGTCCACGCCCGCACCTCATTCTCGCCGACCGTGAAGAACGTCTGGAGTCCCAACAGGCGATATCCCGCGTGAATGAGACGGTCGAGCCCCGGCTCGGCGACGCCGGCGCTCGCGAGATACTCGCGGCGCTCGTCGCCCGCCAGCTCGGCAAGCTCGGCCTCGAATTTGGCGGAGAAGAGGACGATCTCGGCTTCTTCATGATGACCCTGCACCGCCGAGCGCAGCTGCTCGATCCATTTCCCCCCGCCGCTCGTCAGGTCGTCTTCGTTGACGTTGGCGGCGTAGAGTATCGGCTTGGCGGTCAACAGACCAAGCTGGCGCAGAAACTTCACCGCGTCCTCACTCTCGCCGGCCTCGCGCGCGCCGCGGCCGGCATTGAGCTCGGCGACGACGCGCTCGAGCAGCACGAGCTCGAGCTGCGCTTCCTTGTCTCCGGCGCGCGCCGACTTGCGCGTCTTGTCGAGCCGGCGTTCGACCACCGCGAGATCGGCGAGCGCCAGCTCGCTGGTGATGACGTCGTGATCGCGGACGGGATCGACCGGCCCCATGACGTGGACGACATCGGAGTCCTCGAAGCTACGGATCACATGGACGACGGCGTCCACTTCGCGGATGTGGGAGAGGAACTGATTGCCCAGCCCCTCGCCCTGCGAGGCGCCCTTCACGAGGCCGGCGATGTCGACGAACTCGACAACCGCGGGAATCTTTTTCTTCGGCTTGACGACCTCGTTGAGCTTCTCGAGACGCGGGTCGGGGACTTCGACGACGCCGACGTTCGGCTCGACCGTGCAAAAGGGATAGTTCTCCGCCGCCGCCGCCTTCGAGGACGTGAGCGCGTTGAAGAGCGTCGACTTGCCTACGTTGGGCAGCCCGACAATGCCAAGTCTCAGCATCCTTCACGCAACCAGCGATCGACAGCGTCGATCATCTCTGGCATGAGCGATTCGACCTGCTCCAGCTGCTCCTGCTCGAACGGCGCGAGCACGTAATCCGCCCAATCACCGGTGCCTTCGGGCAGTGGACCGACGCCGATGCGCAGACGGGCGTACTGCTGCGACTGCAGCGCGCCCTCGATGCTCTTCAGGCCGTTGTGGCCGCCCGCCGAGCCTTCGTTGCGCAGCCGGAAGGTGCCGAGCGGGATCTGAAAATCGTCGACGAGTATGAGGAGATCACGCGCGGGCGTGAACGACGGATCGGCGCGCAGGGATGCGAGCGCGACGCCGCTGCGATTCATGAACGTCGTGGGCTTGAGAACGCGAACCGGAACTCCGGCGACGGTGCCCTCCGTCGCGCGCGCGCGCTCGGCGCGACGGAAGGGACCCAGCTGCCAATGCTCGGCGACGGCGTCGGCCAAAAGGAAGCCGGCATTGTGGCGCGTCGCCGCATACTCCTGGCCCGGGTTCCCCAGGCCGACGACGGCGCGCAGAAACTAGGGCTTCTCTGGGGCCTTCGGAGACTTCTTCTCTTTCTCCTCGGCCGCAGGGGCGACAGCTTCGCCCGCTTCGCCTTCCTCGCCCTCGCGGACCTTGCGGATCAGCTCGGGCTCGGCGACCTCGGTCGTCGCTTCGGGGGTCGGTGCGGCAACCTCCTCGGCGCGCGGCGGCACCACCGTGGCGATCGTCAGATCCGCGCCGGTCAGGATGACGGCGTTCGGAATCGAGAGATCGCGCGTGTGCAGCGAGTCGCCGATCTTCAGCGCGGTGACGTCGAGCTCCACGCGGTCGGGGATGTGCTCGGGCAACACTTCGATTTCGACTTCGCGCGTCACCTGGTCGAGCACGCCGCCGGCGTTGCGCACACCGTCGGGTGCTCCCACGAGGTGCACGGGGACCTTGAGCGTGATCTTCTCGTGCGCCTGGATCTCGTAGAAGTCCACGTGGATGATGTCGGGGCGGAGCGCATGGCGCTGGATCTCGCGGATCAGCGTGCGCGATTTCTTGCCGTCCACCGTCAGCTCGATGAGCGTGCTCTCCGGCTCGATGCCGGCCAGCGCTTTCTCGAGCGCGAGCGCATCCACCATCAAGGTCTGCGTCGTGCGGCCGTGGCCGTAGATGACGGCCGGCACCTGCTTCTGGAAGCGGGCCTGCCGCGCCGCGCCCTTGCCCGTCTTCTCCCGCGCCGTCGCGGACAGCGTCACTGTTTGCGCCATGCGTTCCTCAACTCAATCAAATAGAGAACTGACCGACTGATTCGAATGCTCGTAGCCGATGGCTTTGGCCATCAGGCTCGCGATCGACAACACCTTCAGTTTCTCGAACTGTCGATCCTCGGGAATCCGGATCGTGTTCGTCACCGTCACTTCTTCGATCGGCGCGGCGCGGAGCCGCTCGACCGCCGGTCCCGACAGCAGGGCATGCGTCGCGAACGCGAAGATCCGTCGCGCACCCAGCCGCTTCAGCGCCGCCGACGCCTCGGAGATCGTCCCCGCGGTGTCGATCATGTCGTCGGGGATGAGGCAATCCTTGTCCTCCACCTCTCCCACGACGTTCACGACTTCGGCGATGTTCGCCGAGGGACGGCGCTTGTCGATGATCGCGAGCGACGCGTCGAGCCGCTTCGCGAACCCGCGCGCCATCTTGGCCGATCCCACGTCCGGCGCGACGACCACCGGTTGATGCAGCCGCTTCGTCCGGTAGTGGCTCACGAACACCGGCGCCGCGTACAGGTGATCCACCGGGATATCGAAGAATCCCTGCACCTGGTGGGAATGAAAATCCATTCCCAGCACGCGATCCGCGCCCGCGTGCGTGATCAAGTTCGCCATCAGCTTGGCGCTGATTGCCACGCGCGGCTGATCCTTGCGGTCCTGGCGCGCGTAGCCGAAGTAGGGCAGCACGGCCGTGATGCGCGCGGCGCTCGCCCGCCGCGCTGCGTCCATCAGCAGCAGCAGCTCCATGTAGTTTTCCGCCGGCGGATTCGTGGGCTGGATGATGAAGACGTCCCGCCCGCGCACGTTCTCGTCGATTTTTACGAAGATCTCGCCGTCGGCAAACCGCCGCATCGTGACCGCGCACAGCGGCTGTCCCAAATGCTGAGCCATCTCCTCGGCAAGGGGCCGGTTGGCCGTTCCCGCGAGGAGCAGCAGCTGGCTGCGTGACAACGACAGGTCCCGCATCGGGCCACGGAAAGTAGTCGGCAAACCGCGTGTAGCCAAGGGGTTGCCGTCGTCGTATGCTTATGCCCGGAGGTAGCGCGTGACTGATTGGCTCCCTCGGCTGCAAAAAGCGCTGGCCGATCGTTACAGCATCGACCGCGAGATCGGCCGGGGCGGGATGTCAATCGTGTATCTCGCCCGCGATCGTCCCCGCAATCGCTTTGTCGCCCTGAAGGTCTTCCGGCCGGACATCGCCGCCGTCCTCGGTCCCGACCGCTTTCTCGACGAAATCCAGGTTGCCGCCGGGCTCGCACATCCCCACATCCTGCCGTTGTTCGACTCGGATGTCGCGGATGGGCTCCTGTTCTACACAATGCCCTATGTCGAAGGCGAATCGTTGCGACAGCGGCTGACGCGCGAGCGCCGACTTCCCGTTGCGGAGGCCGTGTCGATTGCCTGCGATGTTGCCGAAGCGCTCTCCTACGCGCACGCGAAGAACATCGTCCACCGCGACATCAAGCCCGAAAACATTCTGCTCGAGGCAGGGCATCCGGTCATCAGCGACTTCGGCATCGCGCGCGCGATCCGAGAGGCGGACGAGTCGCGAAAAACGGGTACGGGCCTCGTGATCGGAACCGTGGGCTACATGAGTCCGGAGCAGGCGACCGGACAGAGGGAAATCGACGGCCGCAGCGATATCTACAGTTTGGGATGCGTGCTGTACGAGATGCTCGTGGGCCGAACGCCGTCCGATGCGCGGACGTCGCTGATCAGCGAGCGGCAAGACGTTCCCATCGAAATCCAGCTGGCGATCGAGACGGCACTCGCGGAGCAGCCAGGTGAGCGGTACGCCACGGCCGGCGAGTTCGCGACGGCGTTACGGCTGCCGCAGACCGCATCGTCATCGAGCCGCCAGCAGCGGATCCGGCGCCGCTGGCGCGCCGCTGCCGTCGTGGCTGCCGTCATGCTGGGGACCGCCGGGGCTATTGTGTTACCAAGACTCCGGGCCAGCCCGCTCGATGCGTTGTTGTATGTAGTTGTTCCGTTCACCCATCGAGAAGGCGCGGCACCGAAGCTGATTACGGGTGACCGATGCGAGTCATTGCTCGTTGAAGCGTTCAGCCGCTGGGAAGACGTGCGACTCGTCGATGATCTGCGCGTGCACGATCTCCACGCTCGCACGGGTGCTGATGCCGGAACCCTCGACCAAGCATTCGCCATCGCTCGCGCGCTTGGCTCGGGGCAGTTGGTATGGGGCGATGTCGCGCAATTCGGCGATACGGTACAGGTACGCGCCGCGCTTTATGACGTGCGTCGTGGCTCGACCATCCGCAATCATTCCGTGCGATTTCCCGCGAATGCCTCCGATATCAACCTGCGATTTCGTGAACTCGCGGATTCGTTGCTGCTTGGGCATGTCCGATCGCAGGATGATAGCGGAGCTGTGTTGGGGACGCGGTTCCTCGCCGCGTGGCAGGCGTACGCAGACGGGCAAGTTTCCTTGGGCAAATGGGATTTGGAGGGGGCTGAGCGCGGGTTCAGGAGGGCGATCGAGCTCGATCCAGACTATGCGCACGCCCACCTTTGGTTGGCCCAGACGCTGGAGTGGGGTGGCCGTCCCGTCGCGTCGTGGAGGCCATTCGCGGTAACGAGTGCCGCCGTTGGCGGTCGTCTTGGCTTCCGAGAGCGAGCGTTGGCGCGCGCACTCGCCGATCTCGCCAACAACAATCCCTTCCAAAGTTGCGCGGAGTATCGACGTTTGCTCGCCCGAGATAGTCTGGACTTTGTCGCGTGGTTTGGACTGGGAGATTGCCAGACCAGGGACAAGTTGGTCGTACGTGACCCGCAGAGTGTGTCCGGCTGGCGCTTTCGTTCCAGCTATCGTGCCGCTGCATCGGCGTACCAACGCGCGCTCGAGTTGATTCCGTCGGTGCATCGCGCATTTACGGGAGTGGCTTTCACACGACTGACGGCGTTGTTTCACACCGAAGCCGGCATTTACAGGGGCGGCTACGCGCTGACCCCTGATACCATCTGGTTCGGCTCGTGGCCGGCTGTCGACCACGATACGCTGGCGTTCACGCCCGTACCTCTAGCGGACTTGGTGCAAGGTCGCGAGGGGGCCATACCAGCGTCCATTTCGCTAGCGCTCACGCGGAATCGCGATCTGTTGCGTGGCGTGACGCTTCGCTGGGTGCACGCCTTCCCAAACAGTCCTGACGCCTACTTTGCACTCTCCAAAGTGCTGGAAACAACGGGAGATCTGTTCCTCAAGAGCAATCCCGAAGGCTCCGCCTTGGCGAGCGTGCGACGGGCACTACAACTCAGCACAGACTCGGTGCAGCGCTTGGAGTTGGCGGTGGCGGAAGTCAGGCTGTTTTTGAAGCTCGGCGAATTCGATAGCGCGCGCATACACGCCGAGAGCGCTTTGACCGTGTGGAAATCCGTCGGGCCTGCACAATCAAGCGAAATGGCGGGTCTGGCGGCGCTTACTGGCCATGTGTTCATGACCGCGGACCTACTCCAGCGAAGTGCTGCGGTTGACACACAGACGACTCTACAAGGTGCGCCAATTCTCCTGCCGAAGCCGGCTGTAGAGCAAGCACTCAAACTGGTGGCGTACGCGGCATTCGGCGCTCCCCGCGAAAGCTTGCTCGTCGCGAGGACCCGTACCGAGCAGCAGATCAACATCTGGGTGGAACAACGACAGAAGGCACAAGCGCGCGGCGCCCTGCTGTTGCTGCCCTCAATGCTTGCGTTTCCCGAAGTCGGTGTCAGCACGCTGCATCGCACTGCGACCGCGGACGCCTACCTCATCGCCATGCAGGCGGCATTCGCGCGCGGCGACAGCACCAGGCTCCGAAACAGTTTTGCGTGGCTCGATAGTCTTCGCAAGAACACCCGCCCCGGAGACCTTGGCGTCTCGAGCGTTTATCTCGAATCCTGGCTACTCCTCGCATCCAAGGACACGGCCGCAGCCATTCGACGGATCGATCCCTTCTTGGAGGCGC